>FSSH01005083.1_pt1 | contig 15880 bp, 18 predicted proteins | sample 1166101 | NCBI WGS metagenome assembly FSSH01 (sample SAMEA32972668, study PRJEB13176) | freshwater metagenome | biome: Drinking water system; feature: Biomass in drinking water that filtered by 0.45 um membrane; material: drinking water | place: USA | collected 2012-12-20 | depth 0 m | reverse complement strand
AAGTTGCCGCCGCCGACATAGGTGCCGCTGACGTCCTGGCCTGAGATCACCACCGTCTGGATCTTGCCGGCGTCCGCGTCGTTAAGGAGCTGGCTGTAGGCGATCTCGCTTCCGCCGCCGCGGTGACCCGGGTTCTGGAACAGGGTCACGAGCGCGAGGACGAGAAGGAAGATGACGACCCACAGGGCGAAATTGCGGAAATTGGGGTTCATCGATCAATCCCTGGGGGCGTGCGGCGCGCTGCGTACTCGCAGATCAATCCTGGCACGCAGGTCCAATGTAGGCAGCCCCATCACCCTTGCCAAGTAAATCAGGCGCGCCTGCGGCAAGGGTGCCGGCCTGTGGAGGAGCCGGGCGTTCGACCGCCGATCGACGGGCCGGCGCCGCGGCCAGGGTGACCTCGCCGGAACGCCCCACGACGATCAGGATTCCCGCCAATGTCCGCCGAAGCGGGGTTCGGGCCTGGAGGGCCGGCAGCAGCTCGCCGAGGACGAGACGTTCGAGGCGCTCCAGCCGGATCGCGCCCCCAGCCCCCGCCCGCTCGAGGGCGGCTGCGACGACTCTTATCAGGAGGGCGCGAGGCAGGGCCGCGAGCGCCTGGCCGTCCAGGGTCAAGCCGCGAATGCCTGATCTGACAGTCTCCTGCAGCGTCTCCTGAGCAGCCGCGGCGAGGGCATCGTCGTCGCGGGCGCTGCGCTCCGCCAACCTGCATAGCCGCTCGGCGCTCAATCCGTCGGCGGCGAGGAGGGGCATGACGCGGCGGAGCCGGGCACGGCCGTAGCGATCGTCGTGGTTCGAAGGGTCGCGCAGGTAGTCAAGGCCGTGACGCTCGCAATAGGCGACGAGCTCCGCCTTCGGCACCGAGAGGAAGGGCCGGCCGAGGCGGATGCCCGGCTCCAGCTCGCGCTCGCGCCGCATCCCGGCAAGCCCGGTCGGGCCGCTACCGGCGAGAAGTCGCATCAGAACGGTCTCGGCCTGATCATCGCGGGTGTGACCGGTGAGAACGAGATCGGCGCCGATCGACCGCGCATGGTTGCCCAGCAGTCGGTAGCGGGCCGTCCTCGCCGCCGCGGCGATGCCGGTCGCGGGCTTTGTATCAGCCCAGGTCAGGGTCTCGTGCGACAAACCCAGGGCGGCAGCGCTCGCCGCGACCTTTGCGGCTTCTTCAGCCGATTCCGGTCGCAGGCCGTGATGGACGGTGGCGACGATGAGGCGGGATGTTCCGCCGGCCTGTGCCGCTGCATGCATCAGTGCCGTCGAATCCGGGCCACCGGAGACGGCGAGGACTATCCGGCTGGAAGATCCTTCGAAGAACGGCCACAGCCACCGTCCTAGCGCGTCATCGGACGGCTGGTCGACATCGTGCGCCACGCTCAGGCAGCGCAGCGCGCGCGCTTCTGCTCGCGGGCGACGTTCTGGCGGACGCTGGCGCCGGCCGAAGGAAACTTGCGTTCGAGTTCGGCCAGGGTCGCGCAAGCCTGTTCACGTGCTCCGAGGGCGTTGAGCGAGGCGCCGAGCTTCAGCATTGCCTCTGGCGCCTGCGGCGAGCGCGCGTAATCGGTCGAGACCTTCAGGAACTGCTCCGCCGCCTCCCGGTTGCGGTTGCGCTGCAGGTAGGTCTCGCCGAGCCAGTAGGTAGCGGCCCCGACTTGGCGATCGCGGGGATGCGACTGGATGAACTGGCGCAGGCTCATTTCGGCCTGCTCGTATTGCCGCTGCTGGACGAGGGCGTAGGCGGATTCAAAATCGGCCTCCGCATCTCCAGTTCCGGTGGCAGCCACGCTGCCGCCCGGCCTTGCCACGGCAGCGGTGGACGGAAGGCGGGCCGGCGGAGTCAGGTCGACGGGGCCGCCGAGGCCAGGCGGCGGAAGATTACCGTCCTCTTCGTCTGACTCGACTACGGTCGGCGGCAGGGTGCGGCCGCGCTGCGGCGGCGCCGCGGCCTGGAGCGTCGCGATGGCACCGGAGGTCTCGGCGGACGGTGTGATGGACCCGAGCGGTATCGGTGCCCCCGGCCGGCCGGGGTTCTGCTCTGGATCGAAGGCATCGCTGCGCTTCTGCGGTTTGGCCTGGCCCGGATTCGTCCCCGAGGGAGCGGAGGGCTTGGCGCCGCCCTTCTGCTCGTTCAGGCGGAACTCGACGTCCTCCTGGAACTTGCGGAGCTGCTCCTTGAGCTGCCGGTTCTCGTACTGGAGCGTCTCGATCTGCCCTGCCATCTGGCGGGACTGGTTCTCGATCCGGTTGAGGCGGACGACGAATTCGGCGCCGTCCTGCGCTGCCGCCGGGGCGGTGATTGCGACGCCAAGACAGGCGGTTAGCAGGAATCGACGAAACATGGCTTTCAGCACCGGTGGTCGTGTCGGATCGGCCGGATCGCATCTCGATCCAGCAGCCCGGCCGATATCAGATGCGGGGCGCCGCGGCAAAATTACGGCGTCGCGTCGCTACGAGCCTGCGCCGCGGTCGAGCACAGTCACCGCACGGCGGTTCTGCGACCAGCATGAGATGTCGTTGCAGACGGCGACCGGGCGCTCCTTGCCATAGGACACGGTCCGGATGCGGCCGGCGGCGATGCCGCGCGAGGCGAGATAGTCGTTCACCGCCTGGGCGCGCCGGGCGCCGAGAGAAAAGTTGTACTCGCGGGTGCCGCGCTCGTCGGCATGGCCTTCGATCAGGAAAGTGTAGCGCGGGTAGCGCTGAAGCCACTGCGCCTGCTTGTCGAGCGTCGAGGTCGCGGTCGGTGTCAGGTCGGTGGAGTCGGACTCGAAGAAGACACGATCGCCGACATTGACCACGAAATCCTGCGCGCTGCCCGGAGTGCCCGCACCGCCACCGAAGCCGGAGGCGTCGGCCAGATCCTTGTCGTTGGTGCAGGCAGCCACACTGAGGGCCGCGCACAGGGCCGCCATCATCGGGAACACGCGCAAGCGAGCGATCGTCACCATCATCGTCGTCTCCAGGGACGCGGCCCGAGAGCCAATCCGTCCGATATTTCTGCCGCCACCATCGAACGGCCGCCTCTCGCCGCGTCGCCGCAGGCTCGGTGAGATGGGTCTAAGCCGTTCCGGTTAAGCGAAGGTTCCGTCAACCTTGACGTTGCGTTAGGGCGCCTCGCGACGTGCGCACCCGCACGACGACGCCTTGTCCTGATCCAGAGCGCAGGAATGCGGCGCGCCCGCGGCGCGGGCGGCGTCGTCCTCTCGAAAAGCTTGACGGTACCCTGATCCGTTGAGGACCGATTAACCATTATTTTCCTATCTTGCCGCGGTCTTCACATGAACGGCCGCCCATGGACCGCAAAACAGTCGTACTGCTCGTCGAGGACAACTACGTGCTCCTCGAGATGCTGACCAACCTGTGCGAGCGGGCGGGCCTCAAGGTTTTCGCCGCGTCGAGCGGCGAGGACGCGCTGACGCTCCTTCGCCGAAGCGGCGGCCGGATCGACTGGCTCTTCACCGATATCAACCTGCCCGGCCTCATCGACGGCTGGACCGTGGCAGAGGCTTATCGAGCCTTCAATCCCCGCCGGCCCGTGATCTATGCCTCGGCCTCGCCTCGCCCGGCCCGGGTTTCGGCGACGGGCGGCGTGTTCTTCCGCAAACCCTTCCACGTCGCCGAGATCGTTGAACTCGCCCGGATGATGGCCCGAGCCGAACATGCGGTCCCTCTGCGAGCCGCGAGCTGAAGACGCTGCGATACGGGCTCAGGCTGCTTTGGCCGCCATGAACAGGTCGAGGATCCCGGGCGTTGCGATCCACGCGTCGACCCTGTCGCAGGCGCGCCCCGCCTCATCGGTCTGCGCGTAGAGTTCGAAGCTCGCGGCGATGAAGCCGGTCAGGTCGTAGAGAGCCGGGAAGGCCTTGCCGCGCGGGCGCGCTTTGAACAGGTACGAACCCGACAGGCCGTAGGCCTCGGCGATGGCCGGATAGATCGGCCAGACCACGTCGCGAGCGAGTTCGTCACCGAGGTAGTCCTCGACGGCAACGGGTTCGGGAGACAGGCCGCTCTCGTCGAGGAGGCGGCGGGCAATATCCCCGATCACGAAGGATTTGGGATGGTTGATCCCGTGCATGAAGCTGCTGCGCCGGGCCCACCGGACGATCTCGCCATCGAGCGGAAAGCCGATGCTCCGGGCGTTGGCGAGGAGGTCCTGTACCGCCATGTCCCATGAGGCGAGATATCCGAGGCGGGCGAACACCTCCTCGCGGTAGAGCGTCGTCGTCTGCGCGACGGTCAGCCCAAGCCGATAGGCGCAAAGAGCGATGGCCGAATGATACTGCCCGAGCGGTGAGCGCGCGAGCTTCAGGGCTGAGAGCCGTGCCACCGCCCCTGCATAGACCATGTCCGGGTGGTAGGCCGGAAACACGATGGTGGGGAACGGCCTGAGGCGTTTTTCGATGTCGGCGAGGCCGGGATATCCGCCCGCGATCAAATCCGATGGAAAGAACTGCGAGAAGACGTAGTCGTAGGCGGACAGCGCCTTGGCGAGGCCCAGAAGGTCGCCGTACTCGCGCCGCAGCGTCACCATCGGGATATAGGTGACCGGACTTCCCGGCTTCATCAGACGGATCGCGTGCCCGACCTCGCGGGCCTGGCAATTGCCGATGAGCGCGATCTTCGGACCCGAGCGGCGCGGCTCGGACGCACCGGCCCGGCGCCATGGTGTCGCCCAGGATGGCGCCGACAAGCTGAACGCCTCGAAGGTGCGCCGAGGCAGAGTATACAGAGCCAAGGAACGTGCCGCGTTTCGATTGGGACGAGATCGTCGCCACGAGCTTGGTCGCGGCTAAAGGTCGATGCAAGAAAGGTTCGTCGATGGCGCTAAACCCTTACAGCAATCTACCGGCCGAGCGTTTTTGGCGCAAGGTCGTGACCAACGTACCGCCCTTCGCGGTGGACCCGCGCCCCTTCGGCACCTTTGCCATCGGCCGGAACGACAGGGTGGCGACGGGCGGTTCCTGCTTCGCTCAGCGGGTGGCCGAGGCCCTGCGGGAGGCCGGCTTCAACTACTACATCACCGAGCGGGCTCCCGCCGGCATGGCCACCGATGAGGCGCAGGCCCGGCAGTTCGGCACCTTCTCGGCGCGCTACGGCAACCTTTACTATACCCGCCAGTTCACCCAGCTTTTCGACCGCGCCTTTGGCAGCTTCACCCCTGCCCTCTCCTCGTGGCTGCGCGAGGATGGCCGCTACGTCGATCCGTTCAGGCCCACTGTCGAGCCGGCCGGTTTCGCCACCGAAGCCGACCTCCTGGCTGCCCGGGAGGAGCATTTCGAGCAGGTCCGCGAGCTTTTCCGGACGCTCGACGTCTTCGTCCTCACCCTCGGCCTCACCGAAGGCTGGCGCTACCGCGCCGACGGGTCGGCCTTGCCGCTCGCCCCTGGGATCGCCGGCGGAACCTTTGATCCCGCATTGTACGAATGCGTCAATGCCGGTGCCGCCGAGGTCCGCAGCGACCTTCAGGGCTTCCTCGATCGGCTCTGGAGCGTCAATCCCGCCGCCCGCGTGATCTTCACGGTCTCCCCGGTGCCGATGATCGCCACCTACATGGATCGGCACGTCATGGTCTCGAACAGCTACTCGAAGTCGGTGCTCCGGGTCGCCGCCGGCGAGGTCTGCGATACGGACGATCCGAGGACGGTGTACTTCCCGGCCTATGACCTCGTCACCAGCAATGTGAATGCGGCGCGCTACTACAACGAGGATCTGCGCACCATCAACGACGCCGGGGTGCGTCACGTGATGCGCTCGTTCCTCGCCACCTTCGCGCAGGACCGAGCCGCCCCGGCACAGGCGGTCAACGGGATCGGCGGCGAGTTCGCCCGCACGGTGGGCGTCATCTGCGACGAGGAGGAGATCGAGCGCAGCGTCGCCTGACGTCTCGTAGGGCGCCGCCCTATTGCAGGTGCCGGGCGTAGGTGTCTCCGGCCTTGCGCTTCAGTTCGGCGCCGGCCTCCCGACCGATCCTGGCCGCGTCGGCGACCGATCCGGAGCGCTGCACCGCCCAATGGGCGCTGCCGTCGGGCAGGAACAGCAGGCCGTCGAGGGAGAGCTGGTCTCCCTCGATGCGCGCGAGGGCGGCGATGGGCGTGCGGCACGAGCCGTCGAGCTCGGCCAGAAGCCCACGCTCGGCCGCGAGTTCTGCGGTGGCTCTTTCCGAGACCAGCGGAGCCAGCAGCGCGCGGATGTCGGCGTCGTCCTCGCGCGTTTCGATGCCGAGGGCGCCCTGCGCCACCGCCGGCAGCATCTCGTCGACGGCGAGGACGCTGCGCGCCACATCGACCATTCCGAGGCGCTCCAGCCCGCACAGAGCGAGCAGGGTCGCGTCGCAGGTCCCCTCCTCCAGCTTGCGCATGCGGGTGTTCGCATTCCCTCGCAGGGGAACGATGCCGAGGTCCGGCCGGCGCATGAGCACCTGAGCGGCCCGGCGAAGGGACGAGGTGCCGACGCGCGATCCAGGGGGCAGGTCCGAGAGGCGGTCGACGTCCCGCGCCAGGAAGGCATCGCGAGGATCGTCCCGCTCGAGGATGCAGGCGATGATGAGGCCTTCAGGCAGCCAGGTCTCGACATCCTTCATGGAATGAACGGCGACGTCGACGACGTCGGCATAGAGTGCCTGTTCCAATTCCTTGGTAAACAGACCCTTGCCACCGATCTCGGAGAGCGGCCTATCGAGGATGCGGTCGGCGACGGTGTTGACGACAACGATCTCGGTCTCGAGCCCCGGATTGGCGGCCACGATCTTGTCGCGCACCATCCCGGTCTGGGCCAAGGCCATCGGGCTGCCGCGGGTGCCGATGCGCAGGGGACGCTGGATCATGGGCGGCGCATTCTCCGAGATTTGTTCTCAACACGACGCTGCCGCGACGGCTGGACCTCGGCCTTGGTACGCAACCGGCGCGCGCCTGTCACCGCCTGCCCGTGGAAAGTCGCCGGCCAGGTCATGACGAAGTTCGACGACATTGCCTCGATCACGTTAGCCGAACGTCAGCGATTTCGACCTAACGTTGTCCGGGAGCGGCAAAAGGGGCAATGGCATGCGGCGCGGCGCGGTGCGGGATGACGACGAATTCGACACCACCCGCTCGCATTACCGCGACGAGGACGACGAGAGGCGTTCACCCGCTCGACGGGAGCGTCCGCGCTCGTCGCCTGGGCTATTCGTGCGGATGTATCGCCTCGTCCGGTTCCTCGTGTTCATCTTGCCCCTGAGCGTGTTGCTCATCGGATCGTTCCTGGTCGATTGCCGCAACCGCTCGGGAAGCAGCTTCATGCCGGACGTCTTCAGGATCAGCGCCTGCACACGCGAAGATCTGACCGGGCGTCTCTCTACCTTAGAAGACACCATGCGCACCCTTTCGCGGGCGATCCGCTGAAGCGGCCCTCCGACTGACTTCTCGGCGTCGAAGGTGGGAAAGGCCGGCTCACTGCAACCAAGGTTATCTTAGGATCTATCCATCATCTTCTGGCGCTGGACGGCCATCGGCTTCCGGATCGAGGCGGATATGCACTTCAACATCATCAGGCGAAACGCATCCGAACTACCCGATCCGCTGCAGCGGCGCCTGGCGAACGTATCGTCGAGTTCAGAGATTCACGGCGCTGCGTCCGCCGAAGAGGTCGCCCTTCGCAGCGAAGCCAGGGAACGGCTCAAGGCCGGCTACCAGGACAATCGTCGGGCATCGAGGAGGCCGGGCGCCGATGGGGGAGCCAGGGCACAATCCTCGAAGTCATGGCCGCTCTGGGCCGTCTTCGACATCCTGCTGCTGTTGCTGATCGTGCCGCTCGTCGTTTCGGTCCCGCCGGTTCTCGATTGCAGGCGTGTTCACCAGGACATCGGGTTCTTCGCCGAGAACTCCTTCGAGAAATGCGCAAGGAAAGGCATCTCCGAGCGCTGGGAGATCCTCGACAACCGACTCAAGATGCTTGTGCGCGGCTCGGGCCAGTGAGCCGGTCTCAGAACGCCTTCAGTGACAACTCGGTATGCTCCACCTGCGGCGGGCTCTCGAAGTACGGAGAGACCAGCGCCCGGTAATCCTTCCAGGGCTGCGTGTTCACGAACCCGGTCGTGTGGTCTTCCAGGGTATCCCACTCGATCAGCAGCCGATAGCGGAGCGGCTTCTCCACCGAGCGCCTGACCATGAAGCTGCGGCATCCCTTGGCGTTCTGGAAATAGATGGCGGCCTTGGCGATGGCGCCTTCGAAATCCGCCTCGGTGCCGGGCTTCAGGTCGATCTGCGCGATTTCGAGGATCATTCGTCTGTTCCTGCTCACTCGTTGGCCGGCGTTGAAGACGGCTCTGGCTTACCGAAGTGCGCGCCCGAGCTTCCTTGCAAGGATGCGTTGCGGACTGCGCTCGGGATCGGCCTGGTCGGCGACACGCAGGTATCCCGTCTGCTCAAGCATGTAGCGCCCGCCCATGGCCCCATGCATCACGAGATCGGAGAAGGTCACCCAGGTCTGGCCGGGGGCGAAGGTCACGTCCGCCTGGGGTGCGCTCGTCTGGTACGCCTCGTCCTGCTTGAGGGCGTCGTGCAGGTGCAGCATCAGGTGGTCGTATTCTGAGCGCCGCGCCTTCGTGATGCGCAGGGCCGCGAGGAGGCGCGCGGAGAGCGGCGAGTAGCCCGGCAGCCGCGGCAGGAACCGCTCCGCCATCGATCCGAAATCCTCGCCGACCCGCCAGAGCCGCGGCTGACCTTCCGGGTTGATGTTGCGGAAGATCCTGAGGATCCGCTTCTCGCCGATCGGGTTCGATGGGAAGGCGTCGACATGAAGGCGGGTGTCGTCGCGCCGCCAGCTCAGCTTTCGCTGGTCGACCTCGAACGGGCGATACGAGGTGCCCGCCAGCGTCACCTTGCCGGCATAGGCCGGCAGATGGGTGCGGATGAGGTCTTCCGCGAAGCCGCGATATCGGATGAGGAGCGCGCGCAGGGCCGCCCGCTCCTCCTCGGTTCCGGCTGCGCCCTTCAGGATCGCGGCCTCGCCGCGGATGTTCACGTTCTTGGCCTTGCCGTCGGCGAAGGGACGCTCGACGAAGCGCTGCTCGAACGGGCTCAAGGGGAAATCGAGATCCGGGAAGACCAGCACGGCACCGCCTTCGAGGGCCTCGACGAGGCTCGAAGTCTGGGCCGGGACGCCGCCTTGCGGAACGGACACGATGGGGCTGATCATCGGTATGACACTCCGGGCGGCGACAGGGCCGCGGCGGTGTAGCCGATGCGATGGCCGAAGGCCAAGCGCCTCGAGGCCATGGGCGCGCGCCGCTCGGCGACAGGGAGAGGCTCTTTGCGGTGGATGACGCTTGCCGACGGTTGTCACCAGTGGCGAAGGAGACCACGGTCCTCGGCAACCGCGCTATCATGGGTAGCGTTATGCTTTAACCGCTTGCCGAGCCGACGGGGATCACGCCGATGGCGACGTTGAAGGAATTCGAGGAGGCCCTGCGCGAGCACGGCATGCTGATGGCGCTCGCGCTGCTCGAGCGCCTTCGCGAGCGCGACCGCGCGACGCGGACGATCAAGCCGGCCCGCCGCCTCACCGGCCAGAAGATGACACCTGAGCTCGCCCGCGCGATCCTCGACCTTCACGCCACGACCGGGATGACCCAGCAGGAGATCGCCTTCAAAGTCGGCGTCAACCAGGGCCGGGTCAACGAGGTGATCAAGCGCGGAAAGTGGCTGAACGACGACCCGCATTCCGAGGAGGCGGTGGCCCGCGATCGTGCCAAGGCGAAGATGCGCGGCGATGCCAAGCCCCGGCCCCCGGTGCGGTCGAGTGCGGCGAGGAAACCGCCGGCCGCCGATGCGGCAAAGTCGGACCGGGCCGCGCCCCGGCCCAAGCCTGCGAGTCCTCAAGGGCAGTTGATCTTCGGCGATCTTTAGGCGTTGCAGGGATCGATCAATGCGAACGTCCGATGTGCGCGAGACGATCTCGTGCGCGTCGGGAGGTTTCGCGCGTTTTTGCATGGACCCGAGGCGCCGGCCCACAGGTTTCCCAAATAATATCAAGGGAAAGGGCTGATCATGGATAAGAGGTTCGCGGCCGCGGCTTTCTGTGCCATCGGGGCCGCTGCCCCAACGCCGGCCGAAGCGCAGCGCGCCTCCACCGTCGACATGACATGCCGGCAGGCGCAAGGCACCGTCGCCCGCGCCGGCGGCATCGTGCTCGGGACAGGTGGCGCAACCTATGATCGCTTCGTCCGCGACCGTGGCTTCTGCGAGGTGACCGAGATCACGACGCGCGCCTTCGCTCCGACCCGCGACACTCCGCAATGTTTCATCGGCTATCGTTGCAAGGAGCCGGGCCGCGAGGATCGCTTCGGCAGCGGGTTCTGACGGATCGACGTTGACGGCGGGGAGAGCTCTAGCGGCTCAGCCAAGTTCCAACGAAACACAGAACGGCGGAATAGACGGGATGGCCCTGCTCATCCGTCACCAGCACCGTGAAGCTCTGGCGCTCGCTATCCTTCGGAACTTCGTTAAGCACGATCTCGGGAAGCAGGCGCTTCGCCATATGGGCTGCGGCTCGCGTATCGTCGCACACGGTGCCTTCTTGGTCGCGCTCGATGTGACCGTCATGAACATCGAAGAAGTAGCGAGGCATGACTTGCTCCACGCAGAAAAAGGCGGGAGCACACACGTCTCTCAAGCGCGAAAGCCGAAACGAGTATCGCGACAGGGCGAAGCTAATAGACTTGGCCAGATCGGCAATAACATAGGCGATTTATGCCAATCTCGGTGGCATTTGGCTCAGCTACTCTGTGACCTGCGATGTTGAGGGTCTACTCGATAGTAAAAAAGGCGCCCCGGTTCTTGGCCGGGACGCCCGAACGATCACGCCTTCGCTACGTTCGGCGAAGCCCGCTCATCGCTCACGCGGCTTGCTGGACATGACCCTCAATCACCGGCTTGGACGCAGTCGCGCCAGCGGCGATCTGGATGGTGCGCGGCTTCTTGGCCTCGGGAATCTCGCGGACGAGATCGATGTGCAGGAGACCGTGTTCCAGCGCAGCACCCGTCACCTGAACGTAGTCGGCGAGCTGGAAGCGTCGCTCGAAGCTCCGGGCGGCGATACCCTGGTGAAGCATCTCGGATTTCGGGGCGTTGTCGGCTTTGCGCTCGCCCTTCAGGGTCAGCGCATTCTCCTTGACCTCGATCGAAAGATCGGCCTCGGTGAACCCGGCCACCGCCACGGTGATCCGGTAGGCGTTCTCGCCCGTCCGTTCGATATTGTAGGGGGGATAGCTTGGCACCGCGTCGCTCGCCACGAACTGGTCGAGGGCGGAGAACAGGCGGTCGAAGCCGACAGTGGAACGGTACAGGGGTGCAAGATCAAACTGGCGCATTACACATCCTCCAAGAGAAGCAACATGCATAGTGATGTCCGCCCGAGGGCCGGACCTGCGCACCGCCGTATTGGCCGGTACCACCGATAAGTCGGCATTTGCTTCAGAGCTTGCAAGGGGGCGATGCATCCTTGCCTGCGAATTTTTTCGATCGGTTTACTCATATTCCGGACGTCTCGATGTTGACCCTGACCGATACTCCCGGAAACCCGGTGCCCCCTGGGGGTGTCTTGGTTCCTGTGACGACCGAAGACGGGGTTGCCCTGCGGGCGGCACATTGGCGGCCGACGACCCGGACCGTCAGGGGTACGGTCTGCCTGATCCAGGGCCGGGCCGAGTTCATAGAGAAATACTACGAGACGATCGCGGATCTGCGGGGGCGAGGCTTCGCCGTAGTTACCTTCGATTGGCGCGGCCAGGGGGAATCCGCCCGTGACGTACCAGACGCCCATTGCGGCCATGTCGGCCGCTTCGACGAGTTCCGTCTCGACCTCAAGGCCATCGAAGAGACGATCCTGCGACCGCTGACGCCGCGCCCGCATATCGGCCTCGCCCATTCGATGGGCGGGGCGGTGGCGCTGACTGGCGCGATCGACGGCTGGCTGCCCTTCGAACGCATGGTGATGGTGGCGCCGATGCTGGGCATCAAGATGGTGCGCTGGCCGCGCGCATCGAGCCTCCTCGCGCGTGCACTCCATCGGCTGGGTCTGGGCCGCCGCTACATCATCGGGGGCACCTCCGTTTCGATCGCGACGAAGCCGTTCGAAGGTAACCGCCTCAGCGGCGACCCAATCCGCTACGCCCGGAACGCGCAGGCGGCACGGGCAGTCGAGGCCGGCGCTGTCGGCGATCCCAGCATCGCCTGGGCTGCGGAGGCGTTCCGGGCAATGGCGCGTCTGCGCGACCTGCGTCTTGCCGGGGCGATCAAGATCCCGACTCTCATCATCGGAGCGGGGGCCGATCCCGTCTGCGACACGGCCGCGACCGAGCGCTTCGCCGCCAGGATGCGGGTCGGCGACATCATCGTCCTTCCGGGAGCCCGTCACGAGATACTGTCGGAGAGCGAGGCGATCCGGCAAGATTTCTGGGCAGCCTTCGACGCCTTCGTGCCGGGTACGGTGCCTGCCGAGCTCGGCCAGAAGGCCGTGGCTGCTCCAAGCGTGATCTGAGACGAGGTCCCCGACCTCGACACCCCACGACGGTCACGCTAGACCGGCCGCGCATCGGGCGGGGCCTAAGTCCGGCCAGCACTTCAGGAGACCAGCGATGACCATCGAGGTTGGCCAACACCTGCCGCAGGCGACGTTCCGGGTGAACGGGCCGGACGGTCCCGAAGCCAAGACCACCGACGACCTGTTCAAGGGCCGCCGCGTCGTCCTTGTCGGCGTGCCCGGCGCTTTCACGCCGAGCTGCCACCGCAACCACCTGCCGGGCTTCGTCGCCAAGCTCGACGAGATCAAGTCGCGCGGTATCGACGCGATCGCCGTCACATCCGTGAACGACGTGTTCGTTCTCGACGCCTGGCAGAAGGCGAGCGGTGCCGAGGGCATCGAGTTCCTGGCCGACGGCAATGCTGAATTCGCTCGCGCCACTGGCCTCGACATGGATGGCGCCGGCTTCGGTCTCGGCCCGCGCTCCAAGCGCTACTCGATGCTGGTCGATGACGGCGTCGTCCGCATCCTCAACCTCGAAGAGGTCCCGGTGAAGACAGAGATCTCGGGCGCCGAGGCGCTGCTCAAGGTGATCTGAGCGGGCTTCAGCCCCTCAGGATCTCCAAGGCGATCTTGTGCAGGCGGGCATCGCCCGCCGCGACGATGCGGCCGCCCTGGTTTGCCGGGCCGCCGTCCCAGTCCGTGACGACGCCTCCCGCCCCCTCGATGATCGGGATGAGCGCGACGATGTCGTAGGGCTTGAGCCCTGACTCGACCACGAGGTCGATCTGGCCGGACGCCAGCATGCAATAGGCGTAGCAATCGGTTCCGTAGCGCGAGAGTCGGACGCGGGCCTCGAGGGCCGTAAAGCCGTCGCGCTCGCGTCCTTCCGCGAAGAGGCGGGGGTCGGTGGTAGCGAGAACCGCCTCCGACAGGGTGCCGAGGCGCCGCGTGCACAGGGCGCGCTCGCCGCGAGGCCCCTTCAGCCGGGCATTGCGACCATCGCCCGAGAAACACTCGCCGATATAGGGCTGGTGCATGAGGCCGCGTACCGGGGTTCCCGCACGGGTGAGGCCGATCAGCGTCCCCCAGGTCGGAAGACCGGCGACGAAGGCGCGCGTGCCGTCGATCGGGTCGAGCACCCAGACATATTCGGCGTCGAGACGCTCGTCTCCGAATTCCTCGCCCAGAATGCCGTGGGTCGGGAAAGTTCTGCGGATCAGGTTGCGAAGGGCAAGTTCCGCCGCCCGATCGGCCTCCGTGACCGGATCGAACGGCGCCGTGCCGCGAGTCTTGTCGTCCATGCCGAAGGCTGCGCGGAAGAAGGGGAGGATGGCCTGGCCCGATTGTGCGGCCAGATCCTCCATGAACCGCGCGAGATCCACCACAGCCATCGCATCGCCCTTGACCCATCCTGCTGCAAGGCAAGCCGCGACCGGGAGCGACCGTCAAGGATTATTCGCGGGAGCCTCACACAGTCGCGGCAGCTGGCTCCTCGATGGTGCGGCCGACGAGGAGGTCCACCGGCGAGATCCCCGGCGCGGGTTCTTCCCGCGTAAGGATGTCGGGACCTGGGGAAGCCGTAGCTGCGGCAGCTACCGCGTCGAGGGAGGAACGGAACGAGACGAGGTCGTCGTCGGCCCCGACGGATCTGCGTGTCGCCTCGTCCTCAAGGGGCGTATCCTCGGCTTGCCAGAGGCCTACCCCGACACGCGCATCCGGAATCTTACGCTTGAGTCGCGTGACCAGCCGCCGCAGATGCGTCGGCTCGCCGTTGATGGCCAGCGACACGACGCAGATCATCCTCGCCGGGCCCGGATCGAATTCGTCGATCTTCGCGCGAGACACCTCGGAGAACGGCACGATCCGCGTTCCGAAGCCGCGTTTCGCCAGGAGTTGGGAGAGGATGGCGCAGGCCGCTTCGTCGACGAAGCTGCGGCCGGCAACACACAGGACGGCGCCGGGCTGACGCCAGGCCGGTGGCACCGGCGCCGGATCGGCGCTCGCGTCGGCGACGACCTCCCGGTCGGCCATCTCCTCCACAAGGCCGGCGATCGACGCCCGGATATCCGTCTTCTGCTCGGCGGCGAGAACCCCCCTGGTGGCGTCTCGCGCGGCGAGCTCGAGACCCTTGAGGACGACGTCGTCGTAGTAGCTGAGGAGGGAGCATTTCTGCAGGAGCAACTCGGCATGCTCCTGTGCTTCCTCAGGGTCGTCGGCGAGGATGCGCTGATAGAAGTTCTCGACTGGCGTCAGCGCCGGCCTGTCGCCGAACAGCACTTCGAGGAATTCGAGCTTGTCGACATGCCGCCCGAGGACGACGAGGCAGACCGTGAGCGGCGTGGACAGGATGAGACCCACCGGTCCCCAGAGCCAGGTCCAGAACAGGGCCGAGACGAGCACCGCGAAGGGCGACATGCCCGTCGACTGCCCATACAGCATCGGCTCGATGAAATGGCCGACCAGCGGTTCGAGGACGAGGAACAGGATCAGGGTGGCGATGACCATGGACCAGCCAGGATCCACCGCCGCTGCGAGGGCGACCGGGAACAGGGCCGAGACGACGGCGCCGATATAAGGCACGAACCGCATCAGCGCCGAGAAGATCCCCCACAGGACCGGGTTCGGCACCCCGATGAAGTAGAGACCCACCCCGACGACCACACCGAACGAGACGTTGAGCCCGAGCTGGACGAGAAAGTACCGGCTCAGGCGTCTTGCCGCATCGTCCATCGCCAGGGTGGTCCGGTGGAGGTCGCTCGACCCCGCCAGGCGGATCATGCGGTCGCGAAGATCTTCTCGCTGCATCAACAGGAACAGCAGCACGATGAAGATGATGCCGATCGTCGCCAGCGGGTGGAGGATCGGCGAGAGCAGCGTGTTGGCAAGCTCGATCGGGGTCGGCGAATGTTCACGCACCTCGACGAGAACCGGCTTCTCTGCAGGCTTCTCGGGGGCATTCTGCGTCGTCGGCGCCGTCGCTGGCGCTTCCTCCTTCGACTTGTCGCCCTCCCGCATCGAGCGGCCGATATTCGCGACGTAGTCGGTCATTCTCCCGGCCGGACTGTCGCGCAGGCCTTCGATCTTGCGCTCGATCGTGTTGCGGTAGCGGGGCACGTCGCCGGCGAGGTCGGCAAGTTGGACTCCGATCAGCGTCGCCAAGGCCGCGGCGATGCCGAGGGTGAGCAGGACCGAGGACGCCACGGCGAAAAAGCGTCCGAGCCGGAGCTTTCGCAATAGGTTGACCAGGGGGCCGAGCACGAAGGACAGCAGGATCGCGATCGCGATCGGGATCAGGACCTCCCGCCCGAGGTAAAGCCCGGTGACCAGGATCGCCGTGACGATGATCGGCGAGACGAACATGGCGCCGACATCGATGGCGCCG
>FSSH01001042.1_pt2 | contig 15929 bp, 14 predicted proteins | sample 1166101 | NCBI WGS metagenome assembly FSSH01 (sample SAMEA32972668, study PRJEB13176) | freshwater metagenome | biome: Drinking water system; feature: Biomass in drinking water that filtered by 0.45 um membrane; material: drinking water | place: USA | collected 2012-12-20 | depth 0 m | reverse complement strand
CTTCTGAGCTAGATGCAGATGTGCCGTCGTCGATACCAGCAGCGATACCGATACCTGCCCAGCCACCAATACCTGACAGAACGCCAACGTATTGTTTGCCGTCAAATTCCCAGGTGTTGACGTTACCGATGATGCCTGATGGGGTTTTGAATTTGTACAATTCTTTACCGGTTTTAGCATCAACCGCTTTCAGGTAGCCTTCCAGGGTGCCGTAGAATACCACGCCGCCAGCAGTAGCAACCGAACCTGACCATACAGAGAATTGCTCTTTGTTAGACCAAGCGATTTTGCCGGTTTTAGCGTCATACGCAGTGAACTGACCCAGGTTGGTGGTGCCGTCTGGTTTACCGGTCAGCACGTCAGCGCCAGCAGGCATCATAGACAGCGTAGCACCTACATAAGGTTGGCCTGCTGTATAAGACACTTCAAATGGTTCGTACTCCATGCACAAATGGTTGCCCGAGATATAGAACAGGCCGGTTTGTGGAGAGTAAGAAACAGGTTGCTGGTTTTTAGAACCCAACGCCGCAGGGCATGTGCCTACAGTGTTGACGTCTTCGCCGTGGTGTTCGGTAGAGAACTCAGGCACTACTTCAGGGCGGCCTGATTTCAGGTCAACGTGAGAAGCCCAGTTTACAGATTTGTCGAATTTTTCAGCAACCAACAGTTCGCCGGTTTCACGATCCAGGGTATAACCGAAGCCGTTACGGTCGAAATGCACGATAGTTTTGTGCATTTTGCCTTTCACTTCTTGGTCAACCAGAACGGTTTCGTTGATACCGTCATAGTCCCACTCGTCATGTGGAGTCATTTGGTAAACCCATTTGACTTCACCGGTGTCAGCGTCACGAGCCCACAAAGACATAGACCATTTGTTGTCGCCAGGACGTTGTACTGGGTTCCAAGTAGATGGGTTGCCTGAGCCGTAGTAAACCAAGTTCAGTTTAGGATCGTAAGAATACCAACCCCAGGTGGTGCCGCCGCCGATTTTCCATTGGTCGCCTTTCCAGGTGCTGGTGCCTGAATCAGCGCCTACTGGAGTGACCTTGCCGTTTTCCCAAGTGGTGGATTTACCTGGTTTCAACAGGGTGTCCTTGTCAGGACCCATGCTGTAACCTTTCCAATCCAATTGACCGGTACGGATGTTGTAAGCAGCCAAGAAGCCGCGAACGCCAAACTCACCGCCGGAAATACCGGTAATGACTTTGTCTTTAACAACGATAGGTGCGTTGGTGTTGGTCATACCCAATTTTGGGTCGCCGTTTTGCACGCTCCATACGCGTTTACCGGTTTTGGCATCCAGTGCAGTCAGAACTGTGTCTGATTGCTGCAGGAAGATTTTGCCATCGCCGTAAGCCAAACCACGGTTAACGGTATCGCAGCACATCACAGGGATGGTTACGTCAGCGTCCATGGTTGGGGTGAATTCCCAGATGACTGCTTTGGTTTTTTGGTCGATCGCATAAACGGTATTAGGGAACGGGGTGTGGATATACAGAACGCCGTTAACAACCAAAGGGCCGCCTTCATGACCACGCAGAACGCCTGTAGAGAAAGACCAGGCTGGTTGCAGGTTTTTAACGTTTTGAGCGTTGATTTGCGACAGTTTGCTATAACGAGTGCCGGCGTAGTCGCCGCCCCAAGATGCCCAGTTAGCAGGGTTTTGGGTTAATTTTTCTAGGTCGTCGTTAGCAGTAGAGACAGTTGGTGCAGCAAGTAAAGTAGCTACAGTCGAAGCAAGCAGCCAGTTTTTTACAGGCTTCTTCATATGTTTCCTCCTGGTAATCTGTTGATGAGACAGAGTACGATTTTGTGTTGTTAAGACTAATATTAGTTTTAAAGCTCTGTTTGGATGACTGCCCTTTAGGGCCTGTTCGGCTATAGCCGAGCGCAGAGGGAGAGCCACACCAGACGCGTAAATTGAAGGATTTTTTCCTAAAAGTCAACCGGAAAAACTCTCCCGGCGTGGTGGGGAAACAATAATCTCAAGTCTTATAATGCCTTAGCATTTCTCGGCGATTCCGCTATCTGGAAAAACAAACGCCCAGGCCGCCCAAGCCGCAGTAACCGGACGGGTTTTTAGCCAGATATTGTTGATGATCTTCCTCGGCGTAATAAAAAGGCGGGGCATTGCGGATTTCGGTGGTAATTTCATTAAAGCCGGCTGCCGCAAGCTCTGCTTGATACTGTTGCTGGCTTGCTACCGCCGTTTGATATTGGTCGCCGTGGCAATAGATAACGGAACGGTATTGGGTGCCGACATCGTTGCCTTGGCGCATGCCTTGCGTTGGATTGTGCGATTCCCAAAATATTGTCAGTAAATCTTCATAAGTAATCACGGCTGGATCGAACACCACCAACACCACTTCGGCGTGACCGGTTAGACCTGTGCAAATTTCCTGATAAGTCGGGTTGGGCGTAAAACCGCCGGCATAGCCCACTGCGGTGCTGAATACGCCGGCTTGTTGCCAGAATTTACGCTCCGCACCCCAGAAACAACCCATGCCGAACACGGCTTGTTGCAGATGCTCCGGAAACGGCGGATGGATAGGATGTCCGTTGACAGCGTGAACTTGGCCGCTGTCTATGGCTTGCTGACGTCCCGGTAAGGCTTGATCGGCGCTGGGCATTGCGGTTTTTTTGAATAGAAAAGACATAAGTGCATCCCGAGGTCGAATGATGGGGTAGTGCGGATTATAATCGCGGCTCAGTTAAGAGGAATCAACTAAATCATGAAACAACAAGATTGCTTACGCCGCTTTATTTTCGAAAAACACGGAGTGCGCGGCGAATGGGTACGGCTGGAAAAAAGCTGGCAACAAGCGAAGCAGCATCAACATCTGGTCAACGATGCTGTCGATGCGCAAATGGGGCAGGCCTTGGCGGCGGTGGTTTTGCTGTCTGCAACCATCAAGTTTAAAGGCGCGATGATTATGCAGATTCAAGGCGGCGGCGATTTGAAAGCCCTGGTGGCGCAATCCAGCAACGAGCGGCAAATCAGAGGTTTGGTGCGTAGCGAGACCAGTGTAGCCGGCGCGAATTTGCAGGAAATGATAGGTGAAGGCGGTCGATTGGTGTTGACGGTGGAATCGGAAAACGCAGAGCCTTATCAAGGGATTGTCGGTGTCGAAGCGGAAACTCTGGCCGACGTATTGAGAACCTATTTCACGCAATCCGAACAACTCGATACCCGTTTGTGGCTGTTTGCGAATAAAACCCATGCGGCTGGGCTGTTCATCCAGGAATTGCCGAGTAGCAACCAGGATAAAGCCGACTGGGAACGGATTGAAATATTGGCTAATACCGTTACCGCCGACGAACTGTTGAGTCTGGATTGCGAGGATTTATTGCACCGCTTATTTCATCAAGAGAAGGTCAGAATTTACGATCCGGAGCCGGTGGAGTTTAAATGTAATTGCTCCCGGCAAAAAATCGGCGGCACTTTAGCCGCGTTGGGGCGGTCGGAGTTGCAGGCAATTTTGCAGGAACGCGACGACATCGAAGTCGATTGCCAATTTTGCGGAGCGCAATACCACTTCGACAAGGTTGATGTGGAGAACCTGCTGACCAATCCGGCAGCCGAAACCGATACTAACTCGCCTACCCGGCATTGAGGGGGCTATGCATAAAATTGACCGCTTTTTTCGCCTGTTCCTGGCTTTCGCATTGCTCAGTACGATGACCGGGTGTTTGCACTGGTTGCACGCCTACCAGACTTATCTGCAAATGGACGAGTTTGATCGTTATTTTGCGGTGACGTCTAAAGAGGATTTCACGGTGCATTTCAAACAACCCAAACTGCTAAGCGAAGATTTTGTTTCTCTGGCCAAGCTGCACGCCAGCAGTGAAGAACACACCGGCGACGGTAAACGCTGGCGCTATTGGTTTCGTAAGATCGACAAAGACAGCAAGCTGATTGCGCCGGAGATTAGTTTTTATCTGGATCTGGCCTTTAACAAGGAAGATAAAATCACCGACTGGACTTTTTCCAACCTGTTTTTACAAATCGCCCCACCGGAGTTTCTGGAGGCGTCGTTTCGTTCCTTGGGCGGTGCGGAAATCAACGAAGAGAAAAAACAGCTGAGAGCCAAAGCCGATCAAATGGAAAAAATCGCCGCACTGCTACCCAAAAAAGCCACGGTGATTAAACAATTGGGGGAACCGCTGGAAATCACCGATGAAGAAAAACAGGAAGTTTACCTTTATCATTTTCGGCTGGATGCCAAGGATATCGAAGAAGGCTACGAGGACAGAGCTTTAAGCGAAGTCAGGCTGATGTTCGATAAAACCACGTCTGAATTGATCAAAATGTCCGGACGGTTTGCCGGTTTAAAAATATCGATCAATTACAGGAATTTCCAGGAAGAAGACGATAAAAAAGTGGCGGGCATGTGAGCTAGAACGGCAGGCATAAAAAAGCCCACATAAAGTGGGCTTCGTCCGGTCTTATTTTTTATATTGATTGGACGCCTACCGTTGAACAGTAGGTTAATTTCTTGCGTTTATTTTTGTTGTTATACCGGATTAACGGTCGCCTATCCCCCCCTCATTTAACGATCAGAATTCTTTCGAATCGTCTGCGCTTCGCTGAAAGTGGGCGAATTCTATTGGATTAAAATGCCCTTGTCTACAAAAAAGTGTGACAATTTGTCGCACATTGATTTTGTGGGCATTGTGCCTGGTTTTTCCTCGAGAAATATACTCGCTCCAAAGACCCGAACAGCTTAGATTCTTGGAATAACCAGAACGTATCGGCATGGGCGAATGTCCGAATCGTCTGATTTTCGTAGCTTGATAGGGCTAAACGATTGTCAGGCCAGAGATTTTAACGCGTGTCGCTCGCCTTGACTAAGCTGGATCGCAAGGTAACTTCTCCCGAGTGGTGCTGGTGATGTTCACGTTTAGGTCGGGAGATAGCTAAATTTGACTTATTAGTGCCACTGCGAACAAATGACGGTATTTATACTTTGCTGTAGGCCTTACTAAGAGCCGTTTTAAATACCAGTCCTGGCACTAGCCCTCAGCGCTGAGTCCAGCCAGAAGGCGTTTCTACAAATTGTCCTGGTGCCGCTTGCCCTATGACTTTCTGCGCAGTGAGTCGGCCCACTTCCTCTACTGGGACGCCGTTTTTAGCAGCTATGCGCTGGTACTCGGTCAGGCGTTGGGCATTAATGCTCTTGACCAGTTCTTGTATCTCGGCGGACGCATCAGCTTTCACTAGACCCAGGAAACCGTTCATTTGTTCGCCCACCAACCCAGCCGATTTTGCCTGGGCCAGATCGGCTGCATTGACCGGCAAGGCGACTAGGCATAAGCCTAAAAACAGAGGTGCCAAAATTGATAGCAAATTTTTGTTGTTCATCATTAGCTCCTTTAAAACAAGCCTTTCTGGCTGGAAAGCAATTCGTCTACGTCTTTTTCCACTTTCAAGCGGATTTCGTGTTCGATTTTGACATTCATATTGATTTCAATCGGTTTATCCGGCGCTTCCAGCCTGACCGAGGGCGAACACCCCGTCAGGTAGATGCTGCCGCACAAGATGGCAGCGCTACTTACTGCTTTCCAGTTCATTGACTCCTCCGATCCGCCGGCGGCGGTTTGGGTGATTGATCCCCTGTTGGGGTGTTCGGCGATTTTTCCAGATTAGCCGGTTTGGCGATGGCCTGTTCCAGAATGGTTCGTTCCAAATCGCCGGCTAAAATCCCTTTTTGCAAGAGCTCGGGCAGTTGGCCGCTGATATTCAGGTTAAACGCCAGCGGATGGCCGGACAATACCTCCGGGTTACTGCCTTCCAGGCGTAAGCCCAGATGATAGTCGCCGTTAGGCCGATAATTTACCTTGGCTTGCAGATTCCGATAAACCAGGTTTCTGAGTGCCTTAAAGGCGATATTCTGATTGTCGGCCGGTCCCGCATAGCGTAACACACCCGGCTGCGTACCGCTGATGCTGCCGTCTTGCAGGTCTATGGCTCCCGCCGATAGCTGCAACGGCAGTTCACCGGCTATCGTGCCGGTCCCGGAAATATTCGGGTAATGCAGGCTCATTAAAAGTTGCGACAGATCGACATCGTGCAGGCGTAAGGTCAACAGAATCGGCGTTTGCTCCAAGCGAATGGTGTCCGGCATCAATTCCATCGTGCCGCCGAATAGTGCCAGGCTGGCCTGATTTAGGGTCAGCGCCTGATCGAGATAGCGGGCTTTGACATTGAGGTCGTGCGCTATCAAATCTTTACCCAATCCCAGCGTCGGCACTTCGGCAGACAAGTCCACGGCCCGATTCGCTAACTCCGGGATATTCAGTTCGACCTTACCTTTCTCGACTTTTGCCGCACCGGCCGTCAAGGCCAAATCGGTAATAGCCAATTGTGCCGTTCCGGAAGCATCTTGATTGCAGGGCTTGTGCAGTTGCAGGTTTCCCTGCACTGCGCCGCCGGCAACCGTCCAGCTAGCCGTCATGGCCGGTAACCAGGGTTTGATTAATTCGAATGCCTCGCTAGCGGCCATGTTCAGACGGCCGTTCATATCGATAGTCTGCTTGTTTGCCATCGCCATATCGACAGCAACTAGAGACTGCTTATTGCGTTTCAGCACGGCTTCAGCGTACAGACTGGCAAAGTTGTCCGCCGTTTTGGCGTTTGCGCTTAGCTGCGTAGCGCTGAGCAATGGGCTTAATTTTGATACATCGTATGTCCGGGTTTTTGCCCGCAAAGTTTGCGGTATCAGTAAGCTGTTGCTAAACCACTCGATAAGCTCAAGTGCGCCGGCATGCAGACTGATTTGCTTGGCGGGGCGATCCAGTTGTTGGGCTGCCAGTTCAAATATATTGCCACTCGGGAGCCGATCGACGCTGAGTTTGGCTGCGCTAAAACCGGGGTCGATATTCAGATGAAGCGATTGTCGGGCATCCTGAAACCTTGCATCGATGGCATCGGCTGCACCGCGCTTAATGTCAGCTTTTCCGGCGAAGCTGCTCAGCCCCCAAGGCGTATCTATGTCAATTTCCAGTTTCGCGACGCTCAATCGGTCCAGCGGTAAACTGAAGCCGGTGTTTTCCGTGGTTTTCGTTGCGGATGGGGCGGCGGGGTGATGGTTAAATTTCAGCACGGCGTGGCCGATGCTGACGTTGTGGATTATTCGCTTTTCAATATCGAAATCGGTGGCGACATCCTGCATCGCAACAGCCAAGTCGCCAGCCGGCGTTGCCATGCCGAAGCTGATTTCAGCCAGCTTGGCTTGCTCATAGTCAAACGACAATCCCGACAGTGAGGGTGAGCTGAGTGGGGTGTGTTTTAGTGCCTGTTGCAGTACTAGCTCAAGTAACACCGCGCGTTGCCACCATAGGGTCAGGCAAAACAACGTAAGTACCAGCAGCGTAATAGCAACCGTGCGCAGCCATGAGCTGCGCCGCTTCAAATCATTTTTGGCAGCAGACAAGTTCATAGCCTACCGTAGCCGATCTGTAGCGTTACTAACCAGCAAATGATGGTGAGGAGTTTGAGACGATAGAAACGCAAAATCGGCTGCCATTAGCCCAAGAGCTCGATAAAGGCATCGACTTGCTCCGCTGCCGTCGCAAAACTGGTGACCAAACGCACCAATACTTCCTGGTCAGCCAGTAGACCGGGGTTCGCGCGCGGCGTATTCCACGGGTAAAACACGGCGCCTTGTTGTTGCAAGCGGTCCGCGTGCGCTTGGTCTAGCACGGCAAACACCTCATTGGCTTCTGCGTGCCAGGCTAGCCGGGCGAGTTTCGAATTGGCAATGCCGTTTTGCAAACGTGCCGCCATTGCATTGGCGTGGCGGGCCAGATTCAGCCACAGCCCCTCGTCTAAATAAGCCTCGAACTGACAGGCGATAAACCGGCTTTTAGACATTAGCTGCGCAGCGCGCTTGCGGATAAACGGTAAATCTTTAGCCTGCGCCGGATTCATAAACACCAAGGCTTCCGCACACCAGCAACCGTTTTTGGTGGCGCCGAAAGAGACGATGTCTACCCCTAGTTTCCAGCTCATTTCCGCAGGCGTTAACTCTAGCGAGACCAGCGCATTGGCAAAACGCGCGCCGTCCATATGCAGCGGTAAACCGTAAGTTCGGGCAATGTCCGCAATTGCGGCAATCTCATCAGGTTGATAAAGCGTACCGATTTCGGTCGCTTGGGTGATGGAAATGGCCATGGGTTGGCCGGCATGCACAAAATTGGGCGGGAAACGTTCGATTTCCGCTTTTAGATTGTCGGGGTCGATTTTGCCATGGTCGCCGTCCACCGGCGCCAGCCGCGCGCCATGGGTAAAAAACTCCGGTGCGCCGCATTCGTCTTCTAACATATGCGCTTCGCGGTGACAAAACGATACGCCGCCCGGACGGTTGACGGCAGCCAGTGCCAGCGAGTTGGCCGCCGTCCCGGTGCTGACGAAATACACCGCTACTTCCCGTTCAAATAGCTCGTTAAACTGTTGCTCGATTTTGCGATCCAGGGCGCTGGCGCCATAGGGTGCCGAAAAGCCCGCCGAGGCTGCCAACAGTCGTTGGGAAATGGCTGGATGAGCGCCAGCCCAGTTATCGGATGCAAAATTCATGGTCGGTATCATGGCGGTGATGTTTAATGTATTGGCTATGCGACGGTATGAACTATACCAACGATACCGCAATCCGACACGTGAGCCTGGCTTTCGTTCGGCGTATTCCCGGAAAATAGCAATTTTTGAGGCACTGACTATACCCATGCAAAATACCATTCGTGATCTCGTGCTTCAGGCTACCGGTGCCGACGACGCGTTGCAAATTGAGACTATTCAAAGTCTGTGGAGCGGTTACGGGTATATTTTGCGCTATGGCTTAAGCGGCGGCGATAGTGCTAGCGTGATCGTCAAGCACGTAAAACTGTCTGCGCAAAGCTTACAGACGCCCGGTTCCAACGAAGATTTATCGCATCGGCGCAAAGTCCGCTCTTATCAGATTGAGGCTGTGTGGTACCAACGCTGGGCGAAGCATTGCGACGCCGATTGCCGGGTGCCGGCTTGTCTGGCGTTCGAGATGTTTGGCGAGGATATCGTCATGGTCTTGGAAGACCTGCATCCGGTGGGATTCCCGCAACGCCATGCAAGGGCCGGCGAACGGGAGATACGCACTTGTCTAAATTGGCTGGCAAATTTTCATGCCACGTTTATCGGCGAAAAACCCAAGGGCTTGTGGCCCACCGGCACCTATTGGCATCTGCAAACCCGGCCCAACGAATTGGCAGCCTTGCAGGATATTGCTTTGAAAAATGCCGCGCCGGCGATAGATCAAAAACTGCGCGATACGCCTTACCAAACCTTTGTGCATGGCGATGCCAAAGTGGCTAATTTTTGTTTCTCGGCGGATGGCCGCCGGGTAGCGGCGGTGGATTTTCAATATGTCGGCGGCGGCTGCGGAATCAAGGATGTCGCGTATTTTATCGATAGCTGTTTGGGCCAAGACGAGTGTCAGCGTCGCGAGAGCGAATTGCTGGATATTTATTTTCAGGCTTTGCAACAAGCACTGCGGAGCAAACAAAAAACGGTGGATGCCGACGCCGTCGAACGCGATTGGCGGGCGTTGTATCCACTGGCCTGGACCGATTTTCACCGTTTTTTAAAAGGCTGGAGCCCTGGCTATTGGTCGCCGAATAGCTATAGCGAACGGCTGGCGCGACAAGTCATTGCCCAATTATAAAACCTCAGGAGAATCGATGCGCTTGTCCACGGACGATCTGTATTTGCTTGGCCAGTGCGCCATTTCGGCCGCGATGCAGGCTGGAGAATTGATTGCCCGGCATTCGCAACGTGCCGTCAAGGTCAATACCAAAGACGGCGGTACCAGCCTGGCGGCTCAGGTAGTGACGGAAATCGATCATTGGAGCCAGGACCTCATACTGCAAAGCTTGCGGCCGACTTGCGCCAAATACGATTTAGCCTGGCTGTCGGAAGAAAGTCCCGACGACGGCGCGCGGCTGCAACAGGATTATTTCTGGTGTATCGATCCCTTGGATGGCACCTTGCCGTTTATCGAAGGTGTGCCGGGTTATTCGGTGTCCATTGCCTTGGTGTCGCGCGCCGGACAAGCATTGATCGGCGTGGTTTACGATCCGTTGACTCACACGATTTATCGGGCGATTAAAGATCAGGGCGCCTGGCAAAACCAACAGCCTTTTAAGCCGGCAACGCCAGCGCAAACGTTGACATTCATCACAGATAAAAGCTTTGCTCAAGATCCTTTGTATCAAGCCACGCGAGGCGCGCTGCAACGCGTGGCCGTTGAATTAGGCTACGCGGGCGCCAATTTACGCTTACAAGGCGGCGCGGCCTTGAATGCCTGCCAAGCGCTGACCCAGGCGGCAGCGTGTTATTTCAAATTTCCCAAGCCGGATAAGGGGGGCGGCAGCGTTTGGGATTACGCCGCCACCGCCTGTTTGTTCCAGGAAACCGGTGCGCCGGTCAGCGATATATACGGCAAACCGCTGGTGTTAAATCCGGACGGCTCGACGTTTATGAATCATTGTGGCGTTTTGTATGGCTCCGACCAGGCTATTGCCGAGAGCATGATTCGGCTTTATCGGCGTTTGCACCAGGGATAATGGCTCTGCCACCGCTTCAAGGCGCGTTTTCAGCAGGGAAAAAAGTTCTGTAAGTGACGCTTATAAAACCGATTTTTGGAGCGCGCGTTCAGAAAGGCGGCGAACAGGTGTTCAGGAACGTGGCAAAAATCCTGAGCTTGTTGGTCTTTGAACGACACCCGCATTTTATGGGTTTGCTCGTCGTAGCCGATCACGTCGATAGTGCTGGATTTAACTGATTGCATGCGCATAGTAGCCTCCCCGAATTTCATGCTAAAACTGTGTCGGTGAGGCACGGCCGAGTACAAATAGTTCAATCGGCCAACTTGCCGCCCGGACTTGCCAGACTGCGGCAAACGCTTTAGTAAACCGCAGTAGCTTCCTGATCTTTTTTAATCACTCGCTTGGAGACGTAACGATGCAAACTGTTTTAATCACCGGTGCCAATCGCGGCTTGGGTTTGGAGTTTTGCCGGCAATATGCCGCAGCCGATTATAAAGTCATTGCGGCCTGCCGTAACCCAAGCCAATCGGAGCAATTGGCCGCACTTGCCAAGCAATATCCGCACATTCAAATCGAGACATTGGATGTGGCGGATTTCAGTCAAATCGATGCATTGTCAAGCAAACTATCCGACTACAAAATCGATGTATTGCTGAACAATGCCGGCGTATATGGCGATCAAGCCGGTCGCGGTTTTGGGCAACTGGACTACCAAACCTGGGCGAACGTACTGGCGGTTAATGTGATGGCGCCACTCAAATTGGCCGAAGCCTTCTTGCCGCAGGTGCAACGCAGCGACAAACGTTTGATCGTGACCTTGAGCAGCTTGATGGGCAGCATGACCGACAACACCAGCGGCGGCAGCATCTTGTATCGCTCCAGCAAGGCCGGTTTGAATGCGGCGCTAAAAAGCCTGTCCATCGATTTGCGGCCAACAGCGGTTGGCGTGTTGATTCTGCATCCGGGCTGGGTCAGAACCGATATGGGTGGGCCGAACGGCTTGATTGATGCGGAAGAAAGTGTGTCCGGCATGCGTAAAGTGATCGACAATTTCAGTTTGGCCGATACCGGCCGGTTTGTTAAGTATGACGGCTCCGCCTTGCCCTGGTAGAGCATACCCGTTTTAAATTTGTCACATCCCTAAATCATCCTGCCTGTCCTCTACGCACTGCTCGCCCGGCCTGAGCAGCGCGCTTCACGGCTAATCTGATCCGTTGTTGGTGTCATTAGGTAGCGATTCGAAACTTTATTGCTTGCGTAAAAATTTCGATTCGCTATTATTAGCTCGCCGCCGGCAAGATATCGATCTATACCGGTTGCTTTAGTGCGACGCCCAAGAATCGCATCGATTAATCGCAAAGACTCAAGAGGAGGGGTTTATGCAGACTCCCAATAAATTACTGCTGGAAAACAAAGCCTGGGCGGAAGCCATGACCGGCAAACAGCCGAAGTACTTCGTCAATATGGCCAAGGAGCAACATCCGGAGTTTTTATGGATAGGCTGTTCGGACAGCCGCGTGCCGGTCGACACCATTGTCCACGCCCAACCCGGCGAAATATTCGTGCATCGCAATATTGCCAATCAAGTCATCACCACCGATTTCAACGGTTTAAGCGTGTTGCAGTACGCGGTTAACGCCTTAAAGGTTAAGCATGTGATTGTCTGCGGTCATTACGGCTGTGGCGGCGTGGAAGCGGCATTGCGCCAACAACGCGGTGATTTGGCTATTGCCAACAAATGGTTGACGCACATCAAGGAAGTGTATCGTTTGCACCAAGACGAACTGGATAGCTTGCAGCCCGAAAACAAACTCAACAAATTGATCGAATGGAATGTCATCGAGCAAGTGCAGCGTCTGGCTCACACCTCTATCGTGCAATCGGCCTGGATGGCCGGCCAAAAAATCAGTTTGCGCGGCTGGGTATACGGGCTGCACGACGGCTTGCTGAATGAATTGATACACATCGACGACACGGCGCCGATTCACAACATTTACCAATACGCCCATTAAGGCTCCCAGTTATCCGCACGGAGACCGTCTATGAAAATGCAATTAAATGATTACCTGAAATATTTACGTCAGGATTTTTCGGCCAGTATCGTGGTGTTCCTGGTGGCCTTGCCCTTGTGTCTGGGGGTCGCGTTGGCTTCCGGCGCGCCCTTGTTCGCCGGGGTTATTGCCGGTATGCTCGGCGGCATCGTCGTGTCCTGGTGCAGCGGTTCGCAGCTTAGCGTCTCCGGCCCGGCAGCCGGTCTGACCGTCATAGTGTTCAATGCTATCGAGACGCTCGGCAGCTTCAAGGCGTTTTTATTGAGTGTGATGTTTGCCGGAATTTTCCAAATTATATTCGGTTTCGTCAGGGCGGGGATGATTGCCGCGTTTTTCCCCACTGCCGTGATTAAAGGCATGTTGGCGGCTATCGGCATGATTCTGATCATCAAACAAACCCCGCACGCGACAGGTTACGACGAGGGCTACGCGGCGGACGAGAGTTATATGCCGGATACCGCGGGTTCCAGCTTCATCGAGTTTACCCATTCCTTGCACGGCATTTCGCCCGGAGCGACTTTGGTGGCTTGCGTGGCCTTGTTGATCCTGATTTTTTGGGAAAGCGCTTTCATAAAACAATTTAACGCATTGCGGATGATTCCGGGGCCGCTATTGGCGGTGATTTGGGGGGTATCTTTCAATGCCTGGGCGTTGGCGGCGGCGCCGGAATGGTCTATCGGCGTCAAGTATCTGGTGTCTTTACCGGAACTTGGCAGCACTAGCAATTTCGTCAACCAGTTGCGATTGCCGGATTTCAGTTATCTGGGCAATCCCAAGATTTATAGCATTGCGCTGACTCTGGCGATCATCGCCAGCCTGGAAACCCTGCTAAGCGTCGAAGCGGTGGATAAGCTGGATCCACATAAACGCGTTTCGCCGACCAATCGCGAATTGAAAGCCCAAGGCTTGGGCAACCTGCTCAGCGGTTTAATGGGCGGTTTGCCAATTACGGCAGTTATTGTGCGCAGCTCGGCCAACATCAATGCCGGCGGCCAAACCCGGGTATCCAGTTTTTTCCATGGGTTGCTGTTATTGATCAGCGTATTGTTTTTTGCCCATTTTCTAAACATGATCCCATTAGCCTGTCTGGCGGCGATTTTGCTGCAAACCGGCTATAAGCTGGCGAAGCCGGCCATGTTTGTGGAGTTTTACAAAAAAGGTCTGAATCAGTTTGTGCCGTTTGCGATCACGGTGTTCGCGATTTTATTTACCGACCTGTTGGAAGGTATCGCGATAGGGATGGTATGCGGTATTTTTTTCGTATTGCGGGCCAACTTCCATGCGGCTATCACCTTAACCCAGCATGGGCCCAACTATTTGCTGAGGCTGCACAAGGATGTGTCTTTTTTAAACAAAGCCTTGCTCCGCAATTATCTGGGCAGTATCGCCGATGATAGTGAATTGATCGTTGACGGCGGCAAAGCCTTGTTCATTGATCACGATATTCTGGAAACGCTGAGCGATTTCCTGCAAGCGGCACCGGATCGGAATATCCAAGTGGAGTTACAAGGTTTTGCCCTGGAATCTCGATTGCTTGAGCAGGATACCGTCTTCATACCCCGCTTGGCTGCGGCGGGTCATTAGCTGGGAATACGTTCGTAGAATCTGTCAAACACTGGCTCTGCATCAATCCAGCGGGGTGCGCAGAAGGGTGTTAGGCAGATTCGACGCATTGCCGACTGTTTAATGGCTACGCCGTTTTCTTTGCGCGATCCCGGCAAGTCCCAGGACTGAAGCAAACAGCCAGACGGCTCCCGGCAACGGGACCACGGAAGCCTGTATGTGATAGGTGTAACCCGCTCTTATGTTATCTACTGCCGCGAAGCCGTCCATGCTTATGGATTGATTGCTTAGGGTTCCGGACCAAGACGATGGGTTTGGGTTGGGCATTGTTACACAGGAAGGGATAAAGCCCGGTGGGACAGAGCAACCGAGAGAGCCAGGCTCCGACTGAAATGCTGTGTCGCTGGTCATGGCGCTAAGGAAGCTGGGGAAATCGAAACTGTGGATTGCGCCGTTCAGTGTGACGTTGGCGTTGGTAAATAATATCTTGTCGGTAATTTCACCGCTTGCCGGCGTCGCAGAAGGGCTCGTAGTACTTTGATAGCGTTCCACATCAAATGACCCGGATATGCTGAACGGTCCAAAATTCTCACTTGGCTCCGAACCGTCTGCGCCGATTACGATAAAAGACGGTGTGTAGGTAGCCGAGCTTCCCGCTGAGTTAATAAGGTAATGAGTAGTTGCGGTCTTGACAAAGTCCGAGCCGGCAACCACAGTCGCCTGGGCAGAGCCAATCGCCATCATCCCGCCTAACAGAGCGATGCCGCGTGAAATAGCCAAAAATCTATACATAAGTTCTCCTTGAATTATTGAAATGGCAGGCTTCCTAGCCTTTGGCTAGGCTGCGCGGATTCTATAGACGCAGATAATTTCAGTCAAACAAATAAGCTATGCGGCTCGGCGGTTTTGCCGTTTACCAGGTCGCCGATGGCGTCTCATTCAAAAGGTGTTTAAATGCACGTCCAAAAAATCGATAAACACCCGAGTTTTCGTGGGCATCAAACGCCGGCCGGGAAATACCAGCCAGGCCGTGGTTTGCGGTAAGCACCATTCCGGCAATACCCGCACTAAGTCCTGATTCTGCACGTAATTGCCGGCATACGAGTCCGGCGCGGCGACGATGCCTTGATCTTGCATTGCCAATTTGACCAATAATTCCGGCGAGTTTGCCTTGAACCGCACCGGTGGCATGCCCAGCCATTGTTGTTCGCCCTTAGTCAACTGCCAGGTCGGCGCTTCCCGATTGCCGGCCAGTAGGCTGAGAGCGTCGTGTTTCAATAAGTCCTCGGGGTGTTCGGGTGTGCCGCGCTTTTCCAAGTAAACCGGCGAGGCATATAGGCCCCAGGTTTGCAGACTCAGACGCTTGGCGGTCAAGGTGGCGTCGTCAGGTAGTTCGCCCATCCGAATCGCCAAATCAAAACTCTCGCTGAGTAAATCCACCCGCCGCGCGGATAAATCGATTTCCAAGGCAATAGCGGGGTAGCTGTCGCTGAATTTGGCCAGTAAGGGCGCCAGAAACAGATTGGCAAAGTCGTTGGGCATCGAGATGCGCAACACGCCGCTGGGCTGGATTTGCCGGTGTTGCGCCAATGCCATCGCGGCTTCTATTTCTTCGCTGACTTGCCGGCCATGTTGCAGCAGGCGCAGACCAAATTCGGTTAGATTCAGCTGCCGGGTGGTGCGTTGCAGCAAGCGCTCGCCCAGCTGCTTTTCCAGATTGCTGATGCGTCGCGACAAGGT
>FSSH01001046.1_pt1 | contig 15964 bp, 12 predicted proteins | sample 1166101 | NCBI WGS metagenome assembly FSSH01 (sample SAMEA32972668, study PRJEB13176) | freshwater metagenome | biome: Drinking water system; feature: Biomass in drinking water that filtered by 0.45 um membrane; material: drinking water | place: USA | collected 2012-12-20 | depth 0 m | reverse complement strand
CGTTTGGCAGAATCATCAATGGGCCAGCAATCGCCATAACCAGCGGGAACGATGTGCCGCGGCTGTACAGTGGCAGGCGGGTCATCGCATACAGGTATGAGGCTACGCCACACACGATGTACATTGGGAATGAACCGTAGAACACCACCACATGACTTGGTGTGAAGCTTGTGTCACGGATGATCACTTGGTGCCAGGATGCGTCTTGTTCGGTGAAGAAGCTACCGCCCCAGTAAACACCAAACAGATACACGCCCAGCCACATCATCCAGTAGAAGTAGCGTTTCACTTCCAATTTCGGATCCAGGTTGTCCAGTTGTTCTTTGGTATCACGGGTTTTCAGTATCCAACCCCAGGTGACTAACGCAAACAAAGGCATCAGGGTCATGTGTACGCGCCACAGTCCCATCCATACTTTGTCAAATTCCGGTTCCATCGAGTCCATACCGTGTGAGTATGCAAACGTTCTTTGGTACCAGATCCAGAATATCGCAACCAGCAGCATGGTTAACATACCCAGTTTGTAGTATTTTGAGTCATACCACAGCGACATATCATAGTCAGCACTTGATGCACTGCTACTCGTGCCATAAGTTGTTGCCATCATATCCTCCATTGATTAAGTTAATTTACACTGCGTAACACGGCTATCGAAGTAGCAATCACGAACTGCTTGTCATTGCTTTCGTGGCCTTTTTTACGCAATTAAGAATAACTGATCATCAGGCTTTTACAATGAGTGGATCCACTCATTTTCAATGATCGCTGTGTGGTTTCTTCAGCACGGCAAAAGGGGTTTTTTAAAACAAGACAGCGAGATTTATTCGCTGCGATAGAACAAAAATTGATGTGTTTATAAGATCAATGGGAGGATGCAGCAGGCAGATTATCAGGGAAATGAATAGTTGATTTTTGCGCTCTTAATCGCAACGCAAAATTGATCAAGCTATTCGGGCCGCTCAGATCGAGTTTACGGGAAATATTGACGCGATGATTCTCAACCGTTTTTTTGCTCACAAACAGTTTCTCGGCAATCTGGGGGGTCGTGAAGCCTTCGGCTATCTTGTTGAGCACCTTACGTTCCGCTTTGGTAAGACTCGTTATTTTCTCCAGCGACGCTTCAATCAACGCGTCCTTTTCCGGCTGACTTTGCCGTATTTGCGCTAATTTCTCCATCCGGGCTTTGATGCTGTTTAACAATTCCTCTTTCGTGAACGGCTTGGTGAGGTAATCATCCGCACCCATGTTCATACCCGCACGGGTATCCGAGCGTGTTGACTTTGCGGTAAGAAAAATAAAGGCGTGAGTTGCTGATTGCTGGGCTTGCTTGATTTGTGCCAACACTTCAAAACCATCGATTCCCGGCAGCATAATGTCGCAGATAATAATGTCCGGATTCGATTCCACTGCCATTTTCACACCGGCTTCACCCGATGGCGCGCTGATTACCTGAAATCCGTAATGCGCAATAATGGCGGTAATGTTTTCGCGCAATGCATTTTCATCTTCCACCACGAGAATCAGCGGATTATTCATCGTAGTTTATACCGGTAATTGAATGGTGATGGTGCAACCGCTACCGGCGCTGCTTTCAAGACTGATATCCCCACCATGCAATGTGATCAGTTTCTTCGCAATCATCAAACCGAGCCCGCTCCCCGGATATACCTTGGCGTTGGACGCGCGGAAAAATGACTGAAACAGAAACGCTTGATCTTTTTCCGGAATACCGATGCCATAATCTTTAACGGTAATCAAATAGACATCGTCATGTAGCTTCACGGTCATTTCCGGGGCTTGCTTTCCTTCGGAATACTTAAAGGCGTTCGACACGATATTGCGTAAAACATTTCGCAGCACAATTTCATCTATATTGACGATACAGTCGGGTGCGTCAAAATAGTAGTCCAGTTTCCTTTGCTGCTCGTTGGGTTCAACATTCGATTGCACAAATGCATCCATGAATTGCCGGAAAGGAAGATGCTTCTTGGTCAGCTCAATCTTGCCCTCGTCGATCCGCCCGATATCCAGAATGTTTTCCATCAGCTCGGTCATGCGGGTTGTTTCTTCCGCCATAATGGCTTTGTGTTTCTGAAAAAACTCGATAAAGGCAGTACTCAGTCCGGCCGATTCCATTCTCAGATCCAGCAGATCGATGCTGGAACGGATGGTCGCTAGCGGCGTGCGGAATTGGTGTGACGCCAAACTGACAAACTGGGTTTTAAAGCGGTTCAGTTCACGCTCTTTTTCCATGGCTTTTTGCAGCCGGTGCTCAGCTGTCTTGATCACCGTGATGTCATTTTCTACCGCAACGTAATTGATCAGTTTTCCGGCGTCGTCGTATACCGCGGCAATATTGAGATAAAGCCATATTTTTTCACCGCTTTTGGTGTAATTCAGAATTTCACCGGAAAAGGTTCCGCTGCTGCGGAGTGAACGAGTAATTTCGCGGATAGTCTCGACTGATGTTTCTTCACCTTGTAGAAAAGCAGCCGGATCAAGCCCTATGACCTCTTCCGACCGGTATCCCAGGATTTCCTCAAAACTGTTATTGATCCAGATAATCTTCTTCTCGGGATCGGTAATCATCACGATACCGTTGGTTTTCTCGGCCACATAGGCCATTCGCTGCAAATCCAGCTCACTGTTTTTCCGCGCGGTAATATTTTGCAAAATACCGTATAAACCGGTGATCTCGCCATACGCATCCAGTATCGGGTGAATCGTGGTGGTATGCCATTTGACCCGGCCATCCTGCATGACGATCATGAAATCATCGCTGCGTTCTTTTTTCGTGGCCGTCACATGCGCAATCAGAGCTTGCATTTTTTCTTTTTCAGAACCTTGGTAGAGCTGTGTACTCTGCAACAGCTCAGCGCATTCAAAATCCTTATCTAATTCGTAGAAATCATAGAGATAATCCGACCAAACGGTAAAATCCGTGGAGAAGACATAAGACCACTCACCGATCTCCGCGGTTTTGCACAGTAAAGACAGCCGCCTTTGCTGCGATTCGAGTGAATCAAAAGCTGCCAGATTGAAATTAGGTCTATAGTTCATACGTAGCCAAGCTGATAAGCCGGTTAATTAACATTAAGCAACAGAAAAAAGAACAACGCTACCAAACGTATTGGTGCGAAATAAAAATATCACTTTGGAAGCATTTTGGGAATAGTGATGAGCATACCGTCCGTCAGAAAAACAAGCCGCCCATAATAAAACAGCGCTAACAAAGTAGCGCTGCGGAAGCCATCAAACCTATCAATTCAGGCGGTAGTATTGACATTCTGTCCCAGATGCTGCGGCAGACTCGCCGAGGTTTGATTTGCGTCGGGAATCGCCTCAATCAAAGCAAGCGCACCCGCGGCATTTGAATCTATCGCTTTCTTTAATACCGCTATTCCGACTGCCTGGTTTGCGCTGAATTCAGCCATTGACGTTACCAAGCCTGCAATACCATTCACATCCATCATATTCTCCTCTTCATGTTTAAAACCATTAGCGGCAAACTGATCAGATATTTTAGGAGTACGCAGCACACTGCCGGTGGTTAGTCTTTTTTCAGCAAGGGCGATAAAGCGTTTTTAAGATGATTTTTCCAATCCAAACCGACTTGCAATGGAATTTTCACTTGCAGATCAGCATTCTCAGTATTTTTCCCTTCCAAATACAAAATATATTGCCCCATCTCACCCAATTTGAATGCGGTGGTAATCACTCCCGATCGATGCTGCTGCGCGGGTATCGACATCACTTCATGCTCTTGCTGGTGTTCTTTTTCATCGATTTCAAGCTTCACCAGACGCAACGCTAAGGAAAAATCACGCGCCGATTCGGGATACAACAGGTCAATTGAAATATTGAGTGATGCCGGTTCCGGTATTTTACCGCACTGCACAGGCACATGCGGCGACCGGAGATCATCCGGCGACTGATAACCTTCAGGAAGATAGTAGCCTGAATAACCGATAATGAGCGCCTCCGATTCTATCGTGCAGGCGCCGCCGCGAAAACCTTTGGGATACGTATCGGAAAAATCTCCTTGCGAACTGGTGCGGTACAGCAAACCAAATACAATAAAAGCGGAGATCACCGCAATCAAAAGTGCAAACTGAAACTTGCGGACTGAGAATTTTGATGGGGTTGACATGGCTTTTATGGACTCGGTGTGAAAAGGAGGAAATTATATCAGTCAATACCGATTGGCATACAGCAACTCTTCGATGCACCTAGTCCGCCTGTTTTGCGGTTACGGACCCACTCCGGTCATACTGCATTCTTATACGGACATGTGCCTAGTCAGCGGCGATAATCTGATTCTTGCCATTCTTCTTGGCGCGATATAAAGCGCCGTCGGCACGCTTGAAAAGATCTTCCTGCGATTCTCCCGGATGATACTGGGCCACGCCGCCGCTGAAGGTAATTAATAAGCGGTTATTGTCATGCAGAAAGAATTTCTTGGTCATATAGCGGCGTATTCTGGATATGGTTTGAATCGCCTCTTTGAGTGCGGTATTGGGCAACAGGATCGCAAATTCCTCACCGCCGTATCGCGACACGACATCTTCCAACCGCACCGTTTCCTTGACCGCTTCCACCAAATGACACAAAGCATTATCGCCGACATGATGCCCATGCGTATCGTTAAGCAGCTTGAAGTTATCGATATCCAGCAAGGCAAAACATAACGGTGTGTTGCTACGTGTCGCGCACGATGCCTCACGCTGGTAGGCATTATCAAATCCGCGCCGGTTCAGTATGCCGGTCAAATGATCTTCATGAACCTTTTCGCCCATTTCCTGCAATTGTGTTTCCAGCAGACTGATTTGATTTTGCGCCGCATCGGCTTCCGTCCTGGCGGCAATTAAGTCCTTGCGGTAATTGACTATGTTCTTCTGTACTTTATTGGTCTCTTGCATGATTTCCGCAAGTAACTGATTGATCTCATCGATATCATCAACCTGATTGATTTTCTCCGAGTAATACTCCAGTTTCTCCTGATATTCTCCAGTGGCATCCGACATCTCTTCCAAATTGGAAATCAGCGAAGTGACCATCTGCCGCATTGTCACCCTGGCTTTACCCAGGCTTTGCTTTATTATTTCCTGCCGTTGAATGATTTCTTTCAGATACTGCTCGGCTTGCGCGATGATCTGCACATCCAGCGGCATGGATACGGTATCTTTCAGTTTGGCCAGCTGCTTTTTAATCCACTGGTCTTCCGATAGCAATTCAGCCGTACTGTCCATCAGCAGATTCAATAACCTCAGCAAGCCTTGCTGCAAGCTGGCTTCGCACTGATTGGATAATTCCAGTTTGGCGCAAAACTGCTGGAAATGAACAGTAAACTGATCCATTTCCGGTTTATTCTGAATTTCCCGCACTTGCGATGCCAACGAGCGCGCCTCTTCCGCCAACGTTTCGCCATTGACTTGCTTGGCGATGATGTTCTCCAGCATCTGCGCTACTAAATCCAGAAGCTGACCGGTATAACCGTTGATCTCGCTGTCTTGCTTGAAGGTGTCAGCATCCGGCTGGGACGGTTGCGCTTTGGCTTGAACGGATATAGTTGCGCTATTGATCGTTATGTTTTCAGTGGTGGCGAACTTTACCAAGGCGGTCTTATACTTTAGCCAGTTCTTCTCGTTGACAGCTTGCTCCAGACTATTGGCACAATTCAGCAATGTGGGTGTATGACGAGGAAATTCTTTCGCCAGTTCGGTCAGCAATTTCGCGGTAATGGCTGAAATTTGATTTTCCGGGTTACCGGCAATCTGATCATACAGTTTGTGATAATTATCCGGAGTCGGGGAAATTTTAAGGATCGCAAGTTGTTTTAATGTTTCACGTGCAATCACGGAAGGATTCAAATTGGTATCTTTTGTATCTTGATTCATAGATATTTCGCGCGGTTGCTAGCCCCTACCCCTCATCGTATGATTTTTCATCGCGGTACAAATCGTTTCTTGACTCTAATCACCCTATCTCTGGCTTACTCACCACCTAGGCAGGGTGAATTATAATCCTTAATAACCAATAACGTCATTCTGCATGCTTCTTATAATGATCAGTGAATCGGCCTCATTTTGCAAGAACATTCTGGGGGCCATGTAAGACGATGAGAAGCCACCCCAGACTATTTGAATAACAATACTTACATTTTATTGCCGCCCAGTATAATCGACGCCGCCTATTTCAGTGCCACGATTAGAATGAAGAAACAAGCGCAAATCTAACGATGCAGTGAACACCGGAGTCCATCAAACCTTAAACCGTACCTGTATTGCATTGATATACGGCAACGTGGAAACAGCCTGTTTGAGTTCCTGCACCAGATATTTAGCCTCGTCAGTGCTATGTAGGATTTCAATCGGCAAATCCAGCTCCACATCGATCGCGCCGGACAAATAGTGCAATGTCATCGCTTCAACCGATGCAACCGGCAATTGCGGCCAACGCTGTTTGAGTCCAGCGATGACTTCCTCCCGTGAAGGTAAATTGTTGCAGGACGAACCGGTCTCGTCATTTTCCGGATCGATATGCACCGTCACGTCGGTCACCTCTTCCACCTGTTGCAACAAACACCGCCGGACACTGTCGCCGATTTGATGGCCTTCCGAGACACTCAAACGGGGATCGACCTGGATATGCACGTCGACGAAAGCACTCCCGGCGCTTTTCCGGGTCCGGAGTGTATGAATCGAGCGCACGCCATGCACGGCGTGAATGTGCTGCCGAATCGCTTTAACCTTTTCCGGATCCAGCGCGACATCGATCAATTCCAGCGTACTCGAACGCACCAAACCAAAACCGATCTTGGCGATCATAGCGGCCACCGCCACGGCAGCCACTGCGTCCAAATACGGGTAACCGAGCATCACGCCGCTGATGCCGATCAATACCACAATCGACGAAAAAGCATCGGAGCGGCTATGCCATGCGCTGGCCATCAGCAGATCCGAACGCAAACGCTGCGCAGCGGACATCGTATAGCGATAAATCCACTCTTTTGAAATCACCGACAGTAACGCAATCAGCAGCGCCAATAGGGTGAAATCCATTGCTGCCGCCGGATCGTTGAGCCGTTTAACCGCTTCATAGGCAATACCGATCGCAACACCGGTCAACATGATGCCGAGACTGACCGTCGCCAGCGTTTCAATCCGTCCGTAACCATAGGAATGCACTTCATCGGCGCTTTTGTGCGCGTGCTTGGCGGCGTACAACACGATGAATCCAGTCAGCAAATCGGATAGCGAATGAATACCATCGGCAATCAATGCTTGTGAATTGGCAAACCACCCGACAACGATTTTTGCAACACCCAGGACAAAATCCACCGCCGATCCGACCAGCGTAACTTTACGCACCTCCCGGTAACGTTGCTGCCGGTTGGCCAGATCGGAAGATGAATGCACGGCTATTTATCCGCCCGGGATGGCAGCCGCCGGTGTTCGGTCCTAGGGTGTTGCGTCGATTGGCAAGCACGGCGGAAAACCAGCAATGTTTTCTGCGCATGGCCGAGAACGGTATCGTATGAGTAGCCGTTTATCTGCGCCGATTCACTGCTGCCCGATGGTAAGCCGGTGAGCAGCTCCAATCCTTGCATGACATGTTCCATCGTGTAAATTGCAAATAAACCCTTCTCATTCGCTGCAATCACTTTCTGATCCAGCATCAAATGCTGCCGGTTCTGATACGGAATCAACACACCCTGTTCACCAGTTAAGCCCGTTTTCTCACACAACTTGAAATAACCTTCGATCTTGTCATTGATGCCCCCCACCGGCAGCACCTCACCGTATTGATTCAATGCGCCGGTCACCGCGATACTTTGTTTGAGCGGCAGTTCCGCCAAGGCCGACAGCAGCGCGTAAAATTCCGCGCAGGAAGCGGAATCTCCTTCGATACCGGTATATTCCTGCTCAAAAACAATCGATGCGCTCAGTGCCAACGGCGCCAGATGGGTAAACAAACCTGTCAGGTAATTCTGCAATATCAGCATGCCCTTATCGTGAATCGGCCCGGACATATCCACTTCGCGGGCGATATTCAGCACACCATCCTCACCGGCAAAAGTACGTGCGGTAAGGCGCACTGATGTACCAAAACTATGATCGCCCAAATCAATCTGCGTCAGCGCGTTGAGCTGACCGGTGGCTTCGCCTTGCAATGCAATGGCAATTTCACCTTCGACAATAGCCTCCTGTAAGCGCAAGTCCGGATAATTGTGGCGCAAGTTGCGCGCTTGCAGCGCGGCGGAAATATCCGCCACTTCCACGCACCGGCCATGACGGGCATGGCACAGCGCCGCGCTCTCCAGCAGCAGCATCTCGGTGCGGGCAAAAATTGCACTCTGGCGTTTTTGATCCTCCACTTCCCGGTGCGATTCTTCCAATAAGCGCGCGACCGCAGCTGCGGAAAAATGCGGTAATTTTGCCGTATCGCAGGCATGCGCAACGAACACAGCCGATGCATGATAAGTTTCCATGCTCGCGATAAAACTCCCGGCAAAATCCACTTTCACGCGGAAGCGGCGCATGAATTCAGGATCGATTTCCTGCAAGTCGTAATATTCTTCCCGTGATCCGACCAGAATGACTTTAACGTTCACGTCGACCGCTTCGGGTTCAAGGAATATAGGTGAGTTGGAAGTCCATGTCGAACCGGGCTCTTCAATTTGCAACCGCTTGCTGCGCAAAAAGCGCCGCAGTTTTACCCACAATGAACCATCCGTCAGCAAATCATCCACATGCAGCATCAAAAAACCGCCATGCGCTTTTAGCAAGCTACCGGCGCGGATGCGCATAAAATCGGTTTTCAGTTTGCCGTTCTCAAACTGATAATCGATACTGCCAAACAAGGCATACGCTGACGGATTATCTTCGATAATGACTGGCGCTCCCGTTAAATCAGCGTTATCCACGACCAGATTGATCCGATAGCGGGAGAAAATCCGATCTAGTTCCGTTTGCCGTTTCTCTTCGTCGACATTATCCGTCTCAAACAACCCCAGATTGTCGAGAATATCCGCTTCCACTTGTGCGAAAAAAGTGTTGAGCCGCTCTTCATGTACCGTTTCTTGCAACACCGCTAAAATCTTCTGCAACGCAAGATTCAGCAAGGGTTTCACGATAAGGCGTTGCAATGCCGCTAATGCCGCGTCTTTTTCCTTCTCGATCCGTTGGAATGCTTCGAAATAAACCGCAATTGCTTCGCGCAACGCCTGTTCCGTTTGTTCTATTTCAACCCGGTGTGCTTTGGGCAGTTTCAGTAAATTTTCCGCTGTCAGAATTTCCCCTTTTTCATCCAGCAAGGTGAACAAAATCTGTTCATCTTCCCGATGAATGGTGACATGCAACGATTCCGCAAACTTGTCGAGTTTTTTGTACGCTTGGCTCGTTTCAGTTCTGAATTTTTTTTCCAGCCGGTCACTCTTGATCTTGAAATCCTGCCCGCTCAAACATTGCGTGATTTCGGACGGCAGTGATTTCGCCAGTTGCAGCATGGCTTGACGCAGCAAACGCCCCTGTCCGGCAGGCAAATGCAAAGCCAGCGGTTTCTCGGGTGTCATGAAATTGTAGAGATAACACAAATCCGGAGGCACCGGCCTATCAGCCGCGGCAGCCGTCATCGCTTGTTGCAATAAAGAAGAACGCCCCGATCCCGCTTCTCCCAACACAAACAAATGGTAATCCGGCTGCATCATGCCGAGACCAAAACGAACAGCCGCTTCCGCCCGCTCCTGACCAATCCAGGATAACGGCTGCTGCAACAACTCCGTGGTATCGGAAAACCCCAGTGAGGCCGGGTCGATAGTAATGCGTAAATGAGAAGAATCTAATGGTTTGATTGACATGTTTGGATTAGTGACGGTTGCAGCGGTGAGATTGCGCCGATCCGCTATTGTACTCATTTAGAAACCATTGCGTAACGCAAGCCAATCATTCCGGCGGGTTGATTGGAAATACCGGTTCAGAATCGAATTAAAATCCAGGAACAAAAAGACGAAGCATTTTTCTGAAGAAACGAGGTTTAATTCAGCATTACAGCATGCTTGAAAAGCAAAAAACCACGGAGAAATAAGACTTCTCCGTGGTTTTTTGGTATTACAGATTAACCGCTGATTACATTATTCTGCGACGGCGTGCTGAGAAACCAATCAAACCGAGACCCGCCAGCAACATCGCATAGGTTTCCGGTTCCGGAACGGCCATAACGTATTCGTAACCGAAGCTCACGGATTGATGATTCGCGATTGTGCCCAAATCATATGCCAAATTGATGGAATGATCGGCAAAACCGTAGTTACCAATTCCTTGGGCTGCTGCCAGCATCACAGCAGGATCAACCGGACTGCAGCATGTAACAGGATCGACATAAGGCACTATCGTAAATGCTGAAGCACTGGTGGTGTTATGCAGCGTTAATGCCCATCCATCCAAACTTTTTGCGGTTACGGAAGAAAGATTTCCTAATCCATCAATTGTATTAGTCGTGTCGAATCCAACTCCGCCAGGGACACCTTGATCCGGGTCAATACCAACCCCCCACTGCACATGATTGGCCGTAGCGCCGGTATTATTGGTCAGTTGCACTTTAACAGCAACGTGACCGCTCGTTGGTATACTTACCGTTTCAACCACGCTCCAGCCACCGCCGCCGCCCGCTATATTGGTAACGACCGCAATACTGCTACCGATGGCGAAAGCCGAAGAACTCAATGGATTACTTCCAGTCACTTCATCAGCGATTGCAACCGAAGCACCATTGGCATTCAACCACCAGTTGGATGCAAAAGTGCCATGGTTAACATATTCTCTGCCCATAAAGCTCAAACCGAGCGCGCCGGATGGAGAAAAATAACCGGCATCGTCAATCCTGGCCAAGGTAGTGCCAAAACCGCTAATGGTAACGGGTGCAGCTTGTGCCGCAGTAACAAACGTACTGCACAAAGCAATTGCAACTGCTTGTGCGAGGTAATTCTTTTTCAATTGGAATTTCATAACTTACTCCGTAAATTTAAGGCTGCTATAAAAAACTGGCTATTAATATTTCTGCTCAAAGCCAACTTTAATCACACACGCTTTTATGCCACTCTAAAAATGCTACAAACCCAAAATCGATACATAACCGCATTAACAACGTGCTTCATTATAGTTTTGTAAATCCTTAAGTACATAGAGCATTTCTCCTCTTTTGTTAGTACACCTGTACTAACAAAATCTAGTCGGGTAACCTGCTTCGCCCACAAATCGATCGCTGTGACCGGCGATCAAATTTCCATGTCTACCGCTCGTACTTCAAAAATAAACTAGCCAAACTTCCCGGTAATATAATCCTCTGTCGCGCGCTGTCTGGGTGTCGTAAAAATCAAATCGGTTTCGCCGAATTCGACCAATTCACCCAGGTACATGTAAGCGGTATAGTCGGAAACGCGCGCCGCTTGTTGCATGTTATGCGTCACAATCGCAATGGTGTAATCTTCTTTCAGCTGGAAGATCAAGTCTTCGATTCGTGCAGTGGAAATCGGATCCAGCGCGGAAGTAGGTTCATCGAACAACACCACATCAGGCTTCACCGCGATGGTGCGGGCAATGCACAGACGCTGCTGCTGCCCGCCGGAAAGACTGGTGCCGCTTTGATTCAATTTATCTTTGACTTCTTCCCATAATGCGGCTTTTTGTAACGCCCATTCCACCCGTTCAGCCAAATCGTAACGATTCAACGATTCATACAGCTTCACACCAAACGCCACATTATCGAAAATCGACATCGGAAATGGCGTCGGTTTTTGAAACACCATGCCTATTTTGGCGCGCAACATATTCAGATCTTGTTTCTTATCGAGGATATTCACACCATCCACCACAACCTCTCCTTGAGCGATCTGACTCGGATACAGTTGATACATGCGGTTTAAGGTGCGCAGCAAGGTCGACTTCCCGCAACCGGAAGGACCGATAAACGCGGTAATTTTATTTTTCCGGATTTGCATGCTGATCGACTTCAGCGCATGAAATGTGTCGTAATAAAAATTCAAATCGTTGATGGAGATTTTGCAAACATCGGGTGGTGAAAAGCTGATAGTCATTTGAGTTTTTAATTTTAAAAATCGCGCTTACGCATGAAAATGCGCGCTGCGACATTCAGCCCGAGGACACTCAGCGTGATCAATAACGCGCCGGTCCAGGCTAATTCCTGCCAGTATTCGTAAGGACTCATGGCAAACTGAAAAATAACGACGGGTAAATTGGCCATCGGACGGTTCATGTCCGCGCTCCAGAATTGATTATTGAGCGCGGTAAACAACAACGGCGCGGTTTCCCCGCTGATTCGCGCGACCGCCAATAATATCCCGGTCATGATGCCGACCTTGGAAGCGCGCCAGGTCACCAGCGTAACCACTTTCCATTGCGGCGCGCCCAACGCGATTGCTGCTTCGCGCAAGCTGTTTGGAATGAGCCGCAGCATATCCTCGGTGGTGCGCACGACCACCGGAATAACAATCAATGAAAGCGCCAGTGCGCCTGCCCATCCGGAAAAATGCCCCACCTTGGCGACATACACCGTGTAAACAAAAAGGCCGATGACGATCGAAGGCGCAGACAGCAAAATATCGTTCACAAAACGGGTAACCGGAGCCAGCCAGCCACGTTGACCGAATTCAGCCAGATAAGTACCTGCCATGATACCGACCGGTGTGCCGATCAGCGTCGCGAGCGTGACCATGAGCAAACTGCCGGCAATCGCATTCAACAAGCCGCCGGTATCGCCGGGCGACGGTGTCATCTGCGTAAAAGTAACGACGCTGATACCGTCCAATCCCTTGTCGAACAGCGTCAGCAAAATCCAGAACAGCCAGAATAAGCCGAACGCCATCGCCAGCACGGAGAAAGTCAGGTTGATCGCGTTAACGATGCGGCGGCGGGTATAAATGGGAATCATCATGTCACGCTAGGAAATCCCGCCTTCGCGTTTTTTCAGCCGCAATAAAAGAATTTTGGAACAAGCTAATACCACAAAGGTGATCAAGAACAGAATCAAACCCAGTTCGACCAATGCGGCGGTGTACAAATCACCATCGGCTTCCGTAAACTCATTGGCTAATGCCGAAGCAATGCTATTACCCGGCATGAAAAGAGAAGCGTGTAACTGGTGCGCATTGCCGATCACAAAAGTAATCGCCATCGTCTCGCCCAAAGCGCGCCCTAGACCGAGCATGATGCCGCCTACCACGCCAGTCTTGGTATAGGGCAAAACCACATACCAAATCACTTCCCACGTGGTCGCGCCGAGCGCGTAAGCGGATTCTTTGAGCATCGAAGGGACCACCTCGAATACATCGCGGATCACGGAAGCAATAAAAGGAATCACCATGATCGCCAGGATAATACCGGCCGTCAGCATGCCAATTCCCATCACGGCGCCTTCAAACAAAAAACCGATTCCGGCCATTTCTCCGAGTGTGCTTTGCATGCCCGGTTGTATATGTTTCGCAAAAAACGGCGCAAATACGAACAAGCCCCACATGCCGTAAATAATACTGGGAATACCGGCCAATAACTCGATCGCTGTTCCCAAGGGGCGGCGCAACCAAGGCGGAGAAAGCTCGGTCAGAAACAATGCGATACCGAAGCTCACCGGAACTCCGATCGACAGTGCAATCAGTGAAGTAACCAGCGTACCGATGATCGGCACCAGCGCACCGAATTTTTCCGTGACCGGATTCCATTGCGTACTGAATAGAAAATCAAAACCAAACGTTTGTATCGCAGGCCAGCTGCCGATCAGCAAAGAAAGCAATAAGGCTGTCAGCAATACAAAAACCAGCGCGGTAAAAAACCAGGTCGCTTTACGGAATACCCAGTCGAGCAGCCGCTGCCGATTCAATTTTGCTGCCGCATGGGTTGTGGGCATCGTTTTTGCCACACCGGATTGCAAGCGTGTAAGGCTTATTTTTGTGATAACCGCTAGCAGAAAATGATTACGCATGGCATTAAGCAACATTCCGTCTCTGATTTTGAGTTTCCCGCGGGTTATTGAGCCGAGGAGTAAATGGCCTGGCCATCTTTGCCTTTAATCCGGGTTCTCCAGGAATCCTCGATCAGCTTCACGATATCGTCCGGTAATGGAATATAATCGAGCGCCAGCGCCATTTCATCGCCATGCGCATAAGCCCACTCAAAGAACTTCAATACTTCCAATGCATGCTCGGGATTTTCCTGGGATTGATGCATCAGGACAAAAGTAGCGCCGGTAATGGGCCAGCTATCTTGTCCGGGCTTATTGGTCAGAATCTCGTAAAATCCGGTGGCGCTGTTCCACTGCGTGTTGATCGCAGCGGCCCTGAAACTCTCTTCAACCGGTATGACATAAGCGCCGTCGCGATTCTGCAATTGCACGTAACTCATCCTGTTTTGTTTCGCGTAGGCCGCTTCGACATAACCGATCGAATTCTTGATTTGCTTCACAAAATTGGCCACACCCTCATTACCTTTGCCACCGGTACCGATGGGCCACGCCACGGAAGCGTCGGCGCCGATTTTTTCTTTCCACTCCGGGCTGACTTTACTCAAATAATCGGTAAACAAAAACGTAGTACCGGAACCGTCCGCGCGATGTACCACCGCGATATTGCTATCCGGCAATTTGACATCACCATTTAAGACTGCAATCGCGGGATCATTCCATCGTTTGATTTTGCCCAGAAAAATATCCGCCAACACTGCGCCGGTTAATTTGATTTGACCGGCCTGCATACCTTCCACGTTAATGACCGGTACCACGCCGCCAATCACGGTGGGGAATTGCATCAAGCCATTCTTCTCCAGCTCTTCGACTGTCAGCGGCTTATCCGAAGCGCCGAAATCAACGGTCTTGGCTTTGATTTGCTTGATGCCGCCACCGGAACCAATGGATTGGTAATTTAACCGGATCCCGGTTGCTTTTTTATAGGCATCTGCCCATTTGGCGTAAACCGGATAGGGAAAAGTCGCGCCTGCGCCGGTGATATCGGCGGCACCTGCGTGCGTAGTAAAAAGTAATGCCGCAGAAGCAAGCATCAGGCCGAATTGCAATTTCATCTTATACTCTCCCAATCAATCAATAATGCGCGTCTCGGAGAAAATCTTAACCGGCCGGCATGACAGGATGATGACAGTCCCATTTCGCATAAAAAAACCTCCCGGACAACTTGCCGATGGCAGTGTCCGGGAGGTGTGCTACGAGAAGAAGTGAAAACAGCAGAAAAATATGAACCCAATTCAAAACGCCCCCGATCTCCCGGATCGTTGTGACACTTCAACAGCAAAAGTGCTTGGGTTAAGCGGTTTTGTCTACACTATTAGAGGGGAGTGTAGACAACATTTCCAAAGGGTATTCGTTAAAACGGGAAGGTCCATTCCTTGGTCCAATCATGGCTCGCATCCTTGAATGCGCCGGCATAATCGACCACATCAAAGAAAGCATCGCTCACTGCGGCTCCGCCTAATGTCAACGGTGAACCGGTTTTGGGTAAATAACCATCCAGCAGAGGATCTTCCGCTTTATTTTCGGATTGAGACAAGAACCAATCGGACACGGAGAATGTAGCGCCGTCACCATCGGCAAAATTCTGGGCGCATTGCGCAAAAGAATTCTGCATCGTCAATTCACCTGTCAAACTGCCTGGAGAACCGGCATTGACATAAGTCGATGCGCTATCGATACGCACACAAACCGGTGATCCGGTAATAACCGAATTCCAGATATTTCCTGCCGTTCCTCGGCGTAGCAAGATGCCTTGGGTAGCACCGGTATCATTGCGGCCGATAATGGTGAAGTTGGATAAAATGGGATGCGCGCGCGGCAGACTGTCGTGGTTTTTCTCATTGTTGTCGGCTTCGATACCACGGTCACCGATACCAGGCGATTGTTTCACCAGAACAAATTGCGCCCGGCCTTTGAAACCGCTGGTCCAATC
>FSSH01000544.1_pt1 | contig 15992 bp, 14 predicted proteins | sample 1166101 | NCBI WGS metagenome assembly FSSH01 (sample SAMEA32972668, study PRJEB13176) | freshwater metagenome | biome: Drinking water system; feature: Biomass in drinking water that filtered by 0.45 um membrane; material: drinking water | place: USA | collected 2012-12-20 | depth 0 m | reverse complement strand
AGGCCGGTGGTCAATTTGGCGGGTTTGGTGCGGTTGGTGGCGCTGGCGCCTTTCATGGCGGGCGGGGTTTCGACGATTTGCAGGGTGATGGTGGTCGGCAACTGGATACCCAGCGCGGCATCGTCCATCAGCAGCATGATAATGCCTTCCAGACCGTCGGATAAATACTCGGTTTGGCCTTCCAGATCATCGGTCGACAAGCTGTATTGCTCGTAAGTCTCGGTGTTCATGAAGTAATAGGTGTCGCCGTCTTGATAGGAATACTGCACGTTGCAACGAGAGCAATCGGCGGCTTTCAGCATCTCGTCGCTTTTGTAAGTTTCGTCCAGCTTTTGCTTGGTTTTCATGTGCGTGAAGCGGACTTTGTAAAGCGTGGTCGCGCCGCGCGAAGTGGGGTTACGCACGTCGATGTGTTTTACCACATACGGTTCGCCGTTGATTTCGATGGCGGTTCCCTGTTTCAATTCGTTGGCTTTCGGCACGGCTTAATCCTCTGTGAATGTTGGCTTTGAAATGGTTTGCCACTGGCCATCCAGCAGGCCGGTCAGCGGTTGATAATCGATTTTGTAGCGCATTTTACGACAGTCTTCGATCCAGTAGCCCAGGTAAAGATAAGTAAGGCCCAATTGTTTGGCGGTTTCGATTTGCCACAACACCGCATAAACACCGGGGCTGTGGTCAGCAAAATTCGGGTCGAAAAAGGTATACACCGCCGATAGCCCATCAGTTACCACATCGACCACGGCCACCGCTGCCAACTGGCCTCCAATCAGAAACTCCACAAACATCGTGTCGCACCAAGTGCTGCCGAGGAATTGGAGGTAGTCGTCAGGCGTCACGTTGGCGTCTTCGCCAGGTTTGTCGTGACGGGCGCGAAGATAACGTTGATAAAGCCGGAAATGGCGAGGGTCAAATTCGGCGTCTTTTACGACTACCCGAGTGAGCGCGTTGCGCTTCGCGCAGCGCTTTTGCTTGCGATTAGCTTGGAATGCCGACACCGGCAAACGGGTAGGTACGCAAGCCTGGCAGGCATCGCAATAGGGCTTGTAGACATAGTCGCCGCTGCGTCGAAAGCCTTGTGCAATCAATTGCGAATATAGCGGCATGTCCATCTGCACTGATGGATGCACGAAGCCGGAACGCGCGATACGGTCGTCCAGATAGCCACAGGCATGGCCGTTGTCCAGCCAAATCGGGATGGAATTCATGCTTGCCAAGCGTCTGCATGTGGTGTTTGATCGCAAAGTGTGTCCAGGAAGTCCACAAAGCGGCTCCGGGGAATTTCCGCCGCGCCCAGACTAAGCAGATGTTCGCTGCTGACCTGACAGTCGATCAATTGATAACCCCAATTGGTAAGTTGTCGCACCAAGTGCACAAATACCACTTTGGAGGCATCGGTTCTACGATGAAACATCGATTCGCCGAAAAATACCTGGCCTATCGCAATACCGTAAAGGCCACCCACCAGTTGACCGTCCAGCCAGGCTTCGCAGCTATGGGCTATGCCCAAATGATGCAGGGTGAGATAGGCTTGGCGGATATCGTCGGTAATCCAGGTGCCGCCGTCTTGGCTGCGCGGGGCCGCGCAGGCGTCGATAACTTGGCGAAAGACTGTGTCGTAGCGAATCTCGAAGCGTTGCTTACGTAAGGTTTTTGCAAGGCTGCGAGAAATATTCAACTGGTCCGGCAGCAACACCAAACGCGGATCGGGAGACCACCACAGAATTGGTTCGCCGGGATTGAACCAGGGGAATACCCCGTGTCGGTAGGCGTTGACGATGCGCTGCGGTGACAAGCATCCGCCAAAGGCTAGTAGGCCATTGGGCTCCCGCAAAGCCTTGTGCAACGGGGGAAAGGCTTGATGGGGATGGTCCGGGTCGAGCAGGGTGAGTTGCATATAAGGCGCTTATGGTCCGGGTTGGCGCTGATTTGTTGAGTGACTTAGACTGCTAAGCATAATGGGCGATGGCCGGTTTGCTTGGTCCCGCACAGACAAAACAGTTTGCGCCTCTAATCTTAAGACGCATCCATTTTGTAACCAAAACCGCGTACGGTCTTCAGTAATTTAAGCTCGTAATCGTCGTCGATTTTACGCCGCAGTTGGCGTATATACACATCGACCACGTTGGTCAACGGATCGGCGCTGTAACCCCAAACTTGTTCCAGAATTCGGGTGCGGCTCAGCACTTTGCCTGGCATCCGCATAAAACATTCTAACAAGGCGAACTCCTTGGGGGTGAGTTCGATCAGGTTTTCGCCGCGTCGCACCTCATGGGTTTCGCCGTTGAGCACCAAATCTTCTATTCGCAATTCCTTGTCGTCCTGCTTTACTTCGCCGCCGCGTCGCCTAAGTAAAGCTTCTATGCGAGCCAGTAATTCCTCGAAGGCGAAAGGTTTGGTCATATAGTCGTCAGCACCGGAACGCAGTCCGGCCACTTTATCCTGCACGGTATCCCGGGCGGTCAGCATCAAAATCGGCGTGTCGATGCCGTTGCCGCGTAAGCGTTCGCAAATTTGCCTGCCGTTCATATCAGGCAGACCCAGATCCAAGACGATCACCTGAAAACTGCCCTCGGTTCCCAATGCAATGGCCTCTTGCCCGCTGCGGGCCACCTCCACTGCATAGCCCTCGGCTTTCAATCCGCGCTGCACGAAATCGATGATGCGCTCATCGTCTTCAACCATTAGCACCCGCATATAGCCTATCCCCGTCAGAGTATTGCTTGTCATGTAGTTCTCTTTTAAATGGAATTTTGCCTTATGCTACCGTAAGAAGTGGCAATGTGACGGTAAATGTCGATCCGGCGTTCTCGACACTACGCACCGCTATCTGACCGCCGTGAGCTTGCAGGATGGATTTGGCCATCGGCAAACCCAGGCCGGAGCCGTCATCCCTGGAATGTTGGGCATTGCTGCTGCGGAAGTGCCGTTCGAAAATTCTTTCCAGATCCTCGTAAGGTATGCCTATGCCCTGATCGGTAAGGCTAAAACAGGCCTGTTTGCCGTCGCGCCATAAAGCCACGCTGATATGACCGAGCGGTTTGGAGTAGCGGCAGGCATTTTCGCCCAAAATGAACAATACTTGCCTCAGCCGCTGCTTGTCGCCACGCACTAATAGCGGGCCGTCTGGGGCGTCTAGGCTGACGGAAATCGAATACTCTTCCGCCATCACCTGAAAATCCTCGACGCTGCTGGCGACTAAATCCGCCAAATCCACTTTATTCCATTCAAACTGCAGATTGGCCGTATCGGCGCGGGCGAGAAACAGTAAATCGTTGACGTATTTGCCCAACTGCATTGATAGTTCGACGATGCGCTGCAATGCATCTTTATACTCTTCGGCGTCGCGGTCTTGCCCGCGCAACGTCACTTCGGCTTCACCGCGAATCACTGTGATAGGCGTGCGCAGTTCATGGCTGATGTCGGCCAAAAACTCACGGCGGGTATTGTCCATGCGCTTTAACTCTTCATTCAATAAATTGAGTTCGAAAGTCCGCTCAGTTACGCGCTCTTCCAAGACCGCGCGGCCTTCCCGAAGTTTGTCTTGTTGAACCCCCAATTCCCTGGCCATTTGATTGAAATGGCTGGCTAGATATGCAAATTCGTCGCGGCTTTCCAAGGCAATTCGGTAATCCAGGTTGCCGGAAGCGATTTCGTCAGTGCCCTTCATCAGTGCTTCGATGGGCGTTTTGAACGCGCGCAGCAGTAGGACGCCGGCGACCAGACTGAACATCGCCGCAGTCAACGAGGCCAAAATCGCGGTCCATCGCGACTTTTCGACCAAAATCTCCAGCTCCTGCTTGGCTTTCCTGGCTTTTTCGCGTTCCGCGTTAATCGCGGCATCGATTAAGGGCTGAAATTTACCGTCGATTTCTTCTTCGGTGAACTTGGCTAGCGCCTGTACAGCAGTAGTTAGCTTACCCTGTAAGCGCAGTCTTTCCACTTCCTCAAAACGGTATTCGCTGGCCTCCAAGAAAGCGGTGAGATGGGCGACCTTCTCCAATTCGGCGGGTTTATTGCTCCATTCTTCGCTTGTGCTGTCTTTTTCCGGGGTTTTAACTGCGGTATCTCTCAGCGTTTGCATGGCTTCGTAAAGTCGACGCTTGGACGACTCCACTCCGGTTTCCGAGTTGGGATTGGCCGTTATCAGCCGGTCCATACGTTGTTTGAAATGGCGATAGGCCTCTTGCGACAATTGTTCGTAATCGTCGAAGGTTTCATAGGCCGTTTGGCTGTGTTGAAAATACCGAGCGACTTCGTTGGCGCCCCAATACAAGGCGACGCCCAAACTCAACACAAAGCAGAAGGAAACCACAATGACTATCGCCAATCGGAACCGAAACATTGGCGTTATTTGCCTTCGCTAGTCTCGTCCAGTTGTTTTTCCATCGAACGGATGGCTTCCAGTTTTTCGCGCAGCAGCCTTGATTCTTGTGTCTTGGAGCTGGCGGCGTCTTTGGTTTCTAGGACGTTTTGCACTGTCCTTTGTTTGCGTTCCAATGAGCCCAGCTTTTTAGATGCATGGCCGATACGTTTTAAGGCTTCGCTGTGAATCGCTACGAGATGGCGCATGCGCTCGTCGCCAAGGTTTGCAGGCGGGATGCCGGTAATTTCATCCAGAAGTTTAGGAATGTCACCACAGGCATCCGAAAGCAAGCGGCCTACCATCAGGTGCAGCAATACCCCTATTTCGGGCTCCTCTTTTTGTCGCTTCACTAACGATCGGCAGGTCTCGGTGCGACTGGCCGAGTTCATGTTGCTCAAATTGTTACCAAAATCCAATAGCTCGTCTATATCGGAATGCACCACGGGGGCACTGTGAACGGTTGGCAAATGTTCCTTTATGTTGGAATCGACCTCGGCGCATCCGCTGAGTACCAACAGTGACGCGGTCAGCGTCAATATGCGCATAAGTAGTGACTGCATATTTTTAACTCTCCCCGTTTAACGGAATTTGAACCCGGATGCGGGCTCCTTGTTGGTCTTGACGGGCATCAATTACTTCCACTTTACCTTGATGATTGGCGACGTATTCCTTAACGATGGCCAAGCCTAAGCCTGGACCGTCACTATCGCCTGCATCGCCGGCTTTGCCGCGATAAAACGGTTGGAAGATTTGGTCTCGCTCGGTGATGGCGATACCGGGACCTTCGTCTTCCACTTCCAATTCCATGAGTGTACCGGCGTCACGCAGAATGATACGAATTTCGCCTTCCTCGGGCGAAAATTTCACAGCATTGGTCAGTAACTGTTCAATAATCACTCGTAACTGCTCGGGAAAGCCGAATATATCAACAGGCCGGGCTAAAAGGCGTATGGTGATGGCTTTGCTGCCTAAAACGGGTTGGAAATCTTCCACCACGGTTTCCAATAAACCTTTTACGTTTACCCTTTCCTTGCGTTTCATGTCAGGCAAGGAATTGATTCTGCTGTAGCGCAGCAGTTCCTCGGATACAGCATTCAACTTTTCGATGTTGGCGCATAGATGTAAAGCAGTATGCTCCCGTTTACTGTTAGGGTCGTAGTCGGTTTCTCCGGCCAGCAACTCGGCATCCTGGCGTAGGCTTGCTAACGGCAGTTCAATCTCCCGGGCGACATTTTGCATAAACTGCTGCTTGGATACTTCTAACTCCAGCAAGTGAGTACGCAGCCATTCCAGACGATTGCCCAGATAACGTAAATCCGCCGGGCCGTTTACCACAACCGGTTCGGCAAGCTCGCCCGCTCCCAAGCGGCGGATTGATACGTCGAGTTGCCGCATTGAGCGCGACAGGACGATCAACAGAAGTGCAATCACGCTGAACGAAATCGCCAACAAAATCGCGCCTTTGACTAACAGCCCGTCCTCGAGCGATTCCGATAATTGATGCAATTCGTTGAATTCATGATCGACGTGGTTTTCAAATTCGCGCGATAACAAGGCAGCTGATTCCCGCAAGCCTTGAAACGCCTCGTCTATCGGCAATTCCAGATTGTTGTCGTCATCCGTACCGATAATTTGTTGATAAATCAAGTTTTCTTTTTCGGATAATTCATTGACCAGTAGGGCGATTTTGTTATCGACTTGCAGTTTCAATAATTCATTTAATGCCTGTTTGAACGAGGCCCGCACCGTTTCGTAGGATTGTCGTTCGTAAGGCTGACGCAGGGTAGGGTCGGAAAGCAGCACAAACAATTTGGCCTTGCGTTCTATATCGGAAGCTTTTTGGAGTACCAGGCGGATAGTTTTGGTTTGTTCGAAAACGTGCGTGTTTACCGTACGGCCCAGCGCAGAAGTTTCGCGCATGCCGAAAGCGGCATACATCACGGCCAGAAACAGCGGAATCACAGCAATGACAAATCCCAGGACGATCAGGGACTTTAACGATAAAAAATTTTTAAATTTCATCCGTGTGCGGGAAGCAATGAATCACCCCCTAGTATAGATGAAACGGCCTGCCAGAAAATTGTTCATAAATCAGCGACAAACGGCAATAGCCTAGGGGCTCAGGCGTTAGGGATTGGAAATCGCGGGATAAAGACCGAAGCCCCTGATTCTAAAAAAAGGTAACTTGGGGGCGAGACACTCTAGCAATCAATGCCTTGGACCAATGCCGGGCTGATGAATATTTAGCGCAACGGCGAAGCTGGTTCTCATCTGTCGCAGTCGATTCGCAGCATGTTCTAACGATTCTTAATAGGGATGGAATTGGGAAACTTGCAAAAAACGCCTGACAATTCGAGCGAAAGTGGTTGCTCTTATGGCGTCCCGGAGACGATTCGAACGTCCGACCTGTCCCTTAGGAGTGCTATTTTTATAAAACTTGTCGGCAATCGTCTGCAAGAATAGTTAATATAAATCAAGATATTGTGTTGATTTTATTGTCGAGACCTACCGAGAAAGAACGAGGTTTTTTACAGTCTAGTGCCCCATGAGTGCCCCACGGTGATATACTCAAACCTCAAATAAAACGGGCCTGAAGGTGTTACCAGTACCTTCAAGCCCTGACCGATTCACTTAACGATCAGGGTTAAGCAATGGCTGATAGCATCATATCAAAAAGCCGGTTCCCGTCCCATGGGCGGCACTATGGCTAACATCGAAAAACGCACCGACCAAACCGGAAAAACATCTTACCGGGTAAAGGTACGGCTTAAAGGCTACCCAGATCAAAGCGCAACTTTTGACAGGCTGACAGATGCCCGCAAATGGGCTGCATCGACCGAAAGCGCGATTCGGGAAGGCCGACACTTCAAAACCAACGAAGCCAAGCGGCACACTTTAGCGGAAGCAATCGACCGTTACCAAACTGACGTAATGCCCAAAAAATTCAAAGCCAACGAGGTCAGAATACGGGGGCCGATTTTGAATTGGTGGAAATCACAAATAGGCTATTTGATACTTGCTGATTTAAACACGACTCATTTTGTAATCTGCCGAGACACTCTAACCAATAAAGGCGGCAATCAGGGACGACCACTGGCGGCGGCTACAGTCAAACGCCATTTTGTGGCAATTGGTCACGTATTAAAAATTTGTCACATGGAATGGCGCTGGATAGAGCGCAACCCGCTAAAGGAAGGCATTATTGAAATGCCCGAGTTACCGCGCGGGATCGTTCGGTTTTTGGATGATGCCGAACTTAACCGGCTGACAATCGCATGTAAGGAATCGCCAAACCCTTTGCTTTATCCCGCTTTCGTGCTGGCAATCTCAACCGGGATGAGGCAAAGCGAAACCATGAACCTTTATTGGCGGGAGCCGGAAGCGCCACCAATCGAAACCGCGTGGGGCGTGGTCAATTTGGCGGATACCTGCATCATTCTGCACGAAACCAAAAACGGAGACCGGCGGCGGGTGCCGTTGGCAAGTCAAGCCCTGGCAGAACTGCAAAAACTTAGCAAGGTAAGGCGGCTAGATAGCGCTCTAGTATTCCCAAGCCCAACCCACCCAAACCAACCCATTGAGCTCAAAAAAGCTTGGCTTAACGCATTGAAACAGGCCGAGGTTAATAACTTTCGCTGGCATGATTTGAGGCATTGCACCGCGTCATATTTGGCAATGGGCGGTGCATCAATGGTCGAAATTGCGGCGGTGTTGGGCCACAAAACTTTAGACATGGTTAAGCGTTATAGCCACCTATCAGACGGCCATATTGCAAACGTGGTCGAGCGGATGAATAGCAAGCTGTTTGGTGGTGGGTGATGGCTGAATATCAATATCCACTCGAAGAAATAACCATTGATGCCCGCGCCTATAATTGGGATATTTTTAAGCCGGATTGGGAATTCTTACAGGCTTTCCCGGCGCTTTCATTGTGTAGCCTTGTTGGCCTGTCGGTTGGGCTTCATCCTTGGTTTTCACGGCCTGACTGGGTTTTTCATTGCGCTAAGCCGTATTTTGAAGGCAACCGCGATTCAGAGTTAGACCCACCAGCAACAGAGGATGATCAAGCGAAGGCCGAAGATTTGCAGCGGTTCCTTAAACGTATCCACATTGCGGCGGGTAATCTTGCGCCAGCAGGAACATTAAACCCAATTGATGGAATTGCCCAAGGTGCTGCAACCGTTGTAAGTGTGGCTGAATTTCTGGCGTTTGCTGGTCGGCTGGATTGGGAATTGCCGGAAAAGTTTACGCGGTTCTATGCGCTGACCGATGTAGAGGAACCGGGGGAAGCTGAAGAAGATAACGACCAAAATAACAAAGGCGTAAGGGAACAGCAAATTCAAAAAATCATAGCTAAGGCAAATGAATTTGGGTATGACTTGCTATCAATACCACTAGGCGGAAAAGCTAAAATCAAAGGAGCATGTTACCCAGTTATAACGGAATCAGCCTTTGACCGGGCGTGGATAGAGGCCGGGAAGCGTGGCTTAATCTCCATAAAAGACAAAATTAAATTCTATACAAAACAATAATTTAAAGGTGTGCACTTAAAAATGCACACATGCATACACTTTACTGCACACAGGGTGCTTAGTTCTTAATTTCCCCTAAGCCGGGGGTAACAAACCCCGGCGATTCTCGAAAATCTTAGAATCAAAGGGAAACCATGAACCAACAAGCTACCGAACAAAGCCAGCCTGCCGCGCAAGTTGCGCCGAACTATTTCACTGTCCAGCAATTTACGGCCAAACACCCCGCCTTCCCGCTGGGGACTCTGCGACACCAAATTTTTTATGAGAATACCAACGGCCTAAAAAAATCCGGGGCTATTCTTCGCAATGGCCGCCGGGTTTTGATTCGGGAGGATAAATATTTTGCTTGGCTTGAGGCGCAAAACCAAGGCGGCCAGTAATGGCGTTTTTGCATATCGAGGATGCCGCCCGCGCGGCATTGCTTGAGTTGGGCTTATCCCTGCCAAAATCTTTTGAATACGATAGATTCCATGTCGTTGATTTAGAGGACGGCAAGCGGGGTAATGGTGCGGGCCGTGTCAAGATTTTTGCTGATGGTAAAGGCAGCTATTGTCAGAACTGGAAAACCGGCGAACGTCGGTCTTTCTTTCTGGACGGCGACACCAAAGCCAAGCCGCTAGACAAGCGGGAGCGCGCCCGGATAGAACGCGAACGGCGCAAACGGCAAGCTGAAGCCTTAGCGAAACAAGACCAGGCCGCCAAACGCGCCTTATCCATCTGGCAAGGGGCCAAGTCAGCCCCGGAAAACCACCCTTATCTAGTACGTAAACAAATCAAGCCACACGGCGCACGGGTGGGAAGGTGGCGGCGGGTGATACAAGACAAGGGCGGCAACCGCGCCACATTGACCATTGAAAACGCCTTGCTATTGCCGCTGTTCGATCCATCTGGAGCCCTTCGCAGTTTACAGGCCATCTTTCAGGCAAAACATCCAATACTCTCACGTGATAAGGATTTTTTACCGGCTGGCGGCTTGGCCGGGCTGTTCTGGTGGGTGGGTCAACGTAATAACCATCCTGGTGAAACAATATTAATCGCAGAAGGATTCGCTACGGCTGCCACCTTACATGAGCAAAGCGGCCACCGAGTATACATGGCTTTTACAGCGGGCAATCTGCTCGCTGTTGGGCGGGTTGTGCGTGAACGTTTACCGAGTGCAAATATCGTATTCGCCGCCGACAACGATACGAAAACCGCCGGTAATCCTGGTCTAACCAAAGCCACCGAAGCCGCCGCCGCTGTGGGTGGTAGTGTTGCCGTGCCGCCGATACATGGCGATTTTAACGACTATCAGTTATTTCTGAACGGTGGCGGCCATGTCGAATGATTCGAGTAAGCCGCCTATCCTGGAAGTCGTCAAGGGTGCCAAAATCCCCAAAGCCACCCAAACCAAGCCAACCGGGAGCGGCGGCGGTGGCACGGGTAGCGGATCGAAAAAAGCGCAAAGGTTTGGTGAATACGGCATTGAAAACGGCGCTTTTGTGCAATTCAAAATGATGCGGATTGAAGGATCGAGCGACCGGGCTGAAAACTCTTTCCCGCTTTGCGATTTTAGTTGCCGCGTGGTTGAGGAAGTCATAGCCGATGACGGTTTGACCGATACCAGTTTTTTAAGACTAGAGGGCCGCCGGGCCGATGGTGTGGCGCTGCCGCTGGTGGATATTCCGGCTAAGTCTTTCTATGCCACCCAAGGTAATTGGGCCAATGAATATTGGGGAACACTGCCCTTTATTTATCCCGGAGCCGCCAAAAAAGACAATTTAAGAGCCTGCATTCAATTGTACTCAAGGCTTGAGGGCGATATACCGCGCCGCACCGTCTACCGCTTTACAGGCTGGAAAAAAATTAATGATGAATGGCGGTATTTAACCGGATCGGGGGCGATTGCTGCCGTTGGCTTGGTTGATGATGTTCAGATTGACCTAGGCCCCGGCAACATGAGCCGCTATAGCCTGCCCGCGCCACTGTCCAAAGATGCGCTTAAACAAGCCGCAATTGATGCACTGCTTTTGCTGGAGGTTTGTCCACATAGGCCGCACATCGGCGTGGTTTTATTGGCTGCGGTTGCCCGTGCGCCTTTGGGTGAGGCGCATTGCATCGATTTTGCTATCTGGCTGCATGGTTTAACCGGATCCCGTAAGTCTGCAATTGCCGCGATTGCTCAGTCTTTCTTCGGTAACTTTACCGCCCGTAGTTTTCCGGCCAACTGGACAGACAGCGCCAACGATGCGGAGGCTAAAAGCCACCAAGCCAAAGACGCTATTTACACGGTCGACGACTTTAAGCCATCAGTCAATAGAAACGAAGCCGACAAACAGCACAGCATGGCCGAGCGGTTAATCAGGAACACCGGCAACCAAGCAGGCCGGGGCCGCAGAACGGCCAACATGCAGGCGCAAGCCGCGCCGTTTAATCGTTCACTGATGTTGATAACGGCGGAAGATTTGCCGCGCGGCCAGTCATTGTTGGGGCGGTTGCTGGTGGTGGAATTAAGCAGGGATGATGTGCATAACGCGACACTTTCAAAACTTCAATATACGGCGAACTCCAGCGCGTTGTCCGGTCTTATGTCGGCCTATCTGCAATGGCTGGCCCCGCGTATGGATCAACACAAAAAGGATTTACCCATCATTGTTGAACAGCTTAGAAATGGTGCTGTTCGGGATGGAATAGCCTTGTCTCATCCCCGTGCCTCGGAAACTTACGCCAATTTGGTAGCCGGGCTTGAGCCGTTTTTGATGTTTTTGGAAGAAATCGGCGCTATTGATGGCGAAAAATCTAACGAGCTATTGATCGAAGCTGAGCGCCATTTACAGCGAGCCTTTAGCGAGCAGGCCGCGTATCAATCCGAACAAGATGAGGTTGAGCGGTTTTTACAATTGCTGCGGGCTTGTTTCAGTTCCGGGAATGCGCACATTGCCGGCCGGATCGACCAAGGGCCGCCACAGTCACGGCCTTTTTCATGGGGCTGGCGGGAAGCGGGCGCGGATTTGGTGGGCGATAAGCAATACAAGCTGATGGGTGATTGCATCGGTTGGTATTCGCCTCCAAACGACGGCGCACTCCCTCAAGTGTGGCTGGAGCCAAACAGCGCATTTAAAACCGTCAATGAATTTGCAAAGCGTCAAGGGGATGCGTTCTTAATGTCGCCGGGTACGTTATGGCGGCGAATAGTCGAGCGTGGCCTATTGCTGAAAACTGAGCCCGACAGCAAAAGCGGAAAACCTAAGCCAACGGTCAAGCGGTTGGTGGCTGGGCGCTCGGTTCGCGTGTTGGTATTTGATGCTGAGCTAATTGAATCCGGCGGTTGATCGTGGACAAATCCGCCGCAAAGCAAAACCGCACTCGTTCAAACCAAAAATATATAAGGGGGTATGTAGTGCTATGGGATCTAGGGGAGATAAGTCTATAAGCCTTGTCAGCTCTGGGTTTCATGCTCCCCGAGTTGAAAAAAATCAGGGGAGATTCCCCGAAAATTAGGGGAGCAGTAAACAGCCGATTTTTTAATGGTCAGACGGCAATTCAAGCTGTTTTAGGTAAAAAGCCCCTTCTCCCCGGAAAAATTAGGGGAGATCCCCCGGATTTTAGAGCAGGTCGTGGAGCTTGCAAGGCTTACGCTGCCTGGGTTTGATGGGTATCTCCCCTAATTCCCCGGATTTTTGCGTAGGGGTATAGATGAAATATTTTTTTAGGACAATTTTTTATGACGACGAAAAAACCCGAAACCGCAAACAAAATGCCCGGTCGAAGCCTTTCACCTGAAGGCCGAATCCGGCGAAAACGCAAAACCCAAGGCATTAAGCGCGAGATTCGGCAAGAATGGAACGATTCCGAACCCGACCATCGAACAGGCAAACCAAGAAACCAGGCTTGTTTTTGGTGGCTCCCTAAAATGGCTAGCGCTGCTAGTGAGGATTATCGAAAAAACGGCCATTTATACGGCCAACATCGAAAGACATTTGAATTTTATTGGAAGCCGCGCCAAGCTGAACCCATCAAGGTTAAATATTTTATATCGCGTTTTTCCGTGGTGCTCTTACCGACTAAACGTTGCGTACATGTGCGGGCGGCGATGGGTGTTTAAAACACCTGCGCAGTACATTCGACATGTTTACTTTTTCTATTAACAATCCAAAAAAAGTAAACATAAAATTAACAAAATGCGGATGTTTTGGCCGCATTTTTTACAGAAAGCAGTCGCAAGAGTTGCGGCTCAAAATCAGGTATGCGAAGGGCCGCCGACATGGCGTGAGCAATAAGGGGAGCGGGGAAAGGATTCAGTGATAACAGTCCTTGCGTAGTTTTTTTGCCACCCACGGCAGGTCTATTTTTTGACGTTAACATCGGGCTTCAATATTCCAGAAAGCCTTCGGTTATGACGAACACCGGCGAACTTGGACCGGGATATTGGGGACAGAGACAATAGGTATCTTGAAGGGTGGGCCTTATCCAACTGCGAACACTGCCTTTACGGTGTTCTCAACGTGCAAAACGACAGCAGCATCGGCCCATAATGTTTGATTTTGCCAACGGCCCCGTTTACCAGGACAGACACTAACGGAGTTGCCGGCAAAGATGTCTAGCCTTGCTACCGTCGACGCCTTTATTCTAGCCCGACATCAAAACAATTGACAGCAATTGTCGGGATTGAATGCGCCTCGCTGGGTTGGATAAAGCAGTTTGTTAACTTCATCAGATCGAGCTATATTTGATATAGCCTCCGCAGAGCGGATTGAGGTCGGGTCAAGCCCATCGGCTTGAACAGTCGAGTCAACCCATTGAGCTGCGGGGGTCTTATCATCCAGTTCTATCGCATCAATCGTGTAAATCTTATTGCCCTGATCCCGACTAGCGAACTCCATTTTCTTAGGCAAGGGCTTTTTATGCCTATTGGGAGACTGGATACAATACGAGGACAGACACTATTGATATTTCCGAAGGGGTGGCACAGCTCGCCCTTCGTCCAGTCGGAAGAAAGCATAACAAATCATCCCCAGCTTGCTCCAACATTTGACTTAGGGAGACAGACTTACGCGGCTATCAACTTGTAAAGGGTTGGCCGGCTAATGCCGTATTCCTTCGCCAGTTTGCTTTTATCGTCGCCTTGTTCAACCCGCGCTTTTATTTCGGCGGTTTGTTCTGCCGTCAGCTTAGCTGGTGCGCCCAGCTTTTTGCCTTGGGCTTTGGCCGCTTCGATACCTTCCCTTTGGCGTTCCTTAATCAGTGTCCGCTCAAACTCGGCAAACGCGCCAAGCATTTGCAGCATTAGTGTTTGCATGGGTGAAGCGTTGGCCACTTCGAAGGTCAAATGCTCTTTGTAGAATTTAACGGTCACGCCTTTGCGGGTTAGGTTTTCAATAATGGTTTGCAGGTCTTTTAGATTGCGCGCCAGCCGGTCGATGGAATGGACGTGTAACACGTCGCCTTCTCGCAAATGTTCCAAGCAGTTGGACAGTTCCGGGCGGTTGGCATCTTTTCCGCTAGCCTTATCGGTAAAGACTCGATCAAGTGCCACGTCAGCTAACTGGCGTTCGGTGTTTTGCGATGTTGAGCTAACTCTGATGTATCCGACGTTTTGACCTTTCATGACTGCCACCTTTGTGTAAATTAATCTCTTAGAGACAGATTAACACATGTAAATAAAATTTCAAATAGACTTTTATTTACACGGCGGAATGCGGGTTTGCGGGCATGGTTGGAAGTGTAAAAAAATGTATACTTTTTTTAATTATTGGAAATAATTTACACTGCGACGAAAAATAGGCCAGAGTATTGGGCGGTTAGACCTTATCAAGATGTTATTGCTGGCAACTGAAAATGTCTTTAGCCTTATTCAGTTTAATTAACTAAGATAGCCCTTTAGTCATCAATTCTTGACTAAGTGCGCCAGCTTTCTGGCATTCATAAAATGCAGTTTTCCCCAATATTGATGAATAATTTTCCTACCATACCGCCCACATTGCCTATCACAGATCTTGACTGGCAAAAACTAATGCCTTTGATCAGTCGGGCCAACGCGGCGCTGGGACGCTACGACGGGTTATTGCGTTCACTACCTAATCCTGCAGTTCTATTGTCACCAATTACCACTAATGAAGCTGTTTTGTCATCCAGAATAGAAGGAACACAAGCTACCTTAGAGGAAGTTATTCAAAAAGACGCTGGCATTGAAACCCCTGCTAATCGCTTTGAAGATCTCGAAGAGGTCATTAACTATCGTGATGCTTTGTATATTGCTGAAAAATCTTTAGAAGATAGGCCGTTATCGCTATCAATCATCAAAGAAATACATCAGAGACTTCTGCAAGGTGTTAGAGGAGCCAATAAAGCACCAGGGCAATTTAGAGTTGATCAAAACTGGATAGGTCGACCAGGCTGCACAATCGAGAATGCCCGCTTTGTGCCGCCTGACCCTTTTCAGCTTCCACAAGCTCTTGAAGCATGGGAGCGTTATTTTTCAGATACAGAGGAAGACCCTGTATTACAAGTTGCTGTAGTGCATGCTCAATTCGAAATATTGCACCCATTTAAAGATGGCAATGGCCGCATTGGACGTATGTTAATTCCGCTTTTATTATTTCAGCGCGGTCTGTTGTCCCGTCCCATGTTCTATTTATCGGAGTATTTAGAAGAGCACCGTGAAACGTATTACGATCAGCTATTAGCTATCACTCAAAGCGGCAACTGGCAAGGCTGGGTCGAGTTTTTTACTCAGGCGGTTATTACTCAAGCTGATACTAATCTAGATAAAGCTCAAGAAATACTGGCGCTTTATAATGATTTAAAGCCAAAATTTATTGATGCTACCCATTCCCAGTTTGCTGTCCCAGCACTGGATACTTTCTTTAGAAAACCATTTGTTAATTCAACTGATTTTGCTACCCGCTCGGGCATTGAAAATCGTGTGACTGCCAATAGCATGCTTAAAAAATTAGTTGAGAAAGAATTAATCCAGGTTTTTCGTGTTGGTTCCGGCCCCAATCCTAACATTTACATGTTAAGTCAATTGTTGAACATTGCCGAAGGTCGGCAAGTATTCTAGTCAGCTTTTTGTATGGCCATTTGGTAACTAATGTTGCTAGCGTTAAGTCTGC
>FSSH01001265.1_pt1 | contig 16008 bp, 22 predicted proteins | sample 1166101 | NCBI WGS metagenome assembly FSSH01 (sample SAMEA32972668, study PRJEB13176) | freshwater metagenome | biome: Drinking water system; feature: Biomass in drinking water that filtered by 0.45 um membrane; material: drinking water | place: USA | collected 2012-12-20 | depth 0 m | reverse complement strand
GCGATCATCACCCAGCGCGGCATTGCAATAAAATCCAAAACCTTCACCCGCAAAGGCGATGCGCAAGCCTGGGTAAAGCGCATCGAGTCTGACCACGAAATGATGGAGGCCTTGGGTTCGCGCGGTGCTGGTTTGCGGTTTGCTGATTTGGTCGACGAATACATGCGGCAATGGCAAGGCAAGGACGCGGTCAACCAAGCCAGGCGGGCCCAGTATTGGCAAGCTTGCCTGGGTGACTATAAGTTGGTCGACATCAGCGCGGATATGATCCGCCAGCGGCTTAAAGCCTTTGAAGCGGGCAAGGCTTTGCGTGGCGATGGCGCCGGCAAGACCAAGGCAATTAATCGCGACCGCTCGCCGTCTACCGTCTACCGTCAATCGTTATCGCACCGTGCTGTCGGCGATTTTCAGATATGCGATTTTCGAGGGCTATGTTGTTGCCAACCCAGTCGCCCGGGTGGCCGCTCGCAAGGTGAACAACCAGATTAATCGATTCCTGGATGAAGGCGAACGGGTACGGCTGCTGGCGGCGTGTCAAAAAGCGGACTGGGATAAGCTGCATTTGTTGGTGTTGATGGCGCTGACTTCCGGCATGCGTAAAGCCGAAGTGCTTAACCTCCGGTGGAGTGACATCGACTTCGATAACAACTTGGCCAGGTTGGCAACCAGCAAAAACGGCGACCCCCGCTGGTGTCCTCTGCCTGACTTTGTTGTGGACCAGCTACGGCCGCTGCGCCAAGTCGGTGTCTCGCTTATCTTTGCCAGCGAGAACAAGCCCGAACGACCGTTCGAGTTTAAAAAACATTGGGACAAGGCGTTACGAGAAGCGGGAATAGAAAACTTCCGGTTCCACGATTTACGCCACAGTGCAGCCAGTTTGCTGGCCATGTCCGGCGCTTCTCTTTATGAGGTTGGCGAAGTGTTAGGCCACAAATCCACCCAAACCACCAAACGCTACGCGCATCTATCCACCGAGCACAAATCGAAGCTGGTTGAGCGCGTTATGACTGCCGCCATTCGGCAAGGGAACTAATCATGAAAACCAATAAACCACTTTTTTCACACCGCTTTGATGCTAATACCGCGAATATTGAATCGGCAAGTGTCGAAGCCATTGGGCTTATCGTCGAGCGATCCAAGGCGATAGCCAGTCTGTTGGCCCCCGGAATATCCGACCATAAAACCTGTTCCACGTTACTGGCCAGCGTGATCGATGATTTGTCTATGATCGATGAGGTTGTTGGCCACTTCTATCGCCGCGGCGCCGCGGAAATGGGTGCTGAAGCAAAAATGGCCGAACAGGTAACACGCTTAGTGCAGCGCTCCAACGCTGTGTTGTGGGCCATGGATGGTGAATTTGAAACCCGGCCTCTAACGTCGGTGATATTCCAAGCGATCGTGTCGGATTTACAAGACATTGCCGATATTCTTGATCATTACATGCGAAGCATCACGCCGGATTCGGCTAACGATGCACCAACCGTGACGGAAGTGGCTTAATCGATAGCTCGTCACCCATTTACCAAACGAATCACGCTAAATCACACTTGATTTAACGATAAAACTCATCCTGACAAGGAGTATCTGCTATGTCATTAACACAACAAGACCCTTTTATATTCACCAACGTTATCGAAGAACTAACCACAATGTTGTCGGAACGCCTGTGGCATGACGAGGCTATAAAGGACCGGCTTGCCATGGCCGCGCAGGTCGATGCGGCGCGCTCAGCAGTGGCGGAACTACATGCACTCATTGAGGCCGGGGCAGAACAAGACGCTTTCAAGCTCACCCATGCTATCGAAGAATTAACCAAAACGTTGTCGGTGCGACTATGGACTGACGATACTATAAAAGATCGATTCGTTTTGGCGGCCTTGGTCGATGGCGCCAGGATGGCGGCGTCTCATCTGCATCAAATAGTCACAACTGCCGAGCCGCGTTATACCTCCGAAAGCGAAGCCAGTGCGTAACTATAAACCGCTTGCAGTTGCCTATCTGTAACTTATAATTCACAATGTACCAAGTTGAAGACTACCAGGCCGCCGATGGGCGGCTACCCTTCAAGGATTGGCTGTCAGCCTTGGCGGATAGACAAGCGAAAGCCCGGGTATTAACCAGGGTGCAACGCATGGCCGCCGGTAATCTTGGCGACTGCAAGCCCTTACAAGACGGCGTATGGGAACTGCGCATTGATTACGGTCCCGGCTATCGCGTGTATTACGCGCAGGCCGGGGCCACGCTGCTGCTGTTACTGATCGGTGGCGACAAGCGCAAACAGCAGGGCGACATCGACAAAGCCGTTGCCTATTGGAAAGACTGGAAGCAGAGAACACACCATGAGTGACGCATCAAAACCACACGACCAAACGGTTATCGAGCTATTGCGCGAAGATCCCGAGTTTGCCAATGAATACCTGGCCGCGGCGCTAGAAGAGGTGGACCAGCCCGGCGGCCGCGAAGCGTTATTGGCAGCACTACGCCAGATTGCGGAAGCGCAAGGTATGACAGAGGTTGCCGAGCGGGCGGGTATTAAACGCGAAAGCTTATACCGGGCCTTGTCGCCCAAAGGTAACCCCACCATCAAAACCCTGCTGGCCGTTACTAAGGCGGTCGGGCTGAAACTATCGGTACATCGCCAGGCGGCAGCATGACCGCCCAATTTAACCCACCCCATCCGGGCTGTATTTTGAAAGAGGACGTTTTACCCGAGCTGGGTATTGGCGTTACCGAGGCGGCTGCGCAATTGGGTGTATCCCGCGTGGCATTGTCGCGGGTCATCAACGGCAAGGCGGCGATCAGCGCAGAAATGGCGATTCGATTAGAAGCGTGGACCAGTGGCCCGACTGCCGAAACCTGGGTGCGTATGCAGGCCGAGTATGACTTATGGCAGGCCCGCCAGAGGCCTCGCCCTAATGTCACGCCAGCACCTCGACCAGAGGCGGCATAACCTGTTTTACCAAGCCTAGCCCGACGGGGCGAAAAGCGGCGTTCTCACCCGCCTGGCTTGGTAGCTATTTGTGAGAGTGACACTTGAGAGGTGTTTATGGACGATAACGTATTGGATTGGATTAAACAAAACGGCTTACCTTGGGGTGCTAGGCATTTATTTGTTTATGATGATCCCGTTGGTTATGGGTACGATCAGTGTTTTGATTTAAATGATCATGAATTTGATTCTGTTAGGAAAGTTTTAAATAGCAAAAAAGTAAATTTAATACCACCGTTGTGCGAGCTAGATGGAATATTAAACAGTGACGAGCAATGGATGGCATTTTCATTTGGTTTGTTGTTGGCTGGATTTAATTGGTCATCAGGCGAGGCAAAAAAGACGCTGAAATAATGAGAGAGAAGAAACTCATTTACCAAGAAATTAGTTCAAAATCTATTGAGTTCTCGGCTTTGTTGATTAAGCATTGTCCGTTGAGGCCTGATATTCCGCTGATGACTCGCGCGGCTAAAATCCAAAATAATTTACATCAGAATGGTGAGTTTTGGCGCGGATGTTCTTATGAAAATGAGTTTGCTAAAGAGTTTTCTAAGTTGCTCATTAAGTATGGTGCTGATGTTATGCCATCGGTAGCTGCTTTAGTCATGGCAATAGGTGGTTGGATGGATGAATATAATAATGATGATTCAGGATTTGATCCTTTGAAGTTTTCGTCAAAGCGTGGTGCAGGTGATTTCGTTAGAGGTTTTGTTAATACGTTGCGTAAGCTAATTGATGATGGTCATTTGCCGAATAAATTAACAAATCTATCTAAATCAAGTTTGGAGAACATAACTAACATTTTTTACCCTTTTACAACTATAAAGACCTCAAATTATATTAATCATGATTGGACTCCAAAAACACAATAAAAACTAATATTTTTAATTAAACTGAAAAATACGCCTGTTAAGCTTGACACCGTGGGTCGCAGTTTTCCGAAAAATGAAGCTAATACAATCAATTGGTTAGGAAAATATTTTTTAGTAAAAAAATCCCCTATATATTTGTAAGCAATTGAATGTTATAGGAAAGATTGCTCTGCAAGATCGTTTCTAATCTTTCCTTTTTTCACTGCGCCACCTCTTATATCTTGTCACTAATGCCGCGCGAAACACGGCAGAACTTCACTAATCAGAGGTGACATTGATGCAAACAAATCAAGACACAAAGCAAGAAGCAGCCCCCGCGCTGGATAACATCCTTATTCTCGAAAAATTTCAGGAAAAACACGCCGATAAATTCACGTCCGGTCAATTGACTTGGTTCATGCGTAACCGAGATCGTAACGGCTTGGCAAAGTCCGGCGCGGTGATTTTGTCGGCCAGAAAGTTCTATATCAACGAACCGCTGTTTGCGCAGTGGTTTGCTAGCCAAACAGCTTAACTTCCAAGGTTTCTATTTGACTTAACAACGTGGCCGCGCGGATTGCGGTCGAGTCGAACCGATGGCATACCCTTGGAGAATTTTGATGATTTCGCTAAAGAACTTTTTTAACCCACAGCGCGATATTTGTCGCTGCTGTCAATGCGGTGGACATTGGGACAAGCGCCAACTTTTAGGCGGCTTTTGTCCTGAGTGCCGCCATTTTCAAACCATTGCCGCGATCAATCGCGCTTATTTGAGCGGGACGGTATCGTGACAACAACTTTACAAAATGTGATTGAGCAAATGACTGCATCGGGTGCAACCGGGTTGCAGGTTGCCGATTTGGTCGCCGATGGCACGATTCATCGCTTCCGCCCTGACTGGGAACCGGTGAAGAGCAAGAAGCGGGCGTGGTATGTGCTGCATCCGTTTCGATTGGATAACGGCGCTCAGGTGTATTCCGGCGCATTCGGCTGGTTTGCCGGTGCCGAATCGTTTGAGTTTGCCATTGATGTGAAAGCCGGCGCGGCGCTATCCCGGGAGGAGCGCGTCAGGCTGGACCAAGCTCAAACCGAAAAGCGCCAACTTGCTACACAAATGCGCCAGGCCGAAGCGGAACAGGCTAGCGCCAAAGCTTTGAAAATCTGGAACGGTTGCAACCTTGAAGGCCACAGTGTCTACGCACAACGCAAGCGGATTACCACGTTAGGCGTCCGCTTTTCGCGTGGCAGCCTGGTGTTGCCGGTCGTGGATTTGGACGGCGTCTTACATGGGCTGCAATTCATTGATGGCGACGGTAACAAACGTTTTTTGACCGGCACCAACAAGAAAGGCCATTTCTGTCCGATTGGCGCGATCACTGACCCGGCTGGGCTAGTGGGGGTTGCTGAGGGGTTTGCCACAGGGGTCTCGTGTCACATGGCCAGCAAAGCGCCGGTGTTAGTGGCATTTGATGCTGGCAATCTGGAGCCGGTTGCACGGGTTATTCGTGATAGGTATCCGCAAGCGCAGATTGTTATTTTCGGCGACGACGATATGGACAATCCGCAAAACCCTGGGCGACTTAAAGCGATGGCAGCCGCACGTGCAGTCTTTGGCAGTGCGGTGTTTCCACCTTGCAGAGAGGTGGCGTGATGCCGGATTGGAATGACTTTTATGTAGAAAAGGGCTTGCCTGCCACCAAAACGGTTATCGAAGGCCAATTGGCGGCAGTAAGCCCTATGCTGAGCGATGTAGCGGCGGAGTCGAATGACGATTTACTGAATCCGCCCCCACAAATGGCGAAGGAAGCATATCACGGAATCCTGCGTGATATTGTCAAAACCGCGTGCAAAACCAGCGAGGCCAGCCCGATTGCGGTTGCTGCCAACTTCCTGGCCACGTTTAGCGCGTTGGTCGGTCGGGTTGCGTTTCAACACATAGGTGACGGTACGTGTCATGCGCGGCCGTTCTTTCTGTTGGTCGGCCGCACCGGTAAAGCCCGCAAGGGCACTTCCGAATTTACCGTGCGGCGGATCTTCGATGCAGCCGAGCAGAGCCTGGCTGATGAGTATCCACGTATTAAGCGCCACGAAGGTGGATTATCAACTGGCGAGGGTTTGGGCTGGGCGATCCGCGACAAGGCCGACGATGACGACGCCGGCGGCACTGATGATAAGCGCCTGCTGGTGGTCGAAGCGGAATTTGCCGGCGCGATGGCGGCGGCTCAACGCGAGAAGAATACGCTAAGTGCCACTGTCAGGACCGCGTGGGATGGTAAGGACATTGCGCCGCTGGTCAAGAATGCGGCGTGGTGTGCTAGCTGGCCGCATATTGTGTTGGTTGGGCACATCACGTCTACCGAACTGATAGACCGCATGACTGATGTTGATGCTCAGTCTGGATTTCTTAACCGGTTTGTGATTTTGCACATTGTGCGGGCCAAATTGTGCGCGCTACCCAAGCCAACACCGATTGAAGAGATAGGTCGACTGGCGGCGTTGGTCACTGAGCGCGTGCGGTTTGCGATTGGTGTGGACTACACAGCCAACAATAGCCGCGAAATCCGCATGACCGGGGAGGCTATCCGGCTATGGTGCGATGAATACCCAGCACTAACCGCCGAACAGCCGGGGATTGCCGGAACGTTGTTGGTTCGGGTGGAGATTTACACGCGGATGCTGGCAATGATCTTTGCCTTGTTGGATCAATCAGACGTCATCGAGCCGCAACATATCCGCGCGGCGCTGGCCTGGGTGCGCTACTGGCGCGACTCCGTACTGTATATCTTCGCAACCCTGGCGGCCAAGGCTGAAGCCGAGCGGCTGAATGATGCATCTGCCGAGGTGTTGGTGTTCATCGAGCAGAACCCACGATGCGCCCGCGCAGCCATCACTACCGCATTCAGAAACAAGATGACAGGGCCGCAAGTAACTGCGGCGATCAATCACTTGCTGAACGCGGCGCCGCCGTTGATTCGTCAGGAAACATTGCCGAGAGTGGACGGCAAGCCTGGCAAAGGTAGCACAGTGTTTTGGGTGTTAGGCAAACCGCTTAGAAGCATAAACAGAATTTAGAGAACATAGGAACATAGAGAGTTATCAAGGCTTACAGCATGAAAGTTTGGTGAAACTTAGGTAGTAACTTAGCTATGAAAACCGAACATAAAAACCAAAGTTTCATCAAAGTTCTACCAAAGTTACCATCATAACTTATTGATTTCATTCTATGTTCCTAAGTTTCCAAAGTTCTGGAAGAAATATTATTAAACCTCAGCTGATTCTCCCAAGGGATGGGGGGTAAGAAGTCATAGAGCCTGCTGCCCTAGACCGATAGCAATTAGCTTTTTGCAGGGCCGCGAGTTTCGGGAGGGGGGTATAGCAATGGGGAGGGAGGGTCAAAACTCTAGGCCGTTCCGCTTCCTTTGCGTCGCCCTAGCTAAATTTTTGCTGGAGTAAGTTTTGCAAATCCAAAAAGCCCATTTGAGAGGGGTTATGAATACAGGAAATCGAGAAATATGAAATTACTAAATCGTTTGAGAACAGTATTAGGGCTCGAGTCTGAGCCTATCCGAATCGACGGTGTGACGATTCGGCAGATAGAACAAAACCTACGCCGGCTAGGCTATAGCCGGTCTCAATCAGTTGTTTTTGTGCGCGATTTGAAGCGGGCCATTGGCCTAAAAAAATAACTTGAAAATTTTTAACCGTGTGCTATAAACGTGATAACCCTGTCGGCGCGATGCTGGCAGGGCTTAGCGAATCGGCGAGACGCCGACCGCGTCAGACTTGCCCCACCTGCGGCGCGACGCTGCATTCCAGACCAGTCACTCCTACTACATCACACGGATTTTTAACCCGACGGCTTTTTGTCGTCTTCCGTTCGGATAACTATATGAAAAATTGGTATCAAATCAAAAGCCAAATGGCCACAAGCGCCAAAATCAGCATCTTTAACGAGATTGGGCTTGGTGGCATCACGGCGGCAGAATTCATTGCCGAATTACGGGCGCTGGGTAACGTTACCACGCTAGAACTTAACATTCATTCCCCTGGCGGCAGCCTGTTGGATGGCTTGGCGATGTATAACGCGCTGAAAAACCATCCGGCCAAAATATTGGGCCATGTCGATGGCCTGGCGGCCAGCGCGGCATCAATTATTTTGATGGCCGCTGACCGGATCACCATGCCGGAAGATGCTTTCCTGATGATCCACAACGCCCAAGGCGGGGCTTATGGCGATGCGGCAGAGCTGCGCGACATGGCGGACCTGATGGATAAGATCCAAAGCAGCGCCGCCGACATCTATGTGCGGCGTACCGGCCTGGACCGCCAGACAATTCTTGACATGATGGCCAAAGAGAGCTGGTTATCAGCAGCAGAAGCTAAGACGTTAGGCTTCTGCGATGAGGTTATAGGTCGTGTTGGCTTGGCAGCCAAATCCCGGCCCTTTGACCACCGCTTCAAGATGTCGCCCATGAGTGAGCCGGACTTCGATGAAGTGGAGAACGAGCGAGACTTTGAGCGACTGCTTCGAGACTTGCATTTCACTAAGCGTGAAGCAACCGCCTTTGTGAGCAGATTGAAAAACGTGGTCAATCGGCCCGCAGTCGACAACGCCGACGACGAAATTATGGAGCGATTGGAAAATTTAAAAATACCCAAATCGATCCTCAACTAAACAAATTTTTTACAGGAATTATTTTATGAAGACTTTTAAATTTATCGGCCTTTGCATGGCTTCCTTTGGGCTGCTGGTCCTGGCTTTCAATGTTGGCGCCACACCTCATGAGGTCGCCGCTGGACTGTCCAGACTGGCCTCGCTGGATCATAGCCCGTTATTCACTGGCTTGCTGATGGCGGGCACGGTCGGCAACTCCGACGCGGTTATGAAAATGCTGGACGGCGTGGAAAAATCGATTGCTGACTTCCAAATGAAAGCCCAGCGCGAGCTTCAGGAATCTGGTCGGGTCTCTACCGAAACTAAAAATGCACTAGATGATGTCCAGTTGAGGCAGCGCGAGTTTGCTGACAGGCTGTTAATGTTAGAGCAAAAAGGCGTAGCCAGTGCCGATGGCGGCAGTTTTAGCGGGCTTTCTAAAGGTTGGGGTGGTCAAATCGTTAACAACGCTACCTTTAACGAGATGATGCGCGGGGGCCGGGCGCGTGCGAAATTCGATATTCAGAATAATACGTTAACCGGTAGCGGTAATATTGGCGGCGTCGACCGTCGCCCCGGCATGGTGCCGGGGGCCTTTGCGCCGCTGCGCGTTGAGGATTTATTCCAGCATTTTCCGACAGATTCGCCGTTGATTGAATACAGCCGTGAGAACGTGTTCACCAATGCCGCCGCAGAGACCGCTGAAGGGGGATCGGCGAGTGAATCTAGCTTAACTGTCACCCTGGTTCAACAACCCGTATCGACCGTAACGCATTTTATGAAGGTCAGCAAACAACTGGCGGCGGATAACGCCCTCATGGCCGCGTACATCAACGCCCGCCTGATGTACGGCGTTCAACGCCGTGTTGATGCACAAATTGTGAACGGTAACGGTACGGCGCCGAATATGAGTGGGTTGCTGCAAACCGGGAATTTCAGCGCGCACGGCTACACCGCCGCACAGGTCGGCACACCGTTGCCAAAGCATCGCTTAATCCGCAAGGTGATTGCAGATTTGCGCTCAGCGGGCTATACGCCGAGCGCCATATTGCTTAATCCGGCGGACTGGCTAGCGTTTGACTTAGATCTGTTGTCCTCCACGCCGGCGGCTGTCAGCTCAAGTGATATTGCCAATGGCTTCCAGCAGATGTTGTTCGGTGTGCCGGTCGTCGAGACAAGCTCCGTGACAATCGATACCTTCGCGGTTCTTGATGCCTTAGCCGCTGCGTCGATCTTTGATCGGCAGGATGTAGGGATTGAAGTGTCAGATAGCGATGGCGACAACTTCACCAAGGGCTTGCTTACTGTGAAAGCCGAGCGCCGCCTGGCGCTTGCTATCGAGCAAACAGGGGCAATTCGCGGCGGTGATTTAACCCCAGCGTAATCAACTCGCAACCGGGTTATGGCTTAGGTCATAGCCCGGCCATTAATGGATGGAGAGCTAGTATGAAATTCTTAGAAAGTATCCTGAAAAAATCGCGAATTATCGATGAGCTGTTTCAGAACGATTTGCAAGAACGCTCGGACGACAGACAGGCTTGTGCTGAAAAAATCCAGAGCTTGTCCAAAGCGTTGCGTGAACTGCCTACTGATCAGCTTACACAAGCCGAGAAAGAGGTTGCCGACTCGACACTTAAGCTAGCGCAAGCCCAGCGAAAATATAGTGAGCTGGCCACGGAGATCGAAGGCAGACGGCGCAAACTGTTGGCCACTATTCAGGCTGAGGAGCAAAAGCTACAGCAGTTGAAACCCCTGATCATCCAACAGGCCGTCAATAATCTGCATGAACGGGTACAGTCTGCCGGCCCATTAACGCCCAACAAAACGGGTCTGCTCAACGGCATATATGAAGAATTGCGCGCCTTGCCCCTGGTTGTCGATGACAAGCGTTTGCTTTCATGTATTGCCGATATTGACGGCCGCATCCAGGCGATTTTTAGCTAAATGCGCCAATCCAGCAAACTCGCTGGCGATCGTATCAATAGCGAGATTATCAACACGGGCCTTATCGGCCGACCACCCTGGCAACGCGCCGGGTTTTTTACTTATGGCGACTATTGGTTTAACAGGAACAAATCCAGCAGGCCAGTAGGTTGCCGCTTCAAATTAGCGTGATCAGCTATAGGATGATTATATGAAAACAATACGCTTGTGCGGCGACCTTGAAAAATTTAAACCGGCCTGGACCTTGGACGTTAAAACCCCTGCCGAAGCATTGCGCGCTATCAGTGTGCAGCGCGAGGGCTTTTGGGCGGCGTGTGATGCCGGGCATTATGTGGCGGTGCTGGTTGATACCGTTAACACGGATATGACGCGGCAAGTGACGCAAGATAATGCGCTTGATCCATGGGCGATGAAGAGTTGTGGGTAGTCCCGCGCGCATCCGGCGAATATGGTGTTGGTGAGGCAATCGTTATCGCAGTTGCTGGCGCGGCTTTCGCTGCTTCAACAGCGGGTGTGGTAACTGCTGCGGTCATTAATATTGCGATTAGTTTAGCAATATCAACTGTTGCCAGCATGATTACCGGCAAAAAGAAAAACACACCAGCCACCCAGCAAGAGCGGCCGGAAAACAAACCCTCATTCATCGCTGATGGCGTAGTCAATCTGACAGCTGCGGCCATGCTCACCCGATTCTTTTCGGCGAAGTGCCGGACTGTGGCTGCATGATTCTATCGTCTGATTACTGGGTAGAGGATGTTCCGGTATGATTTAAGGCGTCTGGCTGCAATGCGGGCGGCTTTTGTTTTTATCAATGTAAAATAGACGGTACGCACGGCTTCATCAGGACACAATCAATTTGCAGCCAAGGGCTTCGACAATCTTGGCTATCGTTTCAAAGCGCGGATTGCCGTCGTCGGCCAAGGATTTATAAAGGCTGGCTCTTGTTACGCCGGCTTGCTTGGCGACTTCGGTCATGCCTTTGGCGCGGGCTGCCGTGTTTAGCGCGTGGATAAAATCGGAGACGTCGCCATTGGCTGCGGTTTCACGCAAAAAGGCTTGAATATCTGCGTCGGTTTCCAGGTGTTCGGCAATATCGAACGCGGTGATGCTTTCATTCATGGTCAATTCTCCAGGCTTTTTAATAGGGTTTGGGCTTTTTCAATATGCCGGTCTTGGCTAGATTTATCGCCACCGGCTAATAGCAGAACAACCTGCTGATGGCGAATCGTGTAATAAACCCGCAGACCTGCACCAAAGAAGCAACGCAATTCAAACAAATCGGCAGATAGCGGCTTATAGTCGCCAAAGTGGCCGTTTTCCATTCGCGCCAGGCGCGACAATAATTGGTTTTTGACCGTCCTGTCCTTTAATCCGGATAGCCAGCGATTAAATGTCTGGGTGCTTTGCAGTTCGTATTTCATGCCCTAATGTATCTTAAAGGAAACACGTGTCAAGCGGCATAAGCGAGTTTTGTTGTCGAGCACGCGAGGCTGTAGCTGCTAAATTGTGGGTGGATCATTGATGATCGCGCGTTACAAGTCCGGCATCGCCACCCATGTTACTCTCGATAAGGCGGGGTGAATTGTCGGTAATTTGGTTATTTAAGACCGTGATTAGACCATCGGTTTTTTTACCCGAGGGCGCAAGACAGAGCACAATTTAGGGCGCATCGAAACTAAATTTAAACGCGTTGAAACACGCTTGACCTTCGGGCAGTTTCTGTTATCCTATTGATCCTAACGAAGTTTCAACGTGTTTCGTTGTGCTTAAGGTGTTATTTGAGGGCGCTCATAACCCGAAGGTCGTAGGTTCAAATCCTGCCCCCGCTACCAGACAAATCAAAGGCTTAGGTTTAACGACCTAGGCCTTTTTTGTTGCGTGAAGGTTTTGTGTAGGCACTTTGTAGGCAAATTCAGGTAATATCAATCAACACTTAGAGTAATTTTCTAATAGCACTTAGTTTGCAGCGTGTCGCGCACTTGTTGAGAAGAGCATTGTTTTCGCCTGCTGTTGTTAATCAATGCCTGCCACTGCTGCTGAGATATAGCGTAAGTATCACGCCTTCTGGCGGTATCTTCTGCAATCATGCCTGCCTATTTATCGCAAGTTTCGCCGCGGTTAGTAAATTCCTGCATTGCGGCCATCGTCCCATCGTCAGTATTCGGGTTCGGTACCTGTTTTTGCACAACTCCCAAGATGATAGTTGTTGCACCTGCAATGGCGTAAGGTTCGTGGAGCAGCCGGTGAACAGCGAAGGCAATGCGATTAAAGATAAGAGGTAGATTGTTCTGGTTTTTTGCTGCCTTATTTATTAAGCAATGGAGCCTCGAACGAATCTTTGTCTAAAGCGGAACTCGACTTGATTGGGTGGCATTGGAAAACAACGATGTCGCCTCAGGAAGTTTAATACCGCTCCGCCGCGCTATCCATTAGTCGATTTGCCGTTCAATTTTGCGTTGGATTCGTTATTTTTCCCGCTAGCGGTTAGCACGGAGATTTTTCACTGATAGCAATTTTTAAAGCTCGTAGTCATTTAAAGTCAAAAGGCACAGAGTCGAGTAGGCGAGGTTTTTGCGACCAAATCCATAGAAGCCTTGGCGTAATGATGAATTTCTTCGAGACGCCAGGAACAGGTTGCCGGTCAAGTCGCTCCCGCGTCTGCGGGAGCTTATCGGGTCAAAGCAGCCCTTAAATTTAGGTCTAGCAGCCGTTATTGTGGGAATGCCTGTTGGTCTAGTTGGTAATGGTATTTCCGGACCTGGCCGGTAGGAAGCCGATATTAGCTGGCTTGACCAGCAGCAGTCGCTTCAGGTACTTCGATCAAGCGGCCGGTTTTTACGTCGTAAACATAACCATAAACCGGAATGTCGCTAGGCACCAGCGAACTGGCTTTAATGCGCTTTACATCTTCCAACACACTTTCGGCTTGGTTTTTGATGGTCAGCCAGTTGATGTATTTGCCGTCAGTTGAGCCTGGGCCTTCGCCGCCGTCGTGCCAGCCTGTCGCATCGACGCTGGCGGTTTTCAAGCTGCTGGCCAACAAGTCGCTCATGATGTCGTTGGTAAAGGTTTCCATACCGCAGTCGGTGTGATGGATCACAAACCATTCCTTGGTGCCGAGTAATTTGTAAGAAATAACCAGAGAGCGAATCGCGTCGTCGCTGGCGCGGCCACCGGCGTTGCGGATTACGTGGGCGTCGCCTTCGGATAAGCCGGCGTATTTAGCGGGGTCGAGTCGGGCGTCCATGCAGGTCAGTATGGCAAACTGACGAGCGGGGGGCATAGCCAAATCGCCTTTGTTAAAACTGGATACATAATCGCGATTGGCTAACAGTACTTCGTTGTGAATTTTGCTCATAAGAACCTCGGTGGGTGAAAAAACGTCTGGCTCAAACTGCAAACCAGACGAGGTAACGACTATCTCCGGGCGGCATTGTAGCCAAGCGGACTCCTGGTTTAAAGACGCTAATTGGTTTATAAAATATAAACCTTAAGTTTATAGTGATGGCGTCATGGACAAGTTTAACAACATGCGGGTGTTTTGCCGAATCGTTGAGCTGGGGACTTTTTCCGCGGTAGCGAAAGAGTTAAAGCTGTCGACGATGATGATTAGTAAGTATATCGCGCAACTCGAAGCGTCCTTGGGCGTGGTATTGCTGCATCGGACGACGCGCAGCCTAAGCCTGACCAGCGCCGGCGAAGCCTACTACAACCGCAGCAAGCAATTGCTGGAAGATTTGGCCGATTTGGAAGCGTCCACCGCGCAGTTGGGGGAGCGGGTGAAAGGCACCATTAAAATCAGCGCGCCCATCGATTTCGGCGGTATGTATATGGTGCCGGCCATCGAACGTTATCTAAAGCAATATCCGGAAGTGAAAATTTTAATGTCTTTGGATAACAGGCCGCCGAATTTGCGGGTCGGTAGTTTTGATATTTCCCTGTTAGTCACGGATACCCTGGATCCGGGCGTGGTGGCGCGCAAGATTGCCGAGACCGAGTTGTGCACCTATGCCTCGCCGGCCTACCTGGCGGAAAAAGGTGAGCCGCAGAGTATAGATGAACTGAGTAATCATCAATGCCTGCACTACGTGGACACGCCGCATGGCGAGTTTTGGTTGTTCAACGTCGACGGTGAGCTGAAAAAAATCAAATCCGACTGGTTGCTGGCGTCCAATAACGGTCGTGCACTCTGTGAGGCTGCCGCACTGGGCATGGGTATCGTGCAAGCACCCAGATTATCGGTGGCGCCGTATTTACAAAGCGGCGAACTGGTAGAGATCCTCAGGCAATATCGCCGACCGGCGCTAGCCATTTACGCCACTTATCTACAACGCCGCTTTTATCCGGCCAAATTGACGACGTTTATCGATTTTTTGTTGGCGTATTTCGAGCGGTAGCGGGCTTTTGGTATCACGTGACTCGATTGCTGAAAGCGGAATGATTTGGAAAAGATATCGTAATGTTTGTGCCGCAAATCATACTGACTTTAGACACGAAGAACCAAATATTCCGGTTACCTTGATAGAGCAAGTTCGGCCAAAAGTCGATAACTGCATATCGACTGTCAATGACTGCAAAGATGTGCAGCTATTGTAGCCTCGATGCAGCGTTACCGGAATCGAGGGCGTCGGCCTGTTGGTCACCAAACCCACATCGGCAATTGAAAGGAGTTGGCCTTCGAAACCTCGCCTCCATCAAGGCCACTTGCTTTCATCAAGCCATTTCAAAGACACCAAACTGTTCATGTGCGGCCGAAAAATTGTCCGCAATCACCGCATGCATAAACAATTACGTCATGCCCCGAGCGGCTTAGCCAACATGGCGGATGATGCTCCGCTCAAAGCATTTAAGCTCGCGCACGCGGTCTTTTGCTATCGTCGCAAGCTTTTTTACCTTGCGCGCAAGCCTGCCGAGCTGGCGACTAAACCTAAAAGCCTTGCGGGCAACGCAAATTCGTTCACCCGTCCGGCAGAATGCCTTGCGCGCAACGGGTTTAAGCTCGTGCGCGAGGTATTTTGCTATCGTCGCAATCTTTTTTACCTTGCGCGCAAGCCTACCCAGCCTGGCGATTAAACCTAAAAGCTTTGCGGGCGAGGCAAATTGATTCGCCCGTCCGGCAAAATACCTTGCACGCAACGGGATTAAGCTCGCGCACAAGGTGATTTACTATCGTCGCAACGCTTTCTGTGTTGCCCGCCAGCTTACTAAGCCAGGCGGCAACGCGTTTTAGTTTGAGTCCGAGCAAACGGGGCTTTCGCCAATAGCTCAATGCAACTAGCGCGAGGCATCAAGGCCCGAAAGAGGGGGAAATCGATGACCCCCAAAGAAAATCGTGCCGGGTCCTAACCAATCGTCTTGGAATTGAATGTAATCGAGCAATGTATTGTTGGCGGGTTTGCGCGGCTATCGGCCAAAAGTTGCCTGGCGCAATAGAAGTAACAATGACAAATGTCCAGCCCAAAGCAGGCGTAGGGTGTTGCGAGTTTACGAACCCTAAGATGTGGTGCACGTTGTTTACCACATCCTACGGGCTCATGATTTCAATGCTTTGAACCGCCCCGGAAATCTCG
>FSSH01001056.1_pt2 | contig 16012 bp, 17 predicted proteins | sample 1166101 | NCBI WGS metagenome assembly FSSH01 (sample SAMEA32972668, study PRJEB13176) | freshwater metagenome | biome: Drinking water system; feature: Biomass in drinking water that filtered by 0.45 um membrane; material: drinking water | place: USA | collected 2012-12-20 | depth 0 m | reverse complement strand
TCGGTTGACCGCATACGCAAGCGCGGTGTCAGGCACGGGCGGAGCAATGCCGTCCACGAGCGTATTGTCGAGGAGGCGCAGGCTTTTTTAGAGGCTGCGGCGAAGGTCAACATGCAATTGCGCAAGTGAAGATTTTGTCAAGCTCCCGGAACAAATGCGTCAGTGATCGCGTCGCAACTCCAGGCGTGCTGCCATACGTCAAGTCAGGAATTTACTGGCAATCGGCGGCGGGTCGTTCCGGCAATTGTCAAATTTAGAGTTGGGCGATGAGCGCTATTTAAGAGCAGAGAGGCCGCATGGCGAATGATTGGTACGATATCAAGTTTTTGGAGAGCGCCACCAATGTGCGTCAATTGCTCGGCAATTCGATGGGACGCACACCGAGCGCCAGTATCGCGCGCGAGATCGCCGTATGTATCCAACAGGGCAGGCTGTTCTTCGAGGCGGCGGCGGTTGCACCAATCCAGATTAAGCCGCTACAAATTTACTACGGTGTCGTGGCATTTGCTCAGGCCGTTATTGTCGCTCGAAATGGCAACTCCTTGTCGACACTCGTTCGGGCGCATGGGCTGACCGATGTTACACCGTTAGATGCGGGCGTGGAAGAATTAGCGCTAGATGTCGAAAACAGCGGGACGTTTCAGGAGTTCAACGACGCAGTCGCGCCTCTCGGCCGCATCTGGTACTACGATAGCTGGATGCCGAAATGGCACGAGAAGCCGTTCGACGCCGCGGCGGGTTTGAGCGATCAGCGAATTGCCATCACGGACATATTGGCGCGCGTGCCGGGCCTTTCGGAAAAATTTACCCAAACGTTCGGCTCACCGAGCAAGACGATCCCGATCACGCTCGATTTTGGTCAGCAAAACACAGGCAATTGTACGTTGCGCATTGATGATCCGGTTCTGTTTGCAGACCGAGCAAGTCTGATCAGCTCCATTCAAAGGCTGCGCGCCGCATATCCATTCCTTGAGCGATGGCGGTTTGCCGAAGCCGTGCACGCGTGGGGAAATTCCATCATCAATTTCGATAATTTCGATAGACGAGGGCACGATGACCTGTCGGAGGAAAATCTCATTCAGGCTAACAACAACGGTTTTGCTAGAGCAAGTTCCTCGAAAAGCGAGTCGGAGGGGATTCTCTTGGAGGCCGAAAGCTGATTCCATCTTTGCGACTGAGTCGGGAGGATGGGATGGGCAAGCCGTACAGCATGGATTTGCGTGAGCGGGTGGTTGCGGCGATCGAAGGTGGAGAGTCGACGCACCAGGCGGCGGCGCGGTTTTCGATCGGAATAGCGACAGCTGGGACGTGGGCGCGGCTGAAGCGGGCCACCGGGGACGTTCGCCCTGCAAAACAGGGCAAGCCGAAGGGGGCGGTGCTGGACGCCCACGCGGATTTCATTCTGGGTGCCCTTGCAGAAGCGCCTGACACGACGCTTGACGAGATGGTCGAGCGGTTGCGGGAGGAACGCGGCGTCACGGTGGTGAGGACCGCGGTGTGGAAGTTACTCGACCGGCACGGCCAGACGCATAAAAAAAGACCGCACATGCCAGTGAGCAGAGCGCGCTGATGTGAAGGCCGCGCGCGAGGATTGGGTCGACGGCCAGGACGATCTCGACGCCGAACACCTGATCTTCATCGATGAGAGCGGCCTTTCGACGAAGATGGCGAGGCTTCGTGGCTGGGCGCCCAAAGGCGAACGTTGCCGCGCCGCAATGCCGCACGGTCATTGGAAAACCGTCACCTTTGTCGGCGGCCTTACGCTTGCGGGCTTCGTCGCACCGATGCTTCTGGACGGACCGATGGACGGAGAATACTTCCTCGCTTGGGTCGAGCAGATGTTGGCGCCAATCTTGCGCCCGGGCGACATCGTCATCATGGACAACCTGGCCGCCCACAAGGTCGTCGGCGTCAGGAAAGCTATTGAAGCCCGCGGCGCCGAGCTCCGCTATCTGCCGCCCTACAGTCCCGACTTCAATCCGATCGAAAATGCCTTCGCCAAGCTCAAGGCGCATATGCGAAAATCAGCCGCGCGCACTCTCGACGCACTCGAACGAGCCGCCGCCAATGCCTTGCCACAGTTCAAACCTGACGAATGCGCAAACTTCTTCGCTCACGCCGGATACAGCTTGGATTAAGAGGAACTTGCTCTAGTGGCCGAGCAATGGTGGGTGGCGAACGGACCTTTATACCTGCCGCCGAAATCCTACCGCCTCAGTCCGGTGGGTATGTCGGCTCTGCCCAGACATACGCTATGCAGCCAATCAACAACGTCCAATTGAACGAGTATGCTCTGCAATTTCTCGGGAGCTTTTTATTAAGCTCACTGGTGCGCTACCGGCCGCAAATTTGGCAGAACGCGATTTCACGCTCCGTCACTGCGCAAAGTCCGGCTGACGATCGCTCGTTGTCGCTCATAGAAAAATTTCTCGACGACGTGCTGAACGGATTTCCGGACATGGTGGTGCGTGTCATGGATTATCAGCGGACGCGTTAGCGCGGGCCGTCAAGTGTGTACGCCGTGCTAGCTCCCCAGGCCAACGGCCGCGACTTCTTGTATCAATCTTCCAAGCTGAAAACAGCCCGGCTGTTATCTCCAATGGCTACCATCAGCGAATGTCGGTATCGGTGGTTGCGAGTCCCCGAGGGGATGTCCCGCTTTTTGTTGAAAATCGCTCAGCAGGCGTTCTCAGTAGCTGAGCCTATGCGGCCTTGGCGTGCAGTTCAAGGCTGGGGCTGATGGCATGCTTGGCCTGATGGGCCAGTAGAGCCGCCCGCAGGATTGGTAGTTGCTTGTGCGCCTTCAACCGGCGGAAGCCCTTGGCAGCTTCCATCATGCCAGCGGCCGTCCAACGCAAAGCCATCCTGGCATTCTGCCATCGTTTGACGTTGCGGCAGACGCGGCGAATGGTGCCGTTCATATTCTCGATGATGTTGGTGCAGGCGAGCGAACGGCGCAACTCGGCAGGAAGGCCGAGACGGGTGACGGTCAGGATTTCTTCGATGCCCTCCAGGATGCTGCCGGAGACGCCGGGAGCCCCGTACTCAAGGCGGCGGGCCAGATTGTGGATCAGTCTTTCCGCCTTCGCCGCGTCGCTCAGTTCCCACGCCTGACGCAGAACCTTGCGTACCGAGGCATGCAAGGGCTTGGCAATGCGCTCGGTGATGTTGCGGGCTTTATGGACCTGGCAACGCTGGATCAGCGTGTGGCGGCCGAAGGTCCTGCGGATGGCCTTGGACAGCGCCTTGGCTCCATCAACGACAAACAGGCGACCGACCGCCGGGTCGAGGCCGCGGGCGACCAGGTTGTCCAGCAGGGCCTGCACCACGGCGGTATTCTCAGTTGCCCCTTCAATCGCGCCCAGTGGGTGCTTGTCGCCCATCCCGTCAATGCCAACCGCGCCCACCAGCATCAGATCGTCGTCTATGTGCATACCGTCGATCTGAATGATCAGCAGATCCAATTTGGACAGGTCGGCGGTCATCCAGGCCTTCATCCGCGCAGCCGACAGCGCCACGAACCGGCGCGATACGGCCGACTTGGATACGCCCGCGCCCTCCGGCGCAGGCACGTCACCTTCCGGCAGGCGGACGGCGCGACCAAACCTGCGCGTCGAGACGTTGATCAGCATCAGGTTCATAGCCCACTTGCCGAGCAAGTCCTCAGACTGGGCGGTCGTCCAGCTCGGCAAGGCCATCTCGCCGCCGTCGCAGGCGCGCACGCGAGGTCGTTCAATCTCAACCTTGCCGCCGTGGAAGCCGACCTTGCCCCGCGTCTTTCCCCACCGATGCCCTTCCTTGCCCGCCGACCGACCATAGCGGGAGCCGCACAGACGGACTTTATCTTCCTCCAGCATGCCCGATAACGTGGCGATCCCCGCCGTCAGGCAGAACCGCTCAAAGCTGGCGCCGACATCTTGCCAGGCTTCTTCGACGATTGCCCCCGCACCAATGGCGGCAGATGTGGTAATCTTCTTCATGGCGTTGCTCTCCTTCGTTGGATTCGACACCCCGAGCCTAACAGGCTCAAGGCGAGCAACGCCTACTTCACAATTTCAACAGCAACCGGGACATCCCCGTCCCCGATTTGCACCTATCATTGGCTTGGAATGGTCACAATGTACCGGAATCGGCATCGACCGGCCGCACCCGCCTCCAATGCCGCCGCCTGCTCGGTATCCATCGAACCGCAGCTCACTGTCTTCTTCAGCTGGGCTCACTGTCTTCTTCAGCTGGTTAGGGTGAGGTATGTGCACGACGATGTGGTCTTCGGCCCTCACGCACATGACGTCTTTGCAAGGCGCAGGAAATTTGTAAGCAGCGCGTGCCCCTGTCGGGTAAGTATCGATTCGGGGTGAAACTGCACGCCATAGGTTGGCTGATGACGATGTGCGAGAGCCATGATCTCGCCTTCCTCCGAACGCGCAGCCACCACGAGAGGTGATGGGCATACCTCGTCGAACTCGACGACGAGAGAATGGTAGCGCCCAACGCAAAGTGGGGACGGGAGGTCCTTGAACAGCCCTCGGCCGTCATGCGTTACATGGGAGGCCCGTCCATGCATGGGACGATGTGCACGCACCACGCGTCCGCCGAAAACGCTCCCAATACATTGGTGTCCGAGGCAAATACCGAGAATCGGGATGTGGCCGGAGAGCACACGGACGACGGCCGTGGAAATCCCGGCCTCGGTTGGAGTGCAGGGGCCCGGCGAGATGACCACTGCGCGCGGCCTGAGCCGACCAAGATCGCTGACGCTGATCGCATCGTTTCGTATCACTTCCGTCGCTTCTCCAAGCTCGCGGAAATAGCGGGCTATGTTGAAGACGAAGGAATCGTAGTTGTCGATGATCGCAATCATGACGCACCGGCATTCCCGGCAAGAAATGCGTCAAAGATGCGCTGCGCCTTGGCGAGCGTCTCCTCGTATTCGGCCGCTGGCTCCGACATCGCCGTAATCCCGCCGCCCGCATGAAAGACAGCCAAGCCATCATCCATCGTTACGGTTCGGATCGCAACGTTGGTGTCCATGCACCCGTTAAATCCGATGAAGCCGATCGCCCCGCAATAAATCTCGCGCGCGACGCGTTCAATTTCGGCGATGATTTTCATCGATCGTACCTTCGGCGCCCCGGTGACGGAGCCGCCGGGAAAGCAAGCTCGTAGCAGTGTAACTGCGTCGTGTTCTCCTGCGAGTTTCCCTGTAATGACCGACACGAGGTGATGCACCGAGGCATAGGATTCGAGCTCACACAGCGCGGGGACCTCGACCGAATGCGCAGTGCAAACGCGTGACAGATCGTTGCGGAGGAGGTCGACGATCATAATGTTCTCGGCACGGTCCTTCTCGGACGCAAATAGGACTTCGGCGCGGCGCTGGTCTTCCTTCGGGTCAGCGGAGCGTGCAATCGTGCCCTTGATTGGTCGCGTCTCAACCCGACGCCCATCGAGCTTCAGGAATCGCTCAGGCGAGCTCGATGCAATGGTCAGCTTGCCATACAGCAGGAGGGCTGCAAAGGGCGCGGGGTTTAACGATCGCAGCTGACAGTAGAAGGTGAGGGGGTCGAACGAGGTCGACAGCCTGGCGGTGAAGCGCTGTGCGATATTGGCTTGGAAGATGTCTCCAGCCAAAATCAAGTCGATGACGCGCTGCACTGCTTCGATGTAGCGCTCGCTGGTGAAATTCGAATGCCAGACGCCCGCTGTACCGCAAGAGTCATTCCGCGGGAACTCTGGGCGTACAAGTAGTGCCGCAAATTCATCCGCTCGACGACGTGCGCGCTCGCCGCGCCGTGCCGGATCCTGCTCTGGCCACCCAGTTGAAAAGATCCAACATCTCTCGTCGCGATGGTCGTAGGCGATTACCACGTCATAGAAATGCAGGATCGATTGGGGCAATCCCTGACCGGCAATTGCTGGGGGCGGCAATCGCTCCAATGTCCTGTTCAGATCGTAAGCAAAAAACCCGGCCGCGCCCCCCTGAAACGGGGGAAGATCGGGGCGATGCTCTTGTGGATACGCAGCGAGAAGAGTGCGAAGAGCTTTCCATGGATCGCCCTCGAGCGCTTCTCCGCCGCAACTCGCCTGTCCGTTGGCAACCGTGTAGGTGCTGAACGGGTCGCAGGCCACATATGAATACCGCCCGAGCGCCTCGTGCTTGGCTGCGCTATCCAAAAACGTGAAGTTCGGCCGATGTGCGAGACGTCGCATCGCCGTGACAGGATCAATCCAATGTACCTCACGAATGCGCATCGAGCTTACGTCACCAACGAAGGCTGTGCTGAGGGAGAATCCTCGACCTGTGCTTGCCCTTCCAACGAAGGCAGCTCTCCGCTGGGACCAGTGCACTCTTGACTTCGACCGTCAGAATTTACCTCCTACTCAGCCGAAGCATTGTAGTCGGCTGCGAATCGCAATTCCCGAAGCGGTCGCACCAGCTTAATCGATTCTTGATATAGATCGTGCGCCTTATACGCTGCGAGTTCCGTCTCGTTGTCGAACTCACCATAAACGACGACGTCGATGTCATTGCCGAGCTGGTCGTTTTTTCTGTTGCGAGCGATCTCAAGCCGGCGCGCGTGCGGGATTGCGGTGAGAACCGATAGACCGTCGATCATTTGGTCGACGTGGGCCTTGTCCTTGGCGGTGAATAAGACGATGTGACGAATCATGTTTAGCCGTAGAGTAGGGTGTGATCCAGGTCGCAGACTATCTTGCGATCAAGTCTGACGCAACGCCAACGTCACTGACGCCTTCGTGCCGGCAGCGAGACGGGTGGGTTTGCATATTCTTGCGACAGCAATGGGAACTCGCCAGATCGGCCCTTCCTGCATCACGACGCGGGAATGGTGAGGCGCTCAATGGTTTGAATGTGACGCGCGAGCAGGCTGCAGGCTTGATCAACGTTGCGCATTCGCAGTGCTTGCAGAATTAAGCGGTGATCCTGATTGGACCGCGGTCGCCAGCCGGCACTGCGCGCCATCGCGAACACCAATCGAGAATTCGCAAGCTGCAATTCATCGAGGCTGGCGAGCAGTCGCGGCATGGCGCAGGGCGCCACCAGCGCGTGGTGAAAGGCGCGGTTGGCGGCCTCAAATTCCTGAATCGTCTCGGCATTGTCTGCTTCAATCAGGGCCAGCTCGATCCGTGCCAGATGGGGCGACGTCAGCTTCGGTGCGGCATTCCGCAACGCGACCACTTCCAGCGCTGCGCGCATCTCGGCGATCTCCTTCACCGAATTGGTATCGAGCGGCGCAACACGCACGCCGCGACGCGGCACAGCGACGACAAGATGTTGAGCTTCTAGCCGCCGAAATGCCTCACGCACCGGGACGTGGCTTGAACTGAATTCCCGCGCGATATGGTCCTGCCGCAGCGGCGCATCGGGCTGCAGCGCGCCACTGATAATGCGCTCGCCAATGATCTGCGCAATGCGGCCCGCCGTCGTCGTGTTATCGTCGCCGGATATCATAGATTATCTATCATAAAATTCGTTGCGTTCGCGCAGTGCCCAGGTTAGTATCAACGTAGGTTGGAAATAATAGATAGTATATAATATTATCTATAAAAATATAGGAAGACAAGTCGCATGATTCAAGCCGGGGGAGTGAGGCAGAACGGCGCCCACAACACAGAATCTGTTCGCCACGACTGGACGCGCTCCCAAGCGGAGGTGCTCTATGGCTTACCGTTTGCTGACCTGATGTTTCGGGCCCAAAGCATTCATCGCAGTAATTTCGATCCCAACCACGTCGAGACCGCAAGCCTGCTCAGCATCAAGACCGGCGGTTGTCCGGAGGATTGCGGCTACTGCTCGCAGAGCGCGCATTATGACACCGGCCTGAAGGCGACGCGCTTGATGGATCAGGCCGATGTGGTCGCGACCGCGCAGCGCGCCAAGGACGCCGGTGCCAGCCGCTTCTGCATGGCGGCAGCGTGGCGCAATCCGAAAGATCGCGACCTCGACCATGTCTGCGAGATGGTGCGCGCAGTCAAAGGTCTCGGTATGGAGACCTGCGTCACGCTCGGCATGCTGACGCCCGCGCAGGCCTCGCGGCTGCACGACGCCGGCCTCGATTTCTACAACCACAACGTCGATACCTCGCCCGAGTTCTACGACAAGATTATCACCACCCGCACCTTGCAGAACCGCATCGACACGCTGGCACATGTGCGCGACGCCGGCATCAAGGTTTGCTGCGGCGGCATCGTTGGCATGGGCGAGCGCGTCGAGGACCGGCTCAGCATGATCGTGCTGCTGGCCAATCTCTCGAGCCATCCAGAGAGCGTGCCGATCAACCTCTGGAACGAGGTCAAGGGCGTGCCGGTCAACGACACCGCAGAGCGTCCCGATCCGATCGCGCTCGTGCGGCTGATCGCGGTCGCCCGCAATATGATGCCGCGCAGCGTGGTCCGGCTGTCCGCCGGGCGGCAATACATGACCGACGAATTGCAAGCGCTGTGCTTCCTGGCCGGCGCGAATTCGATCTTCATCGGCGACGTCCTCCTGACCACCAGGAACCCGCAGCGCGATCGCGATGCGGATTTGCTGGATCGGCTCGGCATCAAATCCCGTCTCAACCAAGTGAAAACAGGTCAACGCGCCGCCAGCGCACAAATTTTGGGGTAGGTAACAAATGCAGATTACTTTGATGAAAGGCAAAATCCATCGCGCCTCGGTGACCCAGGCGGATCTGCACTATGAGGGCTCGATATCGATTGATCGTACCCTATTGGACGCTGCGGGATTTCTGGTCAATGAGCGCGTCGAAATCTACAACATCGACACTGGCGCGCGCTTTGCCACCTACGTGATAGAGGCGCCTGGGGGGGCAGGCATGATAGGCCTCAATGGTGCGGCTGCGAGATTGGCGATGATCGGGGATAAGGTGATTATCGTTGCATATGCCTCATGTGAGGAGGTCGAAGCGAGAGCATTCAGACCGCGCGTCGTGCTGGTCGACGAAGAAAATCGCATCCTGCCAGGTTGAAAGCGACGAGGCCGACGCCGAGAACTTTTGCATTTTGCGGCCATCATGCTTTTGCGCAACTGTGCGCCTGTCTGGAGTTGCGTAATGAACCCGGTCCATGCGGACAAGATTGCCACCTACGTCACGGCCCTCCATGCCCTGAAAGCCGAGGACCGGCTGCGCGGCCTCAGGCCACGAGCGGGTATCGATTTCGCTTCGAACGATTATCTCGCGCTGGCGCGCGCGCCGCGTATGAAAATGGCTGTCTCGGCGGCGCTTGAGGCCGGCACACCGATCGGAGCCGGCGGGTCGCGGCTTCTGCGCGGAAACTGCGAGGAGCACGAAAGCCTCGAAGCAGAAGCCGCCAGGTTCTTCGGAGCAGAGACGGCGCTTTTTTTCGGCTCTGGATATGTCGCAAATTTGGCCGTCCTGACAACGCTGCCGCAGCGGGGCGACCTGCTCGTTCTCGATCCGCTCGTGCACGCGAGTATTCATGAAGGCGCGCGAGCCGGCCGGGCCGATTTTCGCGAAAGCGCACATAACGACTCCCAGTCGGTCGAAAACACAATTCACGACTGGCGAGCGGAAGGCGGAAAGGGTCGCGTCTGGATCGTGGTCGAAAGTCTCTACAGCATGGATGGAGATTTCGCCCCGCTCGAAGAACTCGTCGGGATCGCGGACCGGTATGATGCATTTCTGATGGTGGATGAGGCTCACGCCACGGGTGTCTACGGGGTACACGGACGAGGGCTCACCGCTCCCTATGAGGGGCGCGAAAATCTGGTGGTCGTTCATACCTGCGGTAAGGCGCTGGGTGCTGCCGGCGCGCTCGTCACGGCGACCCGCGTGCTGCGCGACTTCATGGTCAATCGCTGCCGTCCGCTTATTTTCGCCACCGCGCCGTCACCTTTGATAGCCGTCGCAGTGCGGGAGGCGCTGTTAATCTTGCAGCAGGAACCTGACCGGCAACGGCGTCTGGCCAACCTGGTCGCATTCGCGCATCGGGAGATCGGCAAGCGCGATGGTCGGAGTCCTTCCGAATCGCAGATCGTGCCATATATCGTTGGCGACAATGCGCGTGCGATGACGCTGGCATCCGCCCTGCAGGCTCGTGGGTTCGATATCCGTGGAATACGGCCACCGACCGTACCGGCGGGCACGGCACGGTTGCGAATTTCCCTGACACTTAATGTCGGGAAGGATGACGTGCGTGCAATGCTCGATGCCCTGATCGAGGAGACGAGGGGCGAGGCTCGATGAGTCAGCGGATCGTGGTGGCCGGCACGGACACCGATATCGGGAAGTCGGTCTTCTCTGCAGGGCTCGCCGATTTCCTCGGCGCGAATTATTGGAAACCGATTCAGGCCGGCCTCGAAGGAGAGACCGATTCCCAGCTCGTCGCGCGGCTGGGCGGTCTCTCTGACGATCGAATTGTGCCCGAGCGTTACCGCCTGGAAACGCCCGCTTCGCCCTATCATGCCGCGGAAATTGACGGAGTTCGCATCGACGCGAAATCGCTCGATGTGCCGGATACCGGCGAGCGCCCGCTTGTGATTGAGGGTGCGGGTGGGCTGATGGTGCCGCTCAGTCGTAGCACACTTTATATTGACATCTTTGCGCGATGGCATCTTCCGGTCGTGCTTTGCGCGCGAACGGCGCTGGGCACCATCAACCATTCGCTTTTGTCGATCGAAGCGCTGCGAAATCGCAAGATCGAAATTCTCGGAATTGCATTCATTGGCGAAAGAAATTCCGACAGTGAGAGCGCTATTTGCGAGATTGGGCGGGTCCGGAGGCTGGGACGGTTGCCGCGGGTTTCTCCTCTCACGACAAGCACGCTGCAGGCCGCATTCATAACCGCATTCAACCGCGATGATTTCAGCCTATGACGCCAAAGAAGAATTCGCCGATCTGGCATCCGTTCACGCAGCACGCGCTTCAAGACGAGATGACCGAGATTGTGCGCGGGGAAGGCGCATATCTGCATACCAGGGATGGTCGCCGCCTCATTGATGCGATCTCATCCTGGTGGGTCGTGACCCACGGTCATTGCCATCCAAATATCGTCAGCGCCATTCAGAAACAGGCAGAAAAGCTCAACCAGATTATCTTTGCCGGCCACACTCACGAACCGGCCGAAGAGGTTGCGGCGCTTCTTCTGAAACTTGCTCCGCGTGGTCTCGACTACGTCTTCTTCTCCGACAGCGGTTCGACCAGTGTGGAAGTAGCGCTAAAGATGGCGCTCGGCTACTGGCATAACATCGGCAAACCGCGATCTCGTATTGTCGTGATGCAGCACTCCTATCACGGCGACACAGTAGGGACAATGTCGGTCGGCGCGCGGGGCGTCTTTAACGCGGCGTACGGGCCGCTGCTGTTCGACGTTACCTCAGTCCCATTTCCCGCGAGCGCTCATGAACAGGTAACGCTCGATGCACTCGAAGCTGCGTGCCGGAATGAAAATCCAGCAGCCTTTATTGTGGAGCCGCTGATCTTAGGCGCGGGCGGGATGCTGATGTATCCCGCCTGGGTGCTGAAAGAAATGAAGCGGATCTGCGAGGCGTCGGACGTCCTGTTCATCGCCGATGAGGTCATGACCGGCTGGGGCCGCACGGGGACATTGTTCGCTTGCGAGCAGGCGAATGTGTCGCCGGATATCACCTGCTATTCCAAAGGTCTCACGGGCGGATCGCTTCCGCTCGCGGTGACGCTCTGCCGCGCCGACATTTTTGACGCGCACTATTCGAAAGATCGTACGCGCACGTTCTTTCACTCGAGTTCATATACTGCCAACCCGGTGGCGTGCGCCGCCGCAAAGGCGAATCTCGATCTTTGGCAAAATCAGGAATCTCACGGACGCATAGCTGCCGTCGTCGCGATGCAGGAACAGGGAATTGAACCATTCCGCGCCGACGCGCGTTTCAAAAACGTCCGGCGGACCGGCACCATCACGGCACTTGATCTGAAAGGGTGCGATGTAGGTTACCTCGCCGGCATCGGTCCGAAGCTTCAGGCCTTCTTTAACAGTCGAAATCTTTTGCTGCGCCCGCTCGGCAACACGATCTACGTCATGCCGCCTTATTGCGTCACGGCGGCAGACCTCGAGGAAGCATACGCCGCCATCAGCGATGCAGCCGACGCGCTGGTTTGAAAGACGCGCTAAGATCGTTAATCGGCGGGAGCACATTCCGAGCAAACGGCTTTCTCGTGGAATTTCGAACATTTTCTCAGGAACTGTCACGCCGAGCTGAGGAATCTGCGTCTAAAAATCTACGCCGCCCCACGAAACAGCCCGCTCTTTGAAGCGGGAGCATGCGATCCCAGCACCGAACAAAGCGAAAACTTTGTAATTTGATATAGTTACGTGTCCGTGATTTGAACCTGCGACTCCTCCAGGAGATGACGGACTCCTTCCGGCCCTCGCTTGCGTTCCGCAAGCACACGCCCGTTCGGCAAAGGTCTCTTGGCAAGCGTAGTTGTGCTAACCGGAATTTTCGGTCACAATCAAGTCTTTGCCGTCAAGATGCGCATCCAGTGATACGCTGGCAAAGCGGAGTCGTCTGCAACCTCTTCGTGACGATCCGGAGCTTTTCGTCATCAGACCACCGCCGCCGTCGACCAGTCTCAACCACCTCGAGCCGCTCGACCTGAGTACTGTGCTTATGGCTATCCATAAGGACAGTTACACATCACTCAAGCTAACCCAACAAGGCGGCCTCAGCTGGAGGGAGACCCTTCAGGAGGAAGCGATATGAAGAGTGCCTATCAAACGGACCGCCCTGATCGGCAAGGAATTTAGATTGAAGTACGGTACTGTTCAAACCGTTGGACAGTCATTGCCCACATTGAAATCCAATCGGTCTGCTGCTCGCCCCAGCGGTTACTGCAACGGGGCCTCGCATTCACACGGCGCGCGATCATCGACACGTCAGGAAATCCAGCACGTTTCGTCGAGACTGGCTCGACGAGGAAGGAAGCGGTGCAGACTGGAAGCGCGATGAAGAGGAGCGAAGGCAACTGAGCTTGTTCTGAGGCGCGTCCCCGAGGGCGCGCGCGCCATCAGGGACGATATGTTCGACCAGGCGATCGACCGGCGACATGGGCACCAGCTCTATTGCACCAGCTCGGCTTCACGCCGAACTTCTTCCAACGATTTCATTCCGATGCTAGTTTTTTTGAAGCTGACACCCACCGTCGCACCGTCGACCCACTCTCTCCTGCAACGACGGAATACCGGATTGCCGAAACTCGTCAGCATGAGGAAAAATTCAGTTAGTGCGGCCGCATGACCCGTTACCGCGATCTGTGCTTCGGTGTCGGAAATATCAATCAAAAAGCCCTCGCCAGACCACGTCCCATCGATGGTCATCACTCTGACCTCAAGCGACCGCTCGAACTTAACGCGAGGCGCTTCGTTTTGGTCGTTGGTTCTCATCATCAGCTTTCGGACGGGCATTCGACCTGCAGCATCTCTACCTAAAGCAAAGCTGACTTATTCGCTTATGAAATCCAAGTGCATGTCCGGTCTGCAGGAATCGGGGGGCTGGGCCGCAGCTTTCCGGGACGGAACCCCGCAAAACGAGCCGCAGCAAGCGGGGTTGATCAGACTTTGCTCGACATACGCGGCCCAGCCGTTCGGCCTGGCGACTTTAAGGCGATATTGATGGGCTCACGATGCGGCCTTATGCTTATTTGCCAATTCTTGGGGCCAGTTCTCGTCGAAACTTTAATGAATTGCTTTACCGGGCGGTCATCGTCCCCCTGCTTGTCCAGCGCGGCAAGGGTTCCAGAATACGCGAACCGGTTTGTTCATTAAGGTGCTGTTAGGTTCACCTGCTGAAATCCTCTCCAGTCAACCAACCGTTATTACAACCCTCGATAGATAGGGGACGAAGCACTCACAAAGAACTGTGCGTCATGAGCCTTGCTGCTGCACTCATTTACTGGGTCATCATCGCGCTGTGGCTCGGTGTCCTGACCACCGTGTGCGTCGCGTTCGTCAGGAACCCGCGGACCTTCGGTGCGGTCCGCCTGTTACTTTCCGTCATCGTGGTCGATTCCGTTCGGAATATCATTGAGAACTTGTATTTCGGTTTGTACTTTGGCGGTCAGTACGGACTGTTTCCGGCTGCCATCGTCGGAGTGCTTGGTAATCCCAGCTACCTCATTCTTCCAAAGGTGATGAATGTCGTCGCTGCCTGCGCTGTGCTCGGTCTGCTTGTGCTTCGATGGCTTCCGCAGGCCTCGAAAGAACGCGCTGACGCTGATGCGGATATGCAAGAGAAGACGGAGGCCTTGAACCAGGAGGCGGAAGAGCGGCGGCGGCTGTTCGAGACATCGCTGGATTTGATCCTGGTCACCGACCGAAAGGGAATATTTGGGCGGGTAAGTCCGAGTTCGTTAGCGACCATTGGCTACCGGCCCGATGAAATGATCGGACATAGCGGCGCCGAATTCATCTATCTCGAAGACCTCGAAGGCACCCGGCGAGAAATGCAGCTTGCCCGCAAGGGCCGGCAAACGCGTAATTTTGAAACGAGGTACGTTCACAAAAGCGGGCGAATAGTTCCCCTGACGTGGTCGGGCGTTTGGTCCGAACCCGAGCAAAAGCATTTTTTCATCGGCCGGGACATGACCGAAAGGAAGGCGGCCGAGGAACAGCTCCGGCAACTGGCTCATTTCGACCAACTGACGGGTCTTCCCAACCGTGTGAGCTTGTATAAGGATATCGACACGATATTGAAGGAACGCGCAGGCGATCCTGCCCGTCCAATGACCGTCGCGGCGCTCGATCTCGATGGGTTCAAGGATATCAACGACACGCTTGGTCATCCGGTCGGCGACAGACTTTTGCAGGAAGTCGCGCGGCGACTGACATCCGCATCAGACGGAAACCGCGTCTATCGGCTAAGCGAGGACGAATTTGTGCTTGCCCTTGAGAATTGCGGCGATCCATTAGTCGCGACCGGCGTCATGGAGACCATTCTAAAACACCTTACCGGGCAAATCGACCTCGACGGTCACCAGCTATTCATCACCGCGAGTGTGGGTATGGCGATCGCACCGGCCCATGGTTCGGACGTCGATGATTTGCTGGCCAATGCCGACCTCGCAATCTATGACGCGAAAGCGGCGGGCGGTCGGTCATGCCGGCTGTATGTCCCGACTTTGCGCGCGCGAGCAAAACATCGCCGCGAACTCGATACGGAGTTGCGGCGCGCATGCGCGAACCAAGAGTTTGTCTTGCATTTCCAGCCTCAGGTGAGATCGAGCGACGGCGCCGTAATCGGCGCCGAAGCCCTCCTTCGCTGGCACCATCCGGAGCGGGGCATTTTGGCTCCGGGGGCATTCATCGACGCACTCTGCAAAAGTGCCGTCGCGATTGAAACCGGCCGATGGATACTAATGACCGCCTGCAAAACAGCGGCCTCCTGGCGCGCGAAAGGCCTGCCTCCCATTCGCATGGGCGTGAATCTCTTTCCCGCTCAATTCCGTAACGGCTCTCTGCTGCAGGATGTTGAGCATGCCTTGTCTGAAAGCGGATTACCTCCCGAAGCCCTCGAACTTGAAATCACCGAGAACATTGCGCTCGGTCGGGAGGATGGAACGCTCTCACCACTGAAAGAATTGCGAGCGCGAGGTGTAGGCATTGCTTTCGATGATTTCGGCACTGGCTATGCCTCTCTCAGCTATTTGACCCGTTATCCGCTCACGCGAATAAAGATCGACCGGAGCTTCATCCAGAAAATCGGTGCGCAATCCGCCGCGGAGGACACGGCTATCGTGCGCTCGATCATCGTGATGGGGCGCAACCTCGGACTTGAGGTCATCGCCGAAGGCGTCGAAACCACGGCCCAAGCCGATTGTTTAAAGACGGAAGGCTGCCCGGAAATGCAAGGGTTCCTGTTCTCGAAGCCGCTTCCGGCCAACGCATTTGAACGCTATCTACGGTCAGGCATTCTTGACGGACCTGAAGCCGGCCGGACGCGGTCACGATTGGTTGGATAACATTAAAGAGCAGCGCATCGACGCCGCTCCCCAGT
>FSSH01006165.1_pt1 | contig 16035 bp, 13 predicted proteins | sample 1166101 | NCBI WGS metagenome assembly FSSH01 (sample SAMEA32972668, study PRJEB13176) | freshwater metagenome | biome: Drinking water system; feature: Biomass in drinking water that filtered by 0.45 um membrane; material: drinking water | place: USA | collected 2012-12-20 | depth 0 m | reverse complement strand
GAGCCGTCGGCGACAGGCGATGGCGGGCGTTCGCCCGGCGATTCCCGAACGACCACGTGATGAAATCCGGAGCGACGGCTCGGCGCTCCGTGAGAGTACCCGCGCAGATTCAGACGCGGGTGACAGGCCTCAGCGGGATTGCGGCGCGTCCGGCGTCGCGGGCTGGGCCGGCGGCGGAACGGGGACGGTCGGTTGGCTCGGCGCGGGCTGAGCGGGAGTACCCTGGCCCTGGCGCAGCGTGTCGAGCAGGTTATCGGCATTCGGCTGAGCCGGCTGCGTCGCCACGGGATTTCCGGCTCCGTCGAGAATAGAGCGCGGCGCGGCGGCCCTGTGCGACATCACCGCCAGGGTCATGCTGGTGGCGAAGAAGATCGCCGCCAGGATCGCCGTGGCGCGGGACAGCGCGTTGGCCTGGCCGCGCCCGGTCATGAAGCCGGACACGCCACCGGAACCGCCGCCACCGAGGCCGAGTCCGCCTTCCGAACGCTGAAGGAGGACCACGACGATCAGGCCGAGGACGACGATGAGGTGAATCGAGATCAGGACGGTCTGCATGTCGCTTTACGATAGCCCGATGGTCCGTGAATGACGCCCGGCGGGAGCCGGCGCGCCGAAGCGGATCACCTTGGAGAAAACGCGCTCCTACACGAGATCGGCATGCGGACCAAGTCGCGCAAGACCGTCGATCGTGGCAGGATCAGGCACAGGCGGCAATGATGCCGAGGAAATCCTCGGCGACGAGGCTGGCGCCTCCGACGAGCGCGCCGTCGACGTTTTCCACCGCCATCAATTCGCGGGCATTTCCCGGCTTGACCGAGCCACCATAGAGGATGCGGACCTTCTGCGCCTCTGATCCGATGATCTGCCCGAGCATCTCGCGCAGGGAGGCGTGGACCTCGGCGATGTCTGCAGGCGTGGGCGTCAGGCCTGTGCCGATCGCCCAGACCGGCTCGTAGGCGATGACCGTGTCGCGCGCGTTGGCACCCTTCGGTACACCGATCGCGAGTTGCGCCCTGACGATGTCGAGCGTGCGGCCCTCCTCACGTTCTTCCTTCGTCTCTCCGACGCAGATGATGCCGCACAGTCCGGCGCGACGGGCGCCGAGTGCCTTGGCGTGGACACCATCATCGGTCTCGTGGTGGTAGGCGCGTCGCTCGGAATGGCCGACGATGACGTAGGTGGCACCGAGATCGGCCAGCATCTCGGCCGAGATCGAACCGGTGAAGGCGCCGCTCGCCTTGGCATGCAGGTTCTGGCCGCCGATGGCGATCGGGGTATCGTAGACAGCGGCGACGCAGGAGGAGATCAGCGTGGAGGGCGGGCATATGAGAACGTCGACCGCCTCGCGCATCCGCGGCGTGAGACCGTTGCGGACCGCCTCGACGATGGCGACCGACTCGCGGAGGCCGTTCATCTTCCAGTTGCCGGCGACCAAAGGGCGCCGCAGCCGACCCGTCATTATGTCCCTCACGACCCGTTTGTTTCGGGCCGGGGCCTAACAGAGCCGTATCCGGGGCGCAAACAGTCCGGAGGCCTTTCCGCAAGGCGAGCTTTGCGGATGGCCGGCGGATGGTCTATCGCGTGCCCGACCTTTCCGACACCCGAGCCCCCGATGCTTCAGTCCATCCGCACGGCGAGCCGCCACTGGCTCGGCAAGATCGTCCTTTCGGTCCTCTTCGTCTTCCTGATCGCCGGCGTCGCCGTGTTCGGCGTCGAGGATTTCTTCCGTGGCGGCTCGTCGACCAGCGTCGCAACCGTGGGCAAGACATCGATCTCGGCCGAGGCGGTCCGCTCCGCCTACCAGAATCAATTGCAGCGCTATCAGAGCCAGCTCCAGCGTAACTTCACCCCCGACCAGGCTCGGGCGCTCGGTATCGACCGGCAAGTTCTGGCGCAGCTCATCAGCGAAGCCTCCCTCGACCAGCAGACCCGCGAACTCGGCCTCGTCGTGCCCGATGCGGCCGTCCTGAGGGCGATCCGTGAGGAGGCTGCCTTCAAGGGTGCCAGCGGGAACTTCGACTCGACGCTGTTCTACCAAACTCTCCAGCGGGCCGGAATCACCGAGGCGACGTTCGTGCGCGAGCAGCGGGCCGTGATCGCGCGGCTTCAACTCGCCGAAGCCGTCGCGGCGGATCTCCACGTGCCGGTGGCGATGCGCGAGGCGGTCCACCGCTACGCGACGGAGCGCCGGACGGCTTCCTTCATGGTCCTGCCTCCTTCGGTTGCCGGCGACATCCCCGCTCCGAGCGAGGACGAGATGAAGGCCTTCTACGAGGACAACAAGACCTCGTATCGCGCGCCGGAGACCCGCGGCGTGACGCTGCTCGTCCTCGATCCCGCCACCCTTGCGAAGCCCGATGCGGTGAGCGCCGAGGACGTGCGCAAGCGCTACGAGAGCGCACGCAGCACCTACGGCTCGCCCGAGAAGCGCACGATCCAGCAGATCGTGTTCCCGGACGCCGCCGCCGCCGAGGCAGCCCGCAAGGAGATCGAGAGCGGCGAGAAGCCGTTCGAGGCGGTCGCCATCGCCCGCGGCGTCGACGCCAAGGATCTGTCGATCGGCACCCTGACCAAGGCCGAGCTGTTCGACAAGGCGGTGGCGGACGCAGCCTTCGCCCTCCCCCAGAACACCGTCAGCGCCCCGGTTCAGGGCCGCTTCGGCACCGTGCTGCTGCGCGTCACCGCCATATCTCCGGAGACGATCAAGCCGCTCGCCGAGGTGGAACCGGTGATCCGCAAGGCCATCGCGGCCGAGCGCGCCGCCACGGAGATCGATACGATCCACGACAAGATTGAGGACCAGCGCGCCAACACCAAGCCGCTCGCCGACATCGCCAAGGAAAGCGGCCTGCAGCTCCTGATGGTTCCGGCGGTGGATGCCCGCGGCCTCGATCCTTCGGGCAAGACCGTCGAGGGCATTCCCGACCGCGACACGACCCTGGCGGCCGTCTTCCGCGGCGAGATCGGCGGCGATACCGAGGCGCTGCGTACCAAGGGCGGCGGTTATGTCTGGTACGACGTCACCGCCATCGACCGCGCCCACGACAAGCCCCTGGCCGATGTCCGCGATGCGGTCTCCACCGGCTGGCGCAGCGCGGAGGTCGCCAAACGCCTCGCCGCCAAGGCCAAGGACCTCACCACCCGCCTCGACAAGGGCGAGGCGCTGGAGGCGCTCGCCGCCGAGACCGGCGTGCAATCCGAGACCGAGAGCGACCTGACCCGCGGCCAGCCCAAGGGGCAGCTCACGCCGACGACCGTCGAGCGCATCTTCGCGACGGCGGTAGAGAAGGCAAGCTCGGTGGAATCGGGCGAGACCCGCGTCGTTTTCAAGGTCGCCAGCGCCACGATGCCGGCCCTCGCCCTGGCCAGCCCCGCCGACGCCGCCATCGAGACACGCTTCCGCACGGTCGTGGCCGACGACGTCCTCAGCCAGTATATCGGCGAGGTCCAGAAGGATGCCGGCGTCAACGTCAATCAAGCCGCCTTCCGGCGCGCCATCGGCGGCGAGTATTGAGCGCCGCGACCATGCCGACCCCCGACCCCTCCGCCGCCGAGCACGTCGCCCGCTCCTACGAGGCGGGTCACGCGACGCTCCTGAGCCTGACCCTGGTGGCGGATCTGGAAACTCCGGTCGCGGCTTATCTCAAGCTCCGCGCCGGGCATTCCGGGCCGGCCTTCCTGCTCGAATCCGTCGAGGGCGGGGCGGTACGCGGACGCTACTCGATGATCGGGCTCGACCCCGACCTCGCCTGGCGCTGCCGCGCCGGCCGGGCCGAGATCGCCCGCGGCCACGACCTCACCGCCTTCGAGCCGGAGGCGGCGCACCCGCTGGAGAGCCTACGCGCGCTCATCGCCGAGAGCGCGGTCGGCGACCAGGTTCAGGGCGATGCGCTTCCGCCGATGGCGGCGGGCCTGTTCGGCTATCTCGGCTACGACATGGTCCGGACCATGGAGCGGTTGCCGGAACCGAACCCCGATCCCCTCGGCGTTCCCGACGCAATCCTGATCCGGCCGCGGGTGATGGTGGTTTTCGACGCCGTGCGCGACCTCATCACCGTCGTCGCACCGATCCGGCCGCGAGACGGCGTCTCGGCGAAAGCCGCCTTCGAGACGGCGATGACGGCCCTCGAGCGGGTGGCGGAAACCCTGGAGGGGCCGCTGCCGGTCGACACGCGGGTCGACCCCCGGGACATCGCGGCACCCGAGCCGGTCTCGAACACCACGCCCGACCAGTTCTACGCCATGGTCGCCCAGGCCAAGGAATACATCGTCGCCGGCGACATCTTCCAGGTGGTGCTGTCGCAACGCTTCGAGGCGCCCTTCACCCTGCCGGCCTTCGCGCTCTACCGCTCGCTCCGGCGCACCAATCCGGCGCCGTTCCTCTGCTACCTCGATTTCGAGGATTTCCAGCTCGTCTGCTCGTCGCCGGAGATCCTGGTCCGCGTGCGCGAGGGCGTCGTCACGATCCGACCCATCGCCGGAACCCGCCGCCGCGGCGCGACGCCGGCCGAGGACCGGGCTCTCGCCGAGGAGCTCCTGGCCGACCCCAAGGAGCGCTCCGAGCACCTGATGCTCCTCGATCTCGGCCGAAACGATGTCGGCCGCGTCTCGAAGATCGGCTCGGTGAAGGTGACCGACTCGTTCTTCCTCGAATATTACAGCCAGGTCATGCACATCGTCTCGAACGTCGAGGGTGCGATTGATCCAGCCCACGACCCGCTGAGCGCGCTGGCCGCCGGCTTCCCCGCCGGCACGGTCTCGGGCGCTCCGAAGGTGCGGGCTATGGAGATCATCGACGAGCTCGAGAGCCAGAAGCGCGGCCCTTATGGCGGCTGCATCGGCTATTTCGGCGCGCGCGGCGAGATGGATACCTGCATCGTCCTGCGCACGGCCCTCGTGAAGGACGGCCGGATGCACGTCCAGGCGGGCGCCGGCATCGTCTACGATTCCGACCCGGCCTCCGAGCAGCAGGAATGCGTCAACAAGGCCAAGGCCTTGTTCCGGGCGGCAGAGGACGCGGTGGTGTTCGCGAGCCGAGCGCGGCGGGGGCAGTAGCCCCGCCGACTCTCCTCAGGATCAGGCTGCGGTGCCGCTCGCCAGATGCTTGAACATATGGGCGCGGGCCTCGTCGTCCATCTCGGCCTTGAACGGGAAGCGGTCCTTGAGGGCAACGGCCCGAGCGGCGGCCGGACGGGCCGCGATGGTGTCGTGGTGCCGCTTCAGGTTCGGCAGGTCGGCCCAGGCCTCGTCGCCTAGAATGAATGGCAGCATCCGCGCCCAGCCCCAGACGCTCATATCGACGATGGTGTAGTCGCTGCCTAGCATGAACGGCCGCTCGGCGAGATGTGCGTCGAGGATCGCGTAGTGGCGCTTCGCCTCGAAGCGGTATCGCTCCTGCGCGTAAGGCACCTTCTCCGGCGCGAAGTGCCGGAAATGAACGGCCTGGCCAGAGAACGGACCGATCCCGGTGGCCACGAACATCAGCCAGGACAGCAGCGGGCCGCGCTCCGCTACCCCGGTGGGGATGAAGCGGCCTGTTTTCTCAGCGAGGTAAAGCAGGATCGCGTTGCTGTCGAAGACCGTGACGTCGCCATCGACGATGACCGGCACCTTGCCGTTGGGGTTGAGGGCCAGGAAATCGGGAGCGAACTGGTCGCCCTTGCGCGTGTCGATCGCCACGGGCTCGTAGGGAAGGCCGAGTTCCTCCAGAAGAAGCGCGACCTTCGTCGGATTCGGCGAGCCGTTGAAGAAGAATTTCAGCATCTTTGATCCTGACCGCGATGAAAGGGACGGTGATGGCGCGCCCGGCTCTACGGCAGCAGATCACCCGTCACAACCGCGAGTCTGCTGGCTGGAACTCCCGGATCTCGGGTGCAGGGCCGACGATCCGGTATTCGCCGATCGAAACATGCCGGTCGGCCGTGCAAGAACCGCCGAAGGGTTGACCCCGCCTCACCCTGCCGTCACATCGGCTCGTGAGAGCTGAGCTGCCGCGAGCCGATGTCCAACGTCCTCGTCATCGACAACTACGATTCCTTCACCTGGAATCTCGTCCACCTCATCGGCCCGCTCTGCGGATCGATCGACGTCGTGCGCAACGACCGAATCACCATCGACGAGATCCGGAGCCGGGCCCCCGATGCGGTCGTGCTGTCGCCCGGCCCGTGTTCGCCGAACGAGGCCGGCATCTGCCTGAACGTGATCGACGAACTTTCGGCGGCGATCCCGATCTTCGGCGTCTGTCTCGGGCTGCAGGCGATCGGTCAGGCCTTCGGCGGCGAAGTGGTGCGGGCGCCCACCCCGAAGCACGGCAAGATCTCGACGATCCATCACCGGGCCTCGGGCCTGTTCCGCGGGCTCAACGGGCCTTTCGAGGCGACGCGCTACCACTCGCTCGTGGTCGAGCGTGCGACCTGCCCGGAGGTCCTTAAGGTGACGGCCGAGGCCGACGGGCTGATCATGGCGCTCCAGCACGCGAGCCTGCCGATCCACGGCGTTCAGTTCCACCCCGAGAGCATCCTCTCCGAGCACGGCGCCGTCATGGTGCGCAACTTCCTCGACCAGGCCGCGGCCTGGAACGCGGCACGTGACAAGGGCCGCGACGGCGTGCATTGACGGCGCGCCACGGCACCTTCGCCGGGTTTTAGCGGGCCGCGCGTCGCACCCATGGATTCGTTCAAGCCACTCCTGGCGAAGGTCGCTTCCGGGCAGCCCCTGGCGCGCGTTGAGGCCCGCGCCGCCTTCGACGCGCTCCTGTCCGGCGACGTCACCCCCGTCCAGGCCAGCGCCTTCCTGATCGCCCTCAAGGTCCGCGGCGAGGCGCAGGACGAGATCCTCGGCGCCGTCGAGGCCATGCGCGCCCGCATGATCCGGGTCGATCCCGTGGCCGGCGCCATCGACGTGGTCGGGACCGGCGGCGACCATTCGGGCAGCTACAACGTCTCTACGCTCGCCGCTATCGTCACCGCCGCCTGCGGCGTGCCGGTGGCCAAGCACGGCAACCGCGCCGCGACCTCGCGCTCGGGCGCCGCCGACGTGCTGGCGGCCCTCGGTGTCAAGCTCGGGCTCGATCCGGAGGGGCTGTCGCGCTGCCTCGCGGAGGCGGGCCTCTGCTTCATGTTCGCGCAGACGCATCACGGCGCCATGCGCCATCTCGCGCCGATCCGGGCGGAACTTCCGACCCGCACGATCTTCAACCTGCTCGGCCCCCTCTCGAACCCGGCCGGAGTCGAGCGCCAGCTATTCGGCGTATCGAGCCCGGACTGGGCCGAGCCGCTGACGCGGGTCCTCGCCGAGCTCGGCTCCGCCAAGGTCTGGACGGTGCATGGAAGCGACGGCCTCGACGAGATCACCGTCACCGGTCCGACCTCCGTCGTCTCCCTGGAGAATGGCCGCATCGACCGTTTTATCATCGAACCGCGCGAGGTCGGCCTGCCGTCCTGGACCCTCGACGACCTGCGCGGCGGCGATCCCGAGCACAACGCATTGGCGCTGAGAGCCGTCCTCGACGGCGCGGAAGGCGCCTATTTCGACATCGCCATCCTCAATGCCGGCGCCGCCCTGGTGGTCGCCGATGCGGCGGATACATTGGCGGATGGAGTTGCCCGCGCCCGCGACGCGATCACATCGGGGGCCGCTCGCGCGACCCTCGCGCGCCTCGTCCAGATCTCGAACGCCTGAGGAGGCGAGGTCATGTCCGACGCCCCGACCGCTACCCGCTCCGACGTCCTCGCCCGGATCGAGGCCTATAAGCGCCGCGAGATCGCCGAGGCGAAGCTGCGCCTCCCTCTGGCGACCCTGGAGAAGCGCGTCGCCAAGGCCGGTCCTGTCCGGGGCTTCGCCGACGCCATCGCGGCCCATATTGCGGAAGGCCGGCCCGCGCTGATCGCAGAGGTGAAGAAGGCCTCGCCATCCAAGGGCCTGATCCGCGCGGATTTCGACCCGGCGGCGATCGCCAAGGCGTATGAGGAGGGCGGCGCGAGTTGCCTCTCCGTCCTCACCGACACGCCCTCGTTCCAGGGCAAGCCCGACTATCTCGTCGAGGCGCGCGCGGCCTGCGCCCTGCCGGTCCTACGCAAGGACTTCCTGTTCGAGCCCTACCAGGTCTACGAGGCGCGGGCCTGGGGTGCCGACTGCATCCTCGTCATCATGGCCTGCCTCGACGACGACGAGGCGCAGGCGCTGGTGGCGACAGCGCACGACCTCGGCATGGACGTCCTCGTCGAGGTCCACGATCAGGCCGAGCTGGAGCGGGCGATCCCACTGGGAACCCGGCTCGTCGGCGTCAACAACCGCAACCTCAAGACCTTCGAGGTCTCGTTCGAGACCGCCATCGATCTCTCCGCGGGCATCCCGAAGGACAGGATCGCCGTGGCCGAGAGCGGCATCTCCGGCCATGAAGAGGTGCTGCGCCTGCGCCAGCACGGCCTTCACACGATCCTCGTTGGCGAGAGCCTAATGCGGCAGGCCGATGTCGCCTCGGCGACGCGCATCCTTCTGTTCGGGAAAGCCTGACATGGTTGGACTGACCCATCTCGATGCGGCCGGCGCGGCCAACATGGTCGACGTCTCAGACAAGGCCGCCACCGCCCGCACCGCGCGCGCGGCCGGCCATGTCGTGATGCTGCCCGAGACCCTGGCGTTGATCCGCGAGGGCGACGCCAAGAAGGGCGACGTGATCGGCACGGCGCGGCTCGCCGGCATCATGGCCTCGAAGCGCACCCACGAGCTTATCCCGCTCTGCCATCCTCTCCTGCTCTCGAAGGTCAAGGTCGAGTGCGAGCCGGACGAGACCTTGCCGGGTCTTCGGGTGACCGCCGAGGTGAAGGTATTGGGTCCGACCGGCGTCGAGATGGAGGCGCTCACCGCGGTCTCGGTCGCCTGCCTCACGATCTACGACATGGTCAAAGCCGTCGATCGCGGCATGCGGATCGAGGGTATCCGCCTTATTGCCAAGGATGGCGGCCGCTCCGGCGCCTATCGCGCCGACGACGCGACGACGGCAGACACATGAGCGGGTTGATCCCGGTTGCCGAGGCCCTGGCGCGCATCCTCTCCGGCGTTCAGCAACCGACGGGCGAGGAACTCGTGGCGATCGGCCGGGCGGCGGGCCGCGTCCTCGCCCGCGATCTCCGCGCGACCCGGACCCAGCCACCTTTCCCGGCATCCGCCATGGACGGTTACGCGATTCGCAGCGCCGATCTGGCAAGCGTGCCGGCCCGGCTGCGTCAGGTCGGTGTCAGCGCCGCAGGGCGCGGCTTCTCCGGCACCGTCGGACCCGGCGAGACCGTCCGGACCTTCACCGGCGCACCTGTGCCTGAGGGCGCCGACGCCATTTTGATCCAGGAGAATGCGGAGGTCGACGGCGAGCACGTCACCGTGCGCGAGAGCGTCGCCGCCGGACGGTTCGTCCGCCACTCCGGCCTCGACTTCCGAGAAGGCGACCTGCTCCTCCAGGCCGGCGAGTCCCTGGATCCGCGCCGCCTGGCGCTTGCTGCCGCCGCCGGATGCCCGGACCTCTGGGTTCGCCGCGCGCCGCGCGTCGCGATCCTCGCCACGGGAGACGAGCTCGTCGCGCCCGGCGCGCAGGCGGCCTGGGATCAGATCGTCGCCTCGAACGGCCTCGCCGTGGCGGCGCTCGCCCGGGATGCGGGAGCGGAGGCGATCGACCTCGGCATCGCGGGCGACAGCCTCGAGGCTCTCGACGACGCGATCGGCCGGGCACAGGCCGCCGGCGCCGACCTTCTCGTCACCCTCGGCGGCGCCTCGGTCGGCGATCACGACCTCGTCCAGGCCGCCCTGCATCGGCAGGGCCTCGAGCTCGGGTTCTGGCGCGTCGCCTTGCGCCCCGGAAAGCCCCTGATGCATGGCCGCCTCGGCGGCATGATGGTGATTGGCCTGCCGGGCAATCCGGTCTCGGCCATCGTCTGCGGCCTGCTCTTCGTGGTACCGGCGATCCGCGCCATGCTCGGCGATCCCAAGGCCGGTGTCGATCGGAGCGAGCCCGCGATCCTTGGGTCGCCGCTCCCTGAGAATGACGGCCGCGCCGACTACATGCGTGCGCGAATCGAGACCGCGCCCGACCGCTTGCCGGTCGCTTTCCCCGAGAACCGCCAGGATTCCTCGATGCTGTCGATCCTCGGGCATGCGGAGGCTCTGCTGATCCGCGAGCCGAATGCGCCCGCAGCTGAGTCAGGCGAGACGTGCCGAATCGTGCGACTCGATCGTTCAGTCCGCTGAAGTCTGCCGCACGCTCAAAGTCACGCTGCCGGAACCCTTGCAGAACACTTGAAGAACGCTTAACGTGTTCGCGATTTGTTTCTGCGAGTGCGCCTCCGGTGCACTCGCGCAAGAGCGAGCCTGACGGATGTTGACGCGCAAACAACTGGACCTGCTTCAGTTCATCCAGCAGAGGATGCGCGAGAGCAGTGTTCCCCCCTCGTTCGACGAGATGAAGGATGCCCTCGACCTGAAGTCGAAATCAGGCATTCACCGGCTCATCACGGCACTAGAGGAGCGCGGCTTCCTGCGGCGCCTGCCCAACCGGGCTCGGGCGATCGAGGTGATTCGAATGCCCGAGAGCCTCGGTGGCCAGGAGGCTGCAAGGCCGGCGCCGACCGGAGAGGTGCGCCGGTTCACTCCCAGCGTCGTCGAGGGAGGCAAGTCGCAGAATAACCCCGCGAAGACTTCTCCGCCTCGCCCGATGATGGCGCGGGCGACGGACGAGGACGGCCGGGCCGTGATGGTGCCTGTGATGGGCCGTATCGCCGCCGGTACACCGATCTCGGCGATCCAGGACCAGAGCCACACTATCGCGATGTCGCCGGACTTCCTGGCGGGCGGCGAGCATTACGCCCTCGAGGTGCGCGGCGATTCGATGGTCGAGGCCGGCATCCTCGACGGCGACCTCGTCGTCATCCGCAAGCAGGACACGGCCGCCACGGGGGACATCATCGTTGCGCTCATCGACGACGAGGAGGCCACCCTGAAGCGCCTGCGCCGGCGCGGTTCCTCGATCGCCCTGGAGGCCGCCAACCCCGCCTATGAGACCCGCGTGCTCGGTCCCGACCGGGTCCGCATCCAGGGCCGTCTGGTGAGCCTTGTCCGCCGCTACTGAGGGCTGTCGGGCGGGATATCGGGTTCGTCGCTCTCCGGCATCTCGGACGGCAGAGCGGCGGGCTTCACCACGGGTTTCGGGTCTTGCGGGGCAGGGCGCCAGGGTTTGGTCTCACCGGGCTTGCGTACCGTGGTCAACACGGGTCCTTCGGCCGCGAAGCGGATCGCCGTCGCACCATGAGTGCGCAGGAAGGCGCCGTCGACGATCGTTCCAGCTCCGCAGTTCGGCGGCGAGGCGACGCGGGCGATGAGAATCCCGGCACGGGCGCAATCCTCGGCGAAGCCTCGCCTGTCTCTGAGGAGCGCGACCCAGCGCCCGTCCTGCGCCTGAAGGGTGCAGCCGATCCGGTCGCAGCGGGCCGTGCTGGCCTCGATGACCGTCGCAGCCGAACGCCCATCACCATCGGCCTTCAGCCACTGCTCCATCACGAAGGCGGACGGCCGTCCTAGTGTGACGAGACGCCCACTCTTGTCGCGAACGGCGGCACCCGCCGCTTCCCTATCGATGTAAATGTCGTGCCGCTGGGGCGTCGCCGCGAGCGCGACCCCGAGCGCCGCCGGAGCGAGGCCGATCCAGCGAAGGTGAGATACCGGCACTGTCAGCATGATCAGCGCGAGGGCGAGCCACGCGAGCGCCCCGCTACTGAAGGCCGGGATCACCAGGCTGGCATGCCCGAAACCGCTGATCCAGGCGGAGATCGACAGCATGCCCTGGATCGCGAGCCCCATCATCCACCAGACCGGCTGATCGAGGGCGAAGGGATAGACGAGAATTCCGAGCACCGCGGACGGCATCACCACGAGCGAGACGAGGGGCAACGTCAAGGCGTTGCCGATGAGGCCGAAGGGTTGCACGGTCTGGAAGTGGAACGTCGAGAACGGCGCCGTGGCGACCTGCGCGACGAGGGTGGTCGCGACCGTGCCGATGACGACGGCGGCGATGCCGAATAGGAACCGCATGATGCGGCTGTCGCCTTCGCTTCGAAACAGGCTCCCGTTGATGTAGCGGGCGCAGGCGATGAGGCCTGCGACGGCGCCGAACGACATCTGGAAGCTCGGCCCGAGCACGCCCTCGGGCTCGCGGGCCAATGCGATCAGGGCGGCGAGCGCGAGGTTGCGCATGCTCAAGGCCGGCCGGTCGACGAGGATCGCGCCGAGCATCACCAGCGTCATGATCAGGGATCGTTCGGCCGCGATGTCCCAGCCCGAGAACACGCAATAGGCGGTGACGCCGACCATGGCGAAGATGGCGGCGATCTTCTTGATGGGCGCGTGCAGGGCGAGGAACGGGACCGTCGCGAGAACCGCCCGCACGAGCCAGAAAACGACGCCTGCAGCGAGCACCATGTGCAAGCCTGAGATCGATACGACGTGATAAATTCCCGCTGCGCGCAAGACCTCGTTGCTCTGCGCGTCGATGAGCCCCCTTTTGCCGGTGACGAGGGCGGCCGCGACGGCACCGGCCTGCCCGCCGATCGCGTCGGCGATCCGCCGGGTCAGGGCATTGCGGGCCTCGTCCGTCGCGGCGGCGAGGCGAAGGGTCCAGGTCAGAGGACGAGGCGGCGGCCGCACCTCGATCTTGCCGACCAGGGAACCGACGGCGCCGAGGCCGCGGAAGTACGCGTCGCGCGCAAAATCGTAGCCTCCCGGGCGGGCCGCTTCCGGCGGCGGCAGCAGGCGGGCATTGGCGGCGATGAAGTCGCCCGGCTTGAGGGTCTGCGCTGTCTTGTAGGAGACTCGCACCCGAGTCGGTCGCTGATCGGGTGACAAGGTGCCGAAGCGTTCGACGAGAACGACGAGGCGGGCGCCCTCCTCCCGCTCGTCGAGGGTTTCGACAAAGCCCGTCAGCGGCGCGATGGTCGTCCGCGCGAGAACCGGCCCCGCTACCCGCGCGACGCGCCAGGCACCGGCTGAGAAGCCGAGCAGGGCCGCGATCAGCGCCAGCAGAAGCGCCCGGGCGACCGGCCGCGCCGCGCAGAAGGGCAGCACCACGCACAGCAGGATCGCGAGGCCGAGCGGGGCCGCCATCACCGGTTCGCCGGCCGTCGCGGTGAAATAGACGAGAACGCCGGCTCCGAACGCGACCGCCAGCCAGGGAAATAGACGCCGCTGGTCATGCTCCTGCGCCAGGCCCGCGAGAACCCACTCCGTGAGGCCGCGCAGCCAGTAGGCGGAGAACCCGGGGCGCGGGGCGGCGACCGCCCCCGAACTCCGAGCCCTGGCCTCGCCCGATGCCATCGCGCCTCACCGCATCGCGAAGGACTCGCCGAATTCAGGCACGAGACGATTCCTTAACGTGCCAGCAACCGCATGCTACATGCCGCCATCCGGGCCGGTCGAGTGGCCCTGGTCCCGCTTCCCCACATAAGTCAGCCCGCCCGATGTCGTCTGCCGTCGTCACCCGTTTTGCGCCCTCCCCCACCGGCTACCTCCATATCGGCGGTGCCCGTACGGCCTTGTTCAACTGGCTCTATGCCCGCCGTTTCGGCGGCCGCATGCTGCTGCGGATCGAGGACACCGACCGCGAACGCTCGACGCAAGGAGCGATCGACGCGATCGTCGACGGACTGCACTGGCTCGGCCTCGATTGGGACGGAGACGTCGTCTATCAATTCGCCCGCGCCGAGCGTCATCGCGCGGCGGCCGAGAGCCTGCTCGCCTCGGGCAACGCCTACCGCTGCTACGCGACGCCGGAAGAACTCACCGCCATGCGCGAGGCGGCACGCGCCGAAGGCCGGCCAATGCGCTACGACGGCCGCTGGCGCGACCGCGATCCGTCCGAAGCCCCGGCAGGCGTCAAGCCGGTGATCCGCCTGCGCGCGCCTTCGGAGGGCGAAACGGTGGTCGAGGACGGCGTCCAGGGCCGCGTAGTCTGGCAGAACCGCGACCTCGACGACCTCGTCTTGCTCCGCTCGGACGGCAACCCGACCTACATGCTCGCCGTCGTCGTCGACGACCACGACATGGGCGTGACCCATGTCATCCGCGGCGACGACCACCTCACCAATGCGGCTCGCCAGAGCCAGATCTACCAGGCTTTGGACTGGCCAGTGCCGAACATGTCCCATATCCCGCTGATCCACGGGTCAGACGGCGCCAAGCTGTCGAAACGCCACGGCGCTCTCGGGGTCGATGCCTATCGCGACCTCGGCTATCTGCCGAGCGCCCTGCGCAACTACCTCGTGCGCCTCGGCTGGAGCCACGGCGACCAAGAGATCTTCTCGACCGACGAGATGATCGCGGCCTTCGACCTGCCGGCGATCGGCCGCTCGCCCGCCCGCTTCGATTTCGCCAAGCTCGAGAACCTCAACGGCATCTACATCCGCGGCGCCGAAGATTCGCAGATCGTCGATGCCATCGACGGCATCCTGCCGGCCCTTGGCCCTGCCCGTGGCATCCCCGCGCCGATGCCTGCGGATCTGCGAGAGAAGTTCACCGCGGCGATGCCGGGCCTGAAGGAGCGCGCCAAGACCCTCGTCGACCTCCTCGACAGCGCCTATTACCTCACCGCCGCCCGACCGTTGACCCTCGACGAGAAGGCCGCCGCGCTTCTCAACCCGGACGCGCGCGCGCGTCTCGCCGCAATCCTCCCGCCGCTCGAAGCCCTGCCCGAATGGGATGCGACCTCGACCGAGGGCGCGGTCCGCCTCTTCGCCGAAAGCGCCAGCCTGAAGCTCGGACAGGTCGCACAGCCCTTGCGAGCGGCGCTCACCGGCCGGGCCACCTCGCCGCCGCTCTTCGACGTGATGGCGGTGCTCGGGCGCGAGGCGAGCCTCGGTCGCCTGCGCGACCAGATCGAGGTTGCCTGAAAACGGTGACATCCCGGCCCGGATTTCGCTTCGAGAGGACCGGGTGTCGCGGAGCGTGAGTTGAAGGTCGAAGATCGATCCGCTAACCCGGTGACGGTGTTCGCACTTGCAGCAATCCAAGCAGGCGGACACCCGATGCCGATCGTCGCTTCGTCGTCAGGCGGGCCGGTTCGGCATCATCGCCACGGTCCGTCCTCTGCCAGGAAAGGGTCCACGTCTCCATGAGCGCATCCAGCACGATCACCGTGGGCGACAAGCAGGTCGAGCTTCCGATCAAGACCGGGACCATCGGCCCCGACGTCATCGACATCGGCAAGCTCCACGCCAAGACCGGAGCCTTCACCTTCGATCCGGGCTTCACATCGACGGCGTCCTGCGAATCCAAGATCACCTATATCGACGGCGATGCCGGCATCTTGCTCTATCGCGGCTACCCGATCGAGCAGATCGCCGAGCAGGGCGACTTCCTCGAGACCTGCTACCTAATGCTGTTCGGCGAGTTGCCGACGCCGGCTCAGAAGGCCGATTTCGACTACCGGGTCACGCGCCACACCATGGTGCACGACCAGATGAACCGGTTCTTCCAGGGCTTCCGCCGCGACGCGCACCCGATGGCCATCATGGTCGCCTGCGTCGGCGCGCTCTCAGCGTTCTATCACGACTCGACCGACATCTCGGACGACAAGCAGCGGATGATCGCGTCACTGCGCATGATCGCCAAGATGCCGACACTCGCGGCGATGGCCTACAAGTATTCGATCGGCCAACCCTTCGTCTATCCGAAGAACGACCTCGACTATACATCAAACTTTCTGCGGATGTGCTTTGCCGTTCCGTGCGAGGAATTCGTCGTCAACCCGATCTTCGCTCGCGCACTTGATCGGATATTCATTCTCCACGCTGACCACGAGCAGAACGCCTCGACCTCGACTGTGAGGCTCGCGGGTTCGTCTGGCGCAAACCCCTTCGCTTGCGTTGCGGCCGGCATCGCCTGCCTGTGGGGGCCAGCCCATGGCGGCGCCAACGAGGCGGCGCTGAAGATGCTCGAGGAGATCGGCACTCCCGACAACGTCGCCAAATACGTCGCCAAGGCCAAGGACAAGAACGACCC
>FSSH01002599.1_pt1 | contig 16062 bp, 12 predicted proteins | sample 1166101 | NCBI WGS metagenome assembly FSSH01 (sample SAMEA32972668, study PRJEB13176) | freshwater metagenome | biome: Drinking water system; feature: Biomass in drinking water that filtered by 0.45 um membrane; material: drinking water | place: USA | collected 2012-12-20 | depth 0 m | reverse complement strand
ACTTGTGTATAACGATGAGCGCTCCGGCGTGGGAATACAGCTGTGCCGCTCCAGCGGCGTACTGTCCAGGACGCTAGAGCGTCCGCCGTTGTGTTCCCACGCCAGAGCGTGGGAACAATAAAGACGAATGCGTTCGCTACGGTAAATTAGCCGGCTGCCGATGATCCATTTGCCACCGCTTTACTTTTCTATTCGGCCGTTGAGAAAATTTTATTCAACGGTCAGGCTTTTTTCTCGGTCATTGGACAAAATAACTCCAACGTTTTAGCTCAGGGCTAAAACAATGCAGCTCCGCGAGAGTATGATCGAGAAAAATGCTCGGACGTTTTGGTTTGGAGCCGCAGCGTTTCAGAAAATTTCTCGATCATTCGAGCTCGGAGCTTGATCCTTCGAGTCCGGAGCTCGGCCATTCTGGAAAATTTCAAAAACGTTGCAACTCTGAGCTCGAACGTTGGAGAAAATTACTCGGTTTCCCGGCATCGGCAGTTTATGCAACCCATCCGAAACGATTTGGCTTCTCGGTAAATCAATTAAAACGTCTATAAATCCCGTTCCGTTCAGGTTTTGCCTAGGTTTGCCGGGCCAGCGGTTTTTCGGGGGAAGCATCGCAACCAATCTGATAAAATCCGCAGTTTATTCATCGATCAAACATTCCCGATTTATCGCTTTAACCACTGAGCTATCACCATCCCATGAAAAATTACAAAATCGCAATATTGGCCGGCGACGGCATCGGCCCTGAGATTACCGCTGAAGCCGTCAAGGTTCTGAAAGTTATCGAAGAACGTAACGACGTAAGCTTCGAATTGTTGCCGGCTGCTTTCGGCGCTTGTGCGTATTTCGAATCCGGCTCCGCGTTTCCGCATCAAACCAAAGCCATTTGCGACGAGGCCGACGCGATCTTGAAAGGCCCGATCGGCTTGAGCCATGAAGACTCCAAACGCATTCCTATCGACGAGCAGCCCGAACGCGGCGCTTTGTTGCCTTTACGTCGTCGTTACAACACCTACGCCAATTTTCGTCCGGTGTCGTTGCCAAAATCGCTCGGACATTTTTCGCCGCTAAAAGCCGAAGTGATCGGTGAGGGCATCGATTTGGTGATCGTTCGCGAATTGGTCGGCGGCTTGTATTTCGGCGAAAAAGAAATGGGCGTCAACGATGCCGGTTTGCGTTATGTGCGCGAAACCCTGGAATACGACGAGTCGCAAATTCAACAGATCATGCAGCAAGCCTTTAAACTGGCCCGCAAACGCCGGAAATTGCTGCACAACATTCATAAAAGCAATGTGCTGAAATCCAGCGTATTGTGGAATGAGGTGATGGAAGAAGTCGCGAAAGACTATCCGGACGTGCAAGTCGTGAATATGCTGGTCGATGCCGCCGCCACCGCGCTGTGCCTGAAACCCACTCAGTTCGACGTGATGGTGATGGAAAACATGTTCGGCGACATTTTAAGCGACCAAGGTGGCGGTATCTTGGGCTCCCTGGGCTTGATGCCATCGGCCTGTATCGGCCCCGATAAAGCCTATTACGAGCCATCCCACGGCTCCGCACCAGACATCGCCGGCAAAAACATTGCCAATCCGTATTCGATGATAGGCTCCGTGGCGATGATGTTGGAAAACAGTTTTGATATGGAAGCGGAAGCGAAAAACGTCTGGGCGGCGATGCAAGGCGTGTTTGCCGACGGTTACTCCACCGCCGATTTGTCCAAACCCGGCAGCGGCGTGACCATGATCAGCACTGTTGAGTTTGGCGACAAGGTGGTCGAGAAGCTGCGCGCTATGCCTAAGGTCTAAGCGGGCTTTTGGCCAATGCGATAACGGGCATGGTTTTTATTTAGCCGATGCCATGCCCGTTAATGTTTTTGTCCGAATAGGTTTTTAGCGTTCGTAACCGACAGAATTATTCGCGAACCCGAATCAAATCGTGGCAGCTTTTGCAGGTGGCGCCGACTTTGCCGAATTGGGCTTTAACTTCAGCCGCATCGCCGTTGGCCGCCACTTTTTGCAACTCGTTGGCTTCCTTGATGAAAGCCGCTTCGATTTCTTTCACTTCGTCCTGTTTTTCGAAGAATTCCGGTTTCAGACGCGTCGCTTTCCAGCCGGTGCCTTTATCGGTGCCGGGGCCGTAAAGGCTGAGCAGACCGGAATTGGCGACGGCGGCCACGGCGTTAGCGGCAGCGATCACCTGATCCTTGTTAAAGGTTTCCGGATGGTCGGCTGCTTGCGCTTTGATTTTCGCAGTATTCCAGCCCAGGAACGAGTAGGCGGATTGGCGGAAGCGGATCTGGTCTTCCACTTCGCCGGCTACAGCCGCAGTCGTGACAGCGCCCAGCGCCAGTGCGATTATCAGTTTCAATTTCATGGGGTTAACTCCTTGTGGTGTTGTAGAAAAAGTAACATTTAGGTTTTAGGATTCGCCGCAGCCGTTTGGAAACTGGCCAACGGTGCCAGATAATTCACAAAACCGCCGCTCCAGACGCCCCAGACCACTGTTGCTGCGATCAACAAGGTGATCACGAAACGGAACGGGCCGACTGGTTTGATCGGGGAGGGTGCCAAGGATTTGGGCAGTTGTTTTTTGCCGGTCAGCATCGCACCGACCAGATTGGTTTTTTTCAGGCGTTGGTACAGGACAACTGCGGTGACATGCACGGCCACTAAACCCAGCAGGATATTCACCGCAAAAATGTGCCAACCGCTGAGTTTGTCACTGAGCTCTTTATCAATGGCATGAAACAGCGGACCTTCAAAAGCAATATCGTCGTTAGCGAACAAGCCGGTGACAGTCAGAATGCTCAGGACTCCCAGCAAAGCGATAATCGCTATCGCACCTGCCGGATTGTGGCCGACGCCTTGCCATTCGCCTTTAACGTATTCCACCAGCCTGGCAAAGGTCGGAAAGAAGCTAGCGAAGCGGGCGTGGGTGGTGCCAATAAAGCCCCAGATCAACCTAAAGACCAGTAAGCCCAGAATCAAACTGCCGAAGCGGGCATGCCAGTCGGTCAGATTCCCCCCCAGTTTGCCGGTGGCATAAGCACCGACCACGGCCACGACCAGCAACCAGTGAAACAGTCGTAATGGCCAATCCCAAATATGCACTTCGACTTTCATTGAAATCCTCCCGATGGTTTAACTGTCACGTAGGTAAGCGTTGAAGAAGCTGATGGTTCTATCCCAAGCCAGCTTGGCGGTGGCGGCGTCATAGCGCGGGGTAGTGTCGTTGTTAAAACCGTGTTGCACACCTGGATAGGTGTGGGCTTCGTAATTCACGCCAGCTTTTTGCAAGGCCACTTCATAAGCCGGCCAGCCGGCATTGATGCGGTCGTCGACGCCGGCGTAATGGATCAGTAAAGGGGCTTTGATTTTTGCGGCCTGATCGGCAGCAGGTTGGGCGCCGTAGAACGGTACGCCAGCGCCCAGATCCGGCAGACGGGTGGCCAGGAAGTTGACGATGCCGCCCCCGTAGCAAAAACCTACCGCGCCGAGCTTGCCGTTACTTTGCGGCAGTTTTTTAATGGCTTGCGCTGCCGCCAAAAAGTCGGCCTGGGTTTTTTCCTTATCCAGTTTTTGGAACAATTCGCGGGCCTTGTCTTCATCGCCCGGATAACCGCCCAAGGTAAACAGCGCGTCCGGTGCGAAGGCAATGAAATTATCCAGCGCCAGGCGCCTGGCGATGTCTTGGATATGCGGATTCAAACCCCGGTTTTCGTGGATAACCAGCACTACCGGCAGTTTTCCGGTGGTTTTGGCCGGTTGTACCAAGTAGCCGCGAATCTTGCCGTTACCGTGCGGGGAGGGGTATTCCACATAGGTGGCCTTAATACGCGAATCGTCGTCGGCGACTTGTTTAGCTTCAGCGAAACGAGGATTAAGCGCTTCCAATAGCGCTTCGGCAGTCAGACCGAGCAGGGCGTACTTGGGTACTGAAGACAGAAAGTCCCGCCGGGAAATATCGCCATGCACGTATTTATCAAAAGCTTGTAACGCTTCCGGGTGAAAGTCTTGAGTAGTCTTGCGTGCCATCCTACAGTTCTCCTAAAAATTTGTTCCTGAACGCAAATAAACCCTGGACGCAACCGTTGCATCCTTGGTCTTGGCGTGATTTTGGTTGTGCTTGTGCCGCAGCGTATGGCGCCGCGATTAACCAGCCGGGTAAGCTTGTTACCCAGCCAGTTCATGATTTATTGGGGAATCGTCAGAACCGACAGCTTGGTGACGCCGGCCCGTTCGATGGATGACATCACCTTGGCGACGATGCCATATTGCACTGCGTCGTCCGCGTTCAGATTTAAAGCAAACTCCGGGTTAGCCGCCAGGCGGTTGCGCAATTCGCCTTCGATAATTTCCAGCGGAAACTCCTGTTTATCGATGTAGATTTTGCCTTGGGCATCGACACTTAAGTAAGACGCTGCTTTATCGTCTGGTGGCGCGGTTTCGGCGGTTTTCGGCAGGTTGACATGTACTGCCTGGGTCAGCAAGGGCGCGGTGACGATAAACACCACTAGCAGCACCAACATCACATCCACCAGGGGCGTAACGTTAATTTCACCCATTACGTCATCGCCGCCGTCGTCTTTAGTATTGAATGCCATTATGCGTGCGCCTCTTTCGCGATTAATTCTTCATGAGTGTCTTTGATGCTGGACTTTTTGCCGCCGCTGACGTCGGTCAAACGTGCGGAAGCTGCCGCCGATGCCGGTTTGCTGCCGGAACGTTCAATGATGAACGAGCTTTTCAGGGCCAAATGCACAAAGTCGATGGCGAAATCGTCCAGGAAGGCCCAAACCACTTTATTGCGTCGGATGAAAAAGTTGTAACCCACTACCGCCGGTACCGCGACCGCGATACCCACTGCGGTAGCAATTAATGCTTCGCCGATGGGTCCAGCGACCACTTCCAGGCTGGCAGAACCTGTTTTGCTGATATTGGTCAATGCACCCATGATGCCCCACACGGTGCCGAACAGACCGACGAATGGTGAGATACTGCCAATGGTCGCCAGCACCGCCAGACCACTTTCCAGCGAGCCGCGTTCTTTTTGCATTTGCTGACGCAATCGTCTATCCAACAATTCCTGTCTGTCCCACGTGTGCTCCAGGTCGTGTGTAGACGCACCGCCGTCCGTCTCGATCAATGTGGAAAAACCGATGCCGGCGACTCGGGCAGCCGGACCGTCCTGATTTTCCAGATGCGCAGCAGCCTGAATATTGGGCGCGCTCCAGAATTCTTTGTTGTAGCGGCGGTTATGGTACGAAATGCGGATGTGTTGCACGCCTTTGATCAGGATTAAGCCCCAGGTCACGACCGAGGCGACGATTAAGGTGTTCAGGGTGCCATCGACGATGACGTTGGTTGCGATATCAGACATTTTTGATCCTCAAAAATAATTACAATTTAAAAGTGAATGGAACCGTGGTGTAGCGGGCAATCGCCGTATCGCCGCGTTTGGCCGGCACGAAAGACCACTTAAGAACGGCTTTGACGGCAGCGTCGTCCAGGACTTTTTGACCGCTGGATTTGCTGACGGTAACGCTATCGGTGGTGCCGTCGGGCAGCACATGTACTTTCATCACCACTTTGCCTTCCCAACCGCGTTCTTGCGCTACTTCGGGATATTCGGGTAGTGGGTTGTGCAGGTAGGCCGCGTCAGCCACTGGCTCGGTGATTTTTTCTTCAACCACCGGTGCCGGCGGCGCGGGCGGCGCCGTAGGCGCAGCCGGCGCGGTGTCGACTACCGGAGTCGGATCAGGCGAGGGTGCTTGCTCCACCACTTTTTCCACGGGTTTGGGCTTTTGCGGTTTCAGTGGTACTACTTTGGGTGTGGGCGGTTTAGGTTTGACCAATGGCGGCGGTGGCGGCACTGGTTTAGGCTGCGGTCGGGTCAGGGTGATTTGGACCTTGGTCTCGGGTTTGATAGGCTCCACAATCTCCTGTTCGAACGCCGCCCCTTTGAAGTGATCGACAACGGTGTTGTGGATAAAGATAGTAAGTACGCCAATCAATAAGTAATCGACCAGTTTGTGATCGCGTGTTTCGGTGCTGTACTTAAAATCCCCTAACGCAGCTGCGACTCGCGAATGCGTTAAACTTTCAGTCAACTCAGCGATTGAGGGTTTTAACGAAACAGCGTCCGTCGCGTCCCAATCTGCGGGGCCCCCCGTCTGTGCAAATTTATCAAAAGTCGCTAAAGGACTGCTCATGCCACTGTTCCCCATTTCTTAAATATAAATGCCATATTCCCTGTTGTCCCGCGCTAAGTTGGCGGCAGTTTGATTCTCTAAATAGGCTTTGATTAGTGCTGTTGATTTCTAATACAGCATGAGCCGTGCCAGATTTCTGATAGGCTTGGCATTGTTAGGCATGGAGCGCTAGGTAAAGCGCTAAGGACTTTATTTTTAAATGGTTTTTCGGAAGATAACCAGGCAAGGTGCGCGAGGACGACGATGAATTTCAGCAGCTGATTAGCTGCGCGTTGCTTGCTGAGCACCAGTTTCCGGATGCTTTTGTTTCCTGGGTGTTTACAGGGCAACAGTAGGAACTTAGGCGGTTTAAGGATAATAGGTATACGGCGACCTAGGCATTTGGCGCTGTTGGTATAGGTATAGTTGACCGCAGTATAAATAAGCTCATAATCGCCATGGTTTCAAAACTATACCGAGCAGCCATGAGCAAGATTTATAACTACGACGATCCGATAGCTATTACCGACGATATTTATTGGATAGGTTTTTGCGACGAATCCGCACACATGCATTGCAACCCCTATTTGTTGATCGACGGCGACGAAGCGGTGTTGTTCGATCCGGGCTCGGTGCCGGAGTTTCCGATCATCATGCGCAAAATTATCGATTTGATTAATCCGGAAAAGATTTCGCTAATTGTGGTGGCGCATCAAGACCCGGACGTGTGCGCCAACTTGCCCATCGTTGAAGATTTGATTGGCCGAGCCGATTTGCAGGTTGCGGGCCACACCAATACGATGCGACTGATTCAACATCTGGGTTTGACTTCAAAGCTCTACGTTGTGGATGAACATGACTACTGCTATACGCTGAAAAGCGGAAGGGTGCTGAGTTTTCATCCGACCCTCTATCTGCATGCGCCTGGCGCGATTACCACCTATGACGCCAAAACCAAAAGCCTGTTCAGCAGCGATTTGTTCGGGGCATGGGACGACGAGTGGAGTCTGTTTGCTAGCGCCAAGTTCCCCCAGGATATGGATTCGTTTCATCAGGCTTATATGCCTAACAATCAAATATTGCGTTTTGGCTTGAAAAATATCGAACATCTGGATATTGCCAGAATTTTGCCGCAACACGGCTCGGTGATTGAAGGCGGAAAAGTGCAAGAGGCCTTTGCGCACTTGAAGGGTCTGCGTTGCGGAATCGATTTACTGGGAGGATGAGCGGCATGAAGCAGGACAATCCCGTCATCAAGACCGGCAATACCAAGGAGTTTCAACGGCATTTACTCGAAAAATCCTTGGCGATGCGAGCCCAGGCCTATCAGGCGCATACCAAGGCCAAACTGTTGACACAGGCGGTGATGCAAATCGAAAACAGCAAAAAAAACCTGCAAACGCTTAACGACACCTTGGTCTATGAAATTGGTGTGCGCAAGCAGGCCGAGGAAAAAATACTGCACATGGCCAGTCATGACAACTTGACCGGGCTGCCGAATCGTCCGCTGTTCAAAGATCGCTTGGAAACCGCGCAACGTTTGGCCGTGCGTAACCGGGGCAAATTGGCGGTGCTCTTTATCGATTTGGACGGGTTTAAAGCAGTCAACGACAATTTGGGCCATAAAGCCGGCGACATAGTCTTGCAGGAATTGGCAAAGCGTTTGCGCGAGTCGGTTCGCGACTCGGACACCGCCGCCAGAATGGGCGGCGACGAATTCATCATTTTGCTGAACGGTATCGAATGTAACGGCGACGCCGGGGTGGTTGCCGAGAAAATACTGGCAGCGCTCGTAAAACCTATCTTGCTGGAAGGCCAAATCGCCAAGGTGGGGGCCAGCATCGGCATTGCAATTTTCCCTGATCATAGTAACGACAGCGAAAAACTGATCAGCTATGCCGATGGCGCGATGTATGAAATCAAAAAATCGGGAAAGAACGCCTATGCGTTTCATGCCTCGGGTTTTTAAGCGGGTTTGTTAACGCCGTCCCAGGTGATGCATATTCCACCTAAAATCCGCCACCTGTTCCGATGCAAACCCGGCTATCGATGCCGATACGATTACGTCGGTATTGAATGACGGCTTTTAGAAGTGATGAGTAGTCGCAGACGACCCATAAGAGCCCGTCGCGTTTCTCCAAACCTGCCAGTCAGTCAAATCCAGACTCTGCGAACTGGCGGCCTACAAAGCAGACTTCGAATTCGCCGCCTCTCAGACTCGACGGATCGAAATAAAAACGGCGGCTACTCAAAATGTGGCCGCCACTTTGAGTCAAGCCGCTAAATTTCTGTCTGCTCTGAAATTTCCAGTGCTTCGTCAACTTCGATGCCTAGAGACCTCACCGTGCTTTCGAGCTTAGTATGACCCAGCAATAGTTGGACGGCACGCAAGTGTTTTGTCCGACGGAAAATTCCCAGGAAGATATAATGGTTATAAGATTGCATGGCAACCGGCTACTAATTCTTCTTCCGACAAAGCATGTAACATGACGCTCTCAACAACCAATTACGTCAAATTGTTACTGGCGACAGGCGTGTATGTGTTTTTGGCCAGGATCGGTTTGTTGTTTGGCTTGTTCCAGCACAACGTCACCCTTTTCTGGCCCTCGGGCGGTTTCGGATTGGCGGTTTTACTGCTAGGTAGGGAAAAATATATCCCCACGATTTTTATCGGCGCTTATCTGGCGGGAATGCTTGAAGGCGACGCTCCGCCCATGTCGTTGACGATGGCTCTGGGTAATGGCCTGGAATCCTGGGCAGCCTATCGCTTGCTGCAAAAAACGAGATTTTCCATCCAGCTTGATCGACGTCTGGACTATTCACTGCTGATTCTGGTTGCGATGACGGCATCGACAATCAGCGCCATTGCGGGTGTATTTAGTTTATGGCATGCCGACTGGATTGCCGCCGCCGATCTGCCCACTCATTTTTTACGCTGGTGGATGGCCGATGTGCTGGGCATCGTTTTCATGACGCCGCTGATCCTATTTTGGCATCAGCCATCACGCAATATGTTAGATTCAAGGCGAAAGCTGGAACTCGCCGTTGTCGCCCTCCTGATTGTCGCGGTTGTTCAGGTGGTGTTTTGGGACGGTCGCCTATTTGGCATGCCAACCACCTTCACACCCACTCTGATTTGGCTAATGCCATTGGTAATCTGGTGCGGAACACGATTAGGCAAACAATGGACGGCAACCCTGCTGCTTATGCTTTTCACTCTGGCCTTGTGGGGAAGCCATCTAGGCCTGGGCTATTTCGGTCACGATAACGCAGTTGGCGGCTTGGGCAATTTCTGGTTGTTTGCAATGGTGGCCTCGGTTTGCGGCGTGGGCTTGGCCATCGGAGACAGCGAACGTCAGGCCTTGTACCAGCGTTTATCGCTGACTCAATTTGCCATGGACAATGCTTATGTCGAAATTTATTGGCTGGATGAAGACGGTCATATCCATTATGCCAACCGTCAAGCCTGTATAACCTTGGATTACGAGCAGTCCGAATTGCAACGCCTTTCGATACCGGATATCGACCCGCTCTACAGTCTCCGGACCTGGGCGGAACATTGGCAACAGTTAAAACGCGACAAGACGCTATTTTTTGAAACCTTGCATCGGCGTAAGGATGGCTCGCTGTTTCCGGTGGAAGTCATCGCTAATTTCGTCTGTTTTGATGGCGAGGAATACAATGTCGCCTTTTGCCGCAACATCAGTGCTCGCAAGAAAAGCGAAGCTAAACTGATTGCCAGTGAGAAGTTTTTTCACGATCTGTTCGACAACTCCCCCGATCCATGCTGGATCATCGAGAACGGTCGTTTCATCGCATGCAACAATGCCGCGGTCGCTGCCCTGGGCTTTCAGGATCAAAATGCATTGCTTGCCTTGCGTCCGGCCCAGTTGTCGCCCGCTGTTCAACCGGATGGCCGTTCTTCGCAACAGAAAGCCGACGAAATGATGGCAATAGCCCAAGCGCGGGGCGTGCACCGTTTCGAATGGCAGCATCGCCGCGCCGATGGCGACTGTTTTCCGGTTGAAGTCACGTTATCGAAAATCGAGCTGTCGCACTTATCCCGATTCGATGATCCCCAAAACGTACTCTATTGCATCTGGCGCGATATTTCGGAGCATAAGAGTCTGCAACGAGAGCGGGAGCGCCTGGCGCGCAGCGTGGCAGCCAGCGTCAACGAAATTTATATGTTCGATGCCGAAACGTTGCGATTTTTTTTCGTCAATAACGGCGCATTGGTCAATTTGGGCTACACCATGGACGAACTGAAAGCAATGACGCCGCTCGATCTGAAACCGGCATACACCGCAGATAGTTTTGCGGAATTACTGGCGCCGCTGCGCTATCACCAGAAAAACGCCCTATATTTCCAAACCGTGCATCGCCGCAAGCAGGGCGAACACTACGCGGTGGAAGTTCATCTGCAATTATTCGAACCAGCCGACGAGCCGGCCTATTTCATGGCCATCATCACCGACATCAGTGAACAACAACAACTGGAAGCCAAGCTAAGCACGTTGATCGGTAACGCCAACGCCATCATTTGGTCGACCGACGCCAATTTAAGGGTGAACTATGTTTCACCGGGATGCCTGGATATTTTGGGAATATCGGACAAAGAGTTTTTTGGCAAGGAACTCATTCCGATGCTGGAGTCGGACATGTTTCATCCGAATGAGCGGGATATTCAACTGCAAGCTTACCAAAAGCTGTTAACCGAGCACTGTCCCATCAAAAATTTCTCCCATCGGGTCAGAAACGCATGGGGCGACTGGCAGTGGGCCTCGGTCAGCGCCACGCCGATTTGCGATGTTGACGGCAAATTGCATCAAATTGTCGGCGTGGTTTACGACCAGACGCTACAAAAACAGGCGGAAGAAACCCTGCGCAATCTCAACAGCGAACTGGATAGAAGAGTCAAACAGCAATTCGACGAACTTCATGCCAAGGAATTGCTGCTGCAACAGCAAAGCCGGATGGCGGCGATGGGAGAAATGATCGGCAATATCGCCCACCAGTGGCGACAACCCTTGAATTCCCTGGCCATCGTCTTGATGAATATCGAAGATCAAGTAGTCAACGGGCCACCCGACCAGGCCTTCGTTCAGGATTGCATTCAACGCAGCAATGAGCTGCTAGCCAATATGTCGCAGACTATTGACGATTTTCGGCATTTTTTCCGCAAGGACAAGCGGCCGGTTCTGACCGAACTCTATAGCGTCGTGCGCGAATCGGTTCATTTGCTGGAATCGGCCTTAAGTTATCACCAGATTGATATCCGTATCGAAGGCGAACAACTGCATATTGAGGCAATGATTTGTCCTGGCGAGCTCTCGCAAGCTTTGTTGTGCTTAATTAACAATGCCAAGGATCAAATCAACCAGGGCAAGATAGTTCGAGGCGAGATTGTCATACAACTCTCACAAACGCCGGAGTGGGCGATGATTCGGGTATCCGATAATGGCGGGGGCATCGCCACGGAACATTTACCGAAAATTTTCGACCCTTATTTTACCACCAGAGCCCATGGCAATGGCCTGGGTTTGTATATCACCAAACTAACCATCGAACAGAGCATGCACGGAAAAATTATCGCGGAAAACACCGGGACCGGCGCCTGCTTCACCATCCTGTTACCGTATCGCCCCAGGGAAACCGACGCATGAATATTACGACAGAACCTTCGCCACCCCTCGATTTATCACTTCTGGATGTTCGCATTCTGCTGGTGGAGGATGTCGAAGTCTCACGGTGTTTCCTGGCGAGCTATTTGTCGCGGCATTGCCGCCGGATTTTTGCCGCGGCCGATGGCGTGGAAGGTCTGCGCCTGTTTGAACAACACCGTCCGGACATTATCATCACGGACATTTGCATGCCCAACATGGATGGTTTGACGATGAGTCGCGCCATTCGCACTCTGGATAGTGAAGTGCCGATTATTCTGCTGACGGGGCATTCCGATGTCGAGTTCTTGCGGCTATCGATTGAATTGCAAGCCTTGCAATACCTCATCAAACCGGTTGTCCTGGAAAAACTCACCGACGCCTTGCGTTTGGCGACCGACAAAGTGATGGCACGACGGCATTTCAAACATTCTCTCGACCAGTTACTTAATACCGTTCAACAATTTCAGATTGAACAACAATCTCTGTCGAACTATGTCACTCTTTTATTGGGCGATGACCATCATGCCGCGGTTAAAAGTCTCTGTCTCGGCAAGGATGCCATCAGCGGCGATTTTTTTTGTATCGAACAGGCCGCGAACGTTTTGTACGTCATGCTGTGCGACGGCATGGGACATGGCCTGAAAGCAATTTTGCCGGCACTGGATTTACCGAAGCGATTCCGCGCCCTGGCGGGCCAAGGTTTCGGATTGCATCGAATTGCCGGCGAGCTCAATCAATTGTTGTACGATCAGCGCCTGACGGAGCATTTCGTGGCCACAACCTTGATCAGAATGGACCGTGACAACCGTTCGATCGAAGTCCTCAATTGCGGTAATCCTCCCGGCTTGCTGATTGATGAAAGCGGTAAGCTCATCCACTCTTTTGCCTCCAATCATCCGGCCTGGGGCATCATCAACGGCGAGGATTTTGCTCCCGATGTCCAAAGACATTTCTGGCATGAAAGCTTCAAACTCTATTCGTTTAGCGATGGACTGACGGAAACACTGGAACAACTCTACCAACAACCCGGTTTAGCATTATTGACCGTCATGCTGAGCACTCAAAGCCTTGACGACATCGGTCATTGGCTAAGCCAACTGGCTGCCGAGCAACGGCATGACGACATTACCCTGTTGGAAATCGCCATGCCGCCGTTGGTGGTTGACTCCTCAAAGACCCAGTCACCCTCGTTTGACTTGGCGCAGTGCCTTCAACCCATGATCGCCCTGAAGGACTTGTCCGCGCTATATGTCGAGGACGATCCGCTTGCCCTGCAATACCTTACCCACTTTTTGGCCAAACGGCTCGGCGCGGTCTATGCCGCCAATAATGGTGAAGAAGGCCTGCGTCTGTTTAAAAAACATCGCCCGCATCTGGTTATTTCCGATATTGCCATGCCGGTTATGGATGGTATGAAAATGGCGGAAGCCATCAGGGAGTTGGATCCGCTGGTACCGGTCATTTTGATCAGCGGTGCAGGCAGTTGGCTGCAGAACCAAGACAAGCTGACTGCCTTGCTGGAATTTCCGGTAAACACGTTTCTGACCAAGCCGATCAATAGCGATAAATTGCTGGCCGCCATCGAGCAATGCTACCAGCAGATCGACTATATCAGCGGGCTACAACTTTCCGCGTCGGTATTCATGAACTCGCCACTGGCGATAACCGTGACCAATGCGCAACGATGCATCGTGGCCGTCAACCCGGCTTTTACCGCCATTACCGGTTATGCCCAAAATGAAGTATCGGGCCTCAACCCCAAAATTCTCGGTTCCGGTCGACATGATCGCGAATTTTACCGGCGGATGTGGACCAGTATCGAGGAACGCGGCCAATGGTCCGGGGAAATCTGGAATCGATGTAAGGACGGGACCATCTTTCTGGAGTGGATCAGCATCATTGCCATCCGCGATCAGGCAGGCCAGATCAGCCATTACGCCTCAGTTTTCGCCGATATTACCCAGCGCGCCGTTGCCGAGGAAAAGCTGCGTCATCTGGCCCACCACGATGCATTGACCAATCTTCCCAATCGCGCGCTGTTCAGGGATCGTTTGCATCAAGCCCTGTTGCAGGCTCAACGCGAACAAAGCAAATTGGCGGTCATTTACCTCGATGTCGACCATTTCAAAAACATCAATGACACCCTGGGGCATAGTGCCGGCGACGAATTGATCTGCGCCGTGGCCCAGGCATTGCTGGCAACGGTGCGGGAATCCGATACCGTCAGCCGCTTGGGTGGCGATGAATTCGCCATTTTGTTGCCGAACATTGGCAGTGCACAAATGGCGGGCCGGCTGGTGATCAAATTATTCAATGCCGTCAGCAAGCACTATACCGTTAATGATAAGGAGTTGCGTGTCAGCGTCAGCATGGGTATCAGCATGTATCCCAATGATGGCGAGGACGTCGAAACCTTGATCAAGCGCGCCGACAACGCCATGTATCAGGCCAAAAAGCGTGGACGTGCCGAATATCAGTTTTTCAGTTATGCCTTGGAACGGCAAGCCAAGCGACAAATGACCATTCAGCAAAGCTTCCATAATGCCTTGGCCCAGGGCGAATTCTTCATTCACTATCAACCGAAGTACGCGCTGGATATTCAGCGCATAATCGGTATCGAAGCGTTGCTGCGCTGGAATCATGCCGAATTAGGCGCCATTTCACCCGCCGAATTCATTCCTATCGCCGAAGAAAGCGGATTTATCATTGATATTGACAATTGGATAATTGGTGAGGTCTGCAAGGATTTGGCTGACTGGCAAGCCATGGCTATCCAGGTTGTTCCGATTGCCATCAATATTTCACCGATTCATTTTCACCGTGGCAATCTAATGGCCAACTTGTTGAACAATTTGTCGCAATACCGATTACCGGCTTCGCTACTGCAAATCGAACTTACCGAAAGCGTGTTAATGAGTGACCAGGCGCACACGCTGAATCAATTACAAGACCTGAAAAAGCGGGGCATCGCCATCTCCATCGATGATTTTGGCACCGGCTATTCCAGTCTGAACTATTTACGCAAATTACCGATCGACGAGTTGAAGATCGACCGTTCCTTCATCATGGAAATCATCGACACGGACAGCCTTAAAGATAGCCGATTGACAGCGATTCCATTGGCCATTATCGAGCTGGCGAAAAAATTGAAATTAAATATCGTTGCCGAAGGCGTGGAAACCGCAACCCAAAGCGATTTTTTAGAACAAAACGGTTGCCAGATCATTCAAGGCTTTCTGTTCAGCATGCCGTTGGACAAGGCGGCGATTCAGGCGTTGTTAAAATCGATTCCCTAGGAGCCTGTCGGACAGGATATTTTTAGACGGCCTTCAATCTGAAAGATGTTTTGTAACTACACTCCCCAAAAGAGATAAAAATACTTGACAGGTTTTTCGAGGTTTAAAAGTGAACTTATGCATCCCAGGCCGAATGGTATCTTGATTGGCATGCCAATGCGTACAGAGCTGATTTCTCGCGGCGTGATGGATTTCGCTCCAAAAAACCGTTTCTAATCGCTCCAGGGCGAACTCCGGAGGCCGAAAAAGCCAATGATATGATGAGGTTATCGCAACCTTATTCTATCAGTGTAGATGGCCAGCCTCGATAAACTCTCGGTACGCCAAGAAGGGGTTAAATAACCAAAAGAACGGTTTGTCCCGCTACCGCTATGAAACCCTTGGTATTACTCGCTTGCAGCCGAAAAATCGATTTCAAAATCGCCAATCAGATTTTTGATAACCTCTTGAATACTAAGAAGACTTCCCCGGTTGTAAAATTCATACTTGCCAATGAAGTTAATAGGGGTTCTACGCCCGAACCCTCGGAATTTTTTTAATCGTTTTAAAACAGTCACTTAAAAACACAAGCGTCTCAGAATCATTTTTCCATCTTGTTGATTTTTAAAGAAATGGGAAAATTACTCGGGGTTCGGGCGTAGAACCCCTTATATTTTGCATTTTGACAAACATCGTCCGGGCGACATGAGAGCTAGTGAGTTCGAATCATTCTCGCTGCTTCTGACGGGTAGCCGAAAGACGGCATAGGCCTGCTCCAGAGTCCATTCGCTATTGGCCGGGGTAGCAGTGTCAGTGATAATGACGATTTGCTCGCCGAATACCGGACATTTGACAAAGTCATACGATGTATTAATCATTGAAATTGGAAAATCTGGCTGACCGGCCGGTAATGGCCGATTCTGTTGAAAAAGTCCCC
>FSSH01000823.1_pt1 | contig 16084 bp, 9 predicted proteins | sample 1166101 | NCBI WGS metagenome assembly FSSH01 (sample SAMEA32972668, study PRJEB13176) | freshwater metagenome | biome: Drinking water system; feature: Biomass in drinking water that filtered by 0.45 um membrane; material: drinking water | place: USA | collected 2012-12-20 | depth 0 m | reverse complement strand
GGCAGCGATGGAAGGCTTTGAGGTCGTGACGATGGAAGAGGCGGTCACGCGCGCGGACATCTTCGTCACCGCCACCGGCAACAAGGACATCATCACGATCGATCACATGCGGGCCATGAAGGACCGTGCGATCGTCTGCAACATCGGTCACTTCGACAACGAGATTCAGGTCGTCGGCCTGAAGAACATGAAGTGGTCCAACATCAAGCCGCAGGTGGACGAGATCACCTTCCCGGACGGCCACCGCATCATCCTCCTCTCGGAGGGGCGCCTGGTGAATCTCGGCAACGCCACCGGCCACCCATCCTTCGTGATGTCGGCCTCCTTCACCAACCAGACCCTGGCCCAGATCGAACTCTGGACCAATCCGGGCAAGTACGAGCGTCAGGTCTACACGCTGCCGAAGGCCCTCGACGAGAAGGTGGCCATGCTCCACCTCGAGAAGATCGGCGTGAAGCTCTCCAAGCTCCGCCCCGACCAGGCTGCCTATATCGGCGTCTCGGAGACCGGCCCGTTCAAGCCGGATCACTACCGCTACTGACCGGTCGCGGCAGCGCCCCCACAACGAAGAAGGCCCGGCGTCACCGCCGGGCCTTCTTGCATTGCAGGCCGTGAGCCTTGGTCTCAGGCCACTCGGATCGTGCCGAGGAAGCGAGTGACCTCAGAACTGAGGCACTCGGACTGACCCGAGAGCGCCGTGGCCAGCGTCAGGACCTCGCTGGCTGAACCGCCAGTCTCCTTTGCGGAGCCGGCCACGCCCGCGATGTTGCCGGTGGCCTTGCCGGTGCCGGCTGCCGCCTGGGCGACATTTCGGGCGATCTCCTGAGTGGCGGCTCCCTGCTCTTCCACGGCCGCGGCGATCGACGAGGCAAGATCGCTGAGCTGGTTGATTCGCCCGGTGATGGTGCCGATGGCTTCGACGGCGTGGCTCGTCGAACGCTGGATGCGGTTGATCTGGGTCGTGATCTCGTCCGTGGCGCGCGCGGTACGGGTCGCCAGTTCCTTGACCTCGGCTGCGACGACCGCGAAGCCGCGTCCCGCCTCGCCGGCGCGGGCCGCTTCGATCGTCACGTTCAGCGCCAGAAGGTTCGTCTGTCCGGCGATCGCCGAAATCACTCCGATGACGTCGCTGATCCGAAAGGGGCCTGGCTCAGATCCTGGACCAGCGAGGCGGCCTCGGTAGCTTCGGACACCGCTGTCCGGGCAAGCCGCGACGATCCGGAGACCTGCCGGGCGATCTCCTGAATCGACGAGCCGAGCTCCTCGGCCGCCGATGCGACGGTGGCAACGTTGACGGAGGCTTCGTCGGCGGCCACGGCTGCGCCGTCTCGTCGGCGGTCGCGGTCAGACGTTGCGCCGAGTGGCGCAGGTTTCCAGCAGCCGATGGGACGGTGCCGAGCGCTCTGCCCACAGCCTGCTCGACGCTGTTCGCCATCTGGTGCATCGCAGCCTTGCGTTGGTCTTCCACATCGAGACGCCCCGCCGTGGCGGCCTCGATGGCCCAGGACCCGAGTAGACTCTCCTTGAAACGGGCGAGAGCATCGACGATGGCACGGATCTCGTCGCGACCATCGGCCTTCAGGAGCGATCCGTCGAGATTGCCCTCCGCCATCCCGCGTATCCGGGTGAGGACGGAATTGAGCCGTTTGATCGGGGCGATGCTCAGAATGCTGGGACAACTCCGACGAGCATGGCCATGGCGCAAAATCCGAGCATGAGCATAATGCTGGTCTCCTCGGGCAAGGCTCCATTGCGGGCAAGCATCGCATCGAGCTTAACCGCCGAGGCCTCGTCTTGTTGGGCCAGCACCGCGATATCTCTGACGTTGTCCTGCAGGTTGTTGGGGTCGTCCATCAGGACAACGTCGGGCAGGCTAGTCGCGCGGACACGCACGCTTCCGCGGAAGTTGATGGTGTAGCGTTGTTTGATGCTGTTGACGTCGCTGACAGTTGTCAATCCAAGATCAATCGAACTGATCTGGATAATGACTGATTCGGTGAGGGTGATCATCAGGATGGTGATGCGGTAGAAGCTTGCGACAACACGCCCGCCAATTCCGTAAGCGATTATCATCGTATAGTAATTCTAAAAACTGATTTGGGAAAAACATAAATAATATGTGTCTGAAAATTTATTATTTTTTGATAATCGATTTTTCTCCATTGATTGGAGTGGCGGTACCCTAACGGGCAATCCTGCGTGCCGGCGCTAGCGCCAGGCGGTTGGCACGGCGTCGAGAGCGGTTGTGTCTTTTCGGAATCACCTCGCGGCGGACGGCTCCGAAAATGCAAAGTTAAGCTTAATCCACTTCCGGGAGAATTCCGGCTCGCGCTAGTGTCGGCTGATTCATCGGTCACGGTGAGTCGCCAGCCCGCGTGCGGGAAGGCGCTGGAGCGGCGTGGCGGCGTCTCATCGGCGGGTCCTGAGGGCGGTAGAAACAATGCGGGTCGGTGCAGCGGCGCAGCCTACGGTGTGCGCCGGGGTTCTTCTCGTCGGTGTGGCCGGCGCACCGGTTCCGGCCTTGGCCGTGAACCTCGGGGCGACCTTGGCCGCCGACGTCGTCCAGCACACGCACAACGCCGCTGGCCTCGCGATCCTGATCGGGCTCACGGTGTTCGCGACGATTCTGTCTCTCCTGCATCTGCGGGAACGCTCGCGCTGGGCCAAGCGTGAGGGCGGCCTCGCGGCCGAAGTGGCGCGGCTTCGTGGAGCACACGATCTCGCCGAGCTCCTGCTGAATGCCGAGCGCCAAGTCGTGGTGACATGGGCCGGCCGCGGCGATCCGACGATCGAGGGCGACATGACGCTCGCCCTCATGACGGACAGCCCTTCCGGCGGCGATCCCACCCGAGTCTTCGACTTTTCGAGATGGCTGGTCGCGTCCGACGCTGTCCTGCTCGATGATGCTGTGCGTAGCCTGCGCGAGAGGGGAACCGGCTTCCGGATGGCGCTGCGCGGGCAGGACGGTCGCTACTTCGAGGCCCAAGGCCAAGCCCTTGCTGGACGGGCCCTGTTGCGCCTGCGCGAGACCAGCGAGGAGCGACGCCAGCTCAACGAGTTGCGTCACAAGCTCGACGAGGCGAAGCGCGGCCTTGCCGCCCTGTCGGGCCTCCTCGACGCCATTCCGCAGCTCGTCTGGCAGCGCGACAAGGACGGGTCCCTGGCCTGGGTCAATTCCGCCTACGTCCAGGCGGTCGAGGCGCCGAGCCGCGAGACCGCCGTGGTCGATGGCATCGAGCTCCTCGATCGTCACGCGCGCGATGCGATCGCCCGGCAGGACGGAACGCGATCGCCCAGCGGTCGGGCGGCGATGCGCCTCTCCGCCGTCGTCGCCGGCGGCCGGCGCATTCTCGACGTCACCGAGTCCGTCGTCGAGGGCGGCCGCGTCGGCATTGCCGTCGACGTCTCCGAACTGGAGAGCGTGCGCGCCGACCTTCAGCGCCAGATGGATGCCAATGTCCGCACCCTCGACCAGTTGCCCACCGCGGTGGCGATGTTCGACGCGCGCCAGCGCCTGATCTTCCATAATGCCGCCTACCGCCAGCTCTGGAGCCTCGACCACGCCTTTCTGGAGAACCGCCCCCTCGACGGCGAGATCCTCGACCATCTCCGGTCGATGCGAAAGCTGCCCGAACAGGCCGATTTCCGGTCATGGAAGGCGGACGTGCTCGCCGCCTACCGGGCGGCGGAGGCGAACGAGACCTGGTGGTACTTGCCCGACGGGCGTTCGCTGCGCGTCATCGCCGACCCGAACCCTCAGGGCGGCCTGACCTACCTGTTCGATGATGTTTCCGAGAGCGTGAAGCTCGAATCCCGCTACAACGCCCTCATGAGGGTCCAGGCGGAGACCCTCGACACCCTGAAGGAACCTGTCGCGGTGTTCGGCGCCGACGGGCGCCTGACCTTCGCCAACCGCGCCTTCGCCACGGCCTGGCGCCTCGATGCGAAGATGCTGCTTGAACGGCCGCGGATCGACGCAGTGATCGAGGCCTGCCGCATCCTCTCGCCGGAGGAGGAGCCCTGGTTCGATATCCGCGCCGCCGTCACCGATCTCGAGACCCGAGCGGGGCTCACCTGCCGCCTCGAGATCATCGACGGCACCGTCCTCGACTGCGCGACGCAGCCCCTGCCCGAGGGCGCGACCCTTCTGACGCTCATCGACGTCACGGCGAGCGTCAACGTCGAGCGCGCCCTGACGGAGAAGAACGACGCCCTGGAGCGCGCCTCGCTCCTGCGCGACACCTTCGTCCATCACGTCTCCTATGAGCTGCGCTCGCCGCTGACCAACATCATCGGCTTTACCCAGCTTCTCGGCGACGAGACCGTCGGCGCCCTCAACGATCGCCAGCGCGAGTATTCCGACCACATCATGCGCTCGTCGGGCTCGCTTCTCGTGATGATCAACGACATCCTCGACCTCGCCTCGATCGATGCCGGTTCGCTCGAGCTGGCACGGGAGGTCGTGGATATCCGCGCCACCGTCGAGGCGGCCGCGCGAGGCCTCGACGATCGTTTCGCCGAATCGGCGATCGCCCTCGACCTGGCGGTCCCCGACGACATCGGCAGCTTCGTCGCCGACGGAAAGCGCGTCCGCCAGATCCTGTTCAACCTGCTCTCGAATGCCGTCGGCTTCTCCGCACCCGGCCAGACCGTCCGCGTCGAGGTCAGCCGTGGCGACAACGAATTGACCCTGGCGGTGATCGACCAGGGACGCGGCATGCCGGTCGAGGTGGCGGCCCGTGTCTTTGATCGTTTCGAAAGCCACACGTCCGGGACGCGCCACCGCGGCGTCGGCCTCGGCCTCTCGATCGTACGCTCCTTCGTGGAACTGCATGGCGGTCGCGTGGCACTGAAATCGGCGCCGGGCGAAGGCACTCGCGTCATCTGCACGTTCCCGATCGCCGATCCCATCCATCAGCGGGATGCCGCCGAGTAACAGCCTGCATCCTTCTTGCCTGATCGGAAGCGACGCGGGCGGGATTGGTTAACGATCCTTGGCTATCCGTGTATCTCGCGCGTTGCCGTGACGATGAACGTGGGCGGCCAGGGAGGTTCGGCGGTGAGTGACGACGGCCACGGTCCGGCTGCACCGGAGATGCCAGCGCCGGCGGCCTGGGAGATCATGCTTCCGGAAGAAGGTGCGACCGAGGATCTCGGCCGCTTCCTCGCCGACCTCCTGATGCCGGGCGACCTCGTCGCGCTGTCGGGCGGCCTCGGCGGCGGCAAGACTACCCTCGCCCGCGCCATCATTCGCGAACTCGTCGGCGAGCCCGAACTCGACGTGCCGAGCCCGACCTTCACCCTGGTTCAGCCCTATGAGGTCAGGGGCGGGCGCACCATCGTTCACGCCGACCTGTATCGCCTGCGCAGCCCCGACGAACTGGTGGAACTCGGCTTCGACGAAATGACCGAGGATGCGATCACCCTTGTCGAGTGGCCGGAACGCTTGGGATCGCGCGACGGCCCGATCCTGTTCGTGGACCTTTCGCTGCGGCCGCAATTCGGTGACAACGCCCGCTTCGCCAGGATCGACGGGACGGGCGGCATGCGCGCTCGCCTCCAGCGTGCCCGCGCCCTGAAGGTGCTGATGGAACGCACCGGCTGGGAAGAGGCGACCCGGATCCCGATGCAGGGCGACGCCTCATCCCGCGCCTACGAGCGCCTGGTGAAGCCGGACGGCAGCAAGGGGGTGCTGATGATCGCGCCGGCGCGCCCTGACGGGCCACCGGTGCGCAACGGCAAGCCCTACAGCGCCATCGTCAAGCTTGCAGAGAGCGTCCACGCCTTCGTCGGCGTCGACCGGGGCTTGCGCGCCCTGGGCTTCTCGGCGCCGAAGATCTACGGCGAGGATCTCGCCAACGGCCTCCTCATCATCGAGGATCTTGGCTCGGAACCCGTCGTCGACGCCAATGGCCCGCGCCCCGAGCGCTATGCCGAGGCGACGCGGCTCCTCGCCAAGCTCCATGCGACGCAGCTCCCAGGCGTCCTGCCGGTGGCCGACGGCATCGATCATGTCCTGCCGCCCTACGACCTCGAAGCCCTGCTGTTCGAGACCGAGCTGCTGCCGGACTGGTATTGCCCGGCCATGCGTGGCGAGAGCTTGCCCGGTCCGGCCCGGTCCGAGTTCGTGGCCCTCTGGGCCGAAGTCCTGCGCAGTGTGGAGCCGGCACAGCCGACCTGGACCCTGCGCGACTACCATTCGCCGAACTTGATCTGGCTGCCGGCACGCGAGGGCCTCGAGCGCATCGGCGTCATCGACTTCCAGGACGCGGTGCTCGGCCATCCCGCCTACGACGTCGCCTCCCTCCTGCAGGACGCCCGCGTCGATGCCAGCCCGGACCTCGAATTGCGGCTGCTTGGCCTCTATGCCCGCGAGCGCCGCGCGCGCGATGCCGATTTCGACGTTGAGGACTTCGCCCGCGCCTACGCGATCCTGGCGGCGCAGCGCGCGACCAAGATCCTCGGCATCTTCGCCCGTCTTGACCGCCGCGACGGAAAGCCCGGCTATCTCGCTCATCTGCCGCGCATCGAGGGCTACCTTGCCCGCAACCTCGCCCATCCGGCCTTGACGCGGCTGCGCCTCTGGCACGAGGAGCACCTGCCGGGGCTGCTCGGCCCCCGCTGATTCGACACGGCAGGACTCTAATGTCGAACACCACGCCACCGGTCTCCTCGCCGGTCTCTTGCGCCTTCATCCTCGCGGCCGGCCTCGGCACGCGCATGCGCCCGATCACCGATAGGCTCCCGAAACCCCTGGTCGAGGTCGCGGGCCGGGCAATGATCGACCACGCCCTCGACCGGGCCGCCGAGGGCGGGATCACGCGGGCCGTGGTCAACGTCCATCACCTCGCAAGCCAGGTCGAAGCGCATCTGGCGCGCCGGACCGTTCCGCCGGCCGTGACGATCTCCGACGAGCGTGAGGCGCTGCTCGAAACCGGCGGCGGCATCAAGAAGGCGCTGCCGCTCATCGGACCCGATCCGTTCGTCGTCTTCAACTCGGATTCCTTCTGGCTGGAGGGCCCGCGCTCGAATCTCGCCCGTCAGATCTCGGCCTGGCGCCCCGATGCGATGGACGTCCTCCTCCTCGTCGCACCGGCCGCGACAAGCCTCGGCTACGAGGGTCGCGGCGATTTCGTGATGGATGCCGACGGCCGGCTCGAACGCCGGGGCGAGCGCGATGTCGCGCCCTTCATCTATGCCGGCGTCGCGGTGCTGAAGCCCGAGCTGTTCGCGCAGACGCCGGACGGGCCCTTCTCCCTCAACCTGCTCTTCGACCGCGCCGCCGAACGGCAGCGCCTGTTCGGACTGCGCCTCGACGGCCAATGGCTCCATGTCGGCACGCCGGAGGCGATCGCCGCCGCGGAGGAACGAGTGAGGGCGAGCGCGCGGGTGCCGTGAGGTGCGGCGCGCGGCCGCCGGCCGTCGCCGAAAAATTTAGGCTGCCTGGGGGCTTATGCAGCGCTTGGACCGGCCATTTGGCCATGCCGTTCTGCTGGTAAATCGTGGGCTGGGTCGCTATCTGCCATTGAAGCTGCTCGAACGCTCTACCATCGACTTCGCGCACGAATAGGGGTTCGCGCGCCCTGACATCAGAGGCGATCCGAGACCGTGCCCGCCTCCCACGTCTTCACCATTCCTCCCGGCGCACCGTTCCTGCCGAGCCTGGCCGATGCCCTGATCGAGGGCCGGCTCGTCGGCGACCTCGGCGGCGATCCGTTCGCGCTCGCGTCCGTTACCTTTTACCTGCCGACCCGGCGCTCGGCGCGGGCGCTCTCGGCCTGCCTCGCCGAGCGTCTCGGCGGTGCCGCGCTCCTGCCGCGAATGATCCCCCTCGGCGAGGCCGATGAGGCCGAGCTCGATCTCGCCACGAGCCCGCTTCTTGAGAACGCGCCCGACCTCCTCGCCCCGGCTATGCCGCCCCTGGAGCGGCGCCTGATCCTGGCGCGCCTCGTCCAGTCCTGGGCCGAAACCGTGGACCGCAGCCTGCTGCCGATCGACGACGAGGTGCCGTTCCTCGTGCCCTCGTCGCCGGCCGACGCCGTGGCTTTGGCCGGCGACCTCGAACGGCTGATGGATGCTCTTACCGTCGAGGGGTTGCCCTGGGAGGCGATCGCCGGCGCGGTCGAGGCCGAATACTCGCGCTACTTCGGCCTGACCCTCGATTTCGTTCGGATCGCCGCCGAGAACTGGCCGGCGATCCTGGCCGGCCGCGGCCTCAGCGATCCTGTCGCGCGCTCGCGCCTGATGGTGCTGGCCGAGTCGGAGCGGCTCACGCGCGAGAAGCCGGACGATCCGGTGATCGTGGCCGGCTCCACCGGTTCGGTGCCGGCCACCGCCCGGCTCATCGCCGCCGTTGCCGGGCTGCCGCGCGGCGCCGTCGTGTTGCCGGGCCTCGACCACGACCTCGATGCCGAGGGCTGGGCGGCCATCGAGAGGGGGGAGGGGGCCGAGCGCACGATCGCGCACGGCCATCCCCAGGCCGTCCTGCACCGCCTCCTCGGGCATCGCTGCCTGAACCTCGACCGCCAGACCGTCGCCGCACTCGGGACATCCTCAGCCGAGGCGACGGCCCGGGCGGCGATGCTCTCCCAGGCCCTGCGCCCGGCCGAGACCACCGACGCCTGGGCGCAGCTCGACGCGTCCGACCGCGATTCCCTCGCGACGATGGGCATGACTGGAATCGCCGTCGTCGAGGCGGCCGACGAGCGCGAGGAGGCGCTCATCGCCGCCATCGCCCTGCGAGAGACCCTCGAAACTCCCGGCGCCACCGCCGCCCTCGTCACGCCCGACCGCAAGCTCGCCATCCGCGTTGCGGCCGAACTCGGCCGCTGGGGCGTGACGGCGGAGGATTCCGCCGGCGAGCCACTCTCGCGCAGCCAGGCAGGCCGCTTCGCGCGGCTCGTGGCCGAACTCGCGACCGACCTTCAGCCGGCGAAGATCATCGCGCTTCTCGCCCATCCGTTCGTGCGTCTGGGATCTCAGCGTGCCGATATCGTGCGCGCGGCGGCGGCACTCGAGATCGGCGCGCTGCGCGGTCCCGCACCCGCACCGGGCTTTTCGGGCATCGCCAAGGCCCTTGAGGACCAGCACACGGCAACCGGCCGCCGGCCCCGCCCGAAGCGCCGATTGACCGACCTCGACTGGAACCTCGCCGCCGGCCTCGTCGCCCGGCTTATCGAGGCCTTCGCCGATTTCCCCAGTCCGGACGAGCCGGAGCGCGGCAACCTCGTCGAGATGTCCGTGCGCCATCGCGCTGTCTGCGACCGGCTCCTCGCCGGACCCGAGGAGGAGATGCCGCAGGACGGCTCCCTCGACGTTCTCGACACCCTGTTCGACGATCTCGGCATGGCCGAGCCCGGCCTGATGCCGGGCGCCTTCACCGAGTATCCGGCCTTCTTCACTGCGCTCGCCGCCGAGCGGATCGTGGCCTGCGGCGGCCCTGCGCCGCATCCGCGCCTTCGCATCCTCGGGCTCCTCGAATCGCGTCTTCTGAGCGTCGACCGGGTCGTCGTCGCTGGCCTCGACGAGGGCGTCTGGCCGTCCCGGACGGTGACGGATTCCTTCCTCAACCGGCCGATGCGCGAGGAGGTCGGGCTCAATCCGCCCGAGCGGCGGATCGGCCAGAGCGCCCACGATTTCGTCCAGGCGCTCGGCTGCCGCGATGCCCTGATCACCCGCGCCGGCAAGCGCGAGAGTTCTCCGATGGTGCCCTCGCGCTTCCTTCAGCGCTTGCGCGCCTTCGTCGGCGAGGCGCATTGGGCTGCCGCGAAGGCGCATGGCGAGCGCTTCGTCTCCTATGCGGCGATTCTCGATACGGCCGCCGTGGCGGACCAACCGCGGGTGTCGCAGCCCAAGCCCCGGCCGGATCCTGCCCTGTTCCCGCGGTCCTTGAGCGTTACAGAGATCGAGACGCTGGTGCGCGATCCCTACGTCATCTTCGCCCGGCACGTGCTCGGCCTTGAACCGCTCGAGCCGGTGGCGGGAATGCCGGGCGCCGCCGAGCGCGGCACCCTCGTTCACGCCATCCTCGGTCAATTCGCTCAGGATTTCCCCGAGGCGATGCCGAAGGATGCCGCCGAGCGGCTCTATTCCCTTGCGCTCGATGCCTTCGGCCCCATCGCCGATACCTATCCCGAGCTCTACGCCGAATGGTGGCCGCGCTACGAGCGGATGGCGGCGCGTTTCCTCGGCTGGGAAACGGAGCGCCGTCCCGGCCTCCAGCGTATCCATCCGGAAGTCTCCGGTACCTGGACGATCCCGCTCGGCCGCGACAGCGTCACCCTGAGGGCGCGGGCCGACCGGATCGAACTCGGCCGCGACGGCGGCGCCTGCATCGTCGATTTCAAGACCGGGGTTCCGCCGAGCAACAGGGAGGTCTTCGCCGGCTTCTCACCGCAGCTCACCCTGGAAGCGGCGATGCTCAAGGCCGGATCCTTCACCGGCGTGTCCGCGCCCGCGACCACGCCGGACCTCCTCTACGTCCATGCCTCGGGCGGCCGCAAACCCTTCGAGCCGCTGCCGTTGAAGCCTCCCCGGGGCGATGCCCGCAGCATCGACGACATCGTCGAGGAGCATGCCGCACGCCTGCGCGGGCTCCTCGCCCGCTTCCTCTCGGGAGATGCAGCCTATTTCTCGCGGCCCTACCCGAAATACGCCAAATCCTACGGCGAGTACGACCATCTCGCCCGCGTGCTGGAATGGTCGCTCGCGGCCGAAGAGGAATAGGCGGCCCGTGAATCACGTCTTCATCGTCGACGACCTGACCCGCGAGGCCCAGCGCCGCGCCGCCGACCCGCGCGCCTCGGCCTGGGTCTCGGCCAATGCCGGAGCGGGCAAGACCAAGGTGCTCACCGACCGCGTCGTGCGGCTGCTCCTCGACGGCGCCCCGCCCTCCCGGGTGCTGTGCCTCACCTTCACCAAGGCGGCCGCCGCCAACATGTCGATCCGGGTGTTCCAGCGGCTCGGCCGCTGGGTGACGCTGGACGAAGCGGCGTTGTCCGAGGAACTCGCCGAGCTGATGGGGCAGCGCCCGCGCCGCGAGACCCTGCGGCTCGCCCGCCGCCTGTTCGCGCGCGCCGTTGAAACACCGGGCGGGCTCAAGATCGAGACCCTGCACGCCCTATGCGAGCGGCTCCTCCACCTGTTCCCGTTCGAGGCCAACGTGCCCGCCCGCTTCGTCGTCCTCGACGACGACCAGTCGCGCGAGGCCTTCGCCATCGAGACCGACAACGTGCTCGCCGACGCCATCGACGGCGCCTTTCCGCAACTCGCGCAGGCCCTCGCCGTCGTCGGCCCCGAGGCCTCGGGCGACGCCTTGCGCAAGGTGATCCGCCAGGCGATCCGCGCGCGCCACGTCCTCGGCGACCCGCGCGGGCTGGCGCCACAGTTCGCCGCCCTCTCGGTCAGCCTCGGCCTATCGCGCGGCGATACCGTGGAGGCCATCGAGACGCGGATGCTCGATGAAGGCCTCGACGACTGGACCGGACTCGCCGAACGGCTCCGCACCGGCAAGAGCACCGACGAGCAGCTCGCCGATACGCTGATCGAGGCGCACGAGGCGCGCGGCACGCCCGATGCGCTCGCCCTCTACCAATCGGTGTTCTTCACCGAGAAGGGTGCGCCCAAAGCCGATCGCAGCCTCGGCACCAAGGGCGTGCCCGGCGAGGTCAAGGCGCTGCTGCTGACCGAGCGCGACCGACTGACGGGTCTGCTCGACAGCCTTCGCGCGGCGCGAGCGCTGGAGAGGACCGAGAGCCTCTTCACCCTGGCCGCCGAGATCCATCGCCGGGTCGAGGCGCAGAAGGCGCGGCTCGGGGCGCTCGATTTCGACGACCTGATCCACAAGACCCTCGACCTGCTCTCGCGGGTCGGCTCGGCCTGGGTGCTGTACAAGCTCGACCGCGGCGTGGATCACGTCCTGATCGACGAGGCGCAGGACACCAATCCGCAGCAATGGGAGATCCTGCGCCGCGTGACCGCAGAATTCGCGGCGGGGGAAGGCGCGCGCGGTCCCTTCCGGACCCGGTTCGCCGTCGGCGACCCGAAGCAGTCGATCTACAGCTTCCAGGGCGCCGAGCCGCGTGCCTTCGAGCTGGTGCGGCGGGAATGGCGGGTCGCCTCGCAGACGGCGAGCCTCGCCTTCGAGGATGTCGAACTGCAGCTCTCGTTCCGCTCGACCCTCGGCATCCTCGGCGCCGTGGATGCGACCTTCGCGGTGGCAGATCACTATCAAGGCCTCGCCTTCGACGACGCTGGCCCCCCCGGCACCGTCCATACCAGCGCCCGCGGTGCGGCACCCGGCACGGTGGAGCTCTGGCCCGTGGCAGAGCCGGCCGACGAAGTCGAGCCCGATGCCTGGGCCGCGCCCGTCGATGCGCCGGAGACCCATGCCCCTGCCCTCGTCACCGCCCGACGCATCGCCCAGGCGGTGAAAGCCTGGACCACGTCCGGCGACGAATCCGGCCGGATCTGGCGACCGGGCGAAATCCTGGTCCTGGTCCGCAAGCGCTCGGCCGCCTTCGAGGAGGTGATCCGGTCGATGAAATCACTGGGCGTGCCTGTGGCGGGCCAGGACCGGCTCGACATCGCCGCCCATATCGCGGTCAACGATCTCGTTGCGGTGGGCCGTGCCGGGCTCCTGCCTGCCGACGACCTCACCCTGGCAAGTGCGCTGAAGACCCCACTCGTCGGCTTGGACGATGACGACCTCGTGCGCATCGCCGCCCGGCGCGACGCTTCCGAGACGCTGGAAGATGCTCTCGCACGCCATGAAGCGGCCGGTGACCCCGCCGCGATCCGGGGCGCAGCCGCCCTCAGGCTGTGGATCGATCTTGCGGCGGCGCATGGCCCGTTCGGGTTCTACGCTGCGATTCTCGGGCCTCATGGCGGGAGGCGGGCGCTGGTCTCCCGCCTTGGCGGGGAGGCCGGGGACGCCATCGACGTGTTTCTCTCCGCCGCGTCACAGGTCGAGCAGGGCAGCGACGCACCTTCGCTCGGCGGCTTCCTGGCGCGCTATCTCGCCAGGCCCGGACGCGGGGAGGGCGGCCACACGGTCAAGCGCGACCTCGAATCGGGACGCGACGAGGTCCGTGTCATGACTGTCCACGGCGCCAAGGGCCTGGAGGCGCCGCTGGTCGTCGTCATCGACGGCTGCGAGCCTCTGGGCCGCAATGATCCGCCGCTGCTGCACCTGCCCGAGGCAGGAGCGGCGCTTCCGCCGATCTGGTCGAGCAAGGGGCAAGATTGCGCGGTGACCAGCACTGCCCGCGCCCATCTGCAGGCGCGCGCCCGCGAAGAGCATAACCGCCTGCTCTACGTCGCGATGACGCGGGCTGCCGACAGGCTCGTGATCGCGCCCTATCGCGGCCGCGACGTGCCCTCGCCGGCTTCCTGGTGCGAGATGATCCGGATCGGCCTCGAACTCCGTTTCGGTGCCGGCGAAACGCATGAGGCGGCCCACGGCCCCGTCACGCTCTGGCGGCAGGGCGAGAGGGCTGAAGGGTCTTTGACCACGGAGCGCGCACGCCCCGACCGGGTTGAACTGCCGTCGTGGCTCGAGGCGACGGCCGCACCCGAGGCGGAAGTCGTTCCGCCCGTCAGTCCTTCCGGCGCGCTCAGTGCGGCCGACGGACAACGCGCGCCGGCCCGACGCCAGCCGGATTCCGGCGCGCGCCGACGCGGGCTTCTCATTCACGCCCTGCTGGAGCACCTGCCGCGCGTCGAGCCTGACCGTCGTCCGCAGGCGGCCTCGACCTTCGTGCAGGCGCGGGCACCGGCCCTCGACCCGCAGGCACGCGAGGCGATCGTCGCGGCCGTTTTGGCCCTCATCGACGAGCCCGATCTTGCGCCGCTCTTTGCCCGCGAGGCCCGTGCCGAGGTGACCTTGACCGGAAAGGTGACCGTCGGGGGACGGCCCCGTACCGTCTTCGGCCGCGTCGACCGTCTCTCGGTGACGGACGATGCCGTGCGATTCGCCGATTTCAAGACGGGCCGCCCGCCCATCGACGGCTCGGGGCCGCCGGATGCGGAATCGGCGCAGGTCGCCCTCTACGCGGCACTGCTGCGCCAGATCTATCCGGGGCGTCGCATCCTGCCGATGCTGGTCTGGACCTCCGGGCCGACCATCCGCCGCCTCGACGAGGCGGCGGTGGAGAGCATCCTCGATGCCTTAGCGAATCGGAATACCTGAACGTCAGGTACCGGAGCCGGGCGTCAGCTTCAGGATCTTGCCGTCGGGCCCATCCGTGAGGGCATAGACCGCGCCCTCCGGTCCGACCTTGACGTCGCGAATGCGCTCGTTGAGCGGAACCCGCTCCTCGGACACGACGGTATCGCCGTCGAGCTTCACCACGACGATCCCGCCGCTGACCAGTCCGCCGATGAGGAAGCTGTTCGACCAGGACGGGAACACGGTGCCCTGGTAGAGGGTCAGGCTGGATGGGGCGATGACCGGGTCCCAGTAATAGACCGGCTGAACCGTACCCGGTGCCTGGGTCTTGCCGCCGGCGATCTTACCCCCGTCATACTCGATGCCGTAGGTCGCCTCGGGCCAGCCGTAATTCAGGCCGGCGCGAGGCCGGTTGAGCTCGTCGCCGCCGCGCGGACCATGTTCGATCGTCCAGACGCGCCCGTCGGGATCAAGCGCGATCCCCTGTACGTTGCGGTGGCCGTAGGACCAGATCTCTGGCTTGGACTTGTCGCTGCCGGCGAAGGGGTTGTCCTTCGGCACGCCGCCATCGGGTTCGATCCGGAAGACCTTTCCGAGCCCGCTGGCGAGATCCTGGGCCTGTACGCGAGGCGTCTTGTCCGAGCGTTCGCCCACCGTGACGAACAGCTTGCCATCGGCGGCGAAGATCAGTCGTGAGCCGTAATGCTTGTCGCCGTCATAGGCGGGCGTCTGCCGAAAGACGATCTTCACGTCGTCGAGCTTGCCTGCGCCGTTCTCCTCGACGAGCTTCGCCCGCGCCACCGTGGTGCCATTGCCCTTCTCGCGGGGTTCCGAATAGCTCAGGTAGATCAGCCGGTCCGACGCGAAGCTCGGGCTCAGGGCCACGTCGAGGAGACCGCCCTGACCCTTGGGATCGACCTTCGGCACGCCCGTGATCGGCTTGCCGAGCGTTCCGTCCTTGGACGCGATTCGTAACGTCCCTGCCTTCTCGGTCACGATCATCCGGCCGTCGGGGAGGAACTCGAAGGCCCAGCCGCTGGCGAGTCCTTGCACGGCGGTGGCGGTCGAGACCTTTGTTGCCGTCGTCGGCTTCGGCGCGCGGGTCTGTCCCGGCAGCACCGGGTTGTAGCTCGTGTTCGGGCTCTCGGTCTCCGCGCTGGCTGGCGCCTGGGCATGGGAACCGCTGACGGATGCCACGACGGCCGCGGTGGCGAGCAGGATGGGGGCGAGATGCTTCACGTCGGGGGTATCCTCCTGTGGCCGAGATGGCCGATGGCGCCCCGTCCTCGCTTTCGGGCAGGCTCACGGGCGGCGTTGCGCAGGAACATGGGGCGGAGAGGGCCGCTCTGCGACCCCTGACCGGCCGGATGCCGTGCGTCCCGTCACCGCGACTCAGAGGATGCATGGACCATTGCCTTGACCGCGTAGCGTCCCGTCGCCAAGTTCGCCTCAGTCGCGGTGGCCAAAAAGATGAGGGCCTCTCGCGAAACGTGAAAGGAAGACGTGATGGCGACGGTGAAGGTGACCGACGCGAGCTTCGAGCAGGATGTGTTGAAGTCCGCCGAGCCCGTAGTCGTGGATTTTTGGGCCGAATGGTGCGGCCCATGCCGTCAGATCGGTCCGGCCCTCGAGGAGATCTCCGCCGACCTGCAGGGACGTGTGAAGATCGCGAAGGTCAATGTCGACGAGAACCCCGGAATTGCGGCGCAATATGGAATCCGATCGATTCCGACGCTGCTGATCTTCAAGAACGGCGAGCTCGCCAGTCAGAAGGTCGGGGCTGCGCCGAAGGGCGATCTTTCGCGCTGGATCCAGGCTAGCGCCTGATCGAGACGCCGACCCCGAACTCTGGAAGGCCCGGCCGATGGCCGGGTCTTTTTTGTTTGTCATCCTGACTCGCCTCGAAACGCGAGAAGC
>FSSH01001749.1_pt1 | contig 16105 bp, 7 predicted proteins | sample 1166101 | NCBI WGS metagenome assembly FSSH01 (sample SAMEA32972668, study PRJEB13176) | freshwater metagenome | biome: Drinking water system; feature: Biomass in drinking water that filtered by 0.45 um membrane; material: drinking water | place: USA | collected 2012-12-20 | depth 0 m | reverse complement strand
TTGTTTCCAGTCGGCCAGCCTTTAGGGCCTCGAACCGAGCTGAAATCAGCGCAAGTGCATTCGCGGCAATATCGCCGGCGACGAGTTCGACATCAGTGCTGTCGAACACCTCGATCCCATTGAGGAGGACGTTGCCGTCGTTGAGTGTGTGATAGGCAACCGCAGGCTGCTTGGACCAGCCGTTCAAAGTCTCGCCAATGCGAACGACAGCTTCGTGGCTGCGCTCATCGATCCGAACGGTCATGCGCCGATAGAGATCGACCTGCAGGTCCCAGCCCTTCTGCAGGCGCTGTCTCCGGGTTCCGGAGCTGCTCTTCTTGTAATCGACGACGATCGGCTGACCATCGGGAAGGCGAAGCAGGCAATCTGCTTTGCCATGCACGGGATGGTCAAACAGGGTCCCGGTGAGCCAGAATTCGTTGCCCACGATCTCGGCGTCGAGGGATTTCAGTACCATCGACCAGTGCTTGGCAGACTTGGTGATCTCCGCCTCCAGCGTATTGCGTTCGACAGCCCAAGCCGACGTCTGCAGGAACGGTGCAATCGCACGAATGCGTTCCAGCAGAAGCTCAGGCACCTTTTCTTCGATCACTTCGTTGGACGGATGATCCTTGCCCGGCGGGAACAGGCGTTCGAACACCTCGTGGGCGAGAGAGCCACGCAGCATGACGTCAAGCGCTTCCGGCTGCCACGAAACGTGCTCGGCGCCGAGCTCGGCCAAGACCCAGGCCAGCGGGCTGATGAGGAGCTTTTCGAGTCGGCTCGGGCTCTGCGCTCTCGGGGTGCCATCATCCTTCTTGCGCAGGCTCAGGAGATCGAGATCGAACTCATAGTGCGCTGGCACTTCGAGGGGCTGCAAGGGTTCGACCACTGGCCCGGGCATCCAGGCCACCAGCCTGTCCCAGATCGTTCCTTCACTGTGCGTGAGCGGTACGACCAAAGCTTCCGGATCATCCATGCCTGTGATGAGCCGGGAGATGAGTGGCAAGCTTGACGAAGCGGATAGAAAGCTGCCGCCGCGATCGCGCTCTGACAGGAGGAAGATGACCTGGTCACTTGCAGAGCCCATCTGACGCGAAAAAAGGTCGAGCGCCGCATCGAGCTGCTTGGCCTGGGACGGGAGCTGCAATCCGATCGCGTTCGAAATCGCCTCAACCTCGCTGTCGAGGAAAAACGGATTCCCCGAAGGCGGCGGCGGATATGCACCGTCGTTGAAGCCGAGGACGAGAAGCTTGCGAAACTGCCGCTTGGGCATTTCATGCGCCAACATGATCGAGATACCGTCCAGGTAATAAGGTCCGCGTGGGCAAGGCGGTGCCTGGTATGCGGCGGCAAATTGAATGGCCTTTTCCAGTTCCGCTTCGTCGGCATCATTGGCATTGCCGAGAGCGGCCACGAGACGCGAAGCCAGCTGTTTCGCCTCAGCTACATCGGGAGCAAGCAGTTCGCCATCATTGAGCAGTCTTTGAAAGGAACGGATTTGCTCTTTGAGCTGACCGTTCGTCGCAGGTGATGCTGACCGAATAAGCGAGAACAGCGCAGCCTGCTTTCCGCTCAAGTCATGGACCAACATCGGCTGAAAATCGCCGGCCATGACGGCATTGGCCAAGGCCGATCCCACATCCGGGGACCAGCACAGAACGGGGGAACAGTATAGCGAGGCGAGCGCCATGGCGGGCGCGGGCCGCCGCCTGCACTGCAGGAAATGTAGGAGCGCTTCACCCCCGATATTTCTGCGATCCGGTGCAGCAGGGAGCGATGATGCGGTAAGACCGGCCTTCGCAAAGGCTTCGGACAGATAATGCGTATACTCCGGGCCCGACGGCAGGATGATGCCGATCTCGCTCGCGGACAGAGTTCGATCCTCGGCAAGCCAGCGCTGGATGATAGCGGCGGCGGCTTCCCATTCCGTGAGTGCGTCCCGGACAGAGAGAACAGCGAGGCTGTCGTCTATGGACACGGTTGGCGCAAACGGATCGAGCAGATGTCTTTGGACGTGACCGGCGAGGACCGAGTCAGGCGCTCGGCACGTCTTGGGGGCCGAGATCAACCGGACGTAATCAAGGTCGTCTTCGTCCGGCTTGCCGTGGTGACTTTCGAGATGCTCGAGCACAGCGCGCTCGAGAGAGGTCAGCTGGGTGCTATTCCGATCCCAAATCACGTGCAGCGACTGCAACGCATCGCCTGCCTCACAGGCGAGGAATGCCTTCAAAATCGCCAGTTCGGACGGCACAATGGCTGGATTACCAAGCCAAAGATCCCGCAGCGCCTCGATATGGGTGCGCGCCCGCCCGTCAGACGGCAAGGCCTCGGTCACAATGGATCCAGGCTCGAGGTCGCTGGTGGCCATCATCAGATGGCGCAACATTGCGGCAACAGCCGTGGCGGTCTGTTCGGGGGCGACAGCAAAGCTCTGCGCCCAGGGGACATCCTCACCCTGAATTTCAAGAACCTCGCGCAGGGGCGTCTCGCCACAATGAGGCAAGGCGTAGAGGCTTGCCAGGAGCTGCGGACTTAGCGGCATGCAGCTCGTAAATGGTGCGTCGCCGATCCGCAGATGGCAGTTCTCAAACATTCAAATTAATCCCCCGACGACTGTCACGCCACGCCCTGCACGTTCTCTGCCCATCAACTACGACAATTTCGGTCGCAACATTTCCTGAGCCGCAGTGAGCCGCTGCTCCATCATGTCCTTCAATGACGCTGGTCCTTCGATAACCATGTCGCCCGCCCAGCCGAACAGGTGATTGGCGAGCTCAAAGAGCCCTCCGGATCGAAACCGCACCAGCAGTTCCTCGCCATCATCTTCGAATTGCTGATTCGGGTGGAACCGCCATGCCCGCGCGCGCTCGACCGCATGTGGGAGGACCCGCAGCACAATATCGTGGTCTTCCTCTTGCCAGATGCCGAAGCTGCGGGACATCCAGGCATCGAGGTCCCAATCCTCCGGCGGGCAGCCGATAATCCCGCTATCTCGCACGTTGCTCATGCGATCGAGCCGAAAGGTGAACGGGGGATCATCCCGGTCAGGCATCTTGCCGAGCAGATAGGTGATGGGGCCATGGATCAGGCCGTAGGGAACGACCCGTCGCCAAGCGGGCGCAGCAGACCAATCGGGCTGATAATCGAAATCCACACAATGGGCGGCGAGAATTGCTGACTGGATCGTTGTCAGGTCCTCGGGCGAAGCGATGACGGCTGGCCCTGCCGCAACGCGAGACCGCTGCAACCGGGTGAGCAGATCGAGGTCATTGTCGAGCCGGCGCCGCTCGGCGCTATCGAAGGCGATCTTGATCTTCGAAAGCAGCTTCTCAAGCGCTTCGGTGTTAGCTGTGCCCTCGATCCGTCCGGCTTCGACGACGGCTTGGAGCGCGGCGACTTCGGCAGCGCTTGGCCTCGCATAGGCCCGGCCCGGGCTATCCTTGATCCTGAAGCGCTTGATGCGCCCATCGACCGTTTCGTCCAGGTCGAAATGAATGAGTATGACGTTGCGCAAACGCTCAACTGTTCGGCGGTTCACGCCAAGCAATGCGGCCATTTCATCGAGCGACAAGCCTTCGATGCTTTGCGTCAACGCATGCACGAGTTTGAGTGTACGATCGAGATTACTGAGGCGCTTGGTCATTAGAACCACTGCTAACTACCTGTCGTGCAAGCGCAAGTCGCATCAAGCGCACCTCCCGATTTATGCGACCATATTTGTCGTGCTCATGTGTTCTAAGGCTCCACATGGAACCGGAACTCAGGGAGATTGCGCACAACATGGCACGTCAAAGGGCAACACAGGCGGAATTCGGGCAAAGCGACCAGGGTGAAGCGGTGCATTTCGCGCACGCTGCTGCGCGGGTTCTGCAGGCCTTGAGCGTCAATCAGGTGAAGCGGTGCGGCGAAGATCTGATCGACCTTATGGACCGCGAGGTGCCCGTGGCCGTGTTGCGCAAACTCACCAATCGGGAAAAGCCTACCGTGGCCGAACTGCGGGCTGTGGCTCGACAATTGGCGGCGAAGAACGCCGCGCCAACCCAGTTGGACAGCGTGTTTGCATGGGTTGGCGAACTGTTCGGCCTCGATTCCGCTGAGGTCACCATCCTCACCGTCTTTGCCCGCTGGGGGAAATTTGAGTGCTGGCGAGAGCTCGTGCGCCGAGCACCCATCTCTTGCAGCAACCTGACGCCGAGCGCTGTCGCTCAACTCTCTGGTCTCGCCGGCAACACCGTCGAACGGAAACTGGTGCCTGGTGCACCGCTGTTCTCCTCTCGCCTTCTTCATGACGACCGCGATGGGGAATATAGCCTGAGCCCCCTGCTCAGGCGCCTTATTCGGGTCCATGCGGAGACCCGGGACGAGATGATGCGCTGGCTCATGCCTGAACCGGAGCAAGGGGGATTGCTGTGGGACGATTTCGAGCACCTCGATCCATTGGGGAGCATCGCTCTCAAGGTCCTCTCGAGCAAGGAACCCGTCAGCATCTTGCTGTTCGGGGAACCCGGGACTGGCAAGACCGAGTTCGCGCGCACCCTTGCAACTGAGGCAGGAAGCGGCGCGATCTTTGCCGGTCTAAGCGACGATTTCGGCAACGAGCCCGATCGCTCCGAGCGCCTCGATCATCTGATGATCTTGCGGGCGATGTGCCGCCATCACCGAGACAGGGTTATCGTCGTCGATGAAGCCGACGACGTCCTGATTATGAGCGAACGCAAAGGAAGTTCCAAGCAGTGGATCAACCGTCTCGTCGAGGCGCCGCAGGTTTCCACGATCTGGATCGTCAACCAGCGCTCGCGATTGGATCCCGCCGTCTTGCGACGCATGACCCTTGCGATCGGCTTCGATCGCCCGCGCTTGGCTGTGCGAGAGCGGGTAGCCAGGAGGTCCGCTGAGGCTGCATCGGTTGCGCTCAGCAATACTGAACTGCGAGATATCGCGTGCCTGAAGGCGCCCCCGGCCGTGGTGGCAGCAGGTCTAAAGGCTGCCCATCTTGCCAACGGTGGGGCGGACGTGGCGAAGACCGCTATCCACAGTGTCATGCGCGTTTTGGGGCAGTCTTGCGCGCCGGAAGCGCCAGGCAACTCAGTATACGACCCCAAGCTATCGCGTGCGGACACGGATTTGTCTCGTCTGGCTGAGCGCTTGGTTGCCACCCCAGACCGCGGCTGGAGCCTGTTGCTGTCCGGACCTTCAGGTACTGGCAAATCCGCCTTTGCAAGGCATCTTGCCGAGGTCATGGGATTGGAGATCGAAGAGCGGCGGTGCTCGGACCTCATGAGCCCCTATGTAGGCGAGACCGAACAGAACATCGCTGAAGCTTTTGCCAGGGCGGCCGAACGCGGCGCGCTGCTGTTGATCGACGAAGTCGACAGTTTCCTGTATCGCCGCGAGGCCGGTCAGAGGAGCTGGGAGGTCAGCCAGGTCAACGAGATGCTGGTGCAGCTCGAACACCTCCGCACTCCCTTCGTCGCTACGACCAATCTGGCCGATAACCTCGATCCGGCGACGCAGCGCCGCTTCACGATCCGCGCCGTGTTCAATGCCATGGCTCCCGCTCAGGTAAGCCAGCTTTTCAAGGCCCGGTTCGGTCTCGACTGGCCAGCGGAGTGGCCCGTCCCCCATGGCCAAACCCCCGGCGACTTTGCCGTCGTTGCGCACCGCGCAAAGCTGCTGGCTGAACGAGATCCAGCTGTCCTGGTGCGCTGGCTGCGTGACGAGATCGAAGCCCGCGGCGATCAGGCGGGGGGCACGATGGGGTTTCATATCCCTTCACCAGCGGCAACGACGGCGGCAAACATCGATAAGCGAAACCTCAGGGCCGCTTAAGCGGCCCAAGGAAGGCTTGACGAAGATGTTGCCGAGCTATCGAATTCGCCCCGACACCAATGCCACGTACCCCCATCCTCGTTCGGTCACGACCGCCCCCAGATCACCATCGTTTGTCTCATTTGGGTAAAATCTGATAACTGAGCTCACACGCAGATCAGAATTATTGCTTCCCGCACCGTGCTTCTTCGCGATAAACCCGATCTGACGCACTGTGCCCGAAGCGCTTCGATGTAGCAGCGCCTTGTTCGCACCTAGTCCTCGTCCGCCGAGAAGCACGGGATCACCCACTTTGACTTCGCGCTCGATATAATCCTGACATTGCTCCGGCTCAGGATTGAAGTCGCTTCGTTGTAGTGCCCAGCCCAGTCCAACATCTTCAGGAGAACCGATGAGCACACATCCCTCGGTTTGCTGGCCATCGAAGGAAGCGGGTAAACTTCTCGCCCAGCGATGCTCCCGATCTCCGACAAATTGCCACAAATTACATTTGGCTCTGGTCATTGCGACGTAGAGGAGTCGAGCTTCCTCGGCGGCGTCCCCTTCCAGGTCCGCATACCTGTCATGGCGGCTCTTTCCGAATGGAAGGTTTGATGGGAGGATGACAACGCTATCGAACTCGAGCCCTTTTACCTTGTGGATGGTCGACACCACAACAGTCGAAGCCGCCACGGCCGTTCCCATAAGTCGGCTTAGATCATCGCTGCGCAACTCTTCGACGAAGCGGACGAGTGACGATATGTGCGGAAATGCCTGTTCTTGGCAGCATAGCTCCCAAAGACTTGCCAAGCTGACCATTTCTCCACCGGATGCGTTGCCCTCGGGGATTTTCATGTTGCGGATGAATCCGCCGACGAGCTCGTCAGCCAAATGGGTCGAAAGCGCACGGTCTGACTTGGCGACTTCAGCTCGAAGAAAATCGAGCCAGAGACCGACATGACGAAGATTGGCCACCCGCAGGTTCGCCGTTCCTTGAACTGTTATTCCGGATATGTGGGGCTCAAGCAGCCGATGGACTTGAGCAACTTCGGCATTGGAGCGACAGAGGATAGCGACCGACTCTCCCGAGCGACTGCCAATCTGCTTCCATATTCTGAGTACTTCACTGACGGCGTCACCGAACGATTTACCGCGCCAATCAAGGCGATGACACTCTGATCGAGCGGGTGCATCTTGCCGGGGAACAAGGGTGGATTTCTTCAGGCGATGGGAGCGAGCTGATCGGTCAAAAAACGCGGCTATCATCGCCTGACTCTTCTGAACGATTTCCTTTCCGGAACGGAAGTTTACCGACAGCAACAGCTGTTTGAGGTTGTCGCCTCCAAAGTCCTGGACGAAGCGGTCGAAATAGGTTTCGGAAAAATTCCCCGCTGGGCGCTGCCACCTTAGAATATCCTGGTCATCGTCTCCGATCACCATGACACCTGCACGAGACTCGCTTCCCTGATGTAGTGCACGCAGGATGGCATAGACATCGTCGGTGAGATCCTGAAATTCATCCACCAGGATACAGCGAACATCACCGGCAACTGCCCGACGAAACCCAGCATCTTGATCCATGCGCCGGGCAAACTCGGAAAGAGCCCCGTCCATCATTGAATCTTCGCCCTGCCAGCCATCCCTGGCGAGGTGCCCCATGGCGAACGCGTGAATGGTCGAAACGCGAAGTCTTGAGGCGTAGGCGGCATAACCCAGTGATTTGAACAGATCACGGATCCTCCGCTTGATTTCGAAGACCACCGCACGATTGAATGCGAGCACGACAATCTGTGACGGATGAATGTGCTGCTCGCGTATGAGGTGAACGATGCGCCCCACCAGGACAAACGTCTTGCCGGCCCCCGGCCCCGCGTTGACCAGCAAATGCTGGTTGTATGGGTGGCGCACGGCTTCCCACTGTGCAGGCTCTTCGGAGGTTCTGAACTTCTCGAAGAACTCTACCGCTTTGGTGGCGCGCAGCTTCTCCTGCATCTGAGCGATAATACCCGAATTGTGCGGAGCATCATCATCCTCATCGATTTCCTCTATTTCGCCCAGCTGAGTCTCGAGAAAATCCTTCAAGCTACTCGCGTCAGACTTCGAAAAGTAGCCGGCAATGAATGCCTCCTGGGCATCTGTCCGCACATTTGCGAACAGTTCCATTGCGAGGTTGCGTGCTTCGGACAAATCATTGACCTCGGCGAGTTCGCTCCAAAGTTCTTCATCGTCAGGCTTATCTTCGCCAAGCAGCACGATGTGCGAAAACTGGACGATATCAACGCTCATGCCGACGAGATTCATCGTCGCCAGAAGGCCAGCTGTTTTCTTCAGATCCTGCTCGCGGAATTTCTTAGAAAAACTCGCGTCTCGAACCCTTTCAACGAGCATGGATACAGCAATTCTTTGATCTGACTTCCTGAGAACATCAAAGACCGACTGGGCACCGCGAACGAGTGCCTTACGGCGTAAGTCAGCATTTCGACCTTCAGATGGAGCGAGCTTGGCCTCCCAAACTACTGTTTCGTCGGCGTTCGCGATTTGTCGGAGGCGCACTCCAGACGATCGCACCAATGTCCGAAACCCATTGATAAAGGCGCGTTCATACCTGCGTCGGCGTCGAACGACTTCTTCGTCTGTCTCCGCTAGCTTTTTTGGTTCCGCCTTGCGTTCTTGATCACCTTGTCGGGCCGCCCCTTCTACGGCGACAGTCCGAATGAAAGGTTCGATCTCCACCAATTCGAAGGGATGGAATTCGACGTTGGGATTCCTGGCAAGCTTGCCCAACAACTGCTTCGCGGCGTCATCGACGAAGCGGAAGAGCGTTCGAATGTTGTTGTCACACTCCTCTCTTGCCATCCGCCTCATAGAGAACTCGATTTCCCGATTTAGCGAGACACCGCCGCGCTTTTCGAGGTCTACCAAGCCAGCCAGAACATCGTCATTGGAATCCATCGATCGCAGACGGAATCTGATCTGGGAAAGATTGACGACTGCCGTTCGGCCCGATTGATCCGAATCTGTCGCCGATCGCCCCCAGGATCGGCTCGCAGGACTTGCGATCGGCTCGCTTCTGCTTTGGTCGGGAGATCCGTTGAACACTAATCCGACGATATCGGCGAGACCCTCGAGCAGCCGACCAAGCAGGCCCGTTTGACTTGCCCCTGCTCCGCGCATCTCAGCCTGACCACCAACGTTTGGATTATCGGCGTCAGCGCTCTCGAGGTTAAGCAGCAGCTGAGCCAACTCGCCAAGCGGCCCCTCCTCCTGTGAAATTCTCTCAAGGACCTGTGGCGAGATTTCGATTGTCAAAATGTCTGCAAGCGAGCCGGATAGCGAAAGTCGCCCTGCACGTTCCAGCCAATAAATGGCCATCCGCAGCCTCGTGGCTGCCGCTCGCCTCTCTGTTTCAGTTTCTAGCGGCTTATAGCCCTCTGCGGGAACGACCGCGAGCAACTGTCCGTCGACGCTATGTGCCTTGCCTCGGATTTCCGAGAATACGTCATCAATGTCCTGAGCCCTGAGAGTATTTCGCGCGCGAAGGTCTTGTATGTGCTCGAAATCCTCGTTGGAAAAGGGAAGCAGGGCGCTGAGGTTCGTTAGCTTTGCCTGCTCGCGCTCGGCTTCGCCACGACCGATCCGGCCGACTTCTTGAAGATAGTCTTCCAGATAACCGGGCGGTGACAAGTGGACGACCCAATGAATATCGGGAATATCCATCCCCATGCCGAACGCCTTGGTGGCGACGAGAACATCGAGTTCGCCATTGCGGAAATCGGCGTAGACCTCCTCCTTTGTCGCGGCATCAAGGCCAGCATGGTAGAATTCAGCGTCAGTTCCGCTGTCATCTGACAATCGCCTGGCAAGTTCTTCCGCGAGGCGCCTGGTGGGAACGAATACAATGACAGCGCTTCGCTGGCCGGTGTTCAGCCGGTTCTGTTTGGCACCGGAAATGGCCTTCTCGATGATCGGCAAACGTTCTGCCATTTCCCTCTCGAGATCGTCCTGACCAATTCTGCCTCTAACCCTCCGTGGCAGGATCGAGATGTGAGACCTGATCGGGTGGACAAAGGTTTCCGGCCGAACAAGCATTGGCAGCCGGTGATCGGAGTCCATACCAGATACGATGGCTTCCAGGCGTTCCTTGTCAGACGCCGTGATCGTCGCTGAAAGAAGAAGGAATGGCGTAGGCTCAGCACCTGCGATTTCACGGCACTTCCGCAGCAAGAAGTCTGTTGCATAAAAGTAATCGGGCCTGAATTCGAAACCCCACTGATTTACGCAATGCGCTTCATCGACCACCACATGATCCAGGCCATTATCCGAGCGCATCCGCTTGTCGAGAACGTCCAGGAAAACAGCGCTTCTGAGGCGCTCGGGTGCGACGTACAAGAGCACCAACCGATGATCGAGGACGCCTTGCAAGACCTCCTCGATTTCGTGTTTCGGACGGTCACCGCTCAGGAAATCTGCCGACTCTGCAAAGCCCAGGTCACGGAGACCTTCGACCTGATCGCGCATAAGCGCCTTCAGCGGGGAGATAACCAGTGTAAGGCGCCTGTTTCTCAAGCCGCGGCTCAGCGCGGGCACCTGGAAGAGGACGGATTTCCCTTCTCCGGTCGGGAGCGAGACAAGCACGTTGCTGGTTCGGTCACAAATCGCTTCCATCGCCGATCGCTGCGACTCTTTGAAACCTTGAACAACCCTCGACGTACCCTCTTTGGGGTTCCAATTTTCAACGAGGAAGCGTTCCATCGACGCGAAATCTTTTGGCGCTTCCTCTCGAACAAGGCTGAAGGGCGACAGCACGAGGTCCAATCGTCGGAGCTCGTCCTCGGAAAGCTCCGTTCCGTGAAGGAGAACTACGTCGACATGCGCTTTCAATTCACGCCCGATACCTGATAAGCGGGGATCGATGAGGATTGCGGGCAACGTGCCATCACAAAGCTCATGACCGACAAGCCAACCGACCAAATAGTCCGCCACCAATGACGGCATCGCTTCGAGAATCGCGCCAATTCCGAAGCTTCGGATTTCGACTGATTTTTCTATCTTACCGGTTTCATCACCTGGCGACTGAGGGGGGTCGGATCGATCCCCAATGGCTTGAGAGTAGGCGAACCACTCTTCTAGTGGCAGAGCTTCGATCACCGGTTGCAGGACAATGTCAGCACTTTGCGCCAGGCCGTGCCAACTGGACCAATTGTCCAGAATGTCCACCACGGCGTAGCCCCTCCGGGAAGCACGTAGCAGGTGTTCGCGTTTGCTCCTGTGGTCAGGGCGCACTTCGCCCAATCCGAGCTCGGCGAGCGCCACTTCAAGCATTTTGACCAGTTCAGGACTTTCCGAACTGCCAATGATCAGAAGTGGTGTCGTCCGATCTTCTCGCCGGGATAGCTCACGAAATGTGCGCAGCACTTCCGTCCAGTAACCGAGTTGATCCAGCGCCCCCGGGTGCAGGACATGATGGCGCCTTGTTGCTAGCTTGATCCGGGCAGAACCCGCTGAGCCAACGGTGCCAGGAAGACGCTTCAGCTCATCTGGGAGCCGCCAACTGGTAAAGCCTTGCAGGCCGCCGCGCCGGTCAAGAATGTTAGCGGCCCGATCTGCCCTTACCCAGTCGGTCATGCCGTCGTAGCTTTTCAGACGGATCAGTGAAGCGGACAGGCCATCCCGCAAATTCTGGCTGATGTCCCCCGGGGATCCATGTTGGCGACCAAAAACCAGAACATCCTGCTCGCCTGCCGCAAGACAGCAGCTTCCAAGATCGGCATTGCGCCACCATTCCGGCCGGGATGGCCTCGGCGCCACGCGCCAGCCACCCTTGGCCTGCGGTATCACGGCAGCACGATCAATCTCCGAGGCCAATGCCGGATCCCCTTCCAGCAACCAGAAGGGGATCATATTGCGCCTGATAGCGATATTTAGATCCGCAGCCATGCGGGCAACAGCAACAACGACCTTGGCCGCTGGTTGATGAAGTTTTGCCTCTTGAACATTCCGTTCGAGTGCCTCGACATCAATCTGTCGCAGTTCCAGGGGAAGCCCTTCGAGGGGATCAGCAGGAACCACCGTCACACGCGGTACCCAGTCGAATGTGCGTAGCTGCTCCTGCGCGAAGATCAAAAGGTCGTGCGGATCGGCATGCGCAGCAATGTCCGCCGGCATTTCGCGCGCATATTGGGGAGCCATCGCCAATGCCGCGGGCATAGCCTCAATGATTTGCCCTGCGTCTTCGAACTCGCCAGCCAGTATCGATCGAGCGAATTCCGGAGTGAATTTCGAGATCTGCTTCTCGAACAGCTCCCTGGTCGCCTGGGCGTCGCCATCAGCGTGATGGTCGCCACCAAGGGCATGGGATTGCGCTTGGGGCACCAGCAAAAACTGTATGAGCAACGTGTCCCATATCAGTGGCGGGGAAGCAGGAGCGATGAACCGTTGAATGATCGGCCAGTCCCAAGCCAGGAAGTTGTGTCCTACTAGCAATGGTGCTGAACGGATTTGAATCGCGAGCTCAGCCATCGCGGCGGTAAGATTCTCGTCGGATCCACGATCGTGGAGGCGGCGCGTCAGACTCCCTCGCGCGCAACCTACTTCCCAGACGGACTCGCCATCTGTTTCCAGATCGATTGCGAGGGCTTCTCTGGTCAGAATAGTGACGAGACGCGACCGATAGGGCTCTGATGCACTGAGTAACTCGGGCTCTGCTCGCCAAGCTGCAAAGTACGCCCCTTTTACTTCTGCAGGCAGATACTCAAACAATGTCAGAGCAGTGGCTGGACTTTGCTCTGCCCATCGGGCCACCTCAGCAGGCAACAACAGTTCGTTTCCAGCAAGCCTTGCGAGCCAATCATCGACAAAACGGTCTGTTTGAAAGCGTTCACCAAGAAGCTTGGCGGCCAACTCCCGTTCAACGCTCTCAGTACCTTGAAACCAAGACCGCCAGTCATCTTCGGTGTCGCCGTCATCCTTTCGCAGGAGTCGCCATTCCAAGAGCCTAAGCTTCAGCGCGTCATCCGCATTTTTCATCCACGATGGATCCGGTGCGCCCAAAGCGGCTAGCTGGCGAGGTTTGAACAGATCCAGGTCAAAAGCACGGCGCGGATGGCTAGGATGAAGTCGGCCTGCAAATTCATATCGGCAATGGGAAAGCCGGTCCCAAAACGTGCCATCGGCTAAGTGATTGTCATCGATCTCGCGAAGGCGTGCCTTCCACACCGCTTCCAGCGCGGGGTCATCGAGATCAGCTGGCGCATCGTTTTCCCATTGCCGGCAGTACCATTCCGCGCGCAGCAAGCGCCACAAGCCATCCGTAGTCATCGAGTGCAAGCGATCCCGACGGAGGACGTCGTACATTTTCTGATCGATCGCAGGTTCGTCGGCCAGAACCGGAACCTCGATCAAAGGGTACCAGCGCACTGCTTCCCTGCCAGCTCGTCTGCGCCGGTCACTTCCTGTGATCAAGAGTAGCGGGGTGTTGGGCGGTGGAAGTGATTCTGCGCCGGCACGACGGCCAGCATAGCCCTTCAGATGAAAGAACAGGTCCTCCCCGCCACCATCAATGGCGACAAACCCAAACCCCCGGCCCTCGTCGATTCGGGTAACTTGCCCTAACAATGGCAATTCGAGGATCAGCTTTGAGGTAGTGTCGCTGTTGCGGGAGGGGCCCTGTTTTCGCCACTTCGGAGAATCTGACTGACCGAGTTTCTGGGAATCGATCAGACCGATGTCCTTTAATTGATCCCCCACCGACTTCATTCATCATGCCCCAGAAATAAAAAACTTCACTTTCCGTCCGATCATGGTTCCAGAAACGCGGAACGCAACAATTGATCAGACGCCGGTCGAAATGCTGAACAGGGCTAATCTACTGACGCACACCAGACCTTTAAGACCTCCCCAAAAATCTTTTCGCCGGCTTCAGCTTCGTAAATCTCCCATAGCTGCTGCTCGATCAGCTTGCCGTATTCCTCGAAGCTCCAATGCTGCTTTACCGATACCGCAGGGTCAAAATCCCACGCCGGATAATGCCTTTCGATATCGGTCACTAAAGGCTGGAAGGCGCTTTGATGGTACCGTACCAGCGCACTGGCGCAGCTTCCGACGACTGATTGAGCGACTTGGTCTTCGCGCGTTGCCATGCGGCGAGCGATTGAAAGCCAGTACTGGATCGCCGCATGATGGACGTACCCTGTCTGCACGCGCGCGGCCATGTTGATGGCGCGATCGGTCATGTGGAGCGCCATCGTATCCAGGCCAATGAGCAGGTTGCCGTCGCCAAACGTCACTGCGGTCCCAAATAGCGCTCCGGGAACTCTGCACATGCCGTGTTCGACAATGCCCAGGAGCGCCTTAAAACCCACGGGCAGCGAAGACCAGTCACGCTTGCTGTAGGCTAAAAGATCGATCGTCGCGGTTGACGCTATCCCTTCGTCGACCTCGTTCTGCATGAAAACAATGAAGACGGCTGGTGTGAAACGCCGGTGCTCGACCTCGTTCTTCGCCGCCTGATAGATCATCATCCGGTTATCCACGGGCATGACGCGGACAAACAGGTCGTAGAGCCGGATGATGAGCTGCATGATCCTGTCGTCGGGATCGTGCTGTTGCCAGCGCAAGCAATGCCAGATGCGATTGTAAAGCTGGTCTCGGTCCGCAGGATCGAGATAGCCATCAATGATCGCAGACGAGTCTGCGACGAGATCGTCGATCGTCTCCATCCAGCCTAATCCACTACCGGGTAGTTAGGCATTGGCCATTCATGCTGGGGATTGTCCATCATCAGATCGATGAAGATCGGTAGCAAGCAACCAAGGAGCGACGCGCCGTCCCTCACCTGGTCGCGATTGACGTCGCTGTTCCAGGTTGCTCCGCCATGCACCAGCTGGTTGCGCAGGACGTAGAGCCGGTCGAACAGGATCGAAAGGATCCGCGCGGTGTCATGTTCGCGCAAGGCATGGTTGATCGCAGTCCGGCTCCGGTCGAGCTTCTGCTCCCAATCCGCATAGCCGGGCACCCCGTTCTGGTGCTGCCAGAACGGGTGATAGACATAGCGATTGTCCAGCAGCAGCCGGATTTCCTGGCTGAAGCGCTGCCAAACAGCATCGTAGACCCGGTGGCGCGCGTCGAACTTCACCAAGGTTGAGAAGAATGCCTGAAACAGGCCGCGTTCACCTTCCGGTGCAGAGCTGCTGGCTGACGCCTCGACATCACCGGCATAGGCCGCGTTGAATCCGATCCAGAGAAGGATGAAGCGGACGTCATGGTCTTGATCCTCTGCTTCCGCACGCCGAAGCCATGATAGCGCCCGGTGAACGCGTAGTGCTAAGGGCGTCTGAAAGCCCTCGCGCAATGAGCGCTGCTTCTCCTTCAGGGCTTCGGGATGGAGAGAATTGCCAAGGGGGTAACGGTAAACCATTGGCACAGCTTAGCGCGAGGAATCCTAACCGAATAGATCATAGCGTCATCAGTTTGGAATTCGCGATACAGCGCGGATCCACTCGTCAATTTCTGCCTCAACCCAAACTGCGCATTTGGGGCCGAGCGATCGCGACCTTGGGAAGCGCCCTTCGCTCATACGCTGGTAGATGGCGGAGCGGCGTAGTCCGACGCGGGCGATAACCTCCGGCAGGCGCAAAAGCCTTGCCGGCGGCAATACTTCGGGCGGTTGAGGCGTCTGCGTTTCATCTTGTGTTGCATGCGGCATTGCTGGTCTCATTCGCAAGGTTCGGTCCCCTCCGAACTCAAGGATTTACCGGGACAGCGACATTGCGATGTCGCGGCCCACAAAATCATCGATGTGCTTGGCAAGCATTCGCGCCACGAGCTGTGAGGTGCCATTAGCCCACCGAGGCCGCAGATCCTCAATCCGGCGTCCCAGCGTCCGCTGCAGATGGAGGGGCAGGCTGGTGAAGAACTCTTCGAGAAATTCGCCCATCTCGCAATGCATCCACTCGCAAGCGAGATCTTCCTGCCCGGTGAGCGCGAGAATCATGGATGCGCGAGGTTGCGCTCCACAGGCGGAGAGCACACGTGCTGCTTCGTCGAGCCCGATAGGCCGCTCGCCGCGCGCAAGGCGAAGCAGCGTCTCGCGATGCATGCCGCACTCATTGGCAATCCTGTGGCGGGGTTTGCCGGCGGCTTCGATCGCATGGGCAAGGACGCGGGCCAGGCTTTCATTGGCCGGTCTGGCGGCGGCGGTTGGATGGTACATGGTTGTCTCCTAGCTTCTGCACTGGTGCGACTCGCAGGCATAACGCGAAGCATCCCATGTAGGAAAATGAAAAGAACATACGCGGAACATCTCGTTTAAAGGCGA
>FSSH01000195.1_pt1 | contig 16107 bp, 15 predicted proteins | sample 1166101 | NCBI WGS metagenome assembly FSSH01 (sample SAMEA32972668, study PRJEB13176) | freshwater metagenome | biome: Drinking water system; feature: Biomass in drinking water that filtered by 0.45 um membrane; material: drinking water | place: USA | collected 2012-12-20 | depth 0 m | reverse complement strand
ACTTGCCGAACCGCCCGGTCTTCACCACCATGGCACTCCCGCACTTGTCACACTTCTGATCGGTCGTCAGTTCGATCTTCGGCACGATCTTGATCGTGCCATCTTCGAGCTTCTGAAAATTCTGCGTGTTCTTGCAGGGAGGATCAGCCTTATACGCTGGGCAAGCGAGGAACTTTCCATTCCGGCCCCACTTAATCTCCATCATCTTTCCGCATTTTTCACAGGGCACATCCGTGGGCGGCTCTACGATATCCTTCGGACCGGGAATCGTCTTCGCCCGTTCGAGCTCCTTGGTGAACGGCGTATAGAAATCGCGCACCGCCGTGACCCAGGGCTTCGTTCCCCCTTCCACTTCGTCAAGCTGCTCTTCAAGGTGCGAAGTAAAGTCCACATTGATCAACTCGGGAAACCCCTTCATCAAGTAATCGTGGACGGTCTTGCCGGTTTCCGTCGGCACCAGCCGGCCCTCGGTCTTCTCGACATATTTGCGGTCTTGAATCGTCGAGATAATCGCCGCATACGTCGACGGCCGCCCGATTCCCTTTTCTTCCAGCTCCTTGATCAACAGGGCTTCATTGTAACGGGGAGGCGGCTGAGTGAAGTGCTGCTTTGACATCAGCCCAATTGCCGACTCCCCCTCCTGCTGAACCAACCGCAGCTGTTCCCCTTCGGACAGCGCCGGAAGTTGACGATCATTGTCGTCGTCCGTCTCCTGATCTGCTTTCGGCTTTTCAGTCGGGAGCTCCTTATCGACGCCCTCCATATAGACAATCGTGTGGCCGGGGAACTTCACGACCGTGCCGGTGGAACGGAATCCATACTTCACCGGCGTCCCCACCGGGGTCGAATCGATCCGCGTCACATCGAGAATAGCCGGCACCATTTGCGATGCGATAAATCGATTCCAAATCAACTTATAGAGGTTGTACTGATCCTGGTCGAGATACTGGCGAATCGATTCCGGGTCGCGCGCTGCCGAGGTAGGCCTGACGGCTTCGTGCGCTTCCTGAGCGGCTTTCTGAGTCTTATAGATATTAGGCGTCGCCGGAAGATACTCTGACCCGAATCTTGCCTGGATGACTTCCCGCGCCTCGGTCATCGCCTCATTGGAAATACGCGGCGAGTCTGTTCTCATATAGGTGATCAGACCGGTGGCCCCTTCAGCCCCAATCTCCATACCCTCGTAGAGCTGCTGCGCAAGGGTCATGGTTTTCTTGGGCGAGAAGTGCAACTTCCGGGAGGCCTCCTGCTGGAGACGGCTGGTGATGAACGGCGCGACAGGGTTTCGCTTTTTCTCCCGGCGCTCGATGGATTCGACAACAAAGGATTTCCCTTGAATGTGTTCGACCACGCGCGCGGCTTGTTCACCATTCTCGATCGAAGCGGCTTCCCCATTGATGCTATGGAGCTTGGCTTCGAATGAGGGCGGATTGGCGCCGGACAACAACGCAATGATCGACCAGTACTCTTCAGTCCTGAAGGCCTCCCGCTCCGCTTCGCGTTCGCAAATCAACCGCATGGCGACCGACTGCACACGCCCCATACTAAGCCCACGTCGAACCTTGGTCCACAAGAGCTGACTGCCTTGATACCCGACGATGCGATCCAGGATACGGCGGGCCTGCTGAGCATTGACCAGGTTCATGTCGATCTCACCGGGCGACTCGAGCGCCCGCTTGACCGCCGTTTTGGTGATCTCGTTGAACAAGACCCGAAAGATCTTTCCGCCTTGTTTCTTTTTCGACTTGCCGAGCAACTCCTGCTCCAGATGCCACGCGATCGCCTCCCCTTCACGATCAGGGTCTGGCGCCAGGAAAATCTTGTCGGCTTCTTCGGCTTTCTTCTTAATATCGGCCAGCACTTTGGCCTTACCCTTGATGGTCACATACTGCGGTTCGAAATCATGTTCGAGGTCAACGCCCAGCTTACTCGTCGGGAGATCTTTGATATGGCCGACCGAGGCCATCACGGTATACCCGCGGCCTAGATATTTCGTAATCGTCCTCGCCTTGGTCGGCGACTCGACGATGATTAACGTTTTTGCCATGAGAGCTCCATCTTCAGATCACACTACTTCCCATCACGTACCAAACTTTTCACCATCCTGCAACAGGAATACACTCGCCCACAGGTTAGCGGCGCAGGTATTGCGGACCGGGTAGCTGTCGCACATAACCGCGAAGCTCCAGCGCCAGCATTGTCGCGGTGACCTGCCCGGCACTGAGTCCGGTCCGTTCAATCACGGCATCAACTGATTGCGCCTCGTGAGAAAGCACCTCATAGATACGCTGTTCGTCCGGTCCTAATTCTCCAAGCGCCGACGAGGCCGTCTCCCCGATCATCAGACGGACACGAAGTGCAGGCTCAACTTGCGGCAGCAACTCCCCTATCATATCCGCCGCGCACTCGACCAATCTGGCGCCCTCCTTGATCAGTCCATTCGACCCGCGGCACCGTGCTTCCTTGACAGACCCCGGAAGGGCAAACACATCGCGCCCCTGCTCCAACGCCAACTTGGCGGTAATCAGCGATCCGCTGTTCATCGCCGCCTCCGCCACGAGCACTCCGACGGACAGGCCGCTGATGATCCGATTCCGCCTCGGGAAATGATGACTCTGAGGCGGAGCACCTACCGGAAGCTCCGCCAACACCGCCCCATGCTCCTCAATCGCTTTCCGCAACCGATCATGCTCCGGCGGGTAGGTCTGATCGACGCCGCAGCCGAGCACGGCTATGGTACGGCCCTTCCCCGCCAACGCGCCGCGATGGGCCGCAGCATCGATTCCCCGCGCCATCCCGCTGACAATGGTCCAGCCGCCTCGGGCTAACTCCTGGGCAATCTCTTCCGTAATCGCCTTCCCCGCGGCGGTCGCAGACCGCCCTCCGACAATCGCCAGAGCCATCCCATCTTGTTCCTGGAGCGAACCCGTGTAATACAGCAATGGCGGCGGATCGGGAATCGCCTTCAGCCGCTTCGGATACGAGGGATCGGTCAGCGTGATGACCTGAATCGCAAGCCGTTCAACCAGCTTCACTTGGCGATCGATGAGATGACGGACCTTGAGATCGGCTCCCCGCCTGATCATCTCAGCGAGTTCAGCGCTGCACCCGACGCGTGTCAGGTCCTCTGGGGAGGAGGTCAACACACCTGCCGGAGTCCCGAACGCCTGCACCAATTTGAGAACGGTGCGGTCACCGACTCCGTCGATCGACTGGAGAAGCAGCCAGGATGTGAGCTGAGTGGAATCCATGCGACAGGCCTGCGCGGGAGAGCTTGCGTGAGGCTGAATGCACGTGCGTGGCACGGACGCGCGCGCCTGCCCCCACGACCGGACTAGGACTACAAATTGCTCAGGCCGCTGCCCTGCCTACAAAGCGACGAGGTCATACTGTTCAAGATGCAGCTGACTGTCCGGGGTGATGATGATCTTCGCCGAACATTCCCGCTCCAGCATCTCGAGGCCTTGACGCTCTTCATCTTGGAGCAGCCCCACAACAGTGGGATGAGCTCCGATGACGATCCGCTGACTCTCTCCCGATTCGCCGATTTTCCGAATCTCCCGGAAAATCTCGTAGGCGACCGTCGTCGGAGATTTGGTATAGCCGCGACCTTCGCAGTAGTGACAGGGCTCGGACAAAGACCGAAGAAGATCTTCGCGGACACGTTCACGGGAAATCTCAATCAGCCCAAGGTCCGAAATCCTGGAGATCCTGGTTCGCGCTTTGTCCGACGCCATGGCATCGACGAGCGCGTGATAGACCTTGTCCCGGTTCTTTTCCCGTTCCATGTCGATAAAGTCGACGATGATAATGCCGCCGATCCCGCGCAGCTTCATCTGATAGGCCACTTCTTTGGCGGCCTCCAGATTATTGCGAAGAATCGTCTCTTCCTGATCGCGCTTGCCGACAAACCGCCCCGTATTCACGTCGATGACCGTCATGGCCTCGGTATGATCGATCACCAAGTGGCCCCCGGATTTCAGCCACACCCTCCGGCTCGTCGCGCGAGTGATCTCTTGCTCGATGCCCAGATGATCGAAGAGACTTTCATCCTTGTCATAGAAATGAATGCGGGAGGTTTGCTCCGGAGAAAACCGCTGCACGAAGTCTCGAACGGCATCATACTCCTGACGTGAATCGATCCACAGGCGATCCACTTTCCGCCCGAACAAATCGCGCACCACGCGAAAACTGAGGCTCAAATCCGTATGCAACAACGCCGGCGCACCCAGCTTTTCTCGATTGGTCAAGATGTCTTGCCACAGCACGTGCAAAAAGTCGACGTCGGACTTCAGTTCTTCCTCTTTGACGCCTTCACTTACCGTGCGCACGATGTAGCCGCACCCTGGGCGGCGGACCCGGCGCATGATGTCTTTCAATCGGGCACGTTCCTCGTCTTTCGCGATCCGACGAGAGACTCCGATATGCTCGACATTCGGCATGAAGACCAGATACCGGCCGGGGAGCGAGACATAGGTGGTCACCCGGGGCCCCTTCGTCCCGATCGGGCCTTTCGAGATCTGAACCATCAACTCCTGCCCCTCGCTCAGCAACTGCTCGATGGGCTTGGCGCTCTGGCGTTTCGGCCTGAGCATATCCGCATCCTTATCATCATCGTCATCGGTGGCATCCACCAGGGTGTCTCCCGGCTCGGCGTCTTCCGAGAGATCGGACACGTGCATGAACGCGGCCTTTTCCAAGCCGATATCTACGAATGCCGCTTGCATGCCCGGCAGCACCTTCGCGACCTTCCCCTTGTACACATTCCCGACGAAATCCTTGTGTTTGGCCCGATCCCCGAATAAATCCGTGACCACACCGCCATCCAATACCGCCACACGGGTTTCTTCCCGTGCGACCGAAATCGCAATCTCAATTCCCATAACTACTCCTTTAGTCTGCGAGCCTTAGAAGGACGCAATGGGCGACAGACGCGGGCACGATGCCCAGGTCCGCCACATCCACCATCCACGCCACATTCCAGCGACTCAATCCCACGCCTCAGAACACTCCACTCATTCACATTGCTTAACACCCGTATCCCTGCTCAATAGAACAAACTCAGCCGTCTCCGTTTGACGTTCAGCAACAATCCCAACGACGCCATGGTCATCACCGTCGCGCTGCCTCCGTAGCTCATCAAGGGCAGCGGAATTCCGACGATCGGGAACATCCCGGCCGTCATCCCGATATTCACCACGACGCAAAAACACAACATGGCGACAATACCGGCGGCGAGCAACGCGCCCAATTGATCTTTCGCTTTCGAGGCGATCTCCAGAGAGAGCCAGATCAGTGCGACAAACAGCACCAACAACAGCAACACGCCCAGAAATCCCCATTCTTCCGCATAGACGGCAAACACAAAGTCCGTATGGCCTTCCGGGAGGAACTTCAGCTGGCTTTGCGTCCCTCCGTAGAGTCCTTTTCCCATCAGCTCCCCGGATCCGATCGCAATTCTGGACTGCAGGGCATGATAGCCCTTCCCTCCCGGATCGTACTCCGGGTCAACGAAGGCCATAATGCGCTGTCGTTGATAATCATGCAAGGACCCCCAGACCCCTTCCCAGGCAAAGGGGAACAACATGACCACAAGAAGAAGGATCACTCCCAGCGCCTTCGACCGCACGCCGACCATCAAAAGCATGGCCGCATAGACGGCCACGAAACTCAGTCCACTCCCCAAATCAGGCTGTTTGAGGATCAACACCAGGCCGGGAAACATCAGCATCCCCGGCATGATCACCCGTTGCAGCCATCCGACCCGAGGGGTCTTCGAATAGTAGTGCGCCAGGACAAGGATCAACACCAGCTTGGCAAATTCCGACGGCTGAAAACTGAACGGGCCGAGCGCAATCCAGCGTTGCGCCCCCTTGCTCGTTCGCCCCTCAAGCAGCACAAAGGCCAGCATGAGCAGCACGACTCCGTAGAGGGGATAGGCCATCCGTGCAATGCGGTGATAGTCCGACACCAGCATGAACACGAAGGCCGCGCTACCCATGAGAATCCAGGCAATCTGCTTGATGTAATAGGGCGCAAGGCCGGTCTGCTGGCTATGGGTTACGCTGTGAATCGACAGGACACCGATCCCAAGGATGGCCAGCACCAAGGCCAGAAAACGATAGTCGAAACTATCGAGGCCGCGGTTGTCGGTTAGACGATCAATCATAACAATTCACACATCACACGCTGCATGCGTACCTTCGCCTGCACTACGATTGCGGGGCAACCGCCGGCTCCTGAGCGCGCAGCTTCATATAGGTCTCAATCACTTCTTTGGCCAGCGGCGCCGCCGCCGACCCGCCATGCCCCATATGTTCCGCCAGCACCGCCACGGCAATCTTCGGAGCATCGACCGGCGCAAATGCCACGAACCAGGCATGATCTCGAAACTTCTTGGGAATGTCTTTCTCCGCCTTTTTCTCTTTCCCTAAGGCCGCGACTTGTGCCGTCCCGGTTTTGCCTCCAATCGTCACGATCGAAGACTTTGCACGCGTCGCCGTCCCTTCCGTCACAACGGCCGCCAATGCCTCTTTAATGATCCGGAAGGTTTCCGGTTTCGCATGCGCTTTCCCTCGGGCCACCGCCGGCATTTCCTGGAAATTTCCGGTGGTGCGATCCATGATGGCCTGCACCAGACGCGGGCGATAACTCACGCCGTCGTTGGCCACGGTGCCGATCATGCTGGCCATCTGCAAGGGCGTCACCGTGACATACCCCTGTCCGATCGCGGCTGAAATCGTTTCACCCGGCAACCAGGCTTCTTTCTTCACTTTCAGTTTCCAGGCCGTGGACGGGATCGACCCCACTCGCTCCGACGGCAATTCGATGCCGGTTTCATGGCCAAGGCCGAAGTCCTTGGCATACTCCGCCATGGTGTCGATCCCCATCCGTTGCCCGATCGTGTAAAAATACACGTCGCAGGACTGGATAAGCGCCTTGTGAAGATCGACATACCCGTGGCCGGTCGCTTTCCAATCGTGGTAGATGCGTTTGCCGAATTGGTACCCGCCCGTGCAGAGCACGGAACTCGACGGCGACATGGTATTGGATTCCAGAGCCGCAACGGCCATCGGGACTTTGAACGTGGATCCGGGAGGATACTGCCCTTGCGACGCCCGGTTGTTGAGCGGGCGTCTCTCATCCTGGACGATCTCAACCCACTGTTTTGGCGTAAGTTCGCGCGACATAATATTCGGATCGAAGCCCGGTCGACTCGCCATGGCCAACACGTCCCCGGTGGTGGGATCCAAGGCGACAATCGCACCGGATTCTTCTCCCAGCAGGTCCTCCGCCACTTTCTGTAACTTAATATCAATCGTGAGATAGAGATCGTTGCCGGCGAGGGGCTTATCCACCTGCACCGTCCGTTTCTCATGTCCCAACGCATCCACTTCGACGCTTTTTTGTCCGGCCTGGCCGCGCACATGCCGATCAAACGATTTTTCGACGCCATACTGCCCGACAACGCTGCCCTGATGGAGATCCGCAAATTCCGGCTTCTCGAGTTGTTCAGGGGAAATTTCCCCGACATACCCGAGGAGATGGGCTGCGGCCATGCCGCCGGGATAGTTTCGTTGCGACTCCACCTGAATCATCACACCCGGGAGATCGAGGCGATGGGATTCGATTACGGTGGCGTCACGCAAGGTCAACCGGTCTTTGATTTTCTTCGGCAGCATCTTGCTGCCTCGCACGGCCAACTTTCTTCGGATCATGACCGGGTCAAGTCCGAGCAAGTCCGCCAGCTTCTGAACCAACCCCTCCCGATCCTTCACATCCTCGAGCGTGACATAGAGACTGAAGCTCGGAACGTTATTCGCCAACAGCACCCCATGCCGATCATAGATCAACCCTCTGGCCGGTTCCAGCAGCACCGATCGGGTGCGATTATTCTCCGAGAGATCGCGGTAGTACGGTCCTTCACGAATCTGCAGATGCCATAACCGCACCGCCAGGAGCCCGACGACCAGGAGCAGCCCGACACGCAGCAACATAAGCCGCCGCTGCAATTCTCCAAGCTCAGACTCATGAGTACTACTGGTTGCCACGGTAACTCCTAGAACTCTCGCCCCTCTGCCAGCCGGTCAAGATTCAATCGGCTCCAGATCAGCCAATAACACAGTCCTCCGACCACCGCATCGAAGCAGGCTTGCGGCATGAGGATCGTCCGAATCATCCACCAGATATCTTGCTGATCGTTCGGTTTAAGCGACCAGATGGTCATCAGACTCGAAAGGGTTGACGCGACAACAAGGCCGCTGACCAACACCAACGGGGTAACCTGGGCTACCTGGCGGCCAGCCAGTCCGGCAAGAAATCCCACGCTGCCCTTCGCCACCATGCTTGCCGCAAGGTCAGTAGCGGAAAACAAACTCATGGCCCATCCTACGAACAGCCCGACAATCAACCCCTCCAACTCGCCTGACAGGAGGCCGATAAGACAAACCGCCACCAGCCCAAAATCAGGTTTGACGCCCCACACACTGACATAGGGAAGCACGGTGGTGTGCAGCGCCACCAGGGCAGCGACGGCACAAGCATATACGACAATTTTCACGGCTTGGTCTTCGGAAGAGGCGCGTCGCTCTTTCCGTCCTCGCCAGGAACATAAGGAGACTGAATGACCAGGACTTCTTCGACTCGATTCACATCGACTTCAGGACGCAATTCAGCGGATTGAAACAAGGCGCCTTCCTCTTTACTGATGGTCGTAATGGTGCCGATGGCGAGTCCACGCGGAAATCCCCCGACCAACCCAGATGTCACCACGCGATCGCCGGCACGAACATTCGAGAGCAAGGGAATATATTTGAGCCGAGCCAGACCCGGGGTCGTTCCCTCGACAATACCTTCATCTCGTGTTCGCTGAATCAATCCGGCAATGGCGTTATTGGGATCGGATACCAAGAGCACCACCGCGGTCGCCATCGTCGTTTTGACCACTCGTCCGACAACGCCGGCAGACGTCACGACACCCATATCCGCTTGTATCCCGTCAGCGCTTCCCTTATTCAGAAGAATGGTCCGATACCAATTCCCCGTATCACGGCCGATGACCTGCGCCGCGATCATTGTCGGAAGAGCCTGCGCCTTGAATTCAAGCAAGGCCGTCAACCGGTCCGTCGCCGACGCGGCCTCCCGCAGCTGACTATTTTGCCCCTGCAACAGCTCAAGCTCTTTCCGCAATTGCCGGTTCTCGTCTTCCACGTCCTGCAAGGCCACGTAATGGCTCCAGGTCTCCCCGACGCCGCCTTGCACCGAGGCGACGAGACGGATCGGCCAGCTGAGCACCCATCCGACCGGTCCGCCGATTTCCTGAAATAGAGTCTGAAGCTGATGAGGCAGCAGGAAGAAGCCGAGGAGCACGGAGAGAAACACCCCGAGGGCAAGACGCCGGGCGCCGTATGATGAGCGAAAGTTGGCCATCCGCATGGGGAGGAGGGAACCTTACCGGAGGCTACTGCATTGAGACATGACCGACACCTTACGGAGAAGATCCAGTTCGTCCAGAATCTTCCCGACCCCCAGGACCACAGAAGTGAGCGGGTCATCGACCGTAATGATCGGCAAATTTGTCTCTTCACGGAATCGTGTATCCATCCCCTTCAGCAGGGAGCCTCCACCTGTCAGCACGATTCCGCGGTCAATAATATCTCCCGCCAATTCCGGCGGAGTGTTTTCCAACGCAACCTTGATGGCATTGACGATCGTGCCGATCGGTTCCTGCAGCGCTTCTCGAATTTCGGCATCATCGACCACCAGCGTGCGGGGGATGCCGGAAATCAGGTCCCGCCCCTTGATCATCATCGTCTTGCGCTCTTCGAAGGGATAGGCCGATCCGATTTCGAACTTGACCCGTTCCGCCATATGCTCGCCGATGAGTAAGTTGTACTTCTTCTTGATGTAATTCATGATCGCTTCGTCCATCCGATCGCCGGCCACCTTCACCGACTCGCTATAGACGATGCCACCGAGTGAAATGACCGCAATATCCGTGGTCCCGCCGCCCACATCGACAACCATGTTACCGGACGGTTCGGTAATCGGAAGTCCCGCCCCGATGGCAGCCGCCACCGGCTCTTCGATCAGATAGACCTCTCGCGCACCGGCCAATTCGGCTGAATCACGAACTGCCCGTTGCTCCACCTGGGTGATGCGTGAAGGGACGCCGATGATGATTCGCGGCCGCACAAAGGCGCTCCGATTATGCGCCTTGCGGATGAAATGCTTGAGCATCTGTTCGGCCATCTCGAAGTCGGCAATCACGCCTTCTTTCATCGGCCGGACCGCGACAATATTCCCGGGGGTTCGGCCGAGCATCTTTTTCGCATCGGCACCGACCGCTAGGACCTTCTCGGTTTTCTTTTCCACCGCCACCACCGAGGGCTCGTTCAGGACGATGCCTTTTCCATGCACATATACCAGCGTCGTCGCTGTTCCCAAATCGATCGCAAGATCGTTGGAAAACCATCCGAACACATCTCCCGTGAACCCCACGGCGCTCTCCCTTCGTCATGAACTCGCTACCCGCTGCGCGAGTCCCTCGCTATTCATAAATTTAGTCAGGTACCGCCAACTGTCCTGCATCCAGTACCTGGGTACGCGCCACCTCGTCCCCGAGGCGCCGCCCATGCTCATTTCCTACAATCAAGACACTCTCAAAGGCCAAGACTGCCACAGACCCGATCCATCCGACATACGGCACCGCGAACAACAGCTGGGCGACGCCGCATGGCAAATTCCGAATAATCGATTCTCGAAATCCGGCCGCCTCCCGCACATCGAGCCGCATGGTCTGCAATCCGACCAGCCGCTTCCCGATACTTCTTCCACCCGCAAATCCGTCCGCAATCAGAATGTAGGCCAATCCGGAAAGAAACCCGACTGGCGGCGCCACTTCATCAGCGGCCACGACAATGAACAAATCAATGAGCTTCGCAATAAACCGATTGAGCACGTACGCCTTGGGATAGACCGCTCCTTCGATGAGCTTCGCAACTGGCCCTACCCCTATCAAGGAATCTCCTTCTAATTAATGGCAAAGTATAACAAAATCAAACAACTTGCACAAACAAACAGCATTCTTTCCTCATACTTGTGCGAATTTTGCTTCGAACCGACCCTGGCAGGCGCCAATAGGGATAATACGTGGCCGGATACGGTGACTGCTTGGTCCATTGATCTACTCCTTGTCCTCGCGAACCTATCGTCCTTTGCCAGACCGTTCACGGTCGATGGCCGCCCATGATCTTGCCTTCAGCCCCAGCGCCAAGTACAATCCGGAACCATTTTGCGACTGAGAGGAATTGCATGATCAAGGTAATGCGGGACGCATCGCACAATCACCCCTGGCTGTTGAAATCAATCATGGGCATTCTGGCCATCGCCTTTGTGATTACCATGGGCTGGTGGGGATTCGGGGACCAGCCGGGAAACACCGTCGCCACCGTCGGCGATTTGGCCGTCACGCGCGATGAGTTTCGGCGCGCCTACGAGAACATGTACCGCTTCTACAAAGAAAAAGTGCCGGGAGAGTTCAAGGACGAAACGATCAAGCAATTTGTGATCGAACAACTCGTCGACAACCGCCTCTGGCTGATGGCCGCGAAAGACATGGGCATCACCGTCTCCGACGGAGACCTGCGCGAAATGATCGTGCAAGTCCCGGAGTTTCAAAAAAACGGGGCGTTCGATCCGGAGCTCTACCAACGACTCCTAGCCGCGAACCATCTTACCCCGAAAGTCTTTGAGGAGGCGCAGGCCAAAGAAATCCTCGGTAATAAAGCGAGGATGTTTGTTAGGGATGCCGTCGCCTTAACGCCGTCGGAGATCTCCGAAGGACAGGCCCTGATGACCAGGCAGCCGGACGCTGACCCCACGAAAGCCACCGCCGCAAAGGATCGCGTGCTGGACGATATGCTCTTCCAAAAGCAGCAGCGCGCGCTGGTGGCGTTTCAGGAGTCGCTCAAAGGCAAAATCCCCGTTAAGATTCATCGGGAACTGCTGTAACGCTGATCACGCAGAGAGCGCTGACTGCTGGCTCCGCCCCGCCTGCTCAGAGGATCAGCATCGCATCGCCATAGCTATAAAATCGGTAGCGCTGTTCCACCGCTTCAGCATAGGCTTTCCGCATCATCTCCACGCCGGCTAGCGCAGAGACCAGCATCAGAAGCGTGGTGCGAGGGAGATGAAAATTCGTCATGAGCGCATCAACCGCGTTGAAGTGAAATCCCGGCGAGATAAACAGCCGGCTCTCCCCGGCTGTCGGCTGAAGCCCTCCGGCCTGCTGCGCAGCCGATTCGAGCGCACGGACCACGGTGGTCCCGACCGCAACGACTCGTCCTCCCGCTCGTTTCGTCCTAAGGATTGCCGCTACCGTCCGCTCACCCACTTCAAACCATTCCTCTCCCATTTGATGTTCCTCAATACGCTCGACGACCACCGGCTTAAAGGTCCCAGGTCCCACATGTAACGTAACCACGGCTGTCTCAACTCCCCGATCCCGCAACCGAACCATAAGCTCCGGCGTGAAGTGCAGGCCGGCCGTCGGAGCCGCGATCGCCCCCTCTCGATCCGCAAAACAGGTTTGATACCAGACCTGATCCTCCGGCTGCGCCGAACGCTTGATATAGGGGGGAAGCGGCATGCACCCGTGAGTTCGCAGGAAGTCGACAACCGGAACCGGACTCACAACCTTGATTTTGGTGCCATGCTCATCGCGCTGTACGACCGTCGCACGAGCATCCCCCTCAAACAGGATCGTCTGGCCCACGCGAAAATGACCTTTGAGCATCACCTCCCAGACCGCATCGCCGAGGTCTTTGACGAACAACACCTCCACAGCCGTGCCCGTCGGCTGCTTACGTCCGGACAGACGAGCGGCCAAGACCTTCGTGTCGTTCACCACCAGCAAATCCCCCGGCGCCAACAACTCCGGCAGATCGGCCACATGCCGATTCGACAAGCTTCCTGTCCGTGGGTCGAGACACAGCAAACGCGCTGCATGGCGAGGCAGTACCGGCTCGGAAGCGATCAGTGCGGGATCAAACGGAAAATCGAATTCAGAGAGATTCATCTAGGAACTCGGAACCGGGGGCATTTTCGTCAATGCCACATTCTGCAACTCAGTGCCAGGATAGTAGTACCGTAGGATCGAGGAGAAGGAATACCCGAGCTCGGCCAGCTCCTTCGCACCCCACTGACAGAGCCCTACGGCATGCCCGGCGCCGTATCCCGCCAACACAATATCCTGCCCCATAGACTCAATCGTGAACTGCGTACTCGGCACAACGGTATACCCAACCGCCTTCCGAAGATCCTCCCCACGCAGAATGAGTTCGCCCTTGGAATGCAGAATGCGTAGTTTAGAAACCCGCCCGGCACGACTGAAGCCCACCGGCGTCATCGTGGCGATCGTCCCCACCGAAAATCCCTGATGCCTCAGATTACGCTCCAGCGTGGTCACTCTGAAGGACGCCTTCCATTGGTAGTACGGAGACGCCACATCGAAAGGACATTCCACGCCTTTCAGATACGGCAGATCCTTCGACCAAACCACCATCGCATCCTCGGTGATCCCTGCCGCAGTCGAAGAAAACGCGGCATAGATCGGCGCGCCATCATGGGTCACCACCAGCCCACGGGTCGATTCCACCGCTTCCTGCACACGCGCGTCCACTCCCTGCCGCCCTCGATAGACCTGATCCTGAATACTCGCCGCCACGTCATAGTCACGCGACGCGCTGAGCATATGCTGATACAGCGCGTAGGTTCGCGCCGCTACGGCCTGCACTTTGAGCATTTCGCGGTGCCAGGTCGAATTGACTTCAGCGGGCACTACCCCTTTGACATACTCCTCAAGATCCACCTGATTGATCACGAGCAGGCCTTTCCCGCGCCGGACTAGATGCACCAGTCCGCTCACATGGAGGGCGCCCCGCTCATCGGCAGGATGTAGCACGGCGCCATGGCTCCCGCCGGGCACACGTGGCAACCAGAGCTTTAGGTCGTGCTCGCCCGCACGCAACGTCAACTGCTCCCCCGCCACCCGTGTCCCGTTGACGAGGAGCGCCGCCCCGCGCAACTCGATATGCAGAGGCGTGTTGTACGAATACGACCGACTCTGTCCATCGGTAAGCCACACCGCACTTTCGGCGCGCACATCGAGTCGGTGGATATCGGACGCCATTAACACACGAATGGACTCAGCCGCTTGAACCGGCGCGCTGAGGGTGAAGACCACCCCGCACACCGTCCAGAGGCCTGCCAACCGACGAAGATATCCTATCGTCTGAATAGCCATGATAGAAGATAGAATAGCAGACTTAGTCCGATACTAATCACCAGACTAGTCCCAAGGGGAACATAAAAGGAGAAATGATCGCGCTTAATTGAAATGTCGCCCGGCAGTTTCCCGACCCACCCAAACCATCCGCTCACCCACGGAATCCGGTCGCTTAGGACGAACAGCAGCCCCACGACGACCAATCCGCACCCGGCTGCAATCAGGAGCTTCCCGAAGGCGCCCCATTCGCCCATCAGTCCCGCACCAGACACTCGGCGATTTGAACGGCGTTCAAAGCGGCGCCCTTTCGAAGATTGTCGGACACGACCCACAGGTTGAGCCCGTTCGTCACCGAGGCATCTTCACGGATGCGGCCGACGTAGACGTCGTCTTTCCCCGTCGCGTCCAATGGCATGGGATAGAGTTTCTTCAACGGGTCGTCATAGACCAGCACCCCCGGCATCGCCGCCAGTGCCGCGCGAGCCTCATTGGGAGTCAACGGCTTCTCCAACTCCACATTGATGGACTCGGAATGGCAGCGCAATACCGGTACCCGCACCGTGGTGGACGTCACCCGCATCTTGGGTGCATCCAGAATCTTTCTTGTCTCTCTGACAATCTTGATCTCTTCAGAGCATTCGCCGCCCTCGGAGAAAGACCCGATATGCGGCAACAGATTGAAGGCAATCTGGTAGGGATAGACCTCGGCCTTCACCTCGCGAAAGGCCATCAGCGCCCTCGTCTGGTCAAGCAGCTCGTCCATCGCCGCGGCGCCGGTCCCTGACACCGACTGGAAGGTTGTCACCACCACTCGCTTCACCCCGACCGCATCATGCAGCGGCTTGAGCGCCATGACCAACGGGGTCGTTGTGCAATTGGGAATGGACACGATCCCCCGGGGAAGCGATCGCAACGCCGCGGCATTTACTTCCGGAACCACCAGCGGCACTTGCGGATCCATCCGAAAGACCCCGCTGTCGTCGATGACCACGACCCCGGCCGCACCCAAGCGAGGGCCATACTCCTTACTGATGGCATCCGTCGCGGAGATGAAGGCGAAATCAACGCCGGCAAAGGAAGAGGACTCGGTCAATACTTCAACCGTCCACTCCTTGCCTTGACAAGTCATCACCTCACCGGCGGAGCGCTTCGACGCAAACAGCCGGAGTGCAGCCAGCGGGAAGTTTCGCTCTTCGAGAATTTCCAGACTCTCCTTGCCGACCGCACCGGTCGCTCCAAGAATGGCCACGGTGTAGGCGGACTTTTTCTTAAGCATGTGACGAATCCTATTCCAGCGAAAGGGCACGAATACGGTGATTAAAGGTGTCGGCGATCAAGAGTGTCCGCTCGCCATCCGCGACAATACCGAAGGGATAGCACAACCCTGCCTCCAATGCCGATCCACCGTCACCGATGGACGAGGCAGACCCGGTACCGGCAATGCGCGTCAAGTGACCCGTCGTGCAGTCCCATCGACGGATCAGGTGGCTGTCAGAATCAGTCAGGAATAGATTGCCGTCTTGATCCAGCGCAATCCCTGAGGGCCGGGAGACACTTGGAGACGGCGGATCATCGGGCGACTGATAGCGATAACTTCCTCCGTCACCGACCGCCGTCGCGATCATACCGGTGACAAGATCGACGGATCGGATACGACTATTGAACGTATCGGCAATATAGAGCGTCCCCGCCGCAACGGCTAACCCACTGGGCCCGGCCAGGCTCGACTCCACCGCCGGTTTACCGTCTCCATCGTATGCCGCCGATCCCATTCCTGCGACCGTACGGATGATCCCGGTCTTCAGGTCGACGGCCCGCAC
>FSSH01001755.1_pt1 | contig 16114 bp, 4 predicted proteins | sample 1166101 | NCBI WGS metagenome assembly FSSH01 (sample SAMEA32972668, study PRJEB13176) | freshwater metagenome | biome: Drinking water system; feature: Biomass in drinking water that filtered by 0.45 um membrane; material: drinking water | place: USA | collected 2012-12-20 | depth 0 m | reverse complement strand
ACCGCGCCGCCTCCACTTTGGCGGCTCGATATTCATTGACAGCCCGATCGCGATCCGCGCGATTGAGCGTCGGGTCGAGTTCAATCAGCACATCGCCTTTTTTCACGGTCTGCCCGTCCTGCACATGGATCGAGGCGATCACACCGGTTTCATACGGTTGAATCGTTTTCGAATAGCCGCTGGGAATAATTTTCCCCTGCGCCGTGGCGACGATATCGATCCAGCCAAACGTGGCCCACAACGCGCCGGCCGTGAAGACCGTCAGGATTGTCCAGAGAATTGCGCGGCCGATAGGGGAAGGAGGCGCCTGTTGAATTTCCAGCACCGCCGGCAGAAACTCCGTCGTTGACGGAGAGGGGGTCAGGTACCCTGCACCCATGGTGCCTGACCCCTTTCCTGCATTTTCAGCCTGCCACGCCGCCTTCCACACCGTCCAATGCCGTGCAATCATTCCAAATGCCATGCGACCTCAGTTCCTCATGCATCACAGGCAAGTGGCGAGTGGTAAGTGGCCTGAGTGCGGACTCCGTAGTCCTCAACCAGCTGTTCCGAATACCTCAACACTCGCGCCTCGTCATTCGTTCCGAGCCACTCGCTCCTTGCCACTCGCTATTCGCCACTTCCCCCTCACCCCTCACGTTTCACGGCTGCGCCGCCGTCCTGATACCGATGCATTCGCGCATAGAAGCCTTGGATACGCAACAACTCCTCGTGCGAACCTTGCTCCACGATCTCGCCCCGTTCAACGACATAGATCCGATGGGCCGGACGCACCGTACTCAACCGGTGCGCCACGATGAAGACCGTGCGCCCTTTGCAAATCTGAGCCATATTTTGTTGGATGACCGCTTCGGATTCGTAGTCCAGCGAGCTGGTCGCCTCGTCGAAGATCAGAATACGCGGATCCGCAACCAGGGCCCGCGCAATCGCAATCCGCTGGCGCTGTCCACCCGAAAGCGAACATCCGTGCTCGCCGACCGTCGTATCGTAGCCCTCCGGCAATTCGAGAATGAACTCGTGGGCACCGGCCAGCGTGGCCGCCTGGATCACCCGTTCCATTGCCAGGCCGGGATCGGTCAGCGCGATATTGTCCCGTACTGAGCGATTGAAGAGAAAGTTTTCTTGCAAGACCACCCCCACTTGCCGCCGCAGCCAGGCCGGATCGACCTGCGCCAGATCGACGCCATCGACCAGAATGCGCCCGCGCTCCGGCACATAGAGCCGCTGGATCAATTTGGCGATCGTGCTCTTCCCGGACCCGGACCGTCCGACAAGGCCGATGACTTGTCCCGGCGCAACTGAGAAGGACACCTTTCGCAGCACTTCGGGGCCGTCGGGGCGGTAGCGGAATGTCACATCATCGAACACAACCTGTCCTGCAACGTGGGGCAACGTCGTCCGATTCGGATTATAGGATGGCTCCGGCTGCGTGTTGAGTACGTCTCCCAGCCGCTGGACGGAAATGCCGACCTGCTGGAAATCCTGCCACAAATTCACCAAACGCAGCATGGGTCCCGTCACTTGCGCCGACAGCATGTTGAACGCGATCAGCTGTCCGATGCTCAACTCCCCGCCGATCACATGATACGCGCCGACCCAGAGGACGGCCACCGTCGTAATCTTCTGAACACCGGTTGCGATCTGACCGGCCACAGTAATCAAGCTCGTCGCGCGGAAGCTCGCCCGCACATAGCCGGATAGCTGCTCCTCCCACTTGCGGAGCAGCGGTGGCTCGACCGCCATCGCCTTGACGGTCTGCATGCCGCTGACGGTCTCCACCAAGAACGCTTGATTGTCCGCGCCGCGATTGAACTTTTCATGGAGCCGGGCCCGGATTGCCGGCGTAATCGCGACCGACAGCAGCGCGTAGACCGGCAACGAGGCCATCACCACGATCGTCAACATCGGACTGTAGAACCACATCACCGTCAGGAAGACGATCGTAAAGATCACGTCCAGCACCACCGTCACGGAATTGCTGGTCAGAAACTGGCGGATCTGTTCCAGCTCCCGCACCCGGGCCACCGTATCGCCGACACGTCGGGCTTCGAAGTACGACAGCGGCAGGGCCAGAAGATGGCGGAACAGTTGCGCGCCCAGGCCCACGTCGATCCGGTTGGTCGTGTGGGCAAACAGATAGGTGCGCAGTCCGCCCAGGATAGCCTCGAAGACCGCCAGCGTGATCATGCCGATGGCCAGCACATGCAGCGTGGTGAAACCCTTGTGCACCAGCACCTTGTCGATGACCACTTGCGTGAAAAGCGGCGTCAGGAGCGCGAAAAGTTGCAGGAAGAACGAGGCGACCAGCACTTCGCCCAGCAGCTTCCGGTATTTGACGATCGCGGGAATAAACCAGGTGAAGTCGAATTTTAAGTCTTGCAGGCGCAGATTGGCACGTTTGGTAAAGAGCAGCAGTTCTCCGGCCCAAGCCGATTCGAATTGCTCACGGGACAGCACGAGCGGACGGGCTTCGGCCGGATCTTGAATCAGCGCTTTGTCCCCATCGATCTTGGCCAGCACGACGTACCGGCCATCCGTCCGCTTGGCGACGGCGGGCAACGGGGTGCCGGGCAACTTGCTCCACTGGGTCTTGAGCAACCCGGCTTTCAGTCCAAGATGTTTCGCGGCGCGGAGCAGTTCGGTATCGGAAAGAGGCTGGCCGGACTGCGCAAACTGATGGCGGAGCTGCGAGCCGTCGGCCGGGAGATCATAAAACCGGGCCAGAATCAGTAGACAGGTCAGGCCTGTATCGGCAGCTCCGGCAACGGAGGATTGCGGGGGCGCATCAGGTCGAGGAGGCACCGTTCCGTTGTCAGTCGCCATCGGCACATCTTAGAGCACTTGCTTATGAAACAAAACAGTTTCGTGGTTTCCTACAGAACACTACGTAGCTGGCATCCTCCTGGTTTTTGCACATTCACTCACCCTGGCCGTCTCACCTCAGGTTATTGTCTTTTTCATCCGACGTCTTGTGAATCCTTCGTCATTCGTCACGGGCCCGCCCGCCGAAGCTCGGCGCAGGAGGGTCATTCATCCGAATAACTCACAACTCAACACTAGTTACCGCCCCTCACCCCTCACGCCCCAAGCGACTGCCAATTCGCGGCGATGATCGCCTGGTACTGCGTTTGATCCCCCAGCCCTGCCGCCGCCTGGTCCCAGGTCACGCCGGTATTAGTCGTGAAAGCGGCCATCGCCTGGATGAGCGTCTCCACTTGGGTACTGAGCAAGACTTGTCCATTGCCGGCCTGAATCATCTCCGTCCGATTGGCTGCACTGGTGTCCCAGTCCTGGACAGTGATCTGATCCGTGGTGCCTTCAATCGCAATGCGCAAACCGTTGGCCTGGTGGCTGATGATCAGATCCAGCGGATTGATCCCACTCTGGAAGAGAACTCTGTCGGCCGTGCCGCTGTTATCCTGTACGAGATCCTGGCCATCGCCGAGCGCGAAGCCAAAGGTGTCGTTACCCAGCCCGCCATTGAGCATGTCATTGCCGCCGCCCCCATTGAGGATATCGTTGCCTGCATTGCCGATCAGGCTATCGTCCAGACCGGTGCCGGTGAGCACATTGGCCCCGTTGTTGCCGGTGAGCGTCATACCGTTACTTGTCACCGCCGCGGCATTCACATTGATCGCGGCTACGCCGGTGGTGAGCCCCGCTGCGTTGGCGATCTGTACCTGCTCGATATTGCTCACGAGATTGGTCAGGGTTAATGTGCCGGCCGCCGCCCCGGTATAGCGCAGTGTATCGGTATCCGCCCCGCCGTCGATCGTTTCTCCTACCGCGAATTCCAGGGTCGAGCCGAGGAGTATGAGGTCGTTGCCGGCCCCACCCTGTATATTGTCGCTCCCAACCCCGCCGTTGAGAATATCATTGCCATCGCCCCCGTTCAGCTCATCATTCCCCGCCAGGCCCGTGAGGGTATTATTCCCGTCGTTTCCGGTGAGACTGTTGGCCAGCGCATTGCCGGTGCCGATCACGGCCGTCCCGATCAGTTCCAAGTTCTCGACGTTGGCGCCCAACGTATAATTCAGCGCGGACCGTACGGTATCGGTCCCCGCATTCAGCCCTTCGGTGATCACATCGGTGGCCGCGTCCCGAACATAGGTATCGTTGCCAAATCCCCCCGCCATCCTGTCCGCCCCCGTACCGCCGTCAAGCACATCGTTCCCCAACCCGCCCACGAGGGTGTCGTTGCCCGCGCCCCCTGTCAGCTGGTTGTTCCCGCTGTTACCGGTCAGGATGTTATTCAGACTGTTGCCCGTCCCGCTCTCGTCGCCGCTACCGGTCAATGTGAGGTGCTCCACGTTCCCCAGTGAGGCCAGGCTGAATGTCATCGCACTCTGCACCACATCCACCCCACCCGCCGCGCCGGCCACGGATTCCGTCACCGTATCGAGCGCGCTTTCCACCACATAGGTGTCGTTGCCTGCGCCCCCGTCCATCGCGTCATCGCCGGTGCCGCCGTTGAGGGTATCGTTCCCCAGTCCGCCGATAAGCGTGTCATTGCCGTCGCCGCCGTTGAGAATATTGGCCCCGCTGTTGCCCGTGAGCTGATTGTTCCCACCATCCCCGGTCGCATTGAGCGCGGCCACGCCGGTCAGCACCACATGCTCGATCTCGTCAAACGGAGCGACATTCAAGTCCACGCTGCGGTTGATTTGCACGGTATCATTGGCATCGCCGGCCGCTTCATTGATGACGTCGAGTAGGTTGTCGATGACATAGGTATCGTCGCCGAGGCCGCCGGTCATGTTATCGGCACCGAGGCCGCCATTGAGGGTGTCGTTCCCATCGTTGCCGATCAACGTATTGATCGAGCCATTGCCGGTGAGGATGTTGTCCGCCGCATTGCCGGTCAGGTTAAAGAGCCCAGTCCCCAGGACCTGGACATTTTCGACCTCACCATAGGCGCTATTGAGATCGATCTCTGTTGCGACCGCTACGTTGTAGGCCAGCCGCACGGTGTCGGAGCCTTCACCCACGGCCTCCGTCACGGTATCGGCTGCGCTATCCACAATGAACAGATCGTCCCCCAGCCCGCCGACCATGGTATCGGCCCCCAACCCGCCGATTAGAGTATCGTTGCCGTTCTCGCCATTGAGGGTGTCATTGCCAGCCAGGCCAGACAGGATGTTGTTCCCGCTGTTACCGGTCAGCTCGTTATTCAGCGCGGTGCCGGTACCATTGATGTTGCCAGTTCCCGTGAGAATCAGATTTTCGACGTTGGCCCCCAGCGTATAGGTGAGCGAGGATTCCACGGTATCGGTGCCGGCATTCAGCGCTTCGGTGATCACGTCCGTCGCCGCATCCCGCACATAGGTGTCATCCCCCAATCCCCCGATCATGGTATCGACACCCACGCCCCCGTCGAGCCTATCGTGGCCGGCGTTGCCGAGCAGCCGGTCGTTGCCGAGACCGCCCGTCAGCTGGTTATCACCGCTGTTGCCGGTCAACGTATTGGCCAGGGCGTTGCCTGTGCCGTTGATATTGCCGCCGCCCATCAGGGTGAGATGCTCGACATTCGCCCCAAGCGTAAAGTTTGCCGCCGTGCTCTGCACCAGATCGGTCCCGGCATTGGGGGCCTCAACCACGGAGTCGGTATCGTTCTGCACGACATAGGTATCGTTGCCCAAGCCTCCGGTCAACACGTTGATGCCGCTGTTGCCGGTCAGAATATTCGCCAGGGCGTTCCCCGTGCCGTCAATGTCCCCCGCACCGGTCAGCTCCAAATGCTCCACATTGACACCCAGGGTGTAATCGACAGACGAAAAGATCCTGTCGGTCCCGGCCGACGCGGCTTCGGTGACGACATCATTCACACTGTCGACCGTATAGCTATCGTGGCCCAGGCCGCCGGTCATGGTGTCATTGCCCAATCCGCCATCGATGACATCATTGCCGGTGGACCCAACAATAATGTTGTCCCCGTCGCTGCCGGTCACCGTCACGAAGCTGCCGATACCGGCTGCATTCAGATGCTCGAAATTCGTTTGCGCGAGCGCATCGGCTACCCCGCCGCTCGAGACCACTTGGTCGGTCCCGGAAGACAGATCCACAACAACCTCATGGGTGCCGGGCACAATCCCACTGAGCACCAATGTATCGTTGTCCGCCCCGGCATCGATCGTGTCCGTATTTCCAGCCGTGACGAGCATCGTGATCCGGTCGTCACCTGCCTCTCCGTTGACGGTATCCTGCCCAAGCCCACCGGCGAGAATATCGTTGCCGTCGCCCCCATTGAGCGTGTCCCCATTGGGTCCGCTGATCGTGATGGTGTCATTGCCGGCACCGCCGGAGAAACTCATGCCGACACCGGAATTATTGGCATATGTAATGGTGTCATCGCCCGGCATCAGATTGCCGACCACTGAGAAGAGATCGCCGACCGTTGCCAGGTCACCGGATGCGATCGCGGCCTCCAGTACATCGATGTCGACTGACAAACCAGTCATCTTGATCGTATTGGCCCCCGACGCGACCAACACTGCAGTGACGGTTCCGGTCAGACTCGCGCTGATGAGATCACCCATCATGTTGAGACTTCCGCTGAAAGTGACCGTAGCGGAGCCGATCTTCACGACCAACGAGGTCACCGAGCCCGACACATTCCCGTTCGGCGGAAAGTCCGAGGGGATAAAGATGTTGCCCTTGACCGTTTCGGAGAACCCCGTGGACCCGATTGTTGCAGAGGTCACAAATTCATCACCGTTGCCGAGAACTCTGCTGCCATACTGCAACAGTTCCCCGGTGGCAGTGTTGCTGAAGCTAAACGAGCTGGTTAAAGGAGGAGTGAATCCGGAAATCCCGAGCCGCAGTCTTCCACCCGAAACAAGGTCCAGGACCACTACGGTCCGACTTGCCGAAACAATGGAATAATTAGCGGGGTCCTGTATCGCAGTGAGTATCTGGCCCACTCGATTCAGAAACGTGACGAAATGCGCCTCAAAATCGACCTGACTGAGCGAGATCGTCGACCAATCGGTAGTGGATGAGCCGGTAATGATTGCCATGACGGAGCTCCTTCTCGTAAGGCGATGCAGGCACTGCCCCAGACTATGGATTCATATGCGGGACTGCGACTTCGGTTGAAACCACAGGCCAAATCTATGCGCTCTTGTTTCCTTCTCTGTCAAGACCCCTTCTACTCAGTAGGAGACCTACTGACCATGACAACCGGCCAGGCTGGCGGCACGGCAAGGACTGCGCCTTGCGCCTGCGCAAGGCGCACCTAGAAATGCTGTTGAGAAACCGTAGCTTGTGGGACTTGGGTCGATGCGGCTGGAAGAAACTTTTCGAATTCGGCGAGTGCCTCACCCGCTTTGAGAACAACGGGTCACAAACAAAAAGGGGAGCCTTCCGTCTGGAAGACTCCCCTTCTGTTTGCGCCTTACCTCTACTTATTGCCAGTTCGCCGCGATAATGTTTTGAACCGTAGGAAGCAATCCTGGATTATCAAGGGCTTGATCCCAACTAACTCCGGAAGTCGCCGAGAAGGTGGCCATCTGCTGGATGAGTCGCTCCACCTGCGAGCTAAGCAGGAGATCTCCGTTGGCAGCCTGGATAGTCTCGACCTGGGAGGCCGCACCTGTGTACCAATTTTGAATCGTGATCTGGTCGGATGTGCCATGAACCGCAATGCGCAGATCATTAGCCTGCCGGCTGATTACCAGATCGATCGGATCGATTGCGCTCCCGCTCTCGAAGCGCAGCCTGTCGGCCCCGCCGCTGTCCTGCACCAGATCCTGCCCGTCCCCCGCTCCGACAATAAATGTGTCGTTTCCAGCCCCTCCGACCAGCTGATCGTTGTTTGCGCCGCCGTCGAGCTGATCATTGCCGGTCCCGCCGGTGAGCGTATCGGCGCCATCTCCGCCATTGAGGGTATCGTTGCCGTCGCCACCGTTGAGGGTGTCTGCGCCCGCGAGCCCGGTGAGCACGTTGTTCCCGCTGTTCCCCGTCAGTACATTATCGAGCGTATTGCCGGTGCCATTGAGACTCGCGCTCCCCAGCAGGGTGAGGTGCTCCACATTCGCGCTGAGTGTGACACTGGCCGTGCTCTCTACCACATCCGTGCCCCCATTTAAGGCCTCGGTAATACTATCGCTCGTACTGTTGACGACATAGGTGTCGTTGCCTGCACCTCCGGTGAGGGTGTCGTTGCCTGTGCCGCCGTCGAGCCGATCGTTGCCGCTTCCACCATCGAGCGTATCGTTACCGCTTCCACCGTCGAGGCTGTCGTTGCCCGCTCCTCCGTCAAGGCTATCGCTGCCGCTTGACCCGACCAGATTATTATTCCCGGCACTGCCGGTCACGTTCACCGATCCACCCACACCCAGCCCCGAGGCATCGAGATGCTCGAAGTTGCTCTGAGTCAATACGCTGTCTGCCACCCCGCCGATGATCGTCACCTGATCGCTTGCCGACAGATCCACTGTCACGACTCCAGTGCCTCCCACTATACCGCTCAAGGCCAGCGTATCATTCCCATCCTCCCCATCCGCATCGTCCACATCGCCCGATGTCACCAACATGGTGACACGGTCGTCGCCCAACCCTCCGGTCACCGTGTCCTGACCGGTATCGCCGACAAGTTGATCGTTGCCCGCGTCCCCATGCAACGTATCGTCGTCCGCCCCGCCGTTGAGGGTATCGTTGCCCGCACCGCCGGCCAGCACGTCGTTCCCAACCCCACCCGTGAGCACATTGGCTCCACTATTCCCGGTAAGGATGTTGTTGAGCGCATTCCCGGTACCGTTGATCGTCCCTGTTCCCAACAACGTCAGGTTTTCAACCTCCGACCCTAGGGTATGGCTGATCGACGATTGCACCGTATCGGTGCCTTCCCCGACCGACTCAGTGATAGTGTCGCCGAGGTGGTCGATCACGTAGGTGTCGTCCCCCAAGCCACCGGTCATGCTGTCGGCGCCTGCCCCTCCGTTCAGCACGTCGTCGCCGAGACCGCCGATCAACTGATCGTTGCCCGCCCCCCCATTGAGCGTATCGTTGCCGCTGTTGCCCATGAGGATATTGGCCGCGCTGTTGCCGGTCAGACTGTTATCACCGTTATCCCCCGTCGCATTGAACGCGCCTGTGCCGCTGAGGACGATATGTTCTATCTCGGTAAATGCTCCCACATTGAGATCGACGCTGCCGTTGATCTGCACTGTGTCAGTGCCTGCTCCCGCAAGTTCGACGAGCGTATCCTGGAGATTGTCGATCACATAGGTATCGTTGCCCAGGCCGCCCACCAGCGTATCAATACCTGCCCCGCCGTCGAGAATGTCATCGCCATCGCCTCCGTCCAACTGGTCATCCCCCGCCATACCGATGAGGCGATTATTCCCACTGTTACCGATGAGAGTATTATTGAGCGTATTGCCCGTGCCGTTGAGATGTGCGCTCCCCAACAGAGTCAAATGCTCCACATTGGCGCCGAGTACCTTGCTGACAGTTGCCTGCACCAGATCGGTGCCCGCGTTCAACGCTTCTGTCACCGTATCACTTGCGCTGTCGACCACATAGATGTCGTTCCCCAGACCGCCGGCCATCCGATCTGCGCCGGCACCGCCATCCAGGGTGTCGTTCCCCGCATTGCCGGTAAGCGTGTCGTTGCCTGCAGCCCCCGTCAAGACATTGTCCCCGCTGTTGCCGGTGAGAATGTTGTTGAGATTGTTGCCGGTGCCATCGATGTCGCCCGGCCCCAGGAGCGTCAGATGCTCGACATGAGCCCCTAACGTAAACGTTGCCGCGGCGCTCTGCACCGAATCAGTCCCGGCATTGAGGGCCTCCACTACCGAGTCGGTATCGTTCTGCACCACATAGGTGTCGTTCCCTCCCCCCCCGGTCAGCACATTGACCCCGCTGTTGCCGATGAGGATGTTCGCCAGCGTGTTCCCGGTACCGTCGATATCCGCCGTGCCGGTGAGCTCTAAATTCTCCACATTCGTGCTCAGTGTGTAATCAACCGACGAGAAGACTGTGTCGATCCCGGCCGACGGAGCTTCGGTGACGACATCACTCACACTGTCGACCGTATAGGTATCGTTGCCTCGCCCCCCACTCATGGTGTCATCGCCGGCGCCGCCATCAAGGCTGTCGTTGCCGCTGGAACCGATGAGGGTGTTGTTGCCCGCACTGCCGGTGACGGTGACGAACCCACTGAGTCCGGCTGCATTCAGATGCTCAAAGTTGCTCTGCACGAACACCTCAGCCACACCCCCAATTGAAACGACCTGATCAGCCTGGGACAGATCGACTACGACGGCACGGGTGCCAGGCGCCACACCACTGAGCACCAACGTGTCGTTGTCGGCGCCGGCATCGACAGTATCCCGATTATTAGCAGTGACCAACATCGTGATCCGGTCGTCGCCTGCATCTCCGTTGACGAGATCCTGCCCAAGCCCCCCATCGAGCGTATCGTTGCCGTCCCCGCCAGTGAGGGTGTCCACGCCCGCAAGCCCGGTGAGCACATTATTCCCGCTGTTACCGGTGAGATCGTTGTTCAGCGTATTGCCCGTGCCGTTGAGATGCGCGCTCCCCAGCAGAGTCAAATGTTCCACATTGGCGCCGAGTACCTTGCTGACAGTTGCCTGCACCAGATCGGTGCCCGCGTTCAACGCTTCTGTCATCGTATCGCTTGCGCTGTCGATCACATAGATGTCGTTCCCCAGGCCGCCGGCCATCCGATCCACGCCGAGGCCGCCGTTGAGGGTGTCGTTGCCGGCATTGCCCGTCAGGGTGTCGTTGCCCGCATCTCCCGCTAAGACATTGTTCCCGCTGTTGCCTGTGAGAATGTTATTCAGCACGTTGCCGATGCCCTCGAGGTCGCCCGTGCCCAGAAGCGTGAGATGCTCGACATTAGCCCCTAACGTAAACGTCGCCGCCGTGCTCTGCACCAGGTCGACGCCGCCAGCAGTCCCGCTCAACACTTCATCGACAACATCGCCTACGCTGTCCACCACATAGATGTCGTTGCCTGCGCCCCCGACCAAAGTATCGTCCCCGGTACCACCGTTCAGCGTATCGTTGCCGTTTCCACCATCAAGGGTGTCGTTACCGTCTGAGCCGATCAGACTATTGTTTCCAGCGCTGCCGGTCACATCCACTGAGCTGCCTACTCCAAGCCCCGACGCATCAAGATGCTCGAAATTGTTCTGGAGAAGACCTTCCGCCGCGCCGCCGATGTCCGTGACCTGATCGCTGGCCGACAAATCCACGGTCACGATGCCGGCCCCCCCTACGACGCCGCTCAAAGCCAATGTGTCGTTCCCTGCCTCGCCATTGGCCGCATCCACATCGCCCGCAGTGACCAGCATCACGATCCGGTCCTCGCCCAATCCGCCAATGACCGAGTCCTGCCCCATCCCGCCGTCAAGCGTATCGTTGCCAGTCCCGCCCAGGAGTTGATCGGCGCCATCTCCGCCATCAAGGAAGTCGTTGCCGGACAGTCCGGTGAGGATGTTATTGCCGTTGGTGCCGGTGATCATGTTGTTCAAGTTATTGCCAGTGCCGTTCAGCGCCCCCCCGGTCAGCGTCAGATTCTCGACGTTGGCTTGCAATGTATGGTTGACTGAAGCCAGCACGACATCGGTGCCGGCATTGCGACCTTCGGTCACGACATCCGTCGCGGCATCGATGACATAGCTATCATCGCCCGAGCCGCCGGCCATCCGGTCGGCGCCGGCGCCGCCGTCCAGAGTATCGTTCCCGGCGCCACCAGTGAGAATATCGTTCCCGCTGGTACCAGTGAGCACGTTGGCCCCGGCGTTGCCGATGAGAGTCAGCCCGGTCCCAACGGCAGATGCATTCAGGTTCAAATCGGTCGTGCCTGTAGTGAGCCCTGCTGCTGTACTGATCACGACCTGCTCAACCCCGACAACCCCCGCCTCTAACACAAGGGTCTCGCCCACCGTCGTGCTCGTAAAGCGGAGCACGTCTGTGCCCACCCCACCGTCAATCACTTCACCCGCGCCATGGTCCGCGGCTGCCCCGACCACGATGATATCGTTACCGGCTCCGCCGCTCAGCGTATCGGTACCCGCCCCGCCGTTGAGGGTATCGTTGCCATCACCACCCGTCAGAATATCGTTGCCACCCCCACCTGTAAGAATATTCGCATTGGCGTTTCCCGTAAGACTGTTGTCGCTGGCATTCCCGGTCGCATTGATCGCAACTGTCCCGGTGAGGACTGCTTGTTCGATATGGGCAAACATCCCAAAGTTTAAATCGACCGTGCGGTTGATCTGTACCTTATCGATACCTCCGAGAGTCTCGATGATGTTGTCACCGAGATTGTCGATGACGTACGTATCGTTTCCAGACCCGCCGGTCATCGAATCCGCCCCAGTTCCGCCATCGAGCACATTAGTCCCAAAAGAGTCTGTCAAGATGTCATCGCCATCTCCACCAAAGAGCTGATCATCTCCATGGCTATCATCCAACACATCGTTGCCGCCATCGCCCCTGAGTACGTCGTTCCCATGAGAACTGGTAATCTGATCGTTTCCCTCTCCGCCAATCAGTTGGTCATCACCCCAATTGTCGTCCAGAACATCGTTTCCATTCCCTCCCATCAACACATCGTTACCCCAACTCGCAGTAAGCGTGTCGTCTCCGTCTAGGCCAAATAGGTTATCAGCCCCTCCCGTGTCATTGAGAATATCGTTGCCGGGGGTGCCGGTAATATCAGCCATGGTGGCCTCCCTCATTACCTTCCGAGTTTCGACACAGCCTCACGTACGCCCGTCGTACTTTTGGAACACATCGCGCAAGAACACAATCTGCCCTATGCCTTCGGCTTCGGTTTCCGAGCCTCACGAAAATTGGCTAAGACCTGCTGGATCTGCTGATGCAACCTCGCCAAAGTGCCGACATCCATCGCCACACGAGTAACGAGATGCCCCTCCAAGCCCTTCGGTGCCGCTTGACCATCCTTCGCGGTCTTTGCAATTGCGGCAAGCAGCGCCGGCTCGATGAAACCGAAATCCAGATAGGCAGTTCCCTGCGCGACGCCGACGTTCGCGTAATTCACTGCGCGGGGATGCGCTGAGGACTCGGAGGGTTTCAACCGGACATTCAAGGAAATGGTCGCGTCTTTGGATTCACTCACTGGATAACCTCCCCGGTACTAGGTAACGAACGAAACTTGAATGGATCATGGACATACAGTGCATTGTCATCCTAATGAGAATGCCGCACAAGCAAATACAGCCATTGAATTCCTGTTGATACAAGAAGGGGAGACCTTCCGATAAGAAGACCTCCCCTTCTATGACACGAACGACGCGGTACTACTGCCAGTTGGCAGCCAAGATGTTCTGCACCTGCTGCGGCTGCTGATCGATGGCCTGATCCCAGGTCAAACCGGTCTGCTGGCTGAACGAAGCCATGGCCTGGATCAACTGATCCACCTGTGTGCTGAGGAGGACTTGCCCGTTGCCGGCCTGGATCGTTTCCGTCCGATTCGATGAACTGGTGTACCAGTTCTGAACCGTCACGTAATCGGTCGACCCATGAATGGACAGGCGGAGATCGTTCGCTTGCCGGCTAATGACGAGATCGAGGGGATTGATCCCTGCATCATAGGCGACCCGGTCTGCCGACCCTCCGCTGTCCTGCACCAGATCCTGCCCTTCGCCACGGCCGAAGAGATAGGTATCGCTGCCGCTGCCGCCGTTGACCGTGTCGTTGCCGAGACCGCCACGCAACGTATCGTTGCCGCCGGATGCATTCAACACGTTATTGGCGCTGTTGCCGGTCAAGATGTTTGCCGAGCCGTTACCCGTCCCATTAATGGCCGCGTCGCCGATCAACGTCAAGTTTTCAAGATTGGACCCCAACGTCCATGTTACGGAACTCTGGACCGTATCGGCTCCACCACCACTGGACTCCACCACTGTATCGCCTACCCCGACGACGTAGGTGTCGTTCCCGGCCCCTCCGGTGAGTCTGTTCGCTGCACTATTCCCGGTGAGGATATTTGCCAGGGAATTCCCGGTGCCGTTAATGGCAGCCGTGCCCGTCAGAGTGAGATGCTCGACATTTGAACCCAGCGTATAGGTCAGTGCGCTGTGCACAGTATCAGTTCCACCACCCGTTGCTTCAACGACCGAGTCACCCGCCCCGATCACGTAGGTATCGTTCCCCGCTCCACCAGTCAACACATTGACTGCGCTGTTGCCCGTAAGCACGTTATCAAGACTGTTTCCGGTTCCATTGATCGCAGAGGATCCGGTCAAGGTGAGATTCTCAACATTGGCTCCCAATGTATAGGTGATGCCGCTTTGCACCGTATCGAAACCTTCATTCGCCGCCTCGGTGACGGTGTCGCCCGCGTTGTCCACCACGTACGTGTCATCGCCCTGCCCGCCCGTCATGTTGTCAGCCCCGGCCGCTCCATCAAGGACGTTCGCCGCGATATTGCCGAGTAGAATATTGTTGAGATTGTTACCCGTCCCATTGATTGCATCGGTGCCGGTCAACGTCAGGTCTTCGACATTATCTGAAAGGACAACCGATACAACACTCTGGACCAGATCCATCCCCTCATTGAGGCCCTCCACAACCACATCGCCGGCTCCAACTGTGTACGTATCGTTCCCGGCGCCACCACTGAGTATGTTGGCCGCACTATTGCCGGCAAGCAGATTGTCCAGCTCATTGCCAGTTCCATTAATGGCCGCTGATCCAATCAACGTCAGATGCTCCACGTCGGCTGTCAGCTGATAGCTAACGGCTGACAGTACCGTATCGCTCCCGGCGCTCGCCGCCTCAGTGACCGTATCACCCACGTTGTCCACCACATAGGTGTCATCCCCTGCGCCACCGCTCATGGAATCGGAGCCAAGACCACCATCAAGCATGTTATTGCCGCTATTTCCGATGATCGTATTATTGATGGAGCTGCCGGTGGCATCGATTGAGTCTGTTCCGGTCAAAATCATTGTTTCGATGTCGGCATCTCCGGTCAGCGAGAAGCTCACCGAGGTATACACCTGATCATTCCCTTCTCCCGTGAACTCAGTCACGACATCCGCGGCATTGTCGACAATGAACGTATCATCGCCGCTGCCACCGGACATCTGATCCGCTCCAGTTCCACCGTCCAGCACATCATCGCCTTGATTCCCGTAGAGTCCATCGTTGCCACCCAACCCGTGGATCGTGTCCGCCAGCTCGCTGCCGTACAGGCTGTCATCCCCTTCGGTGCCGGTCAGCGTGGTCTCCAAGCGTGCCAGCACCGTCGCCTGATCCCACACGGTCCCGTCCGCAAACCGAATCTCCTCGATCTGCCCGTTCGGGAGAAACCAGTCTAGAATCGTGAGCGCATCGCCCGTCGCATTCAGTCGTAACGTGATGGCGTTGGCATTCACGCCCAAATCGCGCGTAACCGTCACGTCACCCGGGGCCACCCCGCTCAGCACCTCCACCCGATCAATGCTGCCCGGCGTGACGTCGAAGTCGGACACCGTATCCTGCCCACTCCCTACCCCCCACCGATACGTGTCGCTGCCGCCCTGGAAGTCGCTCATGAAATCAGTGCCAACGCCCCCGTCGTACACGTCGTTACCCGCCCCGCCCTGCAACAGGTCATCGCCCGCCCCGCCCAAGAGCACGTCATCCCCATCATTTCCAGAAAGAGAGTCATTCCCTCCAAGACCTTGCATATAGTTCGATTCAGCACTTCCCCACAGATAATCATCGCCTTCTGTCCCCGTCAGAGACTGCTGGAGCCTTGCTTGGATCGCCGCCTGATCCCATTCGGTGCCATCGGCAAACTGAATCCGCTCAATACTGTTGAACCCCTGGATCTGCAGCTGATCGTCACTCTGCGCCAGCCGCAAGGTCAGCCCCCCCGGATTGGTCGCCCAATCCTGGGTCACAAACAACGTGCTCGGCGTCACGCCCTGGCCCACCACCACTGTATCCACGTCGGCCACGTCCCAGCCCCAGTCCTGCACGGTATCGATGCCGCTCCCCACCCCGAACAGATACGTGTCGCTGCCCGCAGAGTCTTGCAGCAGGTCGTTGCCTGCCCCGCCGTTCAACAGGTCGTTCCCCATGCCCCCATCCAACAGGTCAGTGCCGTCGCCCCCCAGCAGGGCATCGT
>FSSH01004254.1_pt1 | contig 16117 bp, 13 predicted proteins | sample 1166101 | NCBI WGS metagenome assembly FSSH01 (sample SAMEA32972668, study PRJEB13176) | freshwater metagenome | biome: Drinking water system; feature: Biomass in drinking water that filtered by 0.45 um membrane; material: drinking water | place: USA | collected 2012-12-20 | depth 0 m | reverse complement strand
AGTCCACATGCGCATAATGACGGTTCGATGTTTCGTATTCCACGTGTGCCGTATTAATGGTAATCCCACGCGCACGCTCTTCCGGTGCTGAGTCAATCTGATCGTAGCTCTTCGCTTCTCCGCCAAATTTCTTCGTCAATATCGTCGTAATCGCCGCCGTCAGCGTCGTCTTACCATGATCCACGTGCCCTATCGTACCAACATTTACGTGTGGCTTCGACCGCTCAAATTTACTCTTTGCCATGTTTTATCCCTCTACACTCTATCCAATTCAATTATTTTTTATTGATTATCGCATCAGCCACATTTTTCGGTGCTTCTGAATAATGTTTAAATTCCATTGAGTAAGTTGCCCTACCCTGCGTGGCCGATCTTAATGCTGTCGAATAGCCAAACATTTCTGCTAACGGCACCTCGGCCCGAATTACTTTAAACCCAGGCACGTCTTCCATCCCTTGTATCATGCCACGTCTAGACGACAAATCTCCAACTACGTTCCCCATAAAATCTTCTGGTGACTCCACTTCAACTGCCATCATTGGCTCCAACAGCACCGGATTGGCTTTACGCATGCCATCTTTAAATGCTATAGAAGCAGCCATCTTGAACGCATTTTCGTTTGAATCTACATCGTGATATGAGCCGTCAAAAAGTGTAACCTTAACATCTACCACTGGATATCCTGCCAATACGCCACTTGGTAACGTTTCCAGCAAACCTTTCTCGACCGCTGGTATATATTCGCGCGGCACGGAACCGCCTTTTATCTCATCAACAAACTCAAAACCCTTGCCCGTCTCATTAGGTTCCATTTTCAACCATACATGACCATACTGACCACGTCCGCCTGATTGCTTAACAAATTTTCCTTCGATCTCAACATATTTTCTTATTGCTTCACGATACGCAACTTGAGGAGCACCAACATTAGCCTCCACGCCAAATTCCCGCTTCATTCGGTCAACAATAATTTCCAAATGCAACTCACCCATTCCAGAAATGATGGTTTGACCCGATTCTTCATCGGTGCGCACTCTGAAGGAAGGATCTTCTTGTGCTAATCTGTTGAGCGCTATGCCCATTTTTTCTTGATCAATTTTTGTTTTTGGCTCAACAGCAACATGAATAACCGGTTCTGGAAAATCCATTCTTTCCAATGTAATTACCCTTTGCGGATCACAAAGTGTATCTCCCGTTACAACGTCTTTTAAACCAACAGCTGCCGCTATATCGCCCGCTCTTACTTCTTTTATCTCTTCACGCTGATTCGCATGCATTTGCAATATCCTACCTATTCTTTCTTTTTTACCCTTGACAGGGTTATAGACAGTATCGCCAGATACAACAACACCGGAATAAACTCTAAAGAAAATGAGCTGCCCAACATACGGATCGGTGGCAATCTTGAAAGCAAGCGCTGAGAATGGTTCATCGTCATCAGCCTTACGTTTATCAGCCTCACCTCTCTCGTTTTCGCCTTGTATCGCCAATACATCGGTAGGCGACGGCATGTAATCTATGACTGCATCCAGCATTGCTTGCACGCCTTTATTCTTAAAAGCGGTTCCGCACATCATCGGAACTATTTCATTATTGATAGTCCGTGCACGCAGACCAATTTTTATATCCGAGATATCCAAGTCTCCACTCTCAAGATATTTATTCATTAAATCTTCGTTTGCTTCGGCTGCTGATTCCAGCATTCTTTCACGCCAAGCTTGAGCATCCTCTTTTAAATTTTCCGGTATATCGCGCTCTTCAAACTTCATCCCGCGACTTTCATCATCCCAGTAAATGGCCTTCATCTTTACTAAGTCGACAATACCCTCAAATTTATCTTCGGCGCCAATGGGTAACTGTACAGGCACCGGCATGGCTTTTAATCGTGCCTTAATCTGCTCATACACACGCATGAAATTTGCGCCTGAACGGTCCATTTTGTTCACAAAGGCAAGACGCGGAACCTTATATTTATTTGCCTGCCTCCAAACCGTCTCTGTTTGCGGCTGCACTCCACCCACTGCACAAAATACTGTACACGCACCATCCAACACACGCAATGACCGCTCCACCTCAATCGTAAAATCCACGTGACCAGGTGTATCTATTATATTAACTCGATGCTCAGGATAGTTCCCTGCCATTCCCTTCCAGAAACAGGTTGTAGCTGCTGATGTAATCGTAATACCTCTTTCCTGCTCTTGCTCCATCCAGTCCATTGTAGCTGCGCCATCATGTACCTCACCCAGCTTATGCGATACGCCAGTGTAAAAAAGGACGCGCTCGGTCGTCGTTGTCTTACCAGCGTCGATATGAGCCATAATGCCTATGTTTCTATAACGCTCTATTGGAGTTTTTCTTGCCACGGTTTAATGCCTTACGATTAATTCAATTTACGGTTATGTTTGATGCCAGAGATTCAATTTATTAAAATCTAAAATGTGAGAATGCTTTATTGGATTCCGCCATTCTGTGCACTTCTTCTCGTTTTTTTACAGCACCACCACGCCCTTCTGCAGCTTCAGTCAATTCACCTGCCAGCCTGGCATCCATCGACTTTTCACTTCTCTTTCTAGCCGCATCGCGTAACCAACGCATAGCCAACGCATTCCGGCGCACCGAACGTACTTCAACTGGCACTTGGTAATTAGCTCCACCTACTCGGCGGCTCTTAACTTCCACTATTGGACGAACGTTAGTCAACGCCTGGGTAAAAACTTCCAGCGGATCATTTCCGGTTTTTTTGCCTATATGCTCTAAAGCGCCATAGATAATTCTTTCTGCAACAGATTTTTTACCACGAGTCATGAGAACATTGACAAATTTTGCCAATTCAACATTGTGGTATTTTGGATCAGGCAATATTTCACGCTTTGGAACTTCTCTACGTCTTGGCATTATTCAACCCCTACATTACGCAATTTTATTTTTTCTAGCACTTTGGATTGACACCTAAATTAATTTTAAGCAGTTTTAGGCTTCTTAGAACCATATTTTGAACGACTCTGCTTACGATCTTTAACACCCGCGGTGTCAAGACTACCCCTGACCGTGTGATAACGCACACCTGGCAAATCCTTAACACGACCACCACGGATTAATACCACCGAGTGCTCCTGAAGATTATGCCCTTCACCACCAATATAACTTGTCACCTCAAATCCATTAGTCAACCTTACCCGGGCTACTTTCCGCAACGCTGAATTTGGCTTTTTGGGTGTTGTTGTATATACCCTTGTACATACGCCCCTTTTTTGCGGGCTATTTTCAAGCGCAGGAACAGTACTTTTAACTTGCTTGGCAGCACGTGGTTTTCTAACTAACTGACTGATTGTCGGCATTTCTGTGTCCTAAAAAACTGGAATGGCTTTAAGCCGTCCTTCATCTATTTGCTGATTTGCTTTAATTTCCCAATAACAAAGTATTGGTAATTATCAATACCGATCTCCAACCAATCCGAAGATGCGGCAAAAAAGAGAGCGGATTCTATTGGGTTTATTTATATATGTCAAGACGAAGATAGCTCACCAGAGCAATACACTTCCATCCATCATCACATATCCCTGCAACTTCCTTTCTGCTAAGAATCCTAACCTTGTTTCTTAAACTGAAAAATAAATTTTCCAGTATCAATTAATCCCTGCTAATCCCTAAAATTTTGAAATTGCAGTGGAAAATTATCAATCGATTTCTTTATCAGCTGAATTGCTTCTTGCAGCACATCTTTTTTTGCACCGGTTACACGCACCACATCGCCTTGAATGCTGGCTTGAACTTTGTGCTTACCATCTTTGATGTGCTTAATAATTTTTTTTGCCAGCTCAGTTTCAAGCCCTGTTTTAATTGTTACTGACTGCTTTACTTTGTTTCCGCTAATTTTTTCAACCTGGCCTTTCTCCAAGCATCGCACATCCACATTCCGCTTGGTTAGCCGGGTTCTGAGAATATCCAATATTTGTTCCAGTTTAAATTCGTCGTCTGCGAATACCGTCAACTGATAATCTGCCTGCTCCACTCTGGCATCGGAACCTTTAAAATCAAACCGGGTACCGACCTCTTTGTTCACCTGGTCGACTGCATTCCTGACTTCCTGCTTATCAACTTCCGAAACGATATCAAATGATGGCATTATTTCTCTCTGTGTCTGTGCAGAAACAATTACGCTATACCCGCTTTCTATGAATTCACACTTCCAAGCAAACCGGTGATATTCCTGTCATAAGGGCTTGAAGAAGTTATTTCTTATGTTTCTTCCCAGCGTTAGCCGCAATACGCATTCTCAAAGCATTCAGTTTGATAAAACCTGCCGCATCCCCTTGATTATAGGCACCCGCGTCGTCTTCAAATGTTGCGATAGTGGGGTCAAACAAGGAATCGGTTTGCGAGTCTCTACCGACCACAATAACATTTCCTTTATACAACTTCAGCCTCACCCAGCCATTTACTTTTTCCTGGCTTGCATCGATCATGGTTTGCAACATTCTGCGTTCGGGACTCCACCAATAACCGTTGTATATCAGAGCCGCATAACGTGGCATCAAATCATCCTTCAGATGCGCCACTTCGCGATCGAGCGTAATCGACTCTATAGCGCGATGCGCTCGCAACAGAATGGTCCCGCCCGGCGTTTCATAACAACCGCGCGATTTCATGCCCACATAGCGATTCTCCACCAAATCCAACCGGCCTATGCCATGTTTCCCGCCTAATTGATTAAGCTTTTCCAATACGCTCGCTGGCGATAATGCAGCACCATTAAGTGCCACCACATCACCCCGTTTAAACTCGATATCTAGATATTCCGGCTCATCCGGTGCTTTTTCCGGCGAAACGCTCCAGCGCCACATGGACTCTTCCGGTTCCGCGGCAGGGTTTTCCAGAATTCTGCCTTCGTAAGAGATATGCAACAGATTGGCATCCATGCTGTAAGGCGATCCCACCTTTTTCTTCATTTCGACCGGAATACCATGCTGCTCGGCATACTGTAATAACGTCTCACGGGAGGTTAAATCCCATTCGCGCCACGGTGCGATCACATGAATATCCGGTTGTAATGCATAATAACCCAGCTCAAAACGCACTTGATCGTTACCTTTGCCAGTGGCGCCATGCGACACAGCATCAGCGCCGGTTTCTCTCGCGATTTCAATCTGTCTTTTGGCAATCAACGGACGCGCAATGCTGGTACCCAGCAAATATTCCCCTTCGTAAATTGTATTGGCACGGAACATGGGAAATACAAAATCGCGGACAAACTCTTCACGCAAGTCATCGATATAAATCTCCTTAACACCCAACTGCTTTGCCTTCGCTCGCGCCGGTTCCACTTCCTCTCCCTGCCCGATGTCCGCTGTAAAAGTAACGACCTCACACTGATAGGTATCTTGCAGCCATTTCAAAATGACGGATGTATCCAATCCCCCGGAAAATGCCAAAACCACTTTATTAATCTTTTTCATTATTCTCAGTACGTTCGTTTATCTAGCGCTGTAATCCGTTAATGCGCAATCCATGAATTCCAATTGCAAATTTATTTTGCAGTATCTATTTTACCCAGCAGCAAATACTCCATCAGTGCCTTTTGGGTATGCAACCGGTTCTCCGCTTCGTCCCATACCACGGATTGCGGCCCATCCAGCACTTCCGCGCTCACCTCTTCACCCCGATGAGCTGGCAAACAATGCATAAATAATGCATCCGGTTTGGCCAATGCCATCATTTCCTCGTCAACACAAAACTCGGCAAAATCATTCTTTCTTTGTTCCGTTTCCGATTCAAACCCCATACTAGTCCACACATCCGTCGTGACCAGATCCACTCCCTCCACCGCCTTGTGGGGACTGACAAACTTCTCAAAATGCGCAGTGCCGTTGAGTCCTATTCGCGCAGGATCAATATCGTAACCGGGCGGCGTGGAAACATGCACTTTAAAGTTAAATATCTCGGCCGCCTGCAACCAGGTACTGCACATATTATTGGAGTCACCGATCCATGCCACCGTCTTGCCTTCTATACTGCCTCTGTATTCCGTGTACGTAAAAATATCGCTCATGATCTGGCACGGATGGTATTCATCGGTTAACCCATTGATTACCGGTACTCTGGAATAATCCGCAAAGCGCCTGACAAGTTCATGCTGATAGGTCCGGATCATAATCAGATCGACCATGCGGGAAATCACCCGCGCCGCGTCTTCCACCGGCTCCCCCCGCCCCAATTGTGTATCCCGCGTTGACAGATAAATGGCTGCACCGCCTAATTGATGCATGCCGGCTTCAAATGACAAGCGCGTGCGGGTTGAATTTTTGTCAAAGATCATCGCCAATGTGCGATCGGACAACGGCCAGTATTGCCGGTATTGTTTGAACTCCTGCTTTATCCAGTGCGCGCGCGCAAATAAATACTCATATTCATCGCGGCTAAAATCCTTGAATTGCAAAAAATGCTTTAATTGCATAACGCGATAAACAACCAATCAGCAATGCATTACTACGCAATCTGCTTAGTTATTCAAAAACTCCTTTATCAACAGACAAGTAATATCAATCACTTGCTCAGCTTCATGTTGCTGCATCACAAACGCCGGCAGCAAGCGAATCACTTTATCCGATGTTACATTGATCAATAATTTCTTCTCCAGCGCTTTTCGCACCAATTCGACACAAGGCACGGAAAGTTCGACACCGACGATTAAACCCTGACCTCTGACTTGCACAACACCCGGAACATCGGCCAGCTGATTCCGCAGCCGGTCGCGCATGAAATCGCCCAATTTTGTCGCATGCTCCAGCAGACCTTCATCGGCAATTACTTTCAGCGTTTCGATCGCCGCCGCGCATGCCAACGGGTTACCGCCAAACGTGGAGGCATGATTACCCGGTTTGAACACTTCGGCAGCGGTGCCTTTAGCCAAACAAGCGCCAATTGCCACACCACCGCCGAGTCCCTTGGCCAGCGTAACGACATCCGGCATGATATCGCTGTGCTGAAACGCAAACCATTTACCGCTACGCCCGATTCCCGATTGCACCTCATCGAGCATCAGCAACCAGCCATTCTGGCTGCACAGACTGCGTAAGCCTTGCAAATAATGCGCTTCGGGAATATTTACCCCGCCCTCGCCCTGAAAAGGTTCCACCAGTACCGCCACAACATCTTTATTATTGGCGGCCACTTGCGCGATCGCATCCAAATTATTATAAGGAGCGCGCACAAAACCGGTTAACAGCGGTTCAAACCCGGCTTGCACCTTGCGGTTTCCGCTGGCTGTCAGCGTTGCCATGGTACGACCGTGAAATGACCGCTCCATGACAATGATCGTGGGCAACGATATCCCTTTGTTATGTCCATACAGCCGAGCCAGTTTAATGGCGGCTTCGTTCGCTTCCGCACCGGAATTGCAGAAGAACGCATTATCCATTCCGGATAATTCCGTCAGACGCTCAGCCAGACGTTCCTGCTTTTCAATGTGAAAAAGATTAGAAGTATGGATCAGCGTCCCGGCTTGTTCACAGATCGCCCGGGTTAATCTCGGGTGGCAATGACCCAGTCCGCACACCGCCACACCGGCCAATGCATCCAGATACCGTTCACCGCGATCGTCCCATAACCAGACCCCTTCGCCTTTGACAAAGGTAACTGGCAACCGTGAGTATGTATTCATCAAATTAGACACTGCATCACACTCGCATTTGTATTTTAAACGAAAAATTCAATTCAGCGCTCCACCCGGTATGGTAAGGAAAATTTGAAAAAGTTGTTATGGTTACCTATTTAGTCTGCTTTTTCAAGCTTTTTTCTTTGCAGATCTGCTCATTTATGGCAATTCTTATGCCGGAGCCATAGCAAAGTTAGTCGATAAACGATGGCAGCATGTTAGAATGATCTGATATACAAATTTCATATAGCCAGTTTCAACTAAGATACATTTCTATTTCTGCATCATAACCTGTTGTTTCTCACAAAATCATAAGATATGAATCAGTTTGCCAAGGAAACTCTGCCCATCAGTCTTGAAGAAGAAATGCGGCGTTCCTATCTTGATTACGCCATGAGCGTCATCGTGGGCCGCGCTCTGCCGGATGTTCGTGATGGTTTGAAACCGGTGCACCGGCGCGTGTTATTCGCTATGCATGAACTGTCCAACGATTGGAACAGGCCCTACAAAAAATCCGCGCGTATCGTCGGTGACGTAATCGGTAAATATCATCCGCACGGCGACACCGCCGTCTATGACACCATCGTCCGCATGGCGCAAGACTTTTCGCTGCGCTACATGCTGGTCGACGGGCAAGGCAACTTCGGTTCGGTCGATGGCGATAACGCCGCAGCGATGCGTTACACCGAAATCCGCATGTCACGGATTGCGCATGAGTTATTGGTCGATCTCGACAAGGAAACAGTAGATTTCGGTCCCAACTACGATGATTCCGAAAAAGAACCGCTGATTCTGCCGGCCAAAATACCCAATTTGCTGATCAACGGCTCATCCGGTATCGCCGTCGGCATGGCAACCAACATCCCGCCGCATAATCTCAATGAGGTCGTAGAAGCCTGCCTTGCCTTGCTCAAAAACCCGGATATCACCATCGATGAGCTGATCGATATTATTCCGGCGCCGGATTTTCCTACCGCTGGCATCATCTACGGTGTCGCCGGAGTACGCGACGGCTATCGCACCGGCCGTGGCCGTGTGGTGATGCGCGCACGCACGCATTTTGAAGATCTGGAAAAAGGCAGCCGCCAATCCATCATCGTCGATGAACTGCCATATCAGGTTAACAAAGCCAACTTACTGATACGCATCGGTGAGCTGGTACGCGACAAGAAAATCGAAGGCATTTCCGATCTGCGCGACGAATCCGACAAATCCGGCATGCGCGTCGTCATCGAACTGAAGCGCGGCGAAGTGCCTGAAGTCATCCTGAACAATCTGTACAAAGAAACACAGATGCAGGATACGTTCGGCATGAACATGGTGGCTTTGCTGGATGGCCAGCCGCGCTTGCTGAATTTGAAACAGATCCTGGATGCTTTCCTGCGCCATCGCCGCGAAGTCGTCACACGCCGCACGGTTTTTGAACTGAAAAAAGCGCGCGAACGCGGTCATTTATTGGAAGGTCTAGCGGTTGCGTTATCCAATGTTGATGAAATCATCGCGTTGATTAAAGCAGCGCCGACGCCTGCCGATGCCAAGGAAGCCTTGATGGCAAGAACCTGGCAGTCCAAATTGGTCGAGGAAATGCTGACACGCGCCATGGCCGATGCCAATGCGCTGCGTCCGGAAGGATTGGATAATTTCTTCGGTTTGCAAGCACAAGGTTACCGGCTTTCCGACGCGCAAGCGCAAGCGATCCTGGAGCTGCGTTTGCAACGTTTAACCGGCCTAGAGCAGGAAAAGATCGTCGATGAGTACCGGGAGGTTATCGATAAAATCATCGATTATCTGGATATTCTGGCCAATCCGGAGCGCATCACCAGCATCATCACCGAAGAACTGGACGCGATCAAATTGCAATTCGGCGACAAACGCCGCAGTGAAATCGTCATTGATACGCGGGATTTGAGTATCGAAGACCTGATCACACCGGCCGACATGGTCGTTACCCTATCGCATAGCGGTTATATCAAATCCCAGCTACTCGACGACTATCGCGCGCAAAAACGCGGCGGGCGCGGCAAACTGGCGACGAGCACCAAGGAAGATGATTTCATCGACAAACTGTTCATCGCCAATACGCACGACTATATTTTATGCTTCTCAAGCCTTGGACGCGTGTACTGGATCAAGGTCTACGAAGTGCCGCAAGGCGGGCGGCAATCGCGCGGCAAACCGATCATCAACTGGGTACAGCTGGAAGAAGGCGAGAAAATAAACGCCATTCTGCCGGTTAAAACTTTTGATGAAAATCGTTTTGTCTTTATGGCCACATCGTTTGGCACCGTCAAAAAAACACCGCTATCGGAATTTTCCCGTCCGCGTAACAATGGCATCATCGCCATCGGACTGGACGAAGGCGACTTTCTGATTGGCGTTGAACTGACCGAAGGTAAACATGATGTCATGTTGTTCTCGGATAATGGTAAAGCCATGCGCTTCAGCGAAAACGACGTTCGCCCGATGGGCCGTACCGCCCGTGGCGTGCGCGGCATGAAACTGGGCTCTGGACATAAAGTCATCTCAATGCTGGTAGCGGAAAATGAAGAACTGGCGGTGTTAACAGCGACGGAAAACGGCTTCGGCAAACGCACGCCGATCAGCGAATACACCCGCCACAACCGCGGCACGCAAGGCATGATCGCGATCATCACCAGCGCGCGCAACGGCAAAGTCGTCACCGCCAAACTGGTAAAACCGGACGATGAAATCATGCTGATCACCTCGGGCGGCGTCATGATCCGCACGCGCGTCAACGAAGTGCGCGAAATGAGCCGCGCCACGCAAGGCGTTACCTTGATCAATCTGGATCCGGGTGAAAAACTGGCCGGTCTGGAACGGGTGGTGGAAAGCGAAGAAGGCGATGGAGACGGCGAATAATTAATAACCAACGACTCGGGGGAAAAAGCAATGAATCAGATCTATAATTTCAGCGCCGGACCAGCGGTTCTCCCTCAGGAAGTGCTGCAACAGGCGCGCGATGAAATGCTCGATTGGCACGGCAGCGGCATGTCGGTGATGGAAATGAGTCATCGCGGCAAGGAATTCATGTCGATTGCGGAAAAAACCGAGAGTGATTTGCGCGAACTGGCGGGTATTCCGCAAAACTATAAAGTGTTATTCCTGCAAGGCGGCGCCTCCAGCCAGTTCGCCATGGTGCCGATGAATCTGCTGCGCGGCAAAACAACAGCAGACTATATCAATACCGGTCAGTGGTCGGCCAAAGCAGTCGAGGAAGCCAGCCGCTATTGCACGGTCAATGTGGCCGCTTCATCAGAAGATAGTAATTTCACGTACATCCCGCCACGGGAACAATGGCATCTAAACCCCGGCGCAGCGTATGTGCATTACACCAGCAACGAAACCATCGGCGGCGTCGAGTTTCATTGGGTACCGGATACGGAGGCTCCGTTGGTTGCCGACATGTCGTCGGATATTTTGTCGCGGCCGTTGGATGTCACGCGCTACGGATTGATTTATGCCGGTGCGCAAAAAAACCTCGGCCCCGCCGGATTGACGCTGGTCATCGTGCGCGAAGATTTATTGGGCCAACCGCTGCCCGGCACGCCGACGCTGTACGACTATCAGATTCATGCCAAGAATGACTCGATGTACAACACCCCGCCCACTTACGCCATGTACATTACCGGCTTGGTGTTCGCCTGGTTGAAAAAACAGGGCGGGCTGGCGGCGATGGAAAAAATTAATATCGCCAAAGCCAAATTACTGTATGACTTGCTCGACAGCACCGATTTTTACCATTGTCCGGTGGCAATAGCCAACCGGTCGCGGATGAATGTGCCATTCACGCTGAAAGATTCCGCGCTGGACGGTGAATTTCTCAAACAATCGCAACACAACGGCCTATTACAGCTGAAGGGGCATCGGTCGGTCGGCGGCATGCGGGCATCGATTTACAACGCCATGCCGGTCGAAGGTGTCGCGACGCTTGTCACTTTCATGAAGGAGTTTGCCAGCCGCCATGCCTGAACAACAATCCTTTAAAATTCTGACGCTCAATGCGATTTCAACGCACGGACTCAACCGTTTTCCCGCGGAGCGTTATCAGACCGGTCACGACATCGAGGAACCGGATGCCATCTTGGTGCGCTCGCACAACATGCTGAATAGCATCATCCCGGACAGCGTGAAAGCGATCGGCCGCGCCGGCGCGGGCACCAACAATATCCCGGTCGATGCGATGAATGCGCGCGGTGTGCCGGTTTTCAACACGCCCGGCGCCAACGCCAACGCCGTCAAGGAATTGGTGCTGGCCAGCTTGTTTCTGGCGGCACGCAACCTGGTACCGGCATTGCAATTCGCCGACAGCCTGCAGGGTGACGATGCGGCGCTCAACAAGCAAGCCGAAGACGGCAAGAAACGTTTCTCCGGTATCGAATTGCCGGGGCGCACGCTGGGCGTGATCGGCTTGGGTGAAATCGGCCGCCTGGTTGCCAATTCGGCTATCCGGCTCGGTATGAAAGTCATCGGTTTCGACCCGAAAATCACCGTCGAATCGGCCTGGAGTTTGTCAGCCGAAGTCAAGAAAGCCAACAGCCTGGAAGATTTACTGCGCCATAGCGAATTCATCAGCGTGCATGTGCCGTTGCTCGATTCGACACGGCATTTGATCAACAGCAACACGATACAATTGATGAAACATCATGCAATTGTGCTGAATTTCTCGCGTGGCGCGATCGTCGATGAAGATGCGATCCTGCAAGCCATCGCCGCCAACAAAATCAAAACTTACGTCAGTGATTTCCCCAGCGAGAAACTGCAACACCAGAAAAACGTGATTACCTTGCCGCACCTCGGCGCATCGACCAGCGAAGCGGAGGACAATTGCGCCGTGATGGTGGTGGATCAATTGATCGATTACCTGGAAAACGGCAATATCGCCAACACCGTCAACTTTCCGGATACGCAGATGGAACGCGAAGTACCTTACCGCGTCGCGGTTGCCAATGCCAACGTGCCGAATATTCTGGGACAGATCTCGACCAGCATGGCGCAGGCCGGGCTGAATATTCATACCATGATCAACAAATCGCGCGGTGGCATGGCTTATACGCTGGTCGACACCGACAGCCCGGTCCCGCCGCATGTCTTGCATGAGATTGCATCGATCAGTGGCGTGCTGATGGCGCGTTATCTGCGTCTTCCCGGATAAACCCCAAGCACTACCGAATCGCCCAATGTTCAATGATTAACTAACCATGTCCGAAGAACTCAAACAACTCCGCGATCAAATCGACGCCATCGACAACGAATTGCTGCAATTGGTCAGCAGACGCGCCGGATTGGCGCAGCAAGTCGGCAAAATCAAAAAAAGCGGCATCGTCTATCGTCCCGAGCGCGAAGCGCAAATATTGGCGCGCGTGCAGGAACAAAACCCCGGGCCGGTCAGCAACGAACACATTAAACATTTATTCACCGAAATCATGTCGTTGTGCCGCGCTTTGGAAAAACCCATGAGCGTGGCCTACCTCGGCCCGAACGGTACCTTCTCCGAAGAAGCGGCACTGAAACGCTTCGGCAGCGCCATCACCGAGGTCGCGTGCGATTCGATCGACGATGTGTTCCGCACGGTGGAATCGGAAGCGGCCCATTACGGCGTGGTGCCGGTGGAAAATTCTTCCGAAGGTGCGGTCGGCAGAACCATGGATTTGCTGTTGCAAACGCCGCTCACCATCTGCGGCGAGATTCAATTGCCGGTGCATCAGTTTCTGATGGCGCAGCAAACCGATCTGGCGCACATCAACAAAATTTACTCGCACCCGCAATCGCTGGCACAGTGCCATCACTGGTTGAGTAACAACTTGCCGCATCTGTCCCATTCCGCGTTGATTCATACCGCCAGCAATGCCGATGCAGCCCGGCAAGCCGCAGCCGACAATCAGGCCGCGGCGATCGCCAGCCAAAGAGCGGCGGAATTGTTCGGGCTCTCCATCTGCGCGGAAAACATCGAGGACGATCCGAAAAATACCACGCGCTTTCTGGTGATCGGCAGGCAAATCGTAGCGCCATCGGGAAAAGACAAAACATCCCTGATCGTGTCGACCAATAACCGTTCCGGCGCGATCTACACTTTGCTCGAACCGCTGGCACAGTATGGCGTCAGCATGAGCCGCCTGGAATCGCGCCCATCGCGCACCGGTCTGTGGCAGTATGTTTTTTTCATCGATCTTGAAGGACATCAGCAAGATGATAATGTCGCCGCAGCCGTGGCGGAGTTACGCCACAAAGCCGCTTTCCTAAAAATTCTGGGATCGTATCCGGCCGCCTGACAACTCACCGCCGCTGAATAGCCGCATTACTCAATTCACCCCATTTTTCCTATTCTTTTTTATTCATTAACACATTTAATCTTATGAATCTTTGCGATTTTGCTCCGGAATATATCCGCTCGATCCAACCTTACCAGCCCGGCAAACCAATTTCCGAACTGGCGCGCGAAATCGGACTGGATGAGTCTTACATCATCAAACTGGCATCCAACGAAAATCCGCTCGGAACCAGCCCGCTCGCACTCGACGCGATGATCAACACATTGCACGACGTCGCACTGTATCCAGACGGCAGCGGTTACGAATTGAAAGCCGCGCTATCGAAACGCTATGGCGTCGATCCGGCGCAGATTATTCTGGGCAACGGCTCCAACGACGTGCTGGATCTGGCCGCGCGCGTTTTTCTCAAACCCGGCGCGGCCGCGGTGTATTCGCAACATGCCTTCGCGGTGTATCCGCTGGTGGTGCAAATGATCGGCGCGAACGGCATTGCGGTTCCCGCTCGCGATTACGGCCATGACCTGCCCGCGATGCTGGATGCCATCACACCGGAAACGCGTATCGTCTTTATCGCCAGCCCCAACAACCCGACCGGCACGTTATCCAGCGAAGATGAATTGTTCCGTTTCATGGAACGGGTATCGCGCGATGTGCTGGTCGTCATGGACGAAGCGTATTACGAATACCTGCCCGAAGCCAATAAACCGGACAGTATCAAATGGCTGAAACAATTCTCCAATCTGCTGATCACACGCACTTTCTCAAAAGTTTACGGCCTTGCGGGCGTGCGCGTCGGATTCGGGCTGACGCATCCGGACGTAGCCAATCTGATGAACCGCGTGCGCCAGCCATTCAATGTCAGCAGCATCGGCCTGGTCGGCGCGCTGGCTGCGCTACAGGATGCCGAATTTGTGCAGAAATCGTATGCGCTGAACCGCGCCGGTATGCTACAACTGACCGACGGCTTCCGCAAAATGGGCGTGGAATACATTCCGTCGTACGGCAACTTCATCAGCTTCCGCGTCAAAGGCGATGCCGCCAACACCCCGAAAGTCTATCAAAGCCTATTGCAGCATGGTGTGATCGTGCGTCCGCTGGGAATCTATGAAATGCCGAACCATCTCCGCGTAACCGTCGGACTCGAATCGCAAAACAAACGATTCCTGGAATCGCTCGAGCAGGCCTTAAGCGAACTGAGTTAATTACCACATCACAGCAATAGTCATGGCAACTATCACGGCACTGAATAAACTGGTCATTGTCGGCGTCGGCTTGATCGGCGGATCGTTTGCGCTGGCGCTGCGCAAAGCGGGTTTGGTCAAGCACATTACCGGCGTCGGGCGCAGCCAGAGCAACATGCAACGCGCCGTTGAATTAGGCGTGATCGATGAAATTGCCACCGATATCGCCTCCGCGTTGAACGGAGCCGATCTGGTGTTTCTGGCCATGCCGGTCGGGCAGACCGCCAGCACCCTGGAGAAAATCGCGCCGCATCTGCACGCCAACACCCTCGTCACCGACGCGGGCAGCACCAAACAAGATGTCATCGCCGCAGCCCGCCACCATCTTTCCATGCAGAACCGGTACCACTTCGTCCCCGGCCACCCGATCGCCGGTGCCGAACAAAGCGGCGTGCAGGCCGCGCAAGCGGATTTATACAGCAACAAACATGTGATTCTCACCCCGCTACCAGAAACCAGTACGGCAGCCGTCGAACGCGTGCAACAATTATGGCAAGCCTGCCATGCCCAAGTCTCGCTGATGCCCCCGGACGAACACGACCGCGTACTCGCCGCCACCAGCCACCTGCCGCATATCCTGGCGTTCACCCTGATGAATCATCTCAATCACAGCACTGATGATCCGGAAAGCTTATTGCGCTTCGCTGGCAGCGGCTTCCGCGACTTCACCCGCATCGCCAGCAGCTCCCCGGAAATGTGGCGCGATATTTGTTTGGCGAATCGTGAGTCTTTACTCAAACAAGTCGATTCGTATCAGACCGAATTGAACAACTTGCGAGAGTTATTGAAGAAGAATGATGCTGACGCACTGGATCAAGCGTTTTCACAGGCGCGTAGTATGCGAGAGGATTGGTTAAAAAACAGAAAGTAGTATTTCCTTGTTATTTACTCCCTGATTTAAAATCCAAAGGCTCTAGACTAGCAGAGAC
>FSSH01000256.1_pt3 | contig 16141 bp, 16 predicted proteins | sample 1166101 | NCBI WGS metagenome assembly FSSH01 (sample SAMEA32972668, study PRJEB13176) | freshwater metagenome | biome: Drinking water system; feature: Biomass in drinking water that filtered by 0.45 um membrane; material: drinking water | place: USA | collected 2012-12-20 | depth 0 m | reverse complement strand
CTCCCGTAGGAGTCTGGGCCGTGTCTCAGTCCCAGTGTGGCTGGTCGTCCTCTCAGACCAACTACTGATCGTCGCCTTGGTAAGCCATTACCTTACCAACTAGCTAATCAGACATCAGCCGCTCCAAAAGCATAAGGTCTTTCGATCCCCTACTTTTCTCCTCAGAGATTATGCGGTATTAGCACATCTTTCGATGCGTTATCCCCCACTTTAGGACACGTTCCGATGTATTACTCACCCGTCCGCCACTCGCCACCAGGTGCAAGCACCCGTGCTGCCGTTCGACTTGCATGTGTAAAGCATGCCGCCAGCGTTCAATCTGAGCCAGGATCAAACTCTTAAGTTTAATTCTGGTAAAACTCTCGCTTGACGTATTATGATGTTGATTAATAAAACCAATATCTTTTATTTCTTGCGAACACTTAAATTTCTTGATTCTTTCGAATCTACTCTCAATTTAAGTACTCACACCTATCGATTGTAATTTTTTAAAGAGCGTTGCTACTTGTTTTTAATGTTGCGCAGTAGCGAGAAGCGGAATTATACAGAGTCTAAAAGGCCGGTCAAGCAATTTCTGCAGATAATTTTAATTAAATAGCCTCAGAAAGCTTGCCTACTAATAAAATTCCTTTAATTACAGTCACTCATGCCACCCATCTTTTTTATTTATATTATTATTTCACACCCTGTTTCAAGCTCGCTTCAATAAAGCTGTTCAAATCTCCATCTAAAACACTTTGCGTATTCCCGACTTCAACATTTGTCCGCAAATCTTTTATGCGAGATTGATCTAATACATAAGACCGGATTTGATGACCCCAGCCAATATCTGTCTTCGTTTCCTCTATGGCTTGCTTTTCTTCGTTACGTTTACGCAGCTCCGCTTCATACAAACGCGATTTCAGCATAACCATTGCATCCGCTTTGTTACGATGTTGCGAACGTCCACTTTGACATTGCACAACGATCCCCGTCGGATTGTGCGTAATGCGAATAGCGGAATCGGTTTTATTGATATGTTGACCTCCCGCACCCGATGCGCGGAATGTATCTATGCGCAAATCGGCCGGATTAATTTCAATTTCTATCGTATCGTCGACTTCCGGATAAACAAAAACACTTGCAAATGAGGTATGACGCCGGTTACCGGAATCAAACGGTGATTTTCTAACCAAACGATGCACACCCGTTTCAGTGCGCAAATATCCATACACATATTCACCGGTCACTTTCAAGGTAGCACTCTTGATGCCGGCAATATCCCCCGGCGACTCTTCCAAAACTTCAACTGCCCATCCTTGCCTTTCACAATAGCGCAGATACATACGCTCAAGCATGGCAGCCCAATCTTGCGCTTCCGTTCCACCCGAACCCGATTGAATATCGACAAAACAATTCTTTGGATCCATCGGATCGGAAAACATGCGACGAAACTCTAGATTTGCAATGACCTGCTCTACCTTATTGACATCAACGTCAATACTCTCAAGTGCCGCTTCATCGCTTTCTTCCTTCGCAATTTGAAATAACTCTTCCGCATCCTGCAACTGCTGCTCCATCGATACCAATGTCACCACAATATCTTCCAGCAGCTTTTTTTCTTGTCCAATTTCTTGAGTACGCTTACTGTCATTCCAGATTGCCGGATCCTCAAGCAAACGCGTTAACTCGTTTAATCGGGTCTGTTTAGCATCGAAGTCAAAGAAACCTCCGTAATTCACCGGCACGATTGCCCAGATCCTGGAGATGATTAGAAATTGCATTAATTTGTTCTGCTTCCATATATTTCACCTTTAGTTTGAATTTACTGATTATACCGTTTACCGGATTCTTGTTCCGGGCGCCTTCCGTCAATCCAGTCATTGCATATATATTCCCAATAACACGCAAGAACGATTGGTAACAATTTCAAACAAGCGGTTAATAAAAAATTATAATGACCGGCTTATATATATGGTTAGCTAACCGCGTACTTTTATCCGCCAACCTATTTTTTTAAAACCAATCTCGTCACCGCTTAAATAATGTCCAAATTTTTTGCCTTAATTCCCGCCGCTGGCTCAGGCTCACGCATGGGGAACGAACTCCCCAAGCAATACTTGCCGTTATGCGGCAAGCCGATGATCTATCATGCAATCAAAACATTATGTAATAATCGGTCGATTGCGGGGGTATTTATCGTACTGGCACCCGGCGACACCCATTGGCCTCAATCCGATTGGTCCGAATTTTCTCAAAAATTAGCGGTATTACACTGCGGTGGCGCAACCCGGGCGGACAGCGTACTCAATGGCCTTACCGCCGCACAGCAAAAGAACCTGATTAATCCACAAGACTGGGTGTTGGTGCACGATGCCGCCAGACCCTGCTTAACATTAGATCAACTGGATAAATTGATCGGTGAATTAGCCAGTGACACAGTCGGTGGATTATTAGCTGTGCCTGTAGCCGATACTTTGAAGCGCGGTGACGCAGACAACCACGTGAGACAAACTGAATCACGCGATAATCTATGGCAAGCGCAAACACCGCAAATGTTTCGCTGCGAGCTACTCACCCGGGCGCTGCAAAATACAACAAACATTAATGTGACGGATGATGCCAGCGCCATTGAAGCATTGGGGCTTCATCCCAAATTGGTGTCTAGCGATGCGTACAATTTTAAAGTAACCTACCCCCAAGACTTGGCTTTGGCCGAATTGATCATACAAAAAAGGAATCATCCGTGAGCACGATAAGAATAGGACAAGGTTTTGACGTTCATCAACTGGTTGAAGGACGTCCGTTGATCATAGGCGGCGTTACGATCCCACATGAGAAAGGCCTGCTTGGCCACTCGGATGCGGATGTGTTATTGCATGCCATCTGTGATGCACTATTGGGTGCGGCGGCATTGGGAGACATCGGACAACACTTTTCCGACTCCGATCCGCGCTACAAAAATATTGACAGCCGCGTGCTGCTGCGCAATGTATACAGTTTGCTGGAAAATAATCATTACAAAATCGTCAATCTGGATGCAACCATTATTGCGCAAGCCCCAAAAATGGCACCGCATATCCCGGCAATGATCGCCAATATTGCGCAAGATCTGCAAACATCATTACGCAATATCAATATCAAAGCCAAAACAGCCGAGCATCTGGGCGCGATCGGCCGCAAAGAAGGCATCGCAGCCGAAGTCGTATGCCTGATTGATCGCGTGGAAAGCAAGATTGACTAAACAAGATACTGATCCAGAAATTAAATCCATTCGTGTGTTCTTTGCTATTTCTCCTAATAAAATCGCACAAAAACAGCTGGCGCACCAGGCTGAATTACTGGCGCCCATTTGCGGCGGGCGACAAATCGTGATGCCACATTTTCACCTCACGCTGGTATTTCTGGGCAATATCAGTGTTCAGCGCATCGAAACGCTCCGGCACATCATCAGAAATATAGCAGCACAGAAATTTGCGCTTTGTTTGGATAAGATCAGCTATTGGAAACACAATCAAATTATTTACCTCCACGCGAAGCAATTCCCGGCTGAACTGTTCGATCTGGTTGCTGCATTACAATCAACTCTGTCACAAGCCGGATTCTTATTTGACCGCCGGGTGTGCAAACCGCACATTACGCTCTTCCGGAAAGCCGCGCATCCAGTCAGATTAATCCGATTCATTGGCCTGTCAGTGAATGGATTCTGTTGCAATCGAAACCAACACAAACAGGCGTTGACTATGTTCCACTCGGTCACTGGCAGTTAAAATAAGCAGCCAGCAGCAAGAATTCCATAGCGCTAACTTATTTCTCAATCGTATTGACAGTAAAACTCCCACATACCTCGGCCCGCCATTAACTTGAAAATTCTCGCTCTCGAAACCTCTACTGAATTTTGTTCCGTCGCACTCAGTCTGGACGGCACAGTATCTGGTCAGGAAATCCTTGCCGGACGCACGCATTCTGAAATGATTCTCCCGATGGTACAAAAATCCCTGGCAGAAGCAGAATTAGCATTGCAACAATTGGATGGCATCGCTTTCGGCGCAGGTCCCGGATCTTTTACCGGTCTACGCATTGCCTGCGGCGTTGCGCAAGGTTTGGCTTACGCCACCGGCCTCCCGGTTGCGGCAATCAGCACACTGGAAGCCGTTGCGCAACAAACTGACGCAGAAAAAGTGATCGTAGCCCTTGATGCCCGTATGGGTGAGCTTTATTATGCCGCCTATCAGAAGTCGGCATCTGCTGATTGGACAACTATCAACCCGCCCGCACTCTGCCTGCCGCAACAAGCGCCAGCAGTTTCCGGTAACGGGTGGCATGGATGCGGCAGCGGTTTTGATGTTTATCCGGATTTATCACAGTTGTATCGCGAACATATTCAGCAGATCCACTATGGACTGCACCCGCGAGCGCACGAAGTGGCGCAACTTGCGCTTCCTAAATTCCGCGATGGCGCATGCGTTGATCCAGCTCATGCAATGCCCGTATACATTCGCAACAAAGTCGCGCTAAAGGAAAACGAGCGATGAACATGGCAGCGCAACAACCTATTGAAATCAGACCGATGCAACTTTCCGATTTGGATCGTATTATCCTGATCGAGCGGGAAATCTTTCTGTTTCCATGGTCACTGGGAAACTTTGCCGATTCCATCAAAACCGGATATGTGTGCCGGGTTCTGCAACAAACCGATACGCTGATGGGTTACGGAATCATGATGATGAGTCCTGAAGAAGGCCATATCCTCACCCTCGGCATTGCCGCTAACTGTCAAAAACAGGGCTTAGGAAAAAAAATGCTGCAATTCCTCATTCAGCATGCCAAAGGACAAAACGCAAAATCGATTTTCCTGGACGTACGCGAATCCAATCAAGGTGCCGCACAGCTGTACAAACACATGGGTTTTCAGCATATCGCCACACGAAAAGGCTACTACCCCGCCATGTGCGGACGCGAAGATGCGCTTGTTATGCGGCTGATGTTATGAATACCCGGCGCAGGCAAATACTGAAGGAGTTGAATTTGCTGCCGGTGTGGCGGTTAAAATCAGACACTACGCAGCACAGCGAAGCAGCTGAGCCACATGTTGCTGAAAGCGGAAATTCACCGCTGCCGTCCGAGTCTGAGAAAAGTACGGCACAGTCGCCCATAACTCAGATGGATTGGGATCAGTTGAAGGCGGCCGTAGCACATTGTGTTGCGTGCCCTTTAAGCCAGACACGCACACAAACCGTATTTGGCGTGGGCGCTGAGAATGCCGATTGGCTGTTTGTCGGAGAAGGCCCCGGCGCGCGCGAAGATGAAATCGGCGAACCGTTTGTCGGGCAAGCCGGCAAGCTGCTGGACCAAATGCTTGCTGCGATTCACTTAAAGCGCGGCGAGCAAGTCTATATCGCCAATATTGTCAAATGCCGCCCACCCAATAACAGAAATCCGAGCGCAAATGAGGCACTGCAATGCGAGCCTTACTTAACCCGGCAGATCGCATTAATCAAACCCAAGCTCATCGTCGCGTTGGGCAAGGTTGCAGCGCAGAATCTTCTGAAGTGCGACGACAGTATCTCCAGCTTGCGTGGCAAAGTACACGATTATTCAGGCATACCGTTGATTGTTACCTACCATCCAGCATATCTGCTGCGTTCTCTGCCTGAAAAAGCAAAAGCTTGGAAAGATTTGTGTTTCGCACAATCAACGATGCAATCACTGCGATAGCATTTGACCTTCATGCAACATCGCTCCACGCGAAATCAGTGTATTTTCTTTGCCCCGATCAAATGAAGCGAGTCTTCTTTACTTTGATTTAGCAAATGCCATTTCCGGATCAATGCCATCATGACCGAAACAAATAATCCGAAAGCGGCAATCACAATATAGATATGCACTTCAAACCATATCAGCAATGCATAGAGTAACAACATCGCCAGAATACTCAGGTTTTCATTGAAATTTTGCACCGCAATAGAATGCCCCGCACCCATCAAAATATGTCCGCGATGTTGCAGTAAAGCATTCATTGGTACCACGAAGAATCCTGCCAGGCCACCAATCAGCATCAGCAATGCGATCGCGATCCATAAATCTTTTACCAGAATCATCGCCATCACCACAATGCCCATCGCAATGCCCAGCGGGATAACCTTGACGGATTGCCTCAGCGAAATCCAACGGGCCGCCATCACAGCACCCACGGCAATCCCCACTGCAACCACACCCTGCAATTGCGCAGCTTGATTGAGTGGATAATTCATCGCCACTTCGGCCCATTTCAACACAATAAACTGCAACGTCGCACCCGCCCCCCAAAACAAAGTGGTCACCGCCAGCGAGATTTGTCCCAGTTTGTCGGTCCATAATAATCTCACGCAGTGACTAAACTCGTGAATCAGAAAGAAAGGATTCTTTTTGGGAATACGATGATCAACACCGGTATTCGGGATGTACAGATTGAACAACGCGGCGATGGCGTAAATGACAGCGATGAGCAGGATACCGCTTTCCAATGCGTTATCGATTCCCGTGTCGATAACAGGAAAATCAAACTGCAGCAGCGCACCGGCAACGGAAGGGGTAATCAGTACACCGCCCAATACCGTGCCCAGTACTATCGATGCCACCGTCAACCCTTCGATCCAGCCATTGGCGATCACCAATTTCTCCGCAGGCAATAATTCGGTCAAAATGCCGTACTTGGCAGGCGAATAAGCGGCCGCACCGAGTCCCACTACCGCGTACGCAGCCAATGCGAAATATTGATGCATGGCGATGAAGAGTAATCCGCAGCCGGTAATTTTGATGGTGTTGCTAATGAACATGACGCGCCCTTTCGGCATAGAATCCGCAAATGCGCCAACGAAAGGAGCCAGAATCACGTAGAACAACACGAAAACAAACTTCAGCATGGGTGTTAAATAGGCAGGTGCATGTAAATCAATCAACAGTGCAATCGCCACAACCAGCAACGCGTTATCTGCCAAAGAAGAGAAAAACTGCGCTGCCATAATCGTATAAAAACCGCGTTCCAAGCTATTTCCTTGTATATTTATTTATTCTGAGTAGATTCAGGACTGAATCATTCTTCCATGCAATACATCACTTGTGTAATAAAATCATCCGCTGCTGATTCCTTCAAGCGCTCCCGGCCGGGTGCACAAGATTAGATTAGCATATCATGCCGCTTCGCATATTAAGGTATGGCGACATAATAGTTAAATCGGCATCACAAAATTAGATTATTATAAAAAACTGGCGAATAATACTCGCTCTTGCTTATTCTGAACATTAAATTAATGCCACGCCCTACCCACGCTTTTATCGACCTTACCGCTTTAACCCATAATCTATCCGTAGTCCGCCAACATGCTCCACAGTCGCGCATCATGGCAATCCTTAAAGCCAATGCTTACGGTCATGGATTACTCCATAGCGCCAACGCCTTAAAAGACGCCGATGGATTCGGGTTACTGGAGCTGGATGCGGCAATAAGCCTACGTGATGCTGGTTACCAGCATCCGATCCTGCTCCTGGAAGGTTTTTTTTCAACTGAAGAATTAGCAATCTTTGAGCAATACCGTTTGAGCGCGGTCGTTCATCATGTCGAGCAAGTTGCCATGTTGTCAGCTTCCAAACATTACAACATCGATTTGTTTATAAAGATTAATACCGGGATGAATCGTCTGGGACTGGCGCCACAGCAATTCTCACAAGCCATCGGCACGCTGATCGAGAAGCAATACTACAAAAACATTACATTGATGACACATTTTGCTTCCGCTGATGAACCTGGCGAAGCAGAGAATGTCATTGGGCAGTTACAGTACTTTGAAACCATCACGAAAGAGTACCACCATTATCCCAGCTCACTCGCAAATTCAGCAGCAATCATTCGTTATCCTGTCACGCATACCGATTGGGTGCGCCCTGGCATTATGCTATACGGAGCCTCGCCTTTTACGGATAAAACCGCAGCAGAGTTACACTTGCAACCCGTCATGACGCTTTCGAGCAGAATTATTGCCACACAGGATTTGGGAGTTGGTGACAGAGTCGGTTATCACGGCCTTTTTCAAACGGCCGAGCCAATGCGCATCGGTATTGTCGCATGCGGCTACGCGGATGGATATCCACGCCATGCGCCAACAAACACCCCAGTATTGATCAATAATCAACGCAGCCGGTTGTTGGGCCGGGTGTCAATGGACATGCTCGCAGTAGACTTAACCGGTATTGAAAATGCCGGACTGAATAGCCCCGTTACATTATGGGGAAAGGGATTGGGCGTTGATGAAGTCGCTCAGAACGCTGGCACAACCAGCTATGAATTACTTTGCGCACTATCTCCCCGGGTAGAAAAGACTGCTTTACTGTAAAAACACAGCATCGCAATCCGATCTACCCAGGGCACATCACAATTGCAAGTGTTACTCTACTTTTGCTTTGCTGCGCAATTCTTGCACCACTGTTCCAAATTCGCGCTGCAATACACGTTGCTGAATATTTTGTTTAACTTCTTCAAAAGGTGGTACTTCCATTGGACGGATATCCATTAACTGAATCACGTGCCAGCCAAAAGAAGTTTGAACGGGTTGTTCCGTCAGTCCCCCTTTGGATAATTTCACCAGCGCTTCGGAAAATGGTCTGACATAAGCCGCCGGTGGACTCCAATTAAGCTCACCACCATTTTCTTTACTGCCGTCATCAACCGATTTCTCTTCAGCTATTTTTGCAAAATTACCACCTTTTTTGAGTTTTGCAATAATATCCTTGGCTTCATTTTCATTGGCGACAAGAATATGGCGTGCCTTGTATTCTTTATCTCCCATTTGCACTTTCAGAACCTCGTATTCTTTGCGCAAAGTCTCTTCACTCACCACATTATTTCTGATGTAGTCCGCTTGGAAAGCTCTGACCAGCACTGCCTGACGAGCTATTTCGAGTTGTGCAATTACGTCGGGATCTTTATCCAGCTTCTTTTTCACTGCTTCTTGCGCGAGGATCTCTTCAGCAATCAGATTTTCACGCAAAGCCTTTCTCATTTCCGGACCATCAGGCTGTCCCTGCGCCGCACTGGCCTTCACCATTAATTCCAGACGTGACTGCGGAATTGCTACGCCATTCACCTTAGCCACGGTACCTGTTGATTGGGCTTGAGCTGATAGCGTCATCACTCCTAAAACACTAATCATCATTGCCTGTGAGAATTTCGTCAAACGCATTGAATTTCCTTTTTTGTGATTGAGATAAAATTTATATTCGCCAGAATATATCGCCGCGAGAAAGTATACGCCTTAACTGAATCGACGTGAATCTCTACAGACCATTATTTCTATTGAATAACTTGATACTGTTGAAGAAATACTGTTGCAGTTGCCTTACGCCGGTAACACTTTTTTAAAAGGCTTTACGGTCACTTTCTGATAGACGCCCGCACTCACATAGGGATCGGCGTTAGCCCACACCTGCGCTGCTTCCAGGGATTCAAACTCGGCTACAATCAAACTGCCGGAAAACCCTGCGGGACCAGGATCTTGACTGTCGATAGCCGGATAAGGTCCGGCTAAAACCAGGCGTCCTTCATCTTGTAATACTTGAATTCTTTTCAGATGCTCCGGACGGACTGTCATCCGTTTTCCCAAGCTATCCGGTACATCTTCTCCATTTATGGCATATAACATTATCGTTCCTTGTTCGCTTTATTTTCTCTTTCATCCTTGAAATCATCCGGCTCATCGGCAGGAGCATCCGCAGTCAATGTAGCCGGCGCATCTTTCAAATATTTTCCCAACATCAACACTTGTGCGATAACAAAAACAAGCATCAGTCCCGTAGCACCAAAAAGCTTAAATGTAACCCAGGTATCTACCGAAAAATTAAACGCGACATAAAGGTTGACGCACCCTATCGTGAGAAAAAACCCCACCCAGCTTAAATTAAGTCTGCTCCAGACAAAAGGCGGCAAAACCATCTGTTTCTCGAGCATGGCCTGTATCAGGTTTTTTCTAAAAATTACATTGGATCCTAATAAAACAGTTGCGATCAACCAATACAACACGGTTGGTTTCCATTTGATAAACATCTCATCCTGGGATATTAATGTCGCACCACCAAAAATGACAATAACAGCCAAATTGATCCACATCATCTTATCGACGTGGCGATTGCGAAACCAAAGCCAAACTATTTGTGCAATCGCTGCCACTATCGCAACCGCAGTGGCGATGAAGATATCGTACAGCTTGAACGCCAGGAAAAATAAAATTACCGGAAATAGATCAAAGAGAAGTTTCATCGCTGCACGTATCGTGAATTTTTTTAATGGCTCGTCCGAGAGTAGATCATCAAAAGTAAGAAATGTTTCTTACTCCAATACCGGAGGTAAATGAGGAGTGAGGCTATTTTTCTCCTGCGTCGCCGCACCCAGCAAAGCATAACCAAGCAATCGACCGGTATCATCTTTATAGAGCGCCTTTACGCCATTCCGATCGGCTTCCACATGCCATTCACCTTTTATAGTGAAATCGGGCGGCGAAACAACCGCAGGACATGCGGGTGTTTTAACGATAACCGGCATCGCCGGATAACGAACCTCTGTCGGATTACCTGCAAGTGTTGCCGCCAGGGCCCGGGCTGCATGCGTAATCGGCATCACAAAAGGCAGCACTTTTCCTGCCACTTCGGCGCAATCACCCAAGGCGTAGATATTGTCACACTGCGTTTGTAACAAGCGATTCACGACAATTCCCCGGTTAACGGAAATACCGGCTGATGCCGCCAGTTGCGTACGCGCGCGTAAACCGACCGCGGACAGAACGATATCAGATTCAATTGTGCTTCCATCGGCGAATGTCAGGCGCAACTTTTCTTGGACTTGATCAACGGACTGTGTGGTTGCGTTCAAATGAAAAGCCACACCCGCTGCTTCCAGCTTTTGCCGTATAAAGGCCCCGCCTGCTGGCGGCAAAAGACGTCCCAGCGGCTGTGCGCTGATATCTATCACATCGACATGGTAACCCGCGGTTGCCAGATCATTGGCAAATTCACAACCAATCAAACCCGCGCCAATAATGCTGATACGTTTTTTTCCAGTCAGTGCAACGCGAAATTTCTTATAATCGTCAAGATCATTAATAGTCAATATATTCGCCACACCATCGCCCGAAAGCGGCAAATGCACCTGATCAGCGCCCAACGCCAAAACCAATTGATTGTAAACAATCTTCTCGCCATCGGCCAATGTCACTTCACGCGCGGCTTGATCAATCGCACTGACACGGCAGTGGGGTCGAATGGAAATCTTCAATTGTGATGCCATTTGAGTCGCGTCACCGTTGACAATCGATTCCGGAGTCTTCCCGGTTGACAATGCATTTGACAGCATGGGTTTGGAGTAAAAACCACCATGATCGGCAGATAGCATGACAACCTCAAATTCTGTAGTCAGTTTACGCAACTCGCGCGCCACCGCATAACCGGCTAATCCGCTTCCTATAATAACTATGGGATTCTTCATTAACTCAGATCTCCACCATCTCTAAATCCACCTCATTCACGCTAACCCTATGATTGCCATCGTAGCGGCATAGCGGCAATCGGCTTTTTTCCTGGATTGACAAAAAACAAGGCACACTGATTAGCGGAGTACGCTTCCTAATCAATGTGCCTTGTTGTATCTACTCTATTTGTATGCGCACGGATGCGGCACGCATCCGAGGATCAAAAAAGATTTCCGCGCTATTTATTTTTCCTCAGCCTTGTTGTTCACCAGACTTGTACGTCTTTGCAAATAAGCATCGCGCACGAATTCATACTTGTCCAATGCAGCTTCCTCGAGTGTCTTATCTTGTTCCAGGAATTGCGCCCGTGCATTAACCGTTCTCGCTGCAGCTACAGGGAGATGTAGCGCTGTCGTATTAAGATAAGGAACACCGTTCATGAAAACACCCGTCACCCCTTGTGTCACAGGATCCATAAAGAAGCTGTCGACAGCGATACCGACTGTATCACGAACAGAACTCGGTCCCAGTAAAGGCAATACGATGTAAGGTCCGCTGCCGACTCCATAGCGTCCCAGTGTCTGACCGAAATCTTCATTTCGTTTGCTGAGATTAATATCGCTCACAGCACTGATATCACTCGCGATATCGATCATACCGAATATCCCAAAAGTGGTATTGACCAATAAACGTGCACTACTGGCAAGCGCGCTCTCGTAATTTAATTGCAGCACGGAGTTAGTGATTACCACCACTTCGTTCAAATTGGAGAAAAAGTTTCCGACAACCAGTTCAATTGGATCGGGTGTAACCCGCTTATAGCCTCTGGCCACAGGGTCAAAAACATTGTCGTACACCATTTCATTGAAATTAAAAACAGCGCGATTCATCGATTCCAGAGGATCGTTCACACTATTTGGGTTGTTCACGTTCGCGCTCGCCGTTGTCTTCGTTGAGGCACAACCCGTTAAAAACAAACCAGAAACCAGCACAGCGACAGCTACGGTACGGATAATATTAATCATGTTCTTATTTCTTCTAATAAAAATTCGGTCGATCTTGCCACATTTACACGATAGGTTCAATACACCCTCGCACAAACTGCTATTTTTGTTCAGGCGGCCATCCATCGATACTATGCGGAATAATTAGAAAGTTTCCAATTCATCAGGCACCCGGCGTTCAATATACTACAGATTATGCCTGCACTTTATAAATTATCGACTCAACAATAGAATGGACAAAACGATGCAATTCTCCGGTTAAGCCGCTTCCATCCCGCTATGGCGCAATAACGCATCCAATTCCGGCTCACGTCCTCGAAACGCAATAAATGACTCGAGTGCGGAGCGGCTTCCTCCCACAGCCAGAATTTCTTCCAGAAAATGCGAACCCGTCGCTGCATTCACCACGCCATCCGAAGCGGTTTCTTCAAACATGCTGTAGGCATCCGCCGAAAGCACTTCCGCCCATTTATAACTGTAGTAGCCCGCGGCATAACCGCCGGCAAAAATATGCGCGAAACTGTTGGGGAAACGGTTAAAGTCCGGTGGAATAATCACCGCGACCTGATTGCGGATATCATCCAGTAACTGTAATACCGTCCGCTCGCCGTCCGGTTTGAAATCGAAGTGCACATGCATATCGAACAGCGCAAACTCAATCTGCCGCAACATCTGCAAGCCACTTTGGAAATTCTTGGCCTTTATCATCTTATCGAACAGCGCTTTGGGTAATGATTCTCTTGTTTCAATGTGCTGAGTCATTCCGGTCAACACATCCCATTCCCAGCAAAAATTTTCCATGAACTGGCTCGGCAACTCCACCGCGTCCCATTCAACACCGTTAATTCCGGATACACCCAAGTCTTCCACTTTGGTCATCAAATGATGCAAACCATGACCAAACTCATGAAACAACACGATCACTTCATTATGCGTAAATAAAGCCGGGCGCGGCTGATGATCCATAGTAACCGGCGCTGAGAAATTACACGTAAGGTAAGCAACCGGTAATTGTATGGTGGGCTTCCCCGATTGTTGATGATCGATCCGGCGGCGTGTAATCGCGTCATCCATCCAGGCACCGCCACGTTTGGTTGACCGGGCATAGAGATCCAAATAAAATTGACCGATCAGCTGATCATTGGCGTCATGAATATCAAAAAACTTCACATCGGGATGCCAGCACTGAATATTGCGTACAGGCGCGACAAGCGTGATGCGGATGCCGTACAGTTTTTCCACAACTTTAAACATACCGGCCAATACTTTATCTTCAGGAAAATATTGTTTAACTTCCTGATCGGAAAAAGCGTAGCGCTCTTGCCGCAATTTCTCGCTGACATACGCCAAATCCCACGCTTCAAGTTTGGTCAGATTCAATTTCTCCGCAGCAAACTGCTGCAATGCTTGTAGATCGCACACAGCGTACGGTTTTGCCTTGGCAGCCAGTTTCTTCAGGAAATCCAAAACTTGCTGCGGAGAGGTTGCCATTTTTGTCGCCAGGGAAACCTCGGCATAATTATCATAGCCCAGCATGTGTGCCGCTTCACGGCGAAGCTCCAGTATTTTGTTGATCAGCGGCATATTATCTTTGCTCGAATCGCCCTGGCTATCAAACTCGCTGGCGCGCGTCGCATAGGCGCGGTACATTTGTTCGCGCAAATCGCGGTTATCGGCATATTGCAGCACGGGAAGATACGATGGCATGTGCAGGGTAAATTTCCAGCCTGTTTTGCCATCCGCTGCGGCTAACTGTTGCGCCGATTGCAGCACATCTTCCGGAATTCCTGCCACCTTCTCTGTATTTTCAATCAATAATGAATAGGCATTGGTGGCGTCCAGCAAATTATCGCTGAACGAGGACGTCAACTTTGATAGTTCTTCCTGGATTTGCAGGAAACGTTGTTTCTTTTCTGCCGGTAACTCGGCGCCGCCCAAGCGGAAATCGCGCAATTCGTTGTCGATGATTCGCTTCCGCGCCGGAGTCAGTTGGTCGAATTCCGCACTCACACGTAACTGTTTAAATTTCTCAAATAACCGCACATCCTGCGATAACTCGGCATAAAACTGCGTGATCAAAGGCAGATTGGCATTATAGGTTTCACGCAGCTCCGGCGTATTCATCACGGCGTTCAGATGCGATACTTGTCCCCAGGCACGGGATAACCGTTCATTGGCATCCGTCATCGGCTGCACAAAAGTCTGCCAGGAAGGTGCCCTGTCATCAACCCGCACCTTGTCAATCACCGCACGATTTTCCTTTAACAGCGTTTCAATCGCCGGTGTGATATGTTCGTTGTTGATTTCTGCAAAACGCGGCAGTCCGGAAAAATCAAGTAATGGGTTCGACATGTTGCTCCAAATGATCGGTTAAAAACAAATTCTGTGACAATTGTGCTGCTGAATAAACAAAATGCCGCCAAGCTCAGTGCTCATAAACAATATGACCGTTCACCAGGGTATATTTAACGCCGCCGGGTATTTCCATTCCCATAAACGGCGTGTTCTTTCCTTGGCTTTGAATAGCTGACGAAGTCACCTTCCAGTAATGGTCAGGATCAAAAATACAGATATCCGCAGCACTGCCGAGCGACAAATGCCCTGCGTCAATTCCCAGTATCCGGGCCGGATCCGAGGTAATTTTAGACAGCACGTTGAGCAATGGCAGGCGCATTTCCGCTCCCCATTTCAAAGTAAGCGGCAATAACAGCTCCACCCCCGTCGCGCCAACCTCGGATTGACCGAACGGCAATAATTTGGCGTCTTCGTCTACCGGCGCATGATCCGAGCAAATCGCGCCGATCGTGCCATCCAGCAAACCATGACGCAACGCATCGCGATCACTCGAGCTGCGCAATGGCGGCATCAGATGACAATTGGAATCAAAAAACCCGATATCCATATCCGACAAGTGCAGATGATTAATCGACACATCGCAGGTGATCGGCAAACCTTGCTGCCTGGCTATACGAATCATCGCTAGGCCTTCGGCGCTGGAAATCCGGCACAAGTGCACTCTGACGCCGGTTTCCTTGGTCAATAAAACAATATTGCCGATGGCAATCGTTTCGGCGCATACCGGAACGGTCAACAAACCCAACCGGGTCGCCACTTCGCCATCATGCGCCACGCCATCGCCGGTCAGCGTGATTTCCTGCGGACGTAGCCATACGCTGAAACCGAATGTCGATGCATACAACATGGCCTGCATGAGCACCCGCAGGTTGGGCAATAACCCGTCCGATTGCCCAAAAACCACGCAGCCGGCGTCGTTCAGCTCCGCCATTTCGGTCAAGCGTTCGCCCTTCAATCCTTGCGTCAATGCTCCAATTGGATAGACATGTGCCTGATGGAGACTTTTAGCGCGATGTTTCAGCATTTCCACCAAGCCCGGTTCGTCCAAGGGTGGATCGGTGTCCGGCGGACAAGCGATGCTCGTGACGCCACCGGCAACCGCCGCAGCCATTTCCGATTCCAGCGTAGCCATATATTCAAGCCCCGGTTCACGCAAGCGCACGGACAAATCGACCAACCCCGGACACACCACCAGCGATTGCGCATCGATCACCCGGCTGGCTTGAAACTCATCCGGCGCGGCGCCGATTGCAACGATTTTACCTTTGGCAATAAAAATATCCTGCACGGCATCGATACCGTTTTTTG
>FSSH01002107.1_pt1 | contig 16148 bp, 21 predicted proteins | sample 1166101 | NCBI WGS metagenome assembly FSSH01 (sample SAMEA32972668, study PRJEB13176) | freshwater metagenome | biome: Drinking water system; feature: Biomass in drinking water that filtered by 0.45 um membrane; material: drinking water | place: USA | collected 2012-12-20 | depth 0 m | reverse complement strand
TGAACACCCGCATCCAGGTCGAGCATCCGGTCACCGAGATGATCACCGGCATCGACCTCGTCAACGAGCAGATCCGCGTGGCGGCGGGGCTGCCGCTCTCCGTCACTCAGGACGACATCAAGGTCTCGGGCCACGCCATCGAGTGCCGGATCAACGCCGAGCACCCCTCGACCTTCCGGCCCTCGCCTGGGCTGATCACCTATTTCCACCCGCCTGGCGGCCTTGGAGTCCGGGTCGATTCCGCAGTGTTCCAGGGCTACCGCATCCCCCCGAACTACGATTCGCTGATCGGCAAGCTCATCGTTCACGGCCGCACCCGCGACGAGTGTCTGGCCCGCCTGCGCCGGGCGCTCGACGAGTTCGTGGTCGACGGCGTCGACACCACGCTGCCGCTGTTCCGCACACTTGTGCGCAACCCCGAGGTTCGAGCGGGAGCCTACGACATCCACTGGCTCGAAGGCTTCCTGGAAGGCGGTGGCCTCGCTGCAGGAGAGCCGGCCTAGGATCCGCCGTAGCCTGTGGAGTTTAACGTGGGCTAGGGAACGGCAGGGGATCGGAGCCGTTGTTGCGGCAACGTCGGCGCGAAGGGAGGCCTCTTCGCATTCCGCCTTACCGAAGGGTTTCCTCATGCGTTTCACCACCTCGATCGTCGCCGCACTGGTCCTGGCGGCGGCGCCAGCTCTCGCTCAGTCGCCGTCGGGCAATGTCGGCCAGCCGGAGCGTGCCGTGCCGCAGGCCGGCAACACCACCAGTGGCCCGATCGACAATCCCTCGACCCGGGGCATGTCCCCTAATCCCGGCCCCACGATGGGACCCGCCGGTACCGGCAGCGTCGAGTCGGCCAAGGGCGGCAACGCCGACCAGAACAACAAGCCGGTCGGCAACACTGGCAACACTTCCGGCGGCCCTGCCCGTTAAGGACGTCCAGTCCGTTCTGATTGCTGAAAAGCCGGCGCCGAGAAGCGTCGGCTTTTCGATGTCCGGGTCGACCATCGAAGCGCGCTGTGAGCCAAGAAGGTGCCCCCCAGCTTGATCGCGGCCTTTCTTGAGAGGCTGCGAATGTCCATATTCGCGCGATGGCTGTCCCGAACAAACCGCGCTCGTCCACCGCCAAGGCGTCGAAACCCGAGCTGAAACCGCTGGATGAGCATCTGGCGGCTCTCTTGAGCCCCGCCCTCAATCGCAATCGTCTGCCCGCGGTCGAGCCCGTCGAGCCGCCCAAGAGGGCAGGACGAGCGAAATCGGCCGGAACGAAGCGGGACGGGTTCGGAGAGGCGCCGCAGGCCGGGTACACCGTCGGCGAGACGGCCGAGGTCGATCCGCGCCTGGCGCATGCGCTGGGCATGCGCGGCCCCGAGGACGGCCCATCAATCGAGGAGCCTGAGGAAACGTCGCTTGCCGCTGACGGCGTATCAGCCACGGTCGATGCGCTCTCGCGGCTCCTCACCGAGGGCAATCCGCTCTTCAAGGACGGCAAGACCTGGGCGCCGCACCGGCCAGAGCGTCCGCAGAAATCCGAAGGCGGCGTTCCCTTCCGCCTGCAATCCGAGTTCGAGCCCGCCGGCGACCAGCCCGCCGCCATCGCCGAACTGGTGGATGGCGTGAAGAAGGTCGAGCGCGACCAGGTGCTGCTCGGCGTCACCGGCTCGGGCAAGACCTTCACGATGGCCAAGATCGTCGAGGAGACGCAGCGCCCTGCCTTGATCCTCGCCCCGAACAAAACTCTGGCGGCGCAGCTCTACGGCGAGTTCAAGAGCTTCTTCCCCGACAACGCTGTGGAGTATTTCGTCTCCTACTACGATTACTACCAGCCCGAGGCCTACGTCCCGCGCTCCGATACCTTCATCGAGAAGGAATCGTCGATCAACGAGCAGATCGACCGGATGCGCCATGCCGCCACCCGCGCGCTCCTCGAACGCGACGACGTCATCATCGTCGCCTCGGTCTCCTGCATCTACGGCATCGGCTCGGTCGAGACCTACACGGCAATGTCGTTCACGGTGTCCCTCGGCGAGCGGATCGAGCAGCGCCAGCTCGTCGCCGACCTCGTGGCGCTGCAATACAAGCGTATCCAGTCCGACTTCGCACGCGGCACCTTCCGGGTCCGCGGCGACGTGATCGAACTCTGGCCCGCCCACTTGGAGGATCGCGGCTGGCGCATCGGCCTGTTCGGCGACGAGATCGAGAAGATCACCGAGTTCGACCCGCTAACAGGCAAGACCATCAACGAGCTTAAGTTCGTGAAGGTCTACGCCAATTCGCATTACGTGACGCCTCGCCCGACGCTGCAGCAGGCGGTCAAGGGCATCAAGACCGAGCTGAAGCTCAGGGTCGACGAGCTGACCAGGATGGGCCGCCTGATCGAGGCGCAGCGCATCGAGCAGCGCTGCACCTTCGATATCGAGATGATCGAGGCCACCGGCGCCTGCAACGGCATCGAGAATTATTCGCGGTATCTCACGGGGAGAAAACCCGGCGAGCCGCCGCCGACGCTGTTCGAGTACCTGCCCGACAACGCCCTGGTCTTCACCGACGAGAGCCATGTCACGGTCCCGCAGATCGGCGCCATGTACAAGGGCGATTTCCGGCGCAAGGCGACGCTCGCCGAGTACGGCTTCCGCCTGCCCTCTTGCCTCGACAACCGGCCCCTGCGCTTCGAGGAATGGGACGCGATGCGGCCTCAGACCGTCCACGTCTCCGCGACGCCGGGCAAGTGGGAGATGAACCAGACCGGCGGCGTCTTCGCCGAGCAGGTCATCCGCCCGACCGGCCTCGTCGACCCCATCATCGAGATCCGGCCCGCCCGGACCCAGGTCGACGACCTGCTGGGCGAGGTGAGGGAAGTCGCCCAGGCCGGCTACCGCACCCTCGTGACGACTTTGACGAAGCGCATGGCCGAGGACCTGACCGAGTACCTGCACGAGAACAGCGTGCGGGTGCGCTACATGCACTCCGACATCGACACCCTGGAGCGGATCGAGATCATCCGCGACCTTCGCCTCGGCGCCTTCGACGTGCTCATCGGCATCAACCTACTGCGCGAGGGTCTCGACATCCCGGAATGTGCGCTGGTCGCGATCCTCGATGCCGACAAGGAGGGCTTCCTGCGCTCCGAGACCTCGCTGATCCAGACCATCGGGCGGGCGGCGCGCAACGCCGACGCCCGCTGCATCCTTTACGCCGACCAGATCACCGGCTCGATGGAGCGGGCGATGGCGGAGACCGAGCGCAGGCGCCAGAAGCAGCTTGCCTACAATGCCGAGCACGGCATCACCCCGCAGAGCGTGAAGCGCGGCATCGCCGACATCCTCGACAGCGTCTACGAGCGCGACCATGTCCAGGTCGATACCGGACTCGCCAAGAACGCCATCACCGTCGGCCACAACCTCAAGGCCGTGATGGCTGATCTCGAGAAGCGGATGCGGACGGCCGCCGCCGATCTCGACTTCGAGGAGGCGGCGCGCCTGCGCGACGAGCTCAAGCGCCTCCAGGCCACGGAGCTCTTCGTCTCCGACGACCCGATGGCGCGTCAGGACGATGTCGAGCGCGGGGCGGGAAAGTACGGTGCCAAGCGCAGCCGGATCGCGAAGCCGAGCCTCGACGATATGGGCCCCGGCACCGATCGCGAATTGCCCGTCGGCGGTGCGGCGCCGAGCTGGCAGGAGCGGCCGAAGCCCCGTTCGACGCAGGGGCTCGGAGGGCAGAAGCCGAAATATCGCGGCCGCGGCAGTGGAGGCTCGCGCTCGCGGGATTGACGGCATGCTGGCCTTCGCATCGGGCGTCGCGCAACGTTCGACGCGACAAATTGCCGGAACCCGGGCGGCGATCCCGACTTTCCTTCGCATGCTGCGCTTCTCAGCGTCGCGCGGGTGAAGATGGAGAGGTCGATGTCCGCACATGCCGTCCTTCGTTCACGGTCGCGATGGGCCGTGACCCTAGTTCTTGCCGGAGCCATGGCCTCCCCGCTGCCGCTCCTCGCGACGGGCGCACAGGCTCAGTCCGTGGACAGCCGCCGAGATCAGCCGACGCCTGCGACGCTTCCCGATCCGATGACGACTCGCCAGCGCGAGGGTGATCGGCCGACGCCGCAGGTGGCGCCGCCAGAGGCCATCACCTCCTCGACGGCGATTGTTCCCTCGGACCGCAAGGGCAAGACCGCTTACACCAATCCCCTCGACCATCTCCCCGCGCGGGACCGCATGGCCGCCGGTGGAAGCCGGCGCGACTGACGTTGTCGGATCCGCATGGTCGGGTGGGGAGACGCGCGAGCGCGCGGCCGGCATCATGCCGGCCGTAGATGTTTTTGAAGGACTGACTATGGGTTTGCTCGATCAGGTCATCGGCGGGGTCCTGGGCCAGGTTCTGGGCGGCCAGCGCGGTCATGAGCAAGACGGCAGGGGGGCTCCCGGCGGCCTGGGCGGAGCGATGTCGCCCATCGTCCAGGCCGTGCTCATGCTCCTCCTGCAGAAGGGAATGAGCGGAGGCTTCGGTGATATCTTCGGGGGTGGCCAGGGCGCGCCCCGACAGGCTCCGCAACACGTTCCCGACGGCGGCGATCTCGGCGGGTTCGGCCAGGATCGCGGGTCCTACCGTGGCTCGGAAGGCGGCGGTGGCGAGTTCGGCGACCTCGCCGGGATGCTCGACGGCCCGGGCGGTGCCTCGCCCAACCCACCTGGACACGATTCCGGTGCTGGCCCCTATTCCGGTCTCGACCGCGAGCCTGCCGACGCGCAGGGCGGCATCAATGGAGGTCTCGAGGACCTCATCGGTCGTTTCCAGCGCGGCGGCATCGGCGACGTGATGGAATCCTGGATTGGCCGTGGACAGAACCGGCCGGTCCAGCCGAATCAGCTCGGCGATGCCCTCGGCCCACAGACTGTCGACGCCCTTCAAAGCCAGACGGGCCTCGATCGGGACACCCTGCTGTCGCAGCTCTCGCAGGTGCTCCCGGGGATCATCGACGGCCTGACGCCTCAGGGCCGGAAGCCCGGCCCCGAGGAGATCCGCCACTGGTGAGACGTCACAGCAGCGTCCCGCGCAGGATCACCATGGCGACGCTGAAATAGATGACGAGGCCCGTGACGTCGACGAGGGTCGCCACGAAGGGCGCCGAGGCCGTCGCCGGGTCGAAACCGAGGCGCTGAAGGACGAAGGGCAGCATCGACCCGGTAAGCGAGCCGAAGGTGACGATGCCAACGAGGGCGGCTCCAACGGTTGCAGCCACTAGGATCCAGTGCTCGCCGTAATCGTAGAGCCCCGCCTTCTGCCAAATCGTGATCCGCAGGATGCCGATGAGGCCGAGGATCGCCCCGAGCAGCATTCCGGTGGGCAATTCGCGCAAGGCAACGCGCCACCAATCCCGCAGACGGATCTCGTGGAGAGCGAGCGCCCGGATCAAGAGCGACGTCGCCTGACTTCCCGAATTACCGCCCGAGCTCATGATGAGCGGGATGAAAAGGGTCAGGACGATCGCCTTTTCAAGCTCACCCTCGAAACCCTGCATGGCGGTGGCGGTCATCATCTCGCCGAGGAACAGGGCGCAGAGCCACCCTGCCCGCTTCCGGATCATCGTGAGGAAGCCGATATCCATGTAGGGCTCGGGCAGCGCCTCCATGCCGCCGAAGCGCTGAACGTCCTGCGTCTGCTTCTCGACCATGGCGTCGATCATGTCGTCGACGGTCACGATGCCGATCAGGTGGCCGACGGCATCGATCACCGGCAGGGCCAGGAGATCGTATTTCGAAATCAGCCGGGCGGCCTGCTCGCGGCTGGCGGTCGGCGAGACCGCGAGCGGCCTCCTCCCCGGGGCTACGCTGAGCACGTTGTCCTCCGGGTTGCCCGAGATGAGCCGGCGCAGGGGAACCGCCTTGGTCAGGGCTTGCGTGCGCGGATCGAGGACGAAGATCGCGTAGATCGTCTCGCGGGTCTTCTCGACGTGGCGGACGTGGTCGAGGGTCTGCTGCACGGTCCAACTGCCCGGGACGGCGACGAACTCCGTCGTCATCAGCGAGCCGACGCTCTCCTCGCCATAGGCGCTGAGGCGGTCGACGGCCCCGCGGGTCTCGGCGTCGAGGCGGGCGCGCAGGTCGGAGCGCCCAGGCTCCTCGATCTCGCGAAAGACGTCGGTGATCCTGTCGGCGGACATGCCTGTCAGGTAGGACGCGACGCGGTCGCGCGGAAGCATCTCGATGATGTCGGCGACCGAGTCGAGTTCGGGCTGATCGAGCACCTCTACCGCCCGGTCATGCGGGAGGCCGAGGATGATGGCGGCGGCGACTTCAGGGGCCTCGTCGTTGAGCGATTCGACGATGTCGGGTGCGCGCTCGTCGGCGAGGCGCGCGGACAGGACCGAGGGGTCGATGGTGCCGAGCATCGAGGCCAGGGCATTCATGGGCTCACCTTGCGATGTCGGCCGTCGGCGGCCGGTCGCAGCGAGCCGCCTAGCGGCCTATGGCGAGCGTCAGGCGATCGAGGCGGCTCGGACGGCGTCCGGCTTGTTGATGGAAAGGGGACTGTCGCTGGGCATCAGGCATATGCTGAATGGGGAAAGCCCGTTCGGCGAACGCGGGGCGCGCCGAAGAAGCGGCGCGGCTTTGCGCCTGCGAAATGGCTCCGTCAAGCGAAAAAACGATCGATACGCCGCCGGAATCGAAAGGCCGCTTCGCATTCTGTCGGCTCGCTGGACTATTCTGCTGAACGCGGAGCAAGACCGCTAACGCACCGTAAGCGCTGCCGTTTCTCTGCACTATCGCTCCATGATCGGCCACAGGCTCCGAGAGCTCCCATCATCCTATGAGAAATATAAGTGTAGCGCCCGCTTGTATTGCGTCCAACACATCGCCTATATCTCGGTGGTCAGCGAGAAGGAGTTACACCATGACGTGGTCTGCCCCCATCGTTCAGGAAGTTTGCGTCGGCATGGAAGTCACGAGCTACGACTCCGCCGAGATCGACACCTTCAACTGAAGGGTCGCCGCCCTATATAGGGTGCAACGTCAAGCATCGTCCCTATCAACACCTATTGTGAGGAAAGCGCCATGACCTGGTCTGCCCCGATCGTCAACGAAGTCTCCGTCGGCATGGAAGTCACGAGCTACGAGTCGGCCGAGATCGATACCTTCAACTAAGGTTCGATCGGCTAAAAGGCTGTATGGGCGGCATCCGCGAGGGTGCCGCCCTTTTTATTGCTGACGTGATCTAATGGAATCAGGAAGGGCCGGACTGCTATGCGCGGTCCGGCCCTTTCCTCGACGGACGATGGCTGGCCTTCACAGGCGATAACGGATCTGATCCGTCCAGAAGCGCTCCAGGCGGCTCAGCGCCACGTTGAGCCGGCCGAAATCGTCGTCCGAGATGCCGCCGATCGGCTGGATCGTGCGGGCGTGCTTGTCGTAGAGCGCCTGGATGATGTCGTGGACCTGACGGCCCTTGTCGGTCAGGCTGATCCGGACCGAGCGACGGTCGGTCTTCGAGCGAGCGTGATGGAGATAGCCGGCTTCGACGAGCTTCTTGACGTTGTATGACACGTTGGAGCCGAGGTAATATCCCTTGGTCCTGAGCTCGCTCGCGGTCAGCTCCTTGTCGCCGATGTTGTAGAGCAGCAGGGCCTGGACGCTGTTGACGTCCTCGCGGTCGCGGCGCTCGAACTCGTCCTTGATGACGTCGAGCAGGCGACGGTGCAGCCGTTCCACCAGGTGAAGAGCTTCCAGATACGAACCGGTCGATGTGGCGCTGTCCGCTGACGGGTTGCTGTCGACGACCTTCATTGCCTGGGATTTCATGGGATGCCTCACCGCCGTTGTTGTGCCGGTACCGCGCTGTACGATGCCGTCTGTGGATTGAACTTAGGCGGCGGAAATGAAAGCCAATTTAAGCGATAGGATGAATTTGCAATTTACCTGTATAGGTAAATACAAGATGAAACGATTGCCGTAACGTTTGATTCACCGGTTCTCGCCGGCTGCTAATGAAGAAAAGATGAAGTAGATCACGACAATACTAGCTTGCGCTACGATGAGAGGTGTCGTCATCGAGAGAAGCTGGGGTGTCAACAAGGCGAGGGTCAACGCACTGGTCGCCGCCAGCAGCCACACCACGCCGCCCCATGCGCTTGTGAGCCAGAGCCCGACCGCCGCAATCAGGTCGATCACCGCAAAATAGACGATGACTGTCTGCCGGCCGTAGGGTTCGGCCTCGAAGGGCACCGCCCCGGGCCAGACGTCGAGGATGCGTGCCCAGGCCCATGCGCCCTTAGCGAGCCACAGGAGGGCGGTCATCCGCATGAACCAGACCAGCACCACGTCCCAGCCCGTTTGAGGCGGCCGCGCGACCCGCTCGATCCGGTCGCCGCCGCGAGGCTGCGGGTCGGCGTTTCTGCCCGTGCCAGGTTTTCTGTTCGTCCTCACGATAAGGGCCCCGTCCACTCCGGCCCGATCACCGGCTCCGGCTGTTCGAGTGGGCCGAAGCGGGCGGCGATCGCATCGGGATCGACTTCCGCAAGGGTCGCCGGCGACCAAGCGGGCTTCCCATCCTTGTCGACGATCGCTGCGCGAACACCCTCGTAGAAGTCGCCGCCCTCCGTCGCCCTGACCGCGAGCCGGTATTCGAGCCGCTGCGCCTCCTCGAAGCTCGACACGGCGCCGCGGCGCATCTGCTCGCGGGCGATGCAGAGGCTCGTGGGCGAGCGCGTCCGCATCAGGCTGGCGGTCTCGGCGGCGAAGGCCGAGTCCGGCGCCATGCGGTCGAGGCGGACGAGGATCTCGCTCACCGTATCTGCGGAGAAGGCGGTCGCCATGAGCGCGCGCTGGGTACGCAGCGGACCCGGTGCCGGCGCTTGTGCCGTGTGGGGCGAGAGCGACGCGTCGACATCGCCGCCTTCGCAGAGGAGGTCCAGGATCGTATCGAACTTCGCCGCGGGGGAGTAATGCGTCGCGAGCCCCAGCGCGAGGGCGTCCGACGCGCCGATCCTGTTTCCCGTCAAAGCCAGATAGGTGCCCGCCTGGTCGGGGAGACGCGGCAGGGCATAGGTGGTGCCGCAATCGGGAAAGAAGCCGATCCCGACCTCCGGCATGGCGAAACTGTAATTCTCCGCGGCGACGCGATGGCTGCCGTGCAGCGAGATGCCGACGCCGCCGCCCATGACGATCCCCTCGATCAGCGAGACATAGGGCTTGGGGTAGGCCCTGATCGCGGCATCCAGGCGGTATTCGGCGGTCCAGAACGCGCTGACCTCATCGAGACGACCTTCCCGGCCGAGTTCGTAGATCTGTCGGATGTCACCCCCGGCGCAGAAGGCGCGGCCACCCGCGCCCCTTACGACGACGCGGGTCACGGCGTCGTCTGCAGCCCAGGCGTCGAGTTGCGCCAGCATGGCGTCTGCCATCGCCAGCGTCAGCGCATTGAGCGCCCTGGGCCGGTTCAGGGTCACGAGACCCGCCGCACCCCTCACCTCGAACAGGATGTCCGGCCCGGAGCCTTCCGTCATCGGCATGTCCTCATCGGTGCCGCTTAGACGAACTCCGACGCTTTCCGTCAATCGTCTCGCTGGGCGTCGACGGCGGTCCGGACCGACCGCTCCTCCGCGGAGCCGATCACCGCAGCTGCGAGGCCGGCTGCCGCCATGTCCTCGCCCAAGGCCCGCGCCCAGGCCGAGCCGGAGCGTGTCGTGCCGCCGCGGGCAGCGCGGCCGATCAACGTGCCGGCGATCGCCCCCAGCATCCCGACCAGCGCGCCTGTCGTCGGCGAGGCTTGTCGCCCTGCCAGCGCGGCACCCCCTAGGGCACCGATAGCGAGCCTGACGGCCACGGAGGATGGGATGCGGCGATCGGGGGCGAACGGCATCTTGTCGCCTGCCATCTCTGCCACGGCCGCACCCGTGGCGAGGAACCGCGCGCCCGGGCCTGAGGGGATCGGGACAGGAAGAGGCCGCGTCCGCCCCTGCGAGGCCGCCCAAGTCAGCGCGGCGCAGGCGGTCATGCTTCGCATGCCGGTGACAACGCCGATCCCCAATGATGCTCGGTAGCCCACCATCGCCTCTCCTCTCCTTGACGATAGGAAAAAGGTTTCGGCCAGCCTTTGTTGCCGCACGGTGTGTAACCGCGCCGGATCTACGGCTTCGTCGCGCCGGGTTACGGAGCCTTTCGCGGATGTGTTAGGTCGCTTCGCGAAAGTTTTCGATCGACCGAGCCGAGCGCGAACCATGCCCGACGAGTCCCCGACACCGCGCGCCATCGCCGTCGAGAGCGCGCAGGCCACCAGCCCCGGCGGCTCGCTGAGCCTTACCCAACGCCCCCGTCGCAACCGCAAGGCCGAATGGTCGCGCCGCCTCGTGCGTGAGCATACCCTGACGGTGGACGACCTGATCTGGCCGCTCTTCGTGATCGAGGGGCAGGGCCGGCGCGAGCCGATCGCCTCGATGCCCGGCGTCGAGCGACTCAGCGTCGACGAGATCGTGCGCGAGGCCGAGCGGGCGGCGCGCCTCGGCATCCCGGCGATCTCGTTCTTCCCCTATACCGAGCCGTCCCTGCGCGACCCGACTGGCTCCGAGTCGCTCAACCGCGAAAATCTCGTCTGCCGGGCGGTGCGGGCGGTGAAGGCGGCGGTGCCGGAGATCGGCATCATGACCGATGTCGCCCTCGACCCCTACACCAGCCATGGCCATGACGGACTTCTTTCCGACGGCGCGATCCTCAACGACGAGACCGTGGCGCTCCTCGTCGAGCAGAGCCTGATCCAGGCGGAGGCAGGCACCGATATCATCGCCCCCTCGGACATGATGGACGGCCGTGTCGGCGCCATCCGCGCCGGGCTCGACAAGGCGGGGTTCCGCGACGTCCAGATCATGGCCTACGCGGCGAAATACGCGAGCGCCTTCTACGGCCCGTTCCGCGACGCCATCGGCACGAGCGCGGCTTTGGTGGGGGACAAGCGCACCTATCAGATGGATCCGGGCAACGGCACCGAGGCCCTGCGCGAGGTCGCCCTCGACATCCAGGAGGGTGCCGATTCGGTGATGGTGAAGCCGGGCCTGCCCTATCTCGACATCATTCGCCGGGTGAAGGACGAGTTCGGGGTGCCGACCTTCGCCTATCAGGTGTCGGGTGAGTATGCGATGATCGAGGCCGCCGCCCGCAACGGCTGGCTCGACGGCACCCGCGCCATGGTCGAGAGCCTGCTCGCCTTCAAGCGGGCCGGCGCCGACGGCATCCTGACCTACTACGCCCCCCGCGTCGCCGAGCGTCTGCGCGACGGCGCGTGAGGTTGGGTTTCGGCGCCGCGGCGCTCCTCGTCGCATTTTGCGGCTGTTCGAGCTCGGTCGACCGCCAGCGGGCGACGACCTGTCGCCGCGCCGTCCCTGCCCTCGCTCCGCCCGATGCCGTTCTGACCATCCTGCGGGTGGCGCAGGGACCCACCGCCGACAGCGTGCGCGTCGATTACGGAATCGGCACCCGCGACGGCCGCCAGCGCTGGTTGGTCTGCAGCTTCGGCAGTGGTGCTGTGCTCTCGGGCATCGCCACCGAGCGCGGGCCTTTGGGCGAGGCCCAGCTCTACCTCTTGCGGCACTACTACCTCGATACGCCCGACGCCCTGAAGGCCGATCCGATCGGGGCGCAACCTTAAGAGCTCAAGCTCTTGAGACCGCTTTGCGGGGCCCCCATGTGTTTCACCGTGATGATCGCCCCCGATGGAGCGCGGTGATGTTGAACAACCCGACCGGCTATTCCGATCGCCTCGGCACCTCGGGCTATGGCCTGCCGACGCCACTGCCCCTCGTGCGGGCGAGCCTCGGCGCGCGCTTCGTCGCGTACCTGCTCGACATTCTGTTCATCTTCGGCTTCACCGCTCTGCTCACGCTCCTGATCACGCTCATCGGCGTGGTGACGTTCGGCCTCGGCTGGACCCTGTTCGCCGTGCTGCCGGCGAGCGGCATCATCTATAGTGCCATGACCGTGGGCGGTTCCGCGCAATCCACCTGGGGCATGCGGATGATGGGGCTGCGCGTCGTCGCGCCCGAGAGCGGACGGCGAATCGACGTCGTCACCGCGGCGGTCCATGCGCTGCTGTTCTACGTCGCGCTATCGACCTTCCTGATCTGGTTCGTCGACATGCTGTTCGGCTTCATGCGTGCGGACCGGCGTCTTGGCCACGATCTGCTGCTCGGCCTCGCGGTGATCCGCGCTTCCTGAGAAAATCCTGCATTCTGGGCCGCTCAAGGGAGTTGAGCGGCCGAGCATAGCCGTTACACTCAGCCGGCTCGGTGCTTCGCCCCGGGCCTGTCGAGGGCCACGACCAGCGTGACGAGCCACCCGCGCGACACTCCGCAGTTTTACCTCACCGCCCCCTCCCCGTGCCCCTATCTGACGGGCCAGGAGGAGCGGAAGGTGTTCACTCACCTCGTCGGGCGCCGCGCCCGCGACCTCAATGAGATCCTGACCCAGGGCGGCTTCCGCCGCTCGCAGACGATCGCCTACCGGCCGGCCTGCGAGACCTGTAGGGCCTGCGTGTCAGTAAGGGTGGTGGTAGCGGATTTCGTACCGTCCGCGAGCCATCGTCGCATCCTGCAGCGGAACGGCGACCTCGTCGGCAATCCCGAGCCTAACCGCCCCTCCTCCGAGCAGTACACCCTGTTCCGGCGTTACCTCGACGCGCGGCACGGCGATGGCGGCATGGTCGACATGACCGTGCTCGACTACGCCATGATGATCGAGGACAGCCACGTCGACACCCATCTCGTGGCCTATCGGCGGCGCGGGCCCGATACGGCGATCAACGGCCGCGGGACCGGCGCGCCCGTTGCGCTCTGCCTCACGGACGTGCTCTCGGACGGGCTGTCGATGGTCTATTCGTTTTACGATCCCGCCGAGGCCGCTCGCTCTCTCGGCACTTACATGATCCTCGACCATATCCGTCGCGCAGCGGCACTCGGCCTGCCGTATCTCTACCTTGGCTACTGGGTCGAGGGCTCGCGCAAGATGGACTACAAGGCCCGCTTCAAGCCGCAGGAGCGGCTGTTCGGGCCTGGCTGGCAGCGGGTCGAGTAGGCCTTACTCAGCCGGCTTCACCGCAGGCCGCGCAGCGCCGCGCTCGTACCAGCCCTGGCTCCGGTTCACGATCCACACCACGGTGAGCATCACCGGCACCTCGATCAGCACGCCGACCACCGTGGCCAAAGCCGCGCCCGAGTGGAAGCCGAACAGGCTGATGGCGGCGGCGACCGCGAGCTCGAAGAAGTTAGACGCCCCGATGAGGGCCGACGGCCCGGCGACGCAATGCTCCTCGCCGGCCATCCGGTTGAGGAGATAGGCAAGCCCCGCATTGAAGTAGACCTGGATCAGGATCGGGACCGCGAGGAGCGCGATGATCATCGGCTGAGCGATGATCTGCTCGCCCTGGAAGCCGAACAGCAGGACCAGGGTGGCGAGCAGCGCCACCAGCGAGACCGGGCCGAGGGTCTTCAGGAGCCTGTCGAGGGCGGCGCTGCCGCCGGATGCGAGCAGCAGCGTCCTGACGACCTGCGCGATGATCACCGGGATGACGATGTAGAGCGCCACCGACAGCATCAGCGTCGCCCAGGGCACGGTGATCGCCGACAGGCCGAGAAGGAGCCCGACGATGGGCGCGAAGGCGACGATCATGATCGCGTCGTTGAGCGCGACCTGGCTCAGGGTGAAATGCGGCTCGCCGCGGGTGAGATTCGACCAGACGAACACCATCGCTGTGCAGGGCGCCGCCGCAAGGATGATCAGCCCGGCGATGTAGCTGTCGATCTGGTCGGCAGGCAGGTACGGCCGGAACAGCATGCCGATGAAGAGCCAGCCGAGCAGCGCCATCGAGAACGGTTTCACCGCCCAGTTGATGAACAGCGTCACACCGATGCCGCGCCAGTGCCGACCGACATGGCGCAGCGAGGCGAAGTCGATCTTGAGCAGCATCGGGATGACCATCAGCCAGATCAGCACCGCCACGGGCAGGTTGACCTTGGCGATCTCGGCCTCGCCGACAGCGTGGAAGAAACCCGGCATGACGTGGCCCAGCGCGATGCCGGCGACGATGCAGAGGGCGACCCAGAGGGTGAGGTAGCGTTCGAAGGTGGACATCGGATCTCCTCAGGCGTCCGTGACGCGCCGGCCGTGCTCGTCGACGACGCGCTCGCCGTCTTCCTTGGTGAAGGCCGCGCGCTGAGCCGGCAGAAGATCGAGAACCTGCTCGGAGGGCCGGCACAGGCGTACGCCTTCGGGCGATACCACCAGCGGCCGGTTCAACAGGACGGGATGAGCTTCGATCGCGTCGAGAAGGTCGTCGTCGGTGAGAGACGGGTCGGCGAGGCCGAGTTCCGCGTATGGCGTGCCCTTCTCCCGCAGCAGATCGCGAATCGTGAGACCCGCCCGCAGGGCCAGACCGCGCACCATGGCGCGGCTCGGCGGCGTCTTCAGGTATTCGACTACGTGCGGCTCGATGCCGGCGTTGCGGATCATTTCGAGCGTGTTGCGCGAGGTTCCGCAGGCCGGGTTGTGGTAGATGACGACATCCATCACGCGACCTCGGGGCGAGGTGAGGTGGCGCCGGCCATCTGGCCGATCTCGCGCACCTTGGCGGAGAGAGCGAAAGTGTCGAGGCTAGTGATCGGAAGCGAAACGAATGCTCCGATCCGGTTCTTGAGATAGCGTTGGGCCGTGACGAAGGCGCGCTTGCGCTCCATTTCCGATCCCTCCGCCGCGGCAGGGTCCTCGATGCCCCAGTGGGCGGTCACCGGCTGTCCGGGCCAGTACGGACAGGCTTCGCCTGCCGCGCTGTCACAGACCGTGAAGACGAAATCCATCACGGGCGCATCGGATGTTGCGAACTCGTCCCACGATTTCGAGCGCAGACCCTCTATCGGATGATCGCTCTCGCGCATGACCTGCAGGGCAAGCGGGTTCGGCTCGCCCTTGGGCTGGCTGCCGGCCGAGAAAGCCCGGAAGCGGCCCCTGCCCTCCTTGTTGAGCATGGCTTCCGCGAGAATCGAGCGGGCCGAGTTCCCAGTGCAGAGAAACAGGACGTTGTAGATGCGCTCAGACATGAATGATGTCTCCTGTAGGCGGGCAGCAGGGAGCGAGCGACGCCACCGCGGGAGCGCAGACCTCCGGATGCCCCTGGCAGCAATCGCGCATGAGGAACTGGATCAAGCCCGACAGGGCCGCGAAGTCGGCCTTGTAGATCACCGACTTGCCCTCCCGCCGTGACCGGATCAGGCCGGCATGGGAAAGCTCCTTCAGATGGAAGGACAGATTGTTGCCCGGCACGCCGACGGTCGTGCCGAGAACGCCGGCGGCGAGGCCATTCGGCCCTGCGGTGACGAGCGCGCGCACGATGCGCAGGCGATGCTCCTGGCCGAGGGCCGAAAAGGCGGAGAGGGCTTGCGATTCGTCCATCGTTCGATCAACATATCAACACTCGTTGAAACGTAGAGGAATGTAGCGTCTTGGACAAGCCCCAACCGCTGTTCACCGATGGATTGCCCAACCTCGTCGAACCAGTCTTCGCAGATCCGGAGATGGACCGCCTGCGGCCGTCACCGCCTGCTCACGCGCCTCGGTTTCTGATTCTTTACGGTTCGCTGCGCGAGCGCTCCTTCAGCCGGTTACTGGCCTTCGAGGCGGCCCGCCTGCTCGAGCGGATGGGCGGCGAGGTTCGTCTCTTTCACGCGCAGGGCCTGCCGCTGCCCGACGATGCCACGGCGGACCATCCCAAGGTTCAGGAGCTGCGCGCCCTCTCGCTCTGGTCGGAGGGGCATGTCTGGGTCAGCCCGGAGCGCCACGGCGCGATGACCGGCGTGATGAAGAGCCAGATCGACTGGCTGCCGCTCAGCGAGGGCTCGGTGCGGCCGACGCAGGGGCGGACGCTCGCGGTGATGCAGGTCTCGGGCGGCTCGCAGAGCTTCAACGCGGTGAACAACCTGCGCGTCCTCGGGCGCTGGATGCGGATGATCACCATCCCCAACCAATCCTCGGTGCCGATGGCCTTCAAGGAATTCGACGACGAGGGCCGGATGAAGCCGGGGCCGCTCTACGACCGGGTTGTCGACGTCTGCGAGGAGCTGATGAAGTTCACGCTCCTTACCCGCGGCTGCGCCGATTATCTCGTCGACCGCTACAGCGAGCGCAAGGAGC
>FSSH01001848.1_pt1 | contig 16161 bp, 15 predicted proteins | sample 1166101 | NCBI WGS metagenome assembly FSSH01 (sample SAMEA32972668, study PRJEB13176) | freshwater metagenome | biome: Drinking water system; feature: Biomass in drinking water that filtered by 0.45 um membrane; material: drinking water | place: USA | collected 2012-12-20 | depth 0 m | reverse complement strand
CGCAGGAAGAAGTGTTCGGCCCTGTCGCGATGCTGTTCCGCGCAGCCGACATCGATGCGGCCATTGCGCTCGCCAATGATGTGCCCTTCGGGCTCGGATCGAGCGTGTGGACCCGCGATCCGGCGGAGCAGGAGCGATTCGCGCGCGATATCGAAGCCGGGATGACGGCGGTGAACCAGATGCTCGCCAGCACGCCCGGGGCAGCTTTTGGCGGCATCAAGCGTTCGGGCCATGGGCGCGAGCTTGGCCCCTGGGGGCTGCACGAGTTCATGAACCTGAAGACGGTGATGATCGCATGATTTGCGATAGCCGCAATCGCAGGGACATCTATAGGTCGCGCATGAGCGGTGGCGAGGAGACGGGATGATGCGGTTGGCGATATTCGGCATGGCGGCGCTGGCGGTGGCCGGGGCGCTGACGATCGGCCCGGTGGCGAACGCGCGCAAGAAGGCGAAGCTGCCGCCGGCGCGGATGGCGGTGGCGATGCTGCGCACGGCGCAGGGCGACGAAGTCGGCCGCGCGACGGTGCGCGAGGTCGAAGGCGGGCTGCGCGTCACCATCGATGCGCGTGGTGTGGCGCCGGGCACCCACGGCGTCCACATCCACACCGTCGGGCGGTGCGACGGCCCCGATTTCATGACCGCAGGCGGCCACTGGAACCCGACTGGGTCCAAGCACGGCATGATGAACCCGGCCGGCCCGCACCAGGGCGACATTCCCAATCTGGTGATCGGCAAGGACGGTCGCGGCACGGTGGGCGCCGTCGTGCCCGGTGCGAGCTTTGACGGGCTGCTCGATCAGGACGGTGCGGCAATGGTGATCCACGCCGCGCAGGACGATCTGATGACTGATCCGTCGGGCAATAGCGGCGCGCGGGTGGCCTGCGGCACGTTCAGCGCGGGGTGAGCACAGGGTAGGCGCGGCCGCGCGGGCCCGCCTCAGCCCCGGCGCGCCGCGGCGATCCGGTCTTCGTGGCTGGCGATCTGGTAGCGCTCGACCAGCGCCTTGAACGCTTCGGCGGTCAGCGGCTTGTCGAACAGGAAGCCGGCGGCGAGATCGTCGGTCCACATCACGCGCGCGCGCAGGGCGGGCTGGGCGGGCAGGGTGATGAACAGCTCGGCGCCCTTCTTCATCGGCGTCGCGGTTTCGATCCGCGCGCCGAAACGGGTGAGGTCAACGACGCGACCGAGCGCCCGCCAGCCGCCCTGCGATGCCATCTGGCCGGGCAGCTGCACGGCACGGCGGGGCAATCGACGGCCTTCCGGCGGCGCAGCCAGTTCGGCTGAAAACATCGATGCCTCCTGTCGATTCGATTCAACGATCGCTAAAGGCTTGAAGTTAAGGCCAGGTTAGGATGGCTTTTCGCCTTTTTCGGCGGCCCAGGCGAGGCGGTTGGCCTCGGCCAGGGGCACCAGCCGGTAGGCGGCAAGGCCGGCGGCGAGCGTCACCGGCACGGTCAGCAGCAGCGCGATCACGCCGGTCGACAGGCTGCCCGTCAGCGTCGAGACGCGGCCGGCGAGATACGGCCCCATCGCCAGCCCCAGCAGGGTCGTGCCGATGAAGAAGGTCGCGGTCGCGGTGCCGCGCATCCGTGGCAACACCAGATCCTGCGTGGTCGCCGCCGCTGCACCCAGCGCGCTGCTCGCCAGCAGCTGCGCGACCGGCAGCACGGCGTAGAACAGCCACAAATCGGGGGTGGTGAAGGCAATCAGAATCGCCGGCACCGGCGCCACCGCCCCGAAAATCACCACCATCACCCGGCCCGATGCGAAGCGCTGCCGCAGCCGGTCGGCCACCGCACCGCCCAGGGTGACGCCCAGAAAGCCTGCCAGCGCGCCGGCCGAGCCGATGATGAAGCCCGCGCTCGCCGGATCGCCGCCCAGATCGCGCAGCGCGTGGGGCGATGCCCAGAAGCTCACCGAATAGCTGATGAACGCGTTCAGCCCATAGGCCACGACCGTGCACACAAAGGCCGGATTGGCGACAATCAGGCGGAAGGCGGGCGGATCGCGCCGGCGCAGCGCCGCCGCCCAGGAGAAGACGGCATAGACGCCCAGCCCCACCGCCGCCCATTGCTGCACCGGCTCGCCGAGCGCCACCAGAGCGGCGACGGCTGCAACCACCAGGCCGAGCGCGAGCAGGTTCACCGCCAGCGCCCGCGCGCCCTGCCGCGCCGCGCCGATCAGCGTGAGCGGCGGCAGGATCGTCACCAGTTCGGCAAAAAAGGCCGCGAAGGGCGCCGGGTGCGGGGCGGGCTCGGGCAGCCCTTCGGAGGCGCCGCGCCGGGGCTCGCGCAGCGTCGCCACCAGCAGCGCGAGCAGCAGCCCGGGCGCGCCGACGATCATGAACGCCGCCTGCCAGCCATGCAGCCCCAGCGGCCCGCCATCCGGATAGGCGCTGTTCCAGCGGTGGACGATCAGCCCGCCAATCCCCAGCGACACCCCGCCGCCGACATAGAGCCCGGCCGAGTAGATGGCGAGCGCGGTCGCCCGCAGTCGCTTGGGGAACCAGTCCGAAATCAGCGAATAGGCCGACGGGCTCGCCGTCGCCTCGCCAATGCCCACGCCCACGCGCGCGCCGGCGAGCATCCCCGGCCCCCGCGCCAGCCCCGAAAACATCGTCATCGCCGACCAGAGCGCCAGCCCCAGTGTCATCAGCCGCACGCGGTGCCAGTTGTCCGCCAGCCGGCCCAGCGGAATGCCGAACAGCGCATAGAACACGCCGAACGCGGTGCCGTAGAGGAAGCCCAGATCCTCATCCTTCAGCCCCAGGTCGCGCTTGATGTCCTCGGCCAGGATCGAGATGATCTGCCGGTCGACGAAGTTCAGCACATAAACCACGAACAGCACCGCGAGCACATACCAGGCGTAAAGCGGGGTCTTGGGCACCGCGCCCGGATTGCTGTCGTCCATGTCTGCTCCCTTTGGTGCGCTCGCGAGGGGGCTAGCAGAGCCGGCGGGGTGCGCAAAAGCCAATTTGCGGCGAAGCGGCTCAGTGCGCTCGGGATTTGGGCCGCCTCAGCCGAGCGGCCAGCGCGCCAGCGTGTCATAGACTGCCCCGTCCGATCCCAGCCGGCTTTCGAACAACATCAGATGGTCAAAAGCGAAGGCGGGGCTGGCGAGCGCGGCATGATCGGCCAGATAGCGGTCGATCGCGGCTTCCGCGCCCAGCCCGCGCGCCAGCCGGGCGAGGGTGATATGCGGGTGGAAGGCGCGTGGCTCGGGTGCTGCACCCGCCAGCGTCACCGCGCGTTCGATCTTGCGGTGGAGCGCGGCGATCGGCTCGGCGGGCTGCACGCCGGCCCAGATCGCATCGGTCCGCCCGCTGCGCGCGAACCGGCCGGTGCCGGCAATCGCCACCTGCGGCGCGGGCGAGCGGATGCCCCCAAGCGCCACCGCCACATCGTCGGCCAGCCGGGGCGGCACCTCGCCCAGGAAGCGCAGTGTCAGGTGGAGTTGCGCGTCGCTCTGCCAGCGCGCGCCGCTCACCCCGCCCATCGCCGCGATCAGCAGCCGGCGGATTTCGGGCGGCGGGCGCAGGCCGATGAACAGGCGGGGCATCGCGCCATATCGTCCCGCAATCGCCCTGCGCACAAGCCAAAGCGAAACAACGGGATGCGGCCCGTCCGGTTTCGCTTGAAAGCAGATTGCAAAATGCCGATATTCAGAGGCATCCGGCGCTTGGCCGGGCAAAGGAGTTGGTTCGAAATGGCAAACTGGTCTGACCCCCGGGCGAACGCGGCGACGTTCTCGGCCGGCGCCGGTCTGCGCGGCGCCGCTTATGATGCGGGGCTGCGGTCCTACATGCTGTCGGTCTATAATTACATGGCGTCGGCGGTGCTGCTCACCGGCATTGTCGCGCTCGGCTTTGCCGCGTCGGGCATCGCCCAGCAGATTTTCGTGGGCGGCGGCTGGCTGCCGCTGATCGTATCGTTCGCCCCGCTCGGCCTCGTCTTTGCGATGAGCTTTGGCCAGGCGAGCATGAGCACGGGCACGCTGCGCACACTGTTCTGGGCGTTCGCGGTGGCGATGGGCGTGTCGCTGTCGTCGATCTTCCTGATCTACACCCAGACCTCGATCGCGCAGGCGTTCTTCGCGGCGGCGGCGGGCTTTGCAGGGCTGAGCCTCTATGGCTACACCACCAAGCGCGATCTGACCGCGCTGGGCAGCTTCATGATCGTCGGCCTGATCGGGCTGATCGTCGCGAGCCTGCTCAACCTGTTCCTGCAATCGGGCCCGCTGGCGCTGGTGATCAGCTTTGTCGGCGTGCTGATCTTCGCAGGCCTGACCGCCTATGACACCCAGCGCACCAAGTCGCTCTACGCGCAGGTTGCGGGCACGGGGGCCGAGGGCCGGGCCGTGGTGATGGCGGCGCTCAACCTCTATCTCGATTTCATCAACATGTTCATGTTCATCCTGCGGATCATCGGCAGCAGCCGCAACTAAGCGCAGGATCAAGCCAAAATCGATCGGCCCGGCGGGGAAACTCGCCGGGCCTTTTGTTTGGCGATCGGGCGCCGTGGGAACGCCCGCCGCCGGGCAATCGTTGTTGAAGGGCAACAGCGAAGGCGAACCCCATGACCACGCAGAACCCGATCGACCCGAAAGCGCTGGACGGCCTTGCGGTCGCGCCCCCCGATCCCGACAAGCCCGACCAGGCCGGAACGGACAACAGCGACGGCGCGGGCGCCGGCGAGGGCGGCGCCGGCCAGCATCCGCACCAGCAGGCCGGGCAGGATCGCTCGATCGCCGAACGGCTCGCGCGCGATCCCTCGTGCACCGAGGCGCAGCTCGATCGCGGGCTGGACGAATCGATGGACGCGTCCGATCCGCCGTCGATCACCCAGCCCGGCAAGTCCGAGCCGGCGCCGTCTTCGGGCTATGACGAAGCGGCCGAGCGCGGCCGGCAGCGCGACGCCTGACGCCCGCTCAGGCCCGACAGGATCGGCAAGTTTTGCTGCAATACAGCGTAAACTTGTTGCAACCGCTGCTGCGATATGGTGATTTCCTGTCGTCCCGGCGATGCGCGTCAATCCGGCGTTAACCAGAAAGGCGCACATTTGCCGCGGACCCACGGAGGTGCTGGAACGGTCAGATGAGTGCACGGATGAAGCCCGCCAATGGCGCGATGGCGCTTGCAGAGATGAAGGAATTTGCCGGGTTCGCAGCGGCGACGCAGCGTTATGTCCGCCGCTCGCTCGACATCGGGCTCGATCGTGAGGACGCGCTCGAACGCTGGTCGCGCGATGTGGTGGAGGCCGCGAGCATCCGCGCGCAATATCGCCTCTATGACCGGCTTCCCGATATCCGCGCGACCGTCCCCGACGATAGCGGCATCGGCCGGATCGACGCCTTTCTCGGCCAGCTCGTCGCGCTCAGCGCGTTCGATCTGGGGCAGGGGCGGCTGTCGAGCTTTTCGGCCTATCGCTTCCTTTATGAGCGGCTGATCGGTGCGTCGGTGCGGCCATGGCTGCCGGCGGCGTTCTGCGCGGCAGCGGCGCTGCCCGCGCTCCAGCCCGAAATGCGCCGCCAATTGCTCCAGTCGATCAGCGAGGCGGCGGCGACGGCGCAGGGCTGGTCACAGCGCGAGCCGAGCTTTTTCCCTTATTGGGTGGAAAAAGTGGACAGCGCCGCGCTGAATTGAGGCGCGCGCGGGGCGCTCAGCTGCGCCGCGCACCGCCCAGCGGCTCGGCGGTGACCGGATAGCCCAGATCGTCTGGAATACACAGATATTCGGTGCCGTCGCGCAGCTCGGTCCACGGCGTCACCACGCCGGTGCCGTGGCGGCGGGCGTCGGCGACGGCTGCCTCGAAGCTTGCATGTTGCGCCAGCCGCTCCAGATTGCGGCGGGTCGGGAAGATCACCGATGCATCGCCCCGGTCGCACAGATCGAGCACGGCCTGCGCACTCGCCCAGAAGGCGCGGGCATTTTCGGTGCCGTCCACCGCCACTTCGGGCGCATTTTCGGGCAGGCGGGCAAGGAAGAACATCGTATCGAAAATGCGCATGTTCGCGTGGCGCGGGCACCAGCGCGCAAAGGGTTCGAGCGCATCACCGGCAAGGCTCAGGCCGGCAGCATCGAGCAGGGCGGCAAAGGGTTCGCCGCGGGCCAGCGCTGCGCGTATCTCACCCAGCATCGCGGCATCGGGCAGCGGCGCCAGGCCGATGGCGATGCCGGCTTCCTCGATCGTCTCGCGGATCGCGGCGATGCGCGCCGCCCCGTGCGGATCGCCGGGCACATCGCGCAATGCAAGCGCATGATCGCCCGGATCGACGCGCCCGCCGGGAAACACCAGCGCGCCGCCGGCAAAGGCCATCGACGCCGCCCGCTCGACGATCAGCAATTCGGGTGCCCCGCCGTCGCCGCGCTCGCGGAACAGCACCAGCGTGGCAGCCGGAATCGGCTCGGCAAAGACGGGATCGGGCATGGCTGCCGGTGACCCTAGCCGGCCTTTGGCGAGCGTCCAGCGATTTTGCCGGTCAGGCGGCGAGCGCGACGCGATCCCGCCCGGCGGCCTTGGCGCGGTAGAGCGCTTCGTCGGCGGCGCGCATCAACTGCAGCCGTGACTGGCCCTGGGTGATCGCCACCAGCCCGGCGCTGACCGTGACCGAGACATTGTCGCCCCCCGGCGTGCGCGTCACATCGCGGGCGACGGCGTAGCGCACCCGGTCGCAGATCAGCGCCGCCTGATCGAGCGAGACGCTTTCGAGGATGATGCCGAATTCCTCACCCCCCAGCCGCGCGACATGATCGCCGGCGCGCACCGTCCGCAGTGCGGCATTGGCGAAGGTCTCCAGCACCAGATCGCCCACCGCATGGCCGTGATCGTCGTTCACGCGCTTGAAGAAATCGATGTCGAACAGCGCGATGCAGCCTTCGCCGGCGCCGGTGCGCCGGTCCTCGATCAGCCGGTCGACGATCGCGTCGAAGCGGCGCCGATTGGCCAGCCCGGTCAGCGGATCGGTGGTGGCGGCATGGGCGAGCTTGAGCTCCAGCGCCTTGCGCTCGCTAATGTCGCGGATCGCGCTCACCCAGCCATTGGGGTTGCCGTCGGCGTCCTGGGTGCCGCGCGTATGCGCCTCGAACCAGCGCAGTTCGCCGCTTGCCGTGGCGGCGCGATATTCGACGATCGATGGCCGGTTGCCCAGCGCCTGCGCGCGGGCGATGGCGAGCGCCATCGTTGCCTTGTCGGGCCCGCAGCCCAGCGCGTGCGGCCGCAGCCCGATCATTTCGGCGGGATCGAAGCCGGTCACTTCGCGCACCGAAGGCGAGACGTAGCGCACCAGCCCTTCGGTATCGAGCGTCACGATCATGTCGGTGGCGCTTTCGGTGATCAGCTTGAAGCGCGCCTCGCTCTCGGCAAGCCGGCTCAGCACGTTGCGCCGCTGCCGCAGCTCGGCGGCAACCGGCAGGATCGTCAGCACGGTGATCGCAAGGTAGAATTGGAACAGCCGGGCATGATCGGCCATCGAGCCTGCCAGACGGGCGATCGGGCCATGGCCGAACACGGTGAGCGCGCCGCCGATCAGCGCCAGCCCGACAATGGCGATCGCCGCGCCCATCCGCTCGAGCCGGAAGGTGATGACAGTCAGCGGCAGCATCGGCAGGAACAGCAGCGGCAGCCGGTCCTGCCCGAACACCGCAATCGACACCAGGACGATCGTCGCCATCAGCAGGATGGCCTCGATCCGGTCGCGGGCGCGCGCTTTCGCGACCGACGCCGCCGCCTCGCCCGACAGGATCAGCGCGAAAATGGGGGTGAAGGTGATCGTGCCCAGCCCATGCCCGGCCAGCCAGGTCAGATATTGGGTGCCATAGGCCTGGCCGCTTGTCTGCGACGCCACCGCAGCACCGGCCAGCGCGGCGATTGCCGGTGCCAGCAGCCCTGCCGCCACCGTCATCGCGCCGACTCCGGGTAGCGATTCGAGATAGTCGTCGGCCCGGCCCAGCATCCGCAGCAGAGCCGCGCCCAGCATCGCTTCGCCGATGTTGATCACAACGAGCGGAAACGCCGCCCAGAAGCCGAACCCGAACACGACGATCGCGGTGAAGCTCGCGATTACGCAGGTGGCGATGCTGGCCCACCAGCGCGGGCGATCCGCGGTGGCGAGTTCGGCCACGAGCAGCGCGGTGGCGATCCACAGGCTGGCGATGCCGCCATCGAATCGGGTGAAGGCCATCATCACGGCGGCGCAGACGAAATAACCGCAGCCAAGCGCGGCGGCGCGCGGCCAGGCGCTGGCGAAGGCCGCGTCCTTCTGCATTTCGTCTACCATCGACAAGGCTTTAGTCCGCCATGGTTAAGCGGACCTTTGCTTTGCGCGGGCCATGTGAAATGGAGACGCGGCGCAACCAAATATGCGCGATCTGGAGCAGACGGCGCGCATGATCTACATCCTCATCAATCTCGTCCCCATCCTGCTGGCGACGTCGGCAGGGTTGGCGATCGGCTATGGCTGGCTGCAGATGGGGCGGCAGCGCCGCGTGGTGCGCGCGCCGCTGATCGTGCTCGCAGCGCTTGGCGAGGGCTGGTTCGCCGCGATCCTGGCGGGCGCGCTGATCCTCGCGCCGCCGCGGGCGGACCCGTGGATCATGGCGATCGGCAGCGCCGTCGTGATCTGGGCCGGGTTCGTCGCACCCGCCGTTGCCATCAGCCTGACTGCCGCCGGCAGCCGCCCGCGCGTGGTGGTGGGCGCGGTGCTGCACTGGCTGGCGGTGATGGTGGCGCAGGCGGTGGTGCTGAAGCTCTACGGCCTGGTGCCGCCGCCCGGCGCCTGAACGGCCGGCTCGGGCACCCGCAGCGTGGCGAGCGCGGCGAGCAGCATCACGGCGGCGGCAAAGGCCATGGTGTAGATCGGCTCGCCCGGAAACCACGCCTTCATCACCGATCCCATCAGCGTCGAGACAAGCAGCTGCGGGATGACGATGAAGACGTTGAACAGCCCCATATAGATGCCCAGCTTGGCCTGGGGCAGTGCCGAGGCGAGGATCGCATAGGGCATGGCGATGATCGACGCCCAAGCGATGCCGATGCCGACTTCGCTGATCAGCAGCAGCTCGGGCGAGCGAATGAAGAAAAAGCTCGCATAGCCCGCCGCGCCGCACAGCAGGCCGATCATGTGGGTGCGCACCTTGCCCACCCGGCGCGCGAGCAGCGGCAGCAACGTCAGCGCGGCCACCGCCGAGACGCCGTTATAGGTCGCGAACAGCACGTCGACCCAATTGCCCGCACGCTGGAAGGCCGGGCTCGTCGTATCGGTCGTCCCATAGGAATATTGCGCGACGATCGCTGTCGTGTTGATCCACATGATGAACAGCGCCGACCAGCTGAAGAACTGGACGAGCGCAAGCCGCTTCATCAGCAGCGGCATCCCCGAAAAATCGCCGACGATATGGCCGAGCATCGATGCGCCGCGCCCGGCGCGCGCCAGCCGGATCGCGATGATGCTGGCAAGGCCATAGGCATTGATCAACCCGCCGAGCAGATACATTTCCTGTTGCAGGGCATAACGATAGACGATCAGCAGGATCGCCACCCCGCCCGCGATCCAGCCAAAGCTGCTGGTGAGCGTGCGCGCGGCGAGCAGGCGGATCGTCTCGCTCTGGTCGGCGGCTTTGCCGTCTTCGAACGCGGCCATTTCCTCGGGGCTGAATTCGCGCGTCGAGATGACCGTCCACAGCACCGCCACCAGCAACGCGCCCCCCCCGAACCAGAAGGCATAGCGCACCGTATCGGGGATCACCCCGGCCGCCGCCGTATTGGCGACCCCCGCCCATTCGAGCAGCTTGGGGAAGAGCGAGCCGACCACCGCGCCGGAGCCGATGAAGGCGGTCTGCACCGCATAGCCGGCCGCGTGCTGTTCCTTGGGCAGCATGTCGCCGACAAATGCGCGGAACGGCTCCATCGAGATGTTGAGCGACGCGTCGAGCACCCACAGCATGAAGGCAGCGAACAGCAGCGCCGGCGCAAGCGGCATCACGAACAAGGCCAGTGTGGCGAAGATCGCCCCGGTCAGGAAATAGGGCCGGCGCCGCCCCAGCGCCCCCAGCCAGGTATGATCGGACATGTGGCCGATGATCGGCTGGACGAGCAGCCCGGTCAGCGGTGCTGCCACCCACAAGGCCGGCAGCTTGTTGAGGATATCGGGATCGTCCGGCGACAGCGTCTGGAAGATGCGGCTCATATTGGCGTTCTGCAGCGCAAAGCCGATCTGGATGCCGAAGAACCCGAACGAGATGTTCCACAGTCCGAACACTGACTGACGCGGCTTGGTCTTCACTTGCTCTCCCCGGCGATTATGTCTTGTCGGGGCGAAGCGTGACAGGCCCGCGCTCGCGCGGCAATCCCGACGCGGCTTGAATTCGAATGCGCCGCGCCGTCAGCGCCCGATCCGGAATCGCAGGCCGATCACCGTCGCGTCGCCAATCGCGGGCTGGCCGCCGGGGTTGATGACATATTGCAGGTCGGGCTGCACGCTCAGCCAATCGGCGATCGTGAATTTGTAGGTCGCCTCGAGGATGACTTCGCGGGCATCGGACGGCGTCCCCGCCTGGGCCAGCGCCTGCTGCGAGCGCGCGCTGAAATTGGCGACCGCGACCGCGATGCCGATCTGGTCGGCCCGCCGCTTGCCGATCCCGGTCTGCACGATGCCCGCGCCCAGATAGCTGACAATGGGGTTGAAGCGCGGATCGGCGAGGCCGAAGCGCAGCCAGCCGGCCAGCCCCTGCGGGTCGTCGCCATAGGCGCCGCGCAGCCGGTGCTCGATCAGCGCATAGCCGCCGCGATTGCCGCGACCCGAGGGCGCGCCCGGGCGGACATCGTCGAACCGGGCCGTGTAGGTCCAGCCGCCAATCGCGACCTTGGTGCCGCCGCGCCGGTAATCGACCTCGCCGATGATGAGCGCGCCGTCGCGGCCCGACAGCTTCACCGCCGTGCGTGCGGGCCGATCGGGATCGCCGGGCACGCCATCGAGCACGGCCACGCGGGCGTGCCAGTGCTGCCCGATGCGCAGCTCGCCACGCACGGCAAGCGATGTCACCGGAAAGATCGACGGGCCGCTTTGCCCCGATTGCGAGAGATCGGGGCCGATGCCGTGCGACGACAGGATGAACAGGCCGCCGGCCTGGATCGTGTCGAACTCCGAATTGAGATTGTAGAGCCCGGCCTTGACCGATGCCGACCTGCCAATGTCCTGCTCGATCCACGCCTCGAACAGGCGCAGCGCGCGCACATCAGTTTCGATATTCGAGACGAACTGGACATCGCCCACCAGCGTTTTCGAAAAGGTGGTGCCGTTATTGTAGAGCAGATAGACGAACGCGCGCGCCCCGCGCCAGCCGATCAGCCGGTCAGCATCGGCCGCGACTTGCAGGTCGAGATTGTCGAGATAATGCACGCCGCGCGCGCGGCCGCCGCTCACATTGCTGTCAATTTCGGACGTGTAGACCACCGAGAATTCGACCGATTTGGTCTTTTCCTCGACCATGCGCTCGTGCGCCGATTTGGGGCCGCCGCTCGGCCGCTTGTCCTGAGCGATCGCCGCTGTGGTGCAGGCGAGCGCCGTGGCCGTGCAAAGCCAGCGCCCGATGCGCAACAGACGCCCGCCCCGGATCATGGAGCCATGCCTAGCGGTTGCGACGGATTGCGGCTATCGCGGACGTGCTCAGTCGGCGGCGCCGCTCGACCGGCGGATCACCAGCCGGCCGGGCAGCGTCATGCTGGCCGCAGGCTCGCCGCGAATGCCCTGCAGCAGCGTATCGACCAGCAATTCGCCGGCGGCGAGATAATTTTGCGCCACCGTGGTGAGCGCGGGGTGGGCGAGCCGCGCGGCGGGAATGTCATCGAACCCCGCCACTGCGACATCGCCCGGCACGCTCAGCCCGGCTGCCGCCAGCGCGGTGAGCGCGCCGATCGCGATCGTGTCCGATGCGGCGAAGATCGCGTCGAACGGCACCCCGCGCGCGATCAGCGTGGCGACCGCGTCGTGCCCCGCCTGCTGGGTGTTGAGCGCGTCGACCTGGCGGGCGGGATCGGGCTCGATGCCGGCGGCACGCTGGGCGATGCAGGCACCGCGATAGCGATCGTTGAATTCGGGATAATGGCTCGTCGCCTGCCCGATAAAGGCGATCCGCCGCCGCCCGCTTTCGATGAGATGCGCGACAGCATCAGCGCCGCCGCGCACATTGTCGCAGCCGATGACGGTGCCCGGCTCGCCCGGCTGCACCGATCCCCAGCGCACGAAATGGGTGCCCTGTGCGATCAGCATGTCGAGCCGGGTGCGATACTCCTCATAATCGCCATAGCCCAGCAGGATGATGCCGTCGGCCTTGTTGCTGTCCTCATAATCGACATGCCAGTCGCTCGACATTTGCTGGAACGAGGTGAGCAGATCATAGCCGCGCAGCGCGCAGGTGCGGGTGATCGTCCCCAGCATCGACAGGAAGAAGGGGTTGATGAGCGACTGGTCCGGCGTCGGATCCTCAAAGAACAGCAGGGCCAGCGTGTTTGACTGGCGGCGGCGCAGCGAGGACGCGTTCTTGTCGACCGTGTAGTTGAGCTGGCGCGCAATCGCCTCGATCCGCTTGCGGGTCGCCTCGCTGACCGCCGGGCTGCCGGAGAGCGCACGCGAAACCGTCGGCTGCGAGACGCCCGCCAGCTGGGCGATGTCGAACGAGGTCGGCTTTTCCTTCATCGCCTGGCGCATGTGCGCCCGTCCTCCCCCGGTGTTTGCTGCGCTTTTCGGCAGCTGGATCATTACGGCAAAGGCTAGTCGCGCACCCGCTCCGGCGGAAGGGGGATACTGAATACGTATGTATTTATGTTGGCATTGTGGCGCTGGAAGCACATTGATTGCGAGGTTCAGGGTGGGCGCGTGGTGCGCCCGACACAGTTTGCACCGTCGATGGCCGGAAAACCGGCGACGGGCACTTAGGAGGGGCGACGTTCATGCTGCGTATTTCCGATAGAATTTCCGCGTCGGCGGCGATGGGTGCATCGATCCGCGTGCTCGCAATTGCGATGCTGGCGACAGGAGGGTCCGCAGCATTCGCCCAGACCGCATCGGCCGATGCGCCGCCCGTAAAGGCGCCCGCCGACGATGAGGACGCCGACGTCGTCGTCACCGGTTTCCGCGCCTCGCTCGAAAGCGCGACCAACACCAAAAAGCGCACTGACCAGATCATCGAATCGGTGACGGCGGAAGATATCGGCAAGCTGCCCGATGCCTCGATCGCGGAATCGATCGCGCCTGCCGGGTATCACCTCGCAGCGGCTCAACGGCCGTGCCAACGTCATCTCGATCCGCGGCTTTGGTCCCGATCTTTCGACGACCCTCCTCAACGGCCGCGAACAGACCTCGACCGGTGACGCCCGCGCGGTGGAGTTCGACCAATATCCATCGGAAGTCATCAACCAGGTCGTCGTCTACAAGTCGCCGGTGGCCTCGCTGATCGGCCAGGGTCTGGCCGGCACGGTCGACATCCGCACCATCCGCCCGCTCGATCTGTCCAAGCGGATCATCGCGGTCGGCGCGCGCGGCATCAACGCCGAACTCGGCAAGCTCAACGCCGGCTCGACCGAATTCGGCTACCGCGTGAACGGCACTTATGCCGACAAATTCTTCAACGACACGCTCGGCGTGGCGCTGTCGGCCTCGTATATCGACGAGCCCTATCAGACCCAGGAGTATAATAGCTGGGGCTTTGCCGGCGCCGGCACGGCGGCCAGCCCCTCGCTGATCGGCGGCAACCGCTCGTTCGTGCGCTCGACCGAGCTGAAGCGCTTCGGCTTCGTCGGCACGGTGCAGTGGCGGCCGATCCCCGAGCTGACGCTGACAGCCGACGGCTTCTATTCGGACTTCAAGGACAATCAGATCGGCCGCGGTATCGAACTGCCGCTGGGCTTTGGCGGTGGCTTCAACGTTCAGGGGCCGATCAACACCACCGTCCAGAACGGCGTGGTGACGGCAGGCACCTTCACCAATGTGCGCGGCGTGATCCGCAACGATCCGGCCGAACGCAACGCCCAGCTTTCCTCGGCGGGCTTCAATGCGAGCTGGAAGGGCAATGACGGCTGGAGCGCCTGGTTCGATTTCGGCTATTCGCACACCAGCCGCAACGAGCTGATCTTCGAAAGCTATTCGGGCACCGGCTATAATGGTGACGATGGGACGACGGCTTTCCCGCTCGGCACCAGCCCGGCCGACCGGATCAGCTTCACGCTTTCGGACCGGGGCGCCTTCTACACCCCGCAGCTCAACTATAGCGATCCCAACCTCGTCCGGCTCACCGATCCGCTCGGCTGGGGCGGCGCGACGCCGCAGGTGGGTTATTTCAACAACCGCGTCGTCGAGGACGATCTGAAGCAATACCGGCTCCAGGTCGAACATGAATTCGGCTCGGATTTCTTCCTCAAGTCGCTGCAGTTCGGCCTCGGCTATACCGATCGCAACAAGTCGCTCGATCCGCAGGAATTCTTCGTCCGCCTGCCGAACGGCGCGACATCGGCGGCCATTCCCGCCGGCCGGCTGCTCAGGCCGACCCAGCTCGCCTATCTGGGGCTTGGCCCGGTGGTGAGCTATGATCCGCGCCAGCTCATCACCGATGGCACGCTGGTGCTCGCGCCGAACCTGTCGAACGACATTCCGGCCAAGGCCTATTCGATCAGCGAGCGGCTGATGCAGGCCTATATCCAGGGCAATTTGCAGGGCAATCTCGGCCCGGCGCGGATCACCGGCAATTTCGGCTTGCAGATCGTAACGACCGATCAGCGGTCAACCGGTCTGATCTTCGTTGACGGCGTGCGTCAGACCAACAGCCGCGGATCTTATTATACCGACTTCTTGCCGAGCTTTAACATTTCGGCTCGTTTCCCCAATGACTTCGTCGTGCGGTTCGCGGCCGCCCGCGAAATCCAGCGTCCCCGCCTCGACGATCTGCGCGTGGCGCTGGCCTATGGCTATAATGCGAGCGGCGTTCCCGTCGTCCGGGCGCCCGGCGCTCCGGCTTTGGGTGTGATCGAAGGCGGCGGCGGCAACCCGCAGCTCGAGCCGTACCGCGCCAATGCGTTCGACCTGAACTTCGAGAAATATTTCGGCAGCAAGGGCTATGTCTCGGTCCAGCTGTTCTACAAGCAGCTCGAAAATTACATCTTCAACGGCCGTTTCTTCCTTGATTACGGGCCGCTGCCGACCCCGGCCAACACGCCGGCCACGATCTCGCGGATCGGTATCCTCAATGCGCCCGTCAATACGCGCGGCGGCGAGCTTTACGGCGTCGAACTGTCGACCACGGTACCCTTCGACCTGTTCACGCCGGCGCTGTCGGGCTTCGGCGTGACCGGCGGCGGCGGCTATTCGATCTCCCAGGTCATCAACGATCGGGGCGACCGGCAGGCCATTCCGGGCTATTCGAAGTGGACTGCCAGCGGCACGCTCTACTTTGAAAAGTGGGGCTTCTCGGCGCGCGGATCGGTGCGCTACCGCTCGGGCTATCTGGCCGAAGTGTCGGGCTTTGGTGCCACCCGCGAGAACCGCACGGCGGTGCCGGAAACGATCGTCGACGGCCAGATTGGCTATGATTTCGGCAAGTTCGGGCCGCTGGCGGGCGCCTCGATCTACTTCCAGGCGCAGAACCTCACCAACGAACGTTTCGCCACGATCATCAACAACAATCCGCTGCTGGTGCGTGACTATCAGATCTATGGCCGCCGTTACTTCCTTGGTATGAATTTCAAGTTCTGACGGGTCCAGGCTCGCATCCCCGCCGGCGCGATCCGGCGGGGAGCAAGCGACGGTGAGTGCACACATGCAACAGGCCGGCCGCCTCAATATCGTGATCGTCGGCGGCGGCACGGCGGGGTGGATGGCAGCGGCAGCGCTCGCGCGCTTCGCCGGGGCCGCCAGCCATATCCGGCTGATCGAGTCCGAGGAGATCGGCACGGTCGGCGTGGGCGAGGCGACGATCCCGCAGATCAAGCTGTTCAACGCCGGGCTCGGCATCGACGAAGCCGAATTCGTCCGCGCAACGCAGGGGACGTTCAAGCTCGGCATCGAATTTGCCGGCTGGGGTGCGCCTGCCAGCCGCTATATCCACGCCTTCGGATCGATCGGCCGGGGCTTGGGGGTGGTGCCCTTCCACCATTATTGGCTGCGGCACCGGGCG
>FSSH01004835.1_pt2 | contig 16171 bp, 18 predicted proteins | sample 1166101 | NCBI WGS metagenome assembly FSSH01 (sample SAMEA32972668, study PRJEB13176) | freshwater metagenome | biome: Drinking water system; feature: Biomass in drinking water that filtered by 0.45 um membrane; material: drinking water | place: USA | collected 2012-12-20 | depth 0 m | reverse complement strand
CGGCTTCCAGATGTCGTTCGCGGCGGTGACGGCGCTGATCGCATTCTACGAATGGGCCTCGGCGCGCGCCGACCCGCTGCGAAGTTTCTCGATTCCGGCGCGACTTGGCCGCTACGCGAAAGGCATTGTCGCGACTGACATTGTCTCCTCGCTTGCAACAGCGCCGTTCAGCCTGTTCCACTTCAATCGCACCGCGAATTTCGGGCTGATCGCCAATTCAGTCTCCATTCCGCTGATGGGTTTTTGGGTGATGCCGGTCGCGATTCTCGCGCTCATCGCCATGCCGTTCGGTCTTGACGCGCCGCTGTGGCGGTTGGCGGCGGCGGGGGTCGAGGCGATGCTGGCGCTCGGCCGATGGAATTCAGAGCTTCCAGGCGCCGTCACCGTATTTCCAAAGTGGCCGGAAGCGGTGCTGCCGGTTTTCGCCCTTGGCGGCTTGTGGCTGTGCCTGACGACGGGGCCGTGGCGGCTCGCGGGACTGGCCGCCGCGCCGCTCGCTTTGTTGTTGATCGCGCTGTCGCGCGCGCCTGATGTTTACGTCAGCGCCTCGGGGGAGAACGCCGCCGCTGTCATTGTTGACGCGGAGAAGAAGGTTCTCGCGATCTTCGACGGCCGCAAGGACAGATTCGCCGCGCAAGCGCACCTCGAACAGGCAGGTCTTGACGAACGGAGGGAGGCGCCGGTTCCCATGCGGCGGCTCGGCTATTGCGACAATCTTGGTTGCGTCGCTCCGGTCCGCGGCGCGAAGGTCGCGGTTTCCGGCCGCCGCGAGGCGCTCGACGACGATTGCGCGCGCGCCCGTCTTGTCATCGCGATGTTCCCCGTCTCGCGCGCTGAGCGCGCGGGTTGCGCCGCAGCCCTCATCGACCGGCGCGACGCCTGGAACGAAGGCGCGCACGCCGCATGGATCGGCCGCCAGGAAGTTGAGATTGAAAGCGTGAAGGACACGCGCGGCGAAAGGCCGTGGACGAAGTATTAAGGGCCGGCGCCTTCGCCGCCAGGCGCTGCGCTCCGCTCTAATATTTCCGCATCAACCCGACGAGCCGCCCCTGGATCGACACGCGGTCAGCGCCATAGATGCGCGTTTCAAAAGCCGGGTTCGCAGCCTCCAGCGCGATCGAGGCGCCCTTCTTCCGCAGACGTTTCAGCGTCGCTTCCTGCTGATCGACGAGGGCGACGATGATCTCGCCGTTCGTCGCATCGTCCGTGCGCTGAATGATGGCGTAATCGCCGTCGAAAATGCCGGCGTCGATCATCGATTCCCCCTGGACTTCGAGGACGAAATGCTCGCCGCCGCGCAACAGCGCCTCCGGCGCGCCGACGCGATCGACCTCGTGCTGGATCGCTTCGATCGGCGTGCCCGCGGCGATGCGCCCGAGAATGGGGAGGTCCGTCGTCGTCGAACCGGCGAAGGCCGGGCGCGACTTCGGCGCGAGGGGCCGGCGGGCGAAATTGCCCTGCACGACCGAGGGCGAAAACCTTGCGGCCTTGCGCGGCGCGCTCGTCGAGGCTTCATCAGCCAGGCGCAACACCTCAAGCGCCCGCGCCCGGTTCGGCAAACGGCGGATGAAGCCGCGTTCTTCAAGCGCCGTGATGAGGCGGTGGATGCCGGATTTTGATTTGAGATCGAGCGCCTCTTTCATCTCGTCGAAGGAGGGCGAAACGCCGGTCGACCTGATTCGCTCGTTGATGAACTGCAAAAGTTCGTGCTGCTTCTTCGTGAGCATGCTGGCCTTGCCTCCTTGCGCGCCCGAAACGAGGCGGGAACAAAACAAGGACGTTCTATGCTTGTTCCGCTGGACCGTCAAGCGCGCGGCACGTGGCAACCCGCTGATTGGCAAGACAGATCAGGCAAGTGCGGGGGGCGCCAGAAGGGCGCGTGTCGCGGCTTCGACATCGGGCGCGCGCATCAGGCTTTCCCCGACGAGGAACGCGCCCGCGCCGAGTTCCTTGAGGCGCGCGAGGTCCGCGCGCCCGTTGATGCCGCTTTCCGAAACGAGCAGGCGGTCGCGCGGGACGCAGCGGGCGAGGCGCGCAGTCGTATCAAGGCTTGTCTTGAAGGTCTTGAGGTCACGATTGTTGACCCCGACCATCGTCGCGCCGAGCGCGACGGCGCTTTCGGCTTCCGCCTCATCATGCGTTTCGACCAGCGCATCGAGGCCATAGTCCCGCGCCGCCAGAAACAGCTCCTGTGCGAGCGCGCCCGATGACGAGGCCATGATAATGAGGATGCAATCAGCGCCCCAGGCGCGCGCTTCGGCGACCTGGTAGGGATCGACGAGAAAATCCTTGCGGATGACCGGCAGCGCGACAGCCTGCCGCGCCGCCTCAAGATCGCGGCGCGATCCCTGGAAGCTCGGGCCGTCGGTCAGCACGGAAAGGCACGCCGCGCCGCCCTGTTCATAGGCCCTTGCATGCGCGGCTGGGGCGAAATCGGCGCGGATGAGGCCCTTTGACGGGCTCGCCTTCTTGATTTCGGCGATCAGCGCGAATCCGGTCTCGTTCCGGCGGCGAAGCGCGCGCTCAAACCCCCGCGGTTCCGCCGTTGCACGGGCGAGCGCGTCGAGCGCGCCGAAGGACATCGCCGCCTTCGCGCGCGCCACTTCCTCACGCTTGTAGGCGATGATGTCGTCGAGAATGGTCATCGCGGCCGTCTATTCGAAATGGCGACAAGGGCGCCCAGCGCCGCGCTGGCACGGCCATCGTCGATCGCGCGCGCGGCAAGGCCCGCTCCGTCGCGCAAGCTTGCAGCCTTTCCGGCGACGATGAGCGCGGCGGCGGCGTTCAGGACCGCGATGTCGCGGTAGGGCCCGGGCGCGCCGCCGAGAAGCGCGCGCAGCGCGCCGGCGTTCGCCGCCGGATCGGCGCCCTTGAGGTCCTCCGCCTTGGCGCGGCGGAGGCCGGCGTCCTCCGGCGTCACCGTGAAGGACGTGACGGCGCCGCCTCGCGCCTCAGCGACAAAGGAGGCGCCCGTCGTCGTCAATTCATCAAGCCCGTCACCCCCCGCGACGACCCAGGCGCGGTCCGCGCCGAGTTCAATGAGCGCGCTGGCGAGCGAACAGATCAGCGCGCGGTCATAAACGCCCATCAACTGGCGGCGCGCGCCGGCGGGATTTGTCAGGGGGCCGAGCGCGTTGAATATCGTCCGTACACCAAGTTTTTTCCGGACGGCGGCGACCTGCGCGAACGCCTTGTGATGGTGCGAGGCCCACATGAAGCCGACCTTCGCCTCGCGGATGGCGCGCGCCGTCGTCTCGGGCGCGGCCTCGATATCGACGCCGAGCGCATGGAGAACGTCCGCCGTGCCCGAACGCGAGCTCGCCGCGCGGTTGCCGTGCTTGGCGACCGGAACGCCGCAGCCCGCGACGATGAAGGCGACGGCGGTCGAGATATTGTAAGTGTGCGATCCGTCGCCGCCGGTGCCGCAGACATCGATGGCGTCATCGGGCGCCGACACCCGCAGCGCCCGCGCGCGCACCGCTTCGGCGGCGGCCACGATCTCCTCGACAGTTTCGCCGCGCGCCTTGAGAGCGAGGAGGAAAGCGGCGATGTCCTCGTCGGCGACGGCGCCGTCGAGGAGAAGGCCGGTCGCGGCCCGCATCTCGTCCCGCGAAAGCGCGCGGCCCGATCGGGCGGCGGCGAGCAGCGCTGCAAACGCGGTCATGCGCCCGCCCGGCCGGTCTGCGTCCAGTCGAGAAAATTCCGGAAGATCGCAAGGCCGTGTTCGGAGGCGACGCTCTCGGGGTGAAACTGCACGCCGGCGACGGGCGCAGCTTGATGTTCAAGCGCCATGATTTCTCCGTCATCGGCCGAATGCGCGCTCGCCTTTAGGGAAGGCGGCAGGCTTGGCGCTTCGGCGACAAGCGAGTGATAGCGCGTCGCGGCGAAGGGATTTGGAAGGCCTTTGAACAGGCCCGTGCCCTGATGCCGGATCGGCGAGATCTTGCCGTGCATCTGGCGCCCGGCGCGCACGACATTGCCCCCCGCAGCTTCGGCGATCGACTGAAGCCCGAGGCAGACGCCGAATAGCGGCGTTTGAGTTTCGACGGCGCGGCGCACCAGGGCGACGCAGATGCCAGCCTCCGCCGGCGCGCCGGGCCCCGGCGAAAGCACGATCGCCGAGGCGCCCGCTGCAATCGCCTCATCGGCGGTCAGGGCGTCGTTGCGGACGACCTCCACTCTTTCCCCAAGGCCGCCGATCAGGTGGACAAGGTTCCAGGTGAAGCTGTCATAGTTGTCGATCAGCAGAATCATCGGAGGGAAGGTGCACAGCCGCCGCGTCGCCGCAAGATGCGCGGGCTCCACAGCGGGCGTGAAGCCGGGGGAAAGCGCCGCACTGATGCCGAAAAAACCGCCAGAGCCGCAAATCAGGATCGCGGGGCCGAAGCCGCTCGCTGGCGAGATCCTGCCGCCCGTCGGGCCGGGCCTTTGGCCGCTTGGCGGGCCATTGCCGCCTTTGCCGGGGGGGCGCGCGCTGGTCCTCGGCGGTACGGCGGCGGTCGGCGTGCTGGCGGGCGCGCTCGGCGCGGTTCTTTCCGGCGCGGCGTCCAGGTCCGAGGCGGCCGGCGCCTATTCCGCCGCCCTCGACCTGCGCGACGCGCCGATCGTTGCGCCAAACCCCGGCGGCGAGGGCAGGGGCGCCCTTATCGAAACGATTGCCAGCGCCGGCGCGCCGGAGCGCTTTGCGGCCCTCCCCATGAAGTCCGCCGCGCGCCCGCGGGTCGTCATCGTGTTTGACGATGTCGGCCTCGACGCGCGCGGCTTTGAGGCGCTGATGGCGCTGCCCGGCCCCCTGACGCTCAGCTTTCTGCCTTATGCTGATGATGTGCAGCGAATGGTGAACCGGGCGCTCGCGGGCGGCAATGATATCCTCCTTCACCTGCCGATGGAGCCCGCCGGCGCCGCCGACCCTGGACCTGGCGCGCTCACCGCGTCGATGGGGGCGGGCGAACTTTTCACCGCCCTTGGCGACAATCTCGGCCGCTTCGACGGCTACGCCGGCGTCAACAACCACATGGGCTCGAAGTTGACGCGCGATGAACAGGCGATGAAGCGCATTCTCGCCTATCTTGACCGGCGCGGGCTTTTTTTTCTCGACAGCCTGACGACGGGCGACAGCCGGGCGAGCCGCGCGGGCGAGGCGGTGGGCGCGGAAGTCTTGGTGCGCGATGTCTTCCTCGACGCCGAACCGGGGCAGGACGCGGTGCGCCGCCAGCTTGCGCTCGCTGAACGCATCGCGGCGGAAACGGGCTATGTCATCGCCATCGCGCATCCACGCGCCGACACGCTGGCCGTCGTCGGACCGTGGCTGACCAGCGCGCCCGCGCGCGGTTTCCGGATCGAGACGCTTGCCGGGCTGCGCGGCGAGCGGTTGGGCGCTTACGCCGAGAACGCGGCGGATGCGCGACTGCGTTAGGCGCGCGGCGCGCCCTGCGGAACGCGCATGGCGGCTGCATCTTCCGATCGATCGCGCGCTGTGTTCAGCGGCTTAAGCGTCCTGCTTTATCGCCACTTGAATTCAAACTGGCGCATCAGGTGGAAGCCGACCGCATACTGATTGCGTTCGCCAAAGTCGGCGATGATCGGCGTGTCGGCGACGCCGTCGAAGATGTAGCGATAGGAGACGTAAGGGTTCAGCGACCAGCGCCTGCCGATATTGATATAGGCGTTAAAACTGCCGCCGACGTCGCGAAGTCCCCGGTCGGCGTCATATTCGGCGAGCCCCGATGACAGAGCCTGCGCCGGCGTCACCGAAAAATAAGTGTCAGCGTAGCGGTCGCCGATCCAGCTTGCCTGCGCCGAGAGCGACGTTGACACCCGGCCGACGCGGAAGAGGAGCGCCGTGCCGGTCGCATCGACGATCAGCCCGTCATGGCCGCCGACGACGCCTTTGCGGATTTTCGCGCGAACAAGGAAACGGTCGAGGAATTTCGTCGCTGCAAAGCCTCCGACCTCAAATGTGTGATCGACGTCGCCGAGGCCGGCGAGCGCGGCGTTGTCATTCTCCTCGCGGTCGCCGACGAGGCGGATCGAGGGGCCGAAGCTGAAGCCGGAAAAACCGAACAGCGCAAAGTCGGCGCCGTCATTGTCGAGAAACACGAAGTTGCGGAATTTGACATAGACTTCCGGGTCGGCGCGCAACTCGTAGTCATTCGAGCCGAAATAGTCGGGGCGATAGATGGGGCCGACGCCGACGCTGAGGTCGGTCGTCTCCGGCGTCAGGAAGGTGAGCACGCCGATGAAGTCGCGCAGCGGGCGCCAGCCCTTTTCATTGTCGAATTCATCGTCATTGCGGATGCGCTCGCGCTCGCGTTCACGCTCCGGCGTGCGCTCGCCGAAAATAGGGTCCAGTCTCGGTTCGTCGATTTCCTGCTGCGCGAGCGCAGGTCCGCCCGCCAAAATCGCGGCCGCAAGGGCCGCCCCAAGCGCTTTCAGCTGACCGTACAAAGACCCCTCCAACGCCTATCGACCTCGTTCCGGGAAACGCGAAGGCGGAAAGGGCGCTCCCTATGACCGAGCTTCTATAACCGGATATGGTTTCGGTTCACTAACCGCGCGCAGGATTTTTCGGGATGGCCGCCAGAAAGCTTCCGCCTGCGGCGTCCGGGCCGCACCCCCTGGGGGAGGCGCCAGCGCCGGCTTGCCAGCGCTTGAAATCTGAGATTTGCGCCGGCCCGACAGCCAGCCACGCGGCGGCGCAAGCATCCGGTCGCCGGTCCTAGCCTTGCCGCCAGCCGTCAGAGCGCGTCGTCGATCGCCTCGCCGGTGCTTTCGATGTCCCGGCCGACGCCCTTGATGGTCTCGCAGGCGGCCGCGAAGGCGCACAGCGCCAGAATAAACGCCAGTCTCTTCATCGCCAGTCTCCTTTGCCTCAAAGAGCGCGGCCACCCGGCGCCCGTCATCGCCCCCGGAGATTGACACCGGAAGATGGCGCGCAACGGCGCGTGGACAGACCGCCGCGCCCGGAGGGCCAGCCCTAAGCGCCGCCTTCGCGCTGCAACTTCTTGCGAATCAGCTTGCGCGCGCGGCGAACCGCTTCCGCCTTTTGCCGGGCCTTCTTTTCGGAGGGCTTTTCGTAGAATTTGCGGCGCTTCATTTCACGGAAGGTGCCTTCGCGCTGCATTTTCTTTTTCAGCGCGCGCAGCGCCTGCTCGACATTGTTGTCGCGGACGACGATCTGAACCAGGGGAAGGCCCTCCTCATAAACGGTCAAACGGCGGCGCGTCCCCTTCGGGCGCGGCGGCCGGCGGCATATCTTCAGCTGTCCGCCGGGGCACGTAGCCCCGCGGCGACCGGGCTCATATCAAAGGGCTCGAAGCCTGTCCATATTGGCGCAGGCCAGATCGGAAAACCCCAATGACCTCTCAGGAGAGCCCCTTCGACCCGGTTCGGGACGCTATTCTCTGCGAAGCCCTCAAAGTGGCGGCGTTTGAGGGCTTCACGCCCCTCGCGCTTGCGCGTGCGGCCGCCGCGGCCGGCCGGTCAAAAGCCGAACTTGCTGCAGCTCTCCCCGGCGGGGCGGTCGATCTTCTGCGCTGGTGGTCAATGAGGGCCGATCAGGCCGCCGCGGCGGCGGCCGGCGAACACCGCGAGCCGCCGATGAAGATCCGCGAAAAAGTGGCGGCGGGCGTCGAGGCGCGGCTTGGCTATCTGCGCCCGCACAAGGAGGCCGCGCGGCGCGCCGCCGCCTTCCTTGCCCTGCCGGGCAACGCGCCTACGGGCGCGCGCCTTATCTGGAGCGCGAGCGACGCGATCTGGCGGGCGATGGGCGATCCCTCGACCGATTTCAACTTCTATTCCAAGCGCGCGATTCTCTCCGGCGTCATCTCCTCGACCATGGCGCGCTGGTTCGCCGACGACAGCGAGGACATGGCCGCGACGAAGGAATTCCTTCGTAACCGGATCGAAAACGTCATGCAGTTCGAGAAGTTCAAAGCGCGTGTGCGCGACAGCGGCTTTGATCCGGAAGGAATGTTCGGTTGGCTCGCAAAGGCGCGGTATCCGGAAGGGCGGTAGGCCCTACCGGCCATCATGGATATCGCGCTGCATTGCAGCAAGTTAATGCATCGGGAGCGCGTGCATTGGCGCTGCAAGAGGCGTAGGGATAGTTCTCCTGAACTCAGGAGGGAGAGGTCCATGACAGAATTTTCGCGCCTGCTGTTAGCCGCGAGCGCCGCCGCGCTCGTCTTTGGTTGCGCCAAGAAGGCGGAAGAAGCGCCGGCCGCAGCCGCGCCCGCAGAAGAAGTCGTCGCCGAAGCCGAACCCGCGGCTGAGCTGGTCGCTGAACCGGAGGTGATGGCGGAAGTCGGTGCGCCCATTGGCTCGGCGAATGTCACCGTCACGATGACGAATGGCGCGCCCGCATTCGGCGCCGTCAGCGAAGGCGCCTGCACGCCGGGCGGCAGCTGCGTCGGCGGCATCAATCTCAACGCCGCCGGCGATGTCGATCTTTCCGCCTTTCCGCCGGGCGACATCACGGTCAACGTCGTTCTCGACCCATCGGTGACGGGCGCGGGCTATTCCTACCCGTCCGATCCTTACGCGGCCGTCGCGATCGTCGTCATCCCGCCCGGAACCGTGACGGCGCCGATCCCGGTCTTCGGCCAGGCGAACTGGCCCGCCGAATTCGACGCGCCAAGCGTTTCCGGCGCAACGGTCACCTTCATTGACAAGGAAGACGATCAGGACGCCTATGAATATTCGATCCAGCTCCAGGGCCCGAACGGCATGGTGGTGATGGATCCGAAGATTCAGAATGGCGGGACCGGACAAAAATAGTCCTGATTTCATTTTGTCCGCTTTGGCTGCTTTTTGCTTAATCGGCGGGCAGGGAAATCGCAGAAATTAGCTCTTGGCGGCGGCGGCGACAGATCGCCGCTTCGTCAACCAAGTGAGCTCGCAAACGGTACGTTTTGCTCGCCTGATTAGGTGACAGCGAGCTTACCGGTCAGTGCCCGCAAATGCGTTAGACTCAAGCTCCGGAGATTCTGCAAGCAACAACAAAAAATCCGGATGTCGGTAACCAGATTCATATAATGGACCAACAATTCTTGCAGCGGCGGCCAAGTCTCTGGATTGCACGAGCGCTGCCGCAAGCAACAACGATTCATCGGGCCCGTGGTTCTCCGCGTTCGCTTTGAGAGCGGTAGCGATTTCTCTCCAAATCGAAGAGTCGCCAACATCAGTCAGTTTTGCCTTGCCAGAGATCGCCGAATAATACCGACGCACGATAGCGACGTCGGAAGTTTGCTCGCTGATGATTGGCGAAAGGCTGGAAATCACTTCCTCATACAATAGCAGCGCTTTTTCATTGTTACTTGACGCAATCTCGACTCGCGCAAGAGTTAGTCTGGTTTCCGCTAGACTGCTTAGTAGCCAAAACTGTGCGCCTTGAGTATTGATGACAAACTGTCGACCAATCTCCAATGACTTCTCCAATGCTTCGTACGCTTCGTCCGCTTTCCCTGAATAATAGGCGGCTTGGCCAAGAATTGCCGCCGAGTAAATTGCTCGATTGGCTTTCTCTGCATTCTGTGGATCGGCCTCCAAAGAGGAATTTGCGGCGCGAAACGATCGGCGCGCAAAATGCAGTGAGCTCTCTACTTCCCCAGCTGCGATTGACATGACTGCGAGACTGTTTTCCGCCGTAGCGACGAGCTGACTTAGAGTCCCATTATTTGGCGTGTCTTGCGATGCTCTCATGTAGAGAGAGAGCTCGGCTGCCCGATTTTTTCGGGCCAGACCAATGTTCGCTTGCCTGTACTGAGCGTCGCCCAACCACGCATGAGCTTGGCCGGCGGCGATTACTCGATCAAGATCATCCGAGGCGGATTTGAGGCGCGTTAGTGCAAGCTCCAGCGACTTCCGAAACCATCCTTCTGCTTCCGCCGCGTCGCCATCATCCATCGCCAGCGTGCCGAGGTTGGAGTAGGAATATTCAAGCTCGGCCTGCCAGTCGGTATTCGCGGGGTCGATCTCGACAAGCCGCGTCGCGAGGCGGTGATATTCCGTGAACTGTTCTTTCGCCTTGGCGTGGTCGCCGCGCTGCCAGGCGATATAGCCGACCCAGTAGACCGACTGCGCGTGGTCGAAGATGCGCTGTGCGTTGTCGCTGTCGCGAGCGAGCTGTTCCGAGGTCGTCGTTTCCGCCGTCTTGTAGCGGGCGAGCGCGGCGTCTAGGTCGCCGCGCTTGTTGTCGGCCTCGCCGAGCATCAGGAGGACGCGGGCGCGCCGGCCAAGCTGGTCGGCGGTGAGCGCCTTCACGTCCTGCCCTTCATAATAGCCGATGGCGCGATTGCCGATCTGCGTCACGGATTTCAGCGTGCCATAGCCTTCAAGGTCCGACTTCAGGTCTCCGAGAACAAGCTCGATCAGCCCTTCCGCGTCGTCGCGCGCCTTAACCGCGTCATTGCGCGCGATGACCGCCGCGTCGCGCTGGTTGAAGGCGAAGAGCGAAAGGCCGCCGAGCGCGGCCATGCCCGCCGCCATGCCGGACATCGCCCAGCGCCGGCGCACCGCCCGCCGGCGTTCATCGCGCTTGACGAGCGCGTCGAGCCCGACGCCGAGCAGCGCGGCGGCGAGCTTGAGTTTCGCGCCGCGCTTGCCGTCGCCGACCTTGCGCGCGTCGGCTGCGAGCGGCGGGTCTTCAAGATCGGCCGTGGGCTGAAGATCCGCGCCGACCTTGTAGAGCAGCGTCGCCGGGAAACACTCCGCGCCGCCCGTCGGCGAGAGCGAGGCGCCGGGTTCGCCCGCGACGACGAGAGCGAGAATCCGGTCCTTTGACTTGTGCTTCTTGAACCAGGCGACCTCGCGATTGACCCATTGCGACTTCGCCGAGGCCGGCGAGCAGACGACGATGAGAAATTCCGACGCCGCAAGCGCCGCCTCGATCGCCGCGCCGATGCCGCCGCCGGCGGCTTCTTCCTCGCGGTCCTTGAAGATCGGGTGAAGCCGGTCCGGCGCTGGTCCGAGCGGCGTTTCGGCGCCGATCAGCGGTTTGGGCGTCTGATAGGTTTCAAGCGCATGGTGAACCCACGCGCCCCATTCCGCATCCGCCCAGCTATAGCTGATGAACGCCTTGTATCGGCGTCCGGCCGGCTCGGCCATGGCGTTTCTCCCCGCCCGCAGCGGCCAGTCTACCGGGCGCCGGCTGCGAAAGCAAAAAAACGGCGCTCCAACCCGCTTCGGCCGCGAGGAGGTGCGATACGCTCACGCGCGCGGCCGGATGCGCGTCACATGGCCCATTTTGCGCCCCGGCGCGGCCTCGCGCTTGCCGTAGAGGTGGATCGCGGTCTGAGGCTCGCGCGCCAGAGCGTCCCAGCGCGCGGCTTCCTCGCCCAGAAGATTTTCCATCACCGCGTCCGAATGGCGCGCGGTCGAGCCCAGCGGCCAGCCGGCGACGGCGCGGATGTGCTGTTCGAACTGCGAGATCGCGCAGGCGTCCGTCGTCCAGTGGCCGGAATTGTGCACGCGCGGCGCGAACTCGTTGACAATGACGCCGCCCGTCTTCGTGACAAAAAACTCAACGCCGATGACGCCGACATAATCGAGCGCGACGAGCATTTGCTTCGTAATGTCGAAGGCCGCGCGAATCGTCGCCTCGCCAGCGCCGGAAGGAACGGTCGAACGGCGCAGGACGCCGTTCTCGTGCTCGTTGCGCGGCGGGTCGTAAAGCGCGATCTCGCCCGTCGCCGAGCGCGCGCCGATAACCGAAAGCTCGAACGCGAAATCGACAAAGCCTTCAAGGATCGACGGGCGCGCGCCGATTTCCGCCCAGGCTTTTTCCGTCGCCTCGCGCCAGGTCGTCTCGGTGTCGCCGGCGCGGCGAATGACGGTCTGGCCCTTGCCGTCATAGCCAAGGCGGCGCGTTTTCAGGATCGCCGGAACGCCGAGGCGCATCAGCGCCGCGGAAAGATCGGCCGCGCTGTCGACCGCCGCGAAAGGCGCCGTCGCCGCGCCCAGCGAGCCGGCGAACTGCTTTTCAAGGAGCCGGTCCTGCGCAACCGCAAGCGCCCTGGCGCCCGGGGCGACGTTGACGCCCGCGCGGGTCAAGATCTCGACGGTTTCGGCCGGCACGTTTTCAAATTCGTAGGTGACCGCGTCCACGGCGCGCCCGAACCGCGCCAGCGCCGAAGCGTCCGTGTACGAACCGATCGTCGTCGCGGCGCTGACCGCGCTCGCCGGCGCGCCGTCCTCCGGGCAATAGATGCGGCACTCCAGTCCAAGCCGGGCCGCGGCCAGCGCCAGCATGCGGCCAAGCTGGCCCCCGCCAAGGACGCCGATCGTGCCGTTCGGCGCGATTGTCATTTGTCGGCGACGCTGAGCGGCACGCTCGCTGACTCTTTCGCGCGCCAGTCGCTAAGACGGCGCGCCAGCGCCGGATCGGCGAGCGCAAGTATCGAGGCCGCCATCAGCCCGGCGTTGGCCGCGCCAGCCTCGCCGATCGCCATCGTCGCGACCGGCACGCCCGCCGGCATCTGCACGATCGACAAAAGGCTATCGAGACCGGAGAGCGCTTTGGACTGCACCGGCACGCCGATGACGGGAATCGCCGTCATCGACGCCGTCATGCCGGGCAGGTGCGCGGCGCCGCCCGCCCCGGCGATGATGACCTTGACGCCGCGCGCGGCGGCGTTGTGTGCGAAATCGAAAAGGCGAGAAGGCGTGCGGTGCGCGGATACGACGCGCGTTTCGTAAGCGACGCCGAGCCGGCCCAGCATTTCAGCCGCGCGGGTCATCGTCGGCCAGTCCGATCGCGAGCCCATGATGATGCTGACGGACGGCGCTGCTGCATCAGCCGCGCCCTTGCTTTTCGCTCTTGGCAAGAAGCGTCTCCTTTAAAACGCGCCGGTTAGCGCAATCCGGCGGCTTAGGGCAAACGGCGCTATTGGCGCTGCAACGTCCGCTCCCGCAAGCACGAGAGCGGGCAGGCGGGTTACGCGATAATGTCCGGCGTCAGCTGATCCTTAAGGCGCTGGATCATGTCTTTCAGGTGAAGTTTTTTCTTCTTCATCCGCGCCAGCGTAATGCTGTCGTGGCTCGCCGAGTCGGCGAGCGCCTTGATCGCGGCGTCAAGGTCGCTGTGTTCTTGCAACAAGAGCGCGAGGCGCACGGGCAGGGCGTCTTCATTGGCGCTGCTGAAGGCGCTTTCGCGCGCTGTGAAAAGATGCGCGTCGTCAACGAGTATTGGCGGGTGTTCCCCGCCGTGGTCGCCATCAGAGCCGTTCTTGGCCATCGGTCGCGCGTCAGCCTTCAACGCTGGAATCACCTGCGACCCGGATAACCGCTTCCAGCAAGGAAATCGAGAAGCCCGGCGTTTCGGCGGCGCGGGCAAGGCGCGCATAGGCGGCGAGCGTCCGGCGCGCGCGGCCCTCCCATTCGGGATCGGCGGCGGGTTGAAGCGCGCCGGCGGCGAGCGATTCGAGCTTCATTTGCAGCGCGCGCTCGGCCGCCAGCTCGGCGGCCTTGACGGTGTCGCGCAAGGGTTCGCCGGCGATCCCCGCAACGCCGGTTTTCAGCGCGCGGCGAACCGCGCGGAGCGGCGCGACAATCGCGGCGTCCCACGCGCCGGCGATCCCCATCGCTGTCCTTAGCGTCGCGCCGTCAGGCTCGGCGTAGTGGGTCCCCGCCCACACGCACCAGAGCATGAGGTTGACATTAAGGCCGTGCGCGTCCTGCAAAGCGAGGAGCGCGCGTTCGGCGCCCGGCCGCGCATAGGCGGCGCCCGACCACTCCCACAAAGACGGCGGTTCTATCGTCGCGCTCCCTTTTCGAGATCCTCGCCCCAGCGGCGGACGAGGGGAGAGTCGACGCCGACAAGATCGAGCACGCGTCCGACCGATTGATCGACGAGTTCGGAAACGCTCTTCGGCTCGATGTAAAAGGACGGCAGCGGCGGCGCGATGATCGCGCCCATTTCGGCGAGCGCCGTCATCGTGCGCAGGTGCCCGATGTGAAACGGCGTCTCGCGCACCATCAGCACAAGTCGGCGCCGTTCCTTCAGCATGACGTCGGCGGCGCGGCTGATCAGCGTCGCGGTGACGCCGCTTGCAATCTCAGACATCGTCTTGATGGAGCAGGGCGCGACGATCATCGCTTCCGCGCGAAAAGATCCAGACGCAATCGACGCGCCGATGTCGCCGGGCGCGTAGCGCACGTCCGCGAAGGGCTCGAGATCGGCGGCGCCGATCCCCAGCTCATAGCGAAGCGTTATCTCGGCGGCCTTGCTGACGATGAGGTGCGTCTCAGCGCCGGCCGCCTTCAGCGCCTCCAGGCAGCGTTTTCCGTAAATGACGCCCGAGGCGCCGGTGACGGCGACGACGATCCGCGGCGATGGTTTCACAAGCGAACTCAATCGGTTGAAAGCTATCCTTAACGCCTTCTCGAAGCCAGATCAAAGGCGGCGCGTTAACCCTTTTCGGGCGCCGGTTTTGATCGACAACCCCGGGTTTTGGTGATGTAGTGCCGCTGTCTCAAGCCTAACCAAGGAGGTTAGTTTATGGCGCTTAAGGCACACTTGCAGTCCCTGAGCACGCGGCACCAAGAACTTGAATCGCTTCTCTCCACGGAAATGAAGCATCCGCAACCGGACGATACGCGAGTGATCGAGCTTAAGCGGCTAAAACTGCGGATCAAGGACCAGATAGAACGACTCCGACACGATCAGCAGGTGATGGAATAAGAGCAACGACATCGACTTCGCGCGGCGCCTTCCGAAAGGGAGGCGCCGTTTGCATGGAGGGTTACATTGAGCGGAAGATCGGTCATCATCGCATGCGCGGCCTCGGCGATCGGCGAGGCTTGCGCGCGCCGCTTCGCTGCGGCGGGCGACCGCTTGGTGCTTGCTGATACGAATGAGTCCGCGGGAAAGGCGCTCGCCGCTGAATTCGCCGACAAGACCGGGGCTGTCTTCGTCGCGGCCTCCGCCGCCAACCGCCTAATGGTGCATAACATCATCGCGGAGGCGCTTGAAACCTATGGACGTGTCGATGTCCTCGTGAACGCGACGCTGGAAGTCGCGTCGGCGGACTTTCTCGAGATGAACGAGGATGTGTTCGACGCCATGGTCGGCGGCAATTTGAAGGGCGCGTTTCTGCTTTGCCAGGCCGCGGCGCGCCAGTTTGTGAAACAGATCGACCAGTCAATGGACAGCGAAGGCGATTATGCGATCGTCAATCTCATCTCGACCGAGGCGGTGACCGCGGCGCCCGACCGCACCGCATTCGCGGCCTCGCAAGGCGGCCTGCAGCAATTGTCGAAAGCGGCAGCGTTGGCGCTGTCGCCTTATGGCGTGCGCGTCAACGCCGTCGGCATCGGCGCCATCAACGCCGAATATATGAGCGACTTCGATAACAAATCGGCGAAATCTACCGTGCCGATGGGGCGCATCGGCGACCCGGCCGAGGTCGCCGAAGCAGCCTTCTTCCTCGCCTCGCCAGCGGCGTCCTACATCACCGGCCAGACGCTGTTCGTCGATGGCGGAAGACTGGTGCGCTCGGGCGCGGCGGATTATTTGGAGAAAGTTTAACAGGAAGCGCCGCTGATGGTCAGCGTTCCTTCGCTTTTTCAAAGAAAAGTTGGGAAGGGCAGTTATCGCCGCTTCTTTTTCCTGCCGAACTCGTCTTCGTCCTCATCGTCTTCCCAGCTCTGCTGCGGCTTCGATGAGCCGCCGAGATTGGCGAAGACCTTGTCGAGGTCGATCGGCTTTTCGCGCTCTTCGCGCGGTTCTTCGATGCGCGCGGTGACGACGGTCTCGACGGCGGGCTTTAGGGTAGGGCTCGTATCCGCCGCCGTCGGCATCAGTTTGGCGCGCTTGGCCGCCGCCTTGCGGACGAGATTGTCGAGATCGGTCTGGCTGCACAGGCCGAGCGCGACGGGGTCTTGCGGGGTGATGTTCGCCGAGTTCCAGTGCGTCCGGTCGCGCACCGACTGGATCGTTGATTTCGTCGTGCCAAGGAGCTTCGAGATCTGCGCGTCGGAAATTTCCGGGTGATTGCGCACCAGCCAAAGTATGGCGTCAGGCCGGTTCTGGCGCTTCGAAACCGGCGTGTAACGTCCGCCCTTGCGCGGCGCCTCGGCGACCAGCGTCTTGGCGCGAGCGAGCTTCATGCGGTGTTCAGCGTCGGCTTGCGCCTTGTCGAGTTCCTCGCGCGCAAGCTGTCCGGTGGTGATC
>FSSH01001631.1_pt1 | contig 16210 bp, 15 predicted proteins | sample 1166101 | NCBI WGS metagenome assembly FSSH01 (sample SAMEA32972668, study PRJEB13176) | freshwater metagenome | biome: Drinking water system; feature: Biomass in drinking water that filtered by 0.45 um membrane; material: drinking water | place: USA | collected 2012-12-20 | depth 0 m | reverse complement strand
TCTCTGCTAGTCTAGAGCCAACCATTTTTAACAAAAACTTTGCTGCGCTCATTTCTGATGAACAGAATTGAATTACACCAGCACATCCACCGCTGGTGTGAACGCCAACCCCAAATCCCGCGCCACCGCTTCATACGTCAAGCGGCCTTGAAAAACATTCAGTCCATTGCGTAAATGCACGTCGTCCGTCAGTGCCTTGCGATAACCTTTATTGGCGAGCGCCAGCACAAACGGCAAGGTGGCGTTATTCAAGGCAAATGTGGAAGTTCTGGCAACAGCGCCGGGCATGTTGGAAACGCAGTAATGCACCACGCCATCGACGGTGAAAATGGGATTGGCCAGCGTGGTCGGTTTGGAGGTCTCGAAACAGCCGCCTTGGTCGATGGCGACGTCGACCAGCACGGCACCACGATTCATGCGGCTGACCAATTCGCGGCTGACCAATTTAGGCGCTGCGCCGCCGGGAACCAGTACCGCGCCGATGATTAGATCGGCAGCTGAAACATGTTCTTCCAGTGCATCCACCGTTGAGAAAACAGTATTGATTTTCGAGCCATATTGAAAATCCAGTTGCTGCAAGCGGTGGATCGATTTATCCAGCACGGTGACATGCGCTTCGACGCCCATCGCAATGCGGGCGGCGTTAGTGCCGACAACACCGCCGCCGATCACGACAACGCGCGCAGCGGGCACACCGGATACACCGCCCAGCAATACGCCACGCCCGCCTTGATCCAGCTCCAGCGCGTGCGCCCCGGCTTGAATCGCCATGCGGCCCGCCACTTCGCTCATCGGTGCCAGCAGCGGCAAGCCGCCGAAACTGTCGGTCACGGTTTCATAAGCGATGGCGATACAGCCAGAATCCATCAAGGCCTTGGTCTGCACCGGATCGGGAGCGAGATGCAGATAGGTGAATAGTACTTGTCCCTCGCGTAACAGCGGCAGCTCGGATGCTTGCGGTTCTTTGACTTTGACGATCAGATCGGCTTTGGCATAAATCTCCTGCGGTGCATCCACGATCTCGGCGCCCGCGCTGCGATACTTCTCGTCACTCAAATCGATTTGAATTCCGGCGTTTTTCTCCACCATGACGTGATGGCCATGGGCAACCAGTTCGCGTACCGCTGCCGGCGTCAGTCCCACACGGGATTCATGAATTTTAATTTCCTTAGGCACGCCGATACGCATTTGCTTCCCCTCTCCTTATCCGTTAAATAATTCCACCGTTGACGCCAATATTCTGTCCTGTGATCCAGCGGGCTTCATCGCTGACCAAAAATAGCACCACTTGCGCAATATCATCCGTTGCGCCCAACCTTCCCAAAGCCGCCATCGCCGCCATGCGTTCGATATCCGCCGGAGTTTTACCGCTGCGGAACAGTTCCGTATCGACCGGACCGGGCGATACGATGTTTGCAGTAACACCGCGCTTTCCCGCTTCGCGCGCGAAAATCCGCGTCAGTTGCTCAACGGCAGCCTTGGTCGCAGCATATGCGCCATACTTCGGCAGCATCAAGCGCGTCACGGTGCTGGAAATAGTCACTACGCGCCCATGATCCGCCAGCTTTAGCGCCGCTTCGCGCAAGGTATAAAAAACACTTTTGAAATTGATATCGACGATGCGATCGAATTCGTCGTCGCTAATTTCCGCGATTTCCTTAAACACCAGGATACCGGCGTTATTGACCAGAATATCGATCTGCTGGAAACGTTCGATTGCAGCTGTGAAGAGCTGCCGCACCGCAGCCGGATCGCTGACATCGGCTTGCACCGCCAGGCATTCGCCACCAGTTGCGGTAATGGCGGCGCATACGCGGTCCGCAGCGGCTTTGTTTTGCGCATAATTGACGATGACTTTAGCGCCCGCCTTGGCTAACATCAGTGCAATCTCCGCACCGATCCCTCGTCCCGAGCCGGTTACCAAAGCCACTTTTCCTTGTAGCGGTTGCATGATCAAATTACCGGCCGGATAGCTGCTTTTTCATTCAATTTATTTCGCCACTGCGCGGTTCTTAAGAAACTTGACCATATCCGGGTGATTGTATTTTTCCGCCCAGACCAGGGCATTGTCGCCATGCTCATTTTTGATCGCTGGATCGGCGCCTTGGTCGAGCAACAATGAAACCACGTCAACATGATTGCCCCTGACTGCCATCATCAATGCGGTTGAACCATTGCCAGTGATCGCATTAATGTCAGCACCACCGGACAGCAGTAACCGGATGGTGTCCAGATGTCCGCCATAAGCCGCGTAGGTCAATGGATTCCAGCCACTATGATTGATCTCGGCGCCTTTTATGTAAAACAGCCGCACCAGTTCGGTCAAGCCATGATAGCTGGCCAGCATAATCGCCGTTTCGCCGTAGCGGTTGCGAATATCCAATTGTGCACCGGCAGCGATCAGCACTTGCGCCATATTCAAATTCTTGTCCTTGGCCGCGATCATCAGTGGCGTATAGCCATCGCGGTTCGCCAGATCCGGATTGGCGCCTTTATCCAATAACCGGGAGACTTCTGGTACATTTCCCTTTTCCACCGCCCACATGAAATCTTCCTGAATACCCGCAGCCGCGTGAAGTGGCAGGTAAGAGAGCAGCACTAAAGCACATATTGATAACCAATGCGATTTAAGCAGGTATGCCATGTCTAGGTGGTTTGAATAGGTTAAAAAAATTATCCGTGGTCGCTGTTGCAATATCTTCCAGATCCGCATTCCGCAAGCGCGCGATTTCTTCCGCCACATGCCGCACGAATGCAGGTTGATTCTGTTTACCGCGAAACGGCACCGGCGCGAGATAAGGCGAGTCGGTTTCAATCAGCATTCTATCCAATTGAATGTTCTTGGCAACTTCTTTTAATGCCACGGCATTTTTGAACGTCACGATGCCGGAAAATGAAATGTAAAAATTCAGCGCAATCGCTTGCTGTGCGACTTCCCAACTTTCGGTAAAGCAGTGCATCACGCCACCCACCTGGTCGGCGCCCTCTTCCTGCATGATCCGCAGCGTATCCTCGGCAGCGGAGCGGGTGTGAATGATCAACGGTTTATTTACCTTGCGCGCCGCGCGAATGTGCTGGCGGAAGCGTTCTCGCTGCCATTCGAGATCGCCCTGCAGGCGGAAATAATCCAGACCGGTTTCCCCAATCGCGATGACTTTGGGGTGATTGGCCAATTCTGCAATTTGCTCGGCGGATGGCTCGATCTGATCTTCATAATCCGGATGAACACCGACGGATGCGAATAGATTCTCGTGTGCTTCCGCCAAGGCGCGCACCCGTGGAAAGTTCGGCAAATCGACGCTGACGCAGAGCGCGTGCGTAACGTGGTTGTCCTGCATGTTCAGTAATAATTGATCCAGATCTTTGGCCAGATCGGGAAAATCGAGATGACAATGTGAATCGATAAACATAACAATAATTAGTCTCTAAAAATTAAACCCGGCCACGCACCGCGTCGGCCCAGCAGTTCGGTGTTTCATACAGACGCACCTGCTCGAGTTGCAGATGATTGCCATAACTGTCCTGGTAAGCGCCATCCAGAATTTCAAATGCAAGCAATGCCAGATTTTCCGCTGTCGGTTGCACATCCAGCACAACGGTTTTATGGTCTTCGATCGATTGCAAAAATTGCAAAACTTTCGTATCACCGGAATACACTAAGAAGGCGTGATCCCACTGATCGACCAGTACTGATTTGGCAATACGTTTGACTTCGGAGTAATCCATCACCATGCCTTGCTGCGCGACACCTTCGTCAGCGATAATGTTGCCGGATAACGTAATCTCGATACAGTAACGGTGGCCATGCAGATGGCGGCATTGGCTGTTATGCGTTGAAATGCGGTGACCTGCGTCAAATTCCAGCCTGCGAGTAATGAACATACGTACAATTGAGAAGCGAAATGAATATATGGAATTGTAACATTGCGAGCAAACTCTAAACTATTGAATACGACCGATCACAGCCGCGACAGCGCCGGACTCACCTACGTGTACCCGGTGATTTCGCGCCGCGCCGGTGGTGTCTCGATCGGCATTAATCTGAATCCGAACAATGCCTGCAACTGGCGCTGCGTCTATTGCCAAGTGCCCGATCTGAAACGCGGATCCGCGCCGCGCATCGATCTGAACCGGCTGGAGATCGAATTGCGATCGTTTCTGCACGAACTGACAGCGGGAGATTACATGCAACAGCATGTACCGCTTGAAGCCAGAAAAATTCACGATATCGCTTTATCCGGTAACGGTGAGCCGACGAGTGCGAAAGAATTCGAGCAGGTGATCGAATTGATTGGTCGCGTCAAAAATGATTTTGCATTACCGGCAGCGTTAAAAATCGTGCTCATCACCAATGGCAGCTTGATTCACCGCCCAACTGTACAAGCCGGTTTGAAGCGCATGGGAGAGCTGAATGGAGAAATCTGGTTCAAGTTCGATCGCGCTTCAAGCAAGGAAAGACAGCGCATCAACAACACATCGATCAGTCTGAGAAAAATCCAGGAACATCTACGGATAGCGGCTTTACTCTGCCCGACTTGGTTACAAACTTGCGTTTTTCAGCTGGATGACATGCCGCCCTCGGATGAAGAAACTGCCGCTTATTTAAGTTTTCTGCAACAACTGAGCCAAGATAAAATTCCGGTCCAAGGCGTTTTATTGTACGGTATCGCCCGCCCATCGCTACAACCGGAAGCATCTCGTCTTTCCAAAATTGACGATGCTTGGTTATCACAATTCGGTGAGCAAATTAAACGCACGGGATACGCCGTCAAAATCAGCCAATAGTGCGATGAATTGCTTTAGAAACCCAGTCTAAAACAGGGTTATATAGCACCCTATGTTGTTGATTTACAACAAAACAATATTCGATCAATCCTACTAAAATCAATCAGTTATTTGGCCATCATTTCACCACGTAATTGACTGAAATCTATCAGTTACTTTATCAAGAAGGGAAAAGCATTGTTTTAACGTATTATTTCCCCACTTCTCCATACATTGCAGCTATTTATAATACGACACCCTAATTGGCCGCTCTTGGCGAGGTCATGCCATAAAGACCGGTAGCCTGCGGTATAATATTTACAATTTTCTGATACCAATCATATGATTCCATTTGATTACCAACCCGGATTATTAACAACGGAGCTTATTAATGAATAACTCGGGATTCTTCACTTTCTCTGCATTTGCCACTCGTAAGCGAAAACTTGCTATGGCAGGAAGCATGCAGCGATGGTTACTTAAACTTGGTGTATGTATGCTGAGTATGGGAGTACCGCTGTCGGTGTATGCAAATCCGCCCGCATCTGCTCCTAAAGCTTCGGATGCACCCAAAGCAGCTGAAGCGCCCAAAGCGGCCGAGGCACCGAAAGCTGCTGACGGTAAATTTGACATGGCCAAAGTACCGGCCGTCTCTGCCCCGTCACGTCCAGGCTTGTTTCTGTTACCGCCTGCCGCTCCTGGCTACTTCTCACTGTGGGATTTGGTAACCGGTAACAAGCGTGAAAAACCGCCCGTCGCCCCTTATGCGCCGTTTGCGTTATTGACCACACCATCGTACGACATTGACTTTCGCTATCTGGGCACACCGGGGCACGAAAAAGACATATTCGATCCGGTTAAGAGAATGAATCTCGGTGATGATTGGTTATTGTCACTGGGTGGTAACTTCTGGTATCGCTATATTCACGAAACGGATAGCCGTTTGAATGCAGCGGGCACCAATAATGACTTCCACTTGATACGCACCAGGGTTCATGCGGATTTATGGTACCGCGACAAAGTGCGGTTATTTGCCGAATTGATCGATGCTCGCGCTTTTGGTTCCGAGTTGCCACCGCTTGCAACAGATAGAAATCATGCTGACATATTGAATATGTTTACCGATATCAAGCTGGCCAATATCAATAATGGACCAGCGTATATCCGTGTGGGCCGGCAAGAGATGATGTATGGTTCGCAACGCTTGATTTCCACATTGGATTGGGTCAACACACGTAGAACATTCCAGGGTGTGAAAACGTTCTGGCGTACAGCGGAATGGGATGTCGATGCATTCTGGATGCGTCCGATGGTCATTGAGAAAGGGAACGTCGATAACTGGGATACACAGCAGAACTTCTTTGGCTTGTGGGCTACCAACAAACCAAAACCAGGTCACTTAATCGATCTTTACTTCCTTAGTTTAATCAATGATCGCAATGTTTCCGCTGCTAATTTACTAGCGGGAAATATTCTGCAAGGCAATGCAGATACTCATACGCTCGGTGGCCGCTTGGCAGGTAACTTCGATAATCTGCTGTATGAATTGGAAGGTATGTATCAGTTCGGTCAACGGTCCAATCTGGACGTATCCGCTTTCGCTGTGGCAACCGGGGTAGGTTACCGCTTACCGCTGCCGATGAATCCGCAAGGCTGGATACGCTATGACTTTGCATCCGGCGACGGCAATTCCAAGGACGGCAGAAGCAATACGTTTAATCAACTGTTTCCATTTGGACACTACTACATGGGCTTTCTGGATCGTGTCGGCCGTCAAAACATCCATGACTTCAATGCGCAATTCACCATGCATCCAATGCCTTGGATAACGTTCATCACGCAATATCATCGCTTCTACCTGGCGAATAACCGTGATTATTTATACAACGCGGCTGGTCAGGCAACATTGCGCGATATTACCGGCCAATCCGGCAGTCATATCGGCGATGAAATTGATTTCCGCTTAAATCTCCATGTGAACCGTCACCAGGACGTGTTACTGGGTTACTCAAAATTGTGGCGCGGTGAATTCTTGGATAAACAAAGACCGGGAACTTCTCCTGATCTTTTCTACGTTCAATACAATTTCCGCTTCTAAGTTTCAAGTAAGTTAAAACAACAAAGGCAACCGATCGGTTGCCTTTGTTGTTTGTGGGGAGTCTAATCAATAAACAATCTACTGACAGCCAGATACCGGCAGCCAATTCACCAGCGGTCCCTCGCTGCGCAATAGCCCGTCCGATTGCTTCATGAAATAAACATGATTATCTGCTGAAGAAATGCCTGCATACACTTGCGTGGCAGGATAGTAACGATAACTGTAGAGACTTGAAACCACCGTTGTCTGGCCAGCAGGCGATAATAATTCCGGGTATTTCCCTTCCGCCCAAGTCAGAAAACATTCAATACTTGCCGGGGATGATTGGTTAATGAATTTATTCACAATCGTGCGTCCGCCGGAAATCACCAATTGTGGATATTCCAGCAGTTTGAACTTCTGGAATGGGTTACCTTTTACCGCAATCACATCGGCCGGGGCGCCCGCCACCAGCGTCCCTAATGGCGCCAGACCTAAATGCTCACCCGCTTTTGATGTGGCCGCTTTAATGACATTGACCACGTCGGTAAAATCGATCGACTCTCCGCTGGTTAAATGCAAGATCATATGCAGCTCTTCCCCGTTAATCCCCCAAGGCACATTGTCATGGCCAATCTCCGAGCCATAGATAAATTTCGCGCCTTTACTGGCCAGGCTCATGGTATTGGAATGAATACCCTTGCCGGTGACCGTATTCACACAAGCTGCCAGCGTATCAATGGTGGTGATGAACGTAACCCCCTGATCCACCGCGCGTTGCAGTAAATCTTCCCTGATTTCGCCACAAGGAATATGCGCAAATTCATCGACGCCTGCATTAAGCGCCCGCTCAAAACCGGTATTCTCACCGGCATGCACCAGAACACGTTTACCCAATGCATGCGCTTTGGCCACAATGGCATTAGCGATGTCTTGCGATAATATCGGCCAGGGCGTCTCGGGTACCGGGCCATCGTGCGGCTGCATCCAGGGCGCACCGGTTTCGCCTCCCGGTTCCAATGCCATTTTAATTGCAGTGGCCCCACCGGCAATCAGATCGGCGACCACTTTATCGGCTTCGGTTGTGGATGCAACTGGAATGCCGATTTTGTCGTAACCGCCATCGCCGCCGCCGAAAACATTCAGCGGATAGCCGCCGGTCGCTTGAATAATCGGACCGGTGCTTAACAGCCGCAGCGTCCCATCACCGCCTTCCTTAGCCTGCAATGGACCACCGGTATCTTGAACGGTCGTCACACCGTGTTCCAGCACGGCATTTTTATTAACACTCTGGAATGTAATATGCGCGTGCGATTCGATAAATCCCGGCAGAATAGTCGCATCCCCTAAATTAACCTGATTGGCACAGGACCCGCTCAATTCGGTTAAAGCCCCAATGCGCTTGATCTTATCGCCTTCAATCAGCACCGCCATATTGTCTTGCGGAAAATTGACGCCGTCGAACAACCGGGCGGCTGCCAGTATTTGGCATTCCGGCAGACCGGGCGCTAACGTAACCGAACCGCCGTGATCTTCTCCATCATGACCGAATGCGTTGAAACTGATCCCGTGCCAAAGAATCAGCGCAATGGTTATTTTTTTGTTAAAACTGAAATTTATATTTGTCATTTTAATCCAGTATGGATGAAATTGATTCGAAAAACGCAACAGCCCTGTATCAGGCCAGGAGGTAGGATTGGCCTGATACAGGGCTGTATGGTACTAATAGCCAGTAGCTACAGACTATAAAACCGGCGTGATTAGAGCTTACGGCGGCGGCTTGCGCTGAAACCGATCAAGCCAAGGCCTGCCAGCAACATGGCATAGGTTTCAGGTTCCGGGACCACGGACACGACACCCGTCACACCTAATGAAGGAAATGGGGTAGCTGAACTAAAATAATCCGTACCGCCAACAAAAATGGAATAGTCACCCGCTGTCAAATGGAAGACTCCTGATACGAAGTGATCCGCCAAACCATCACCACCAGCGATGACACCGGTGCCATAGTCGACACTACCGTCATACGCATGACCGACATAAGTAAAAGCGCTAGCCGGATCATTGTTGTCGTTGGTAATGCTCCAGTCGGTCAATGCTCTGAACGAACCTTCTGTCAAACCAACACCGCCCACGGCATCACGGATAGCGACCGAGCCTGTTGCAAAATCGTGATCCGCCGCGAATGGTGCAGTATGCGCAAGTCCGCGATAGACAGAAAATCCTGGCAGAATACCGGCCGCAACCGAGGCACCAGCCGAAGTAACAAAGGCTTGATCCTGGAATGCAATTTTGACATCGGCATCGTTATCCAAGTGGAAACGGTATGCTCTTAGCCGATGAGAATCACCCCAATCCGCATCCGTTCCGTCAATCCAGCCGTGCAAGCCTGTAACAGCCTGGTTCGTAATGGTTGAAGATGCTGCCGAAGTGCCCGTGAACGAACCAAAATCGCGGCCACCATAGCCGATATGTGCCATGGCAGGCAATGATGTCAAACCCGCCAATAACAATGCATATTTCAATGTACTTTTAACGAATGTCTCTTTCATAAATGACCCTAATTTCTTATTTGATTATGAATAGGCGAGAAAAGATTTCACACCTGCTGCGTTGGCCAACGTACGCGCAGTATTGATCAAACACAGTTAAGGGTCAATGCGGTAAATTGTCGCAGTTACAATGAGTTACGTTTACTTTTACAAGACAAAAAGATCCCTTTCCTGAACGTAAAAATAACGTCAAGAGCACAAACTTTGAATATGCAAGCAATGCAGATTATCTAAAGCATTGTATTAAATTATAAAAATAAAATAGTTAACGATAATACGGCCACCGGTGATCACGACAGGAAAGAATGAACATCAAGGCAAAATTTCGTATGCGATACCCGTAATCCGTACTTTTACCCGCCGTAATGTTGGCGACATCAGTTTTCCTTTTCTCTTCAAGAGACCAAGCATGTTCGCAATCTAACAGTGGCCGGGTTCGATAAAACCCGTCAGCGCGGCAAGCGCGGCCATCAGGAAAAAATTACCCCACACCGATTCCACCAATTCTTCCTCGTTCTGCCCGGTTTTGTAGCAACACCCCCAGAAAACGCCGGTTGAGCTATTTTTCTGATTTTCACTGCATCCGGTATCTTGTTTGAATCCGATGAAATACTGACTGCGGATGATGACACTGATCTGACGATGCGCGTAAGCGCGCCAATATTCGCCTTCGGGCAGCAAACGCGCCAGAGAAAGCATCGCAATCGATGCAATGACGGCGGCGGAAGGATCATCGCACGACATCAATTGGCCGAGCCGGTTAGGCGGTAAGGAACCCGGACGGGAATGCTGCCAATACTCACAGGCCGTTTTGGCATGCGTCAAATACGGTTCACCCCACAAAGCCGCTGCCCGGGTTAATCCCAGCATCGCCCAGGATTGACCGCGCGACCACGTGCCCGCTTGATCGTCCGGCTGAAACCCCCTGCCGTCAAAAAACGCGCTGGCATGGAATGCGCCATTATGGCGGCGGCACGCCGTCAACATTGTCTCGGTATGATGCTGTGCCATGTAGTAATGGAGATTTTGTTCGCCGCTGGTCAGGAGCTGAAGCAGCGCAGCAAAATTATCGATCGCGATCGACTGATAACCAATGGAAACTGCGCCCATCGCAGCACCCAGCGGAATGCAATTTAATTTCGGATTGAAACTGAGTGCGAGCGCAGTAATGGATTTTCGGGTCAGGGCGCGCGCTTGCGTATCGCGGAACCAGATTTCCCCCAAGGCTGCGCCATACCAGGAAATCAAACTGCGATATCCCGAATCGGCAGGAATTTTTCCGGCCAGGCGCTGGCAAATATCGGCAGCATTCTGTTGATCGCTGACCGATTCGGTTAATTTTGCCCGCAACCACCAGCACGCCCCCCAGAAACCGCCCATCCAGGAACCGCCGGAGGAAACAGTCCAGGCATTGGTATTCTTCGACGAATACAATGGAAAATCGGTTGCGCAAATCGCATTGATCGCATCCATGCGGCGAAACATCAATTCCAGCGCCTCAATCATTTCTTTGGAACTAAGCAATGGATCAGCCTCGTTATGAGGTACAGACATAAATCTTTCTCTAAAAGGCAATGTCATGGCAAAAGTGCTGCAAATATTCCGGTTAAGTGCATGGCATATGCCGCGAGAAATTCTTTTAGCCTGCCGTCAGTGCAGGCAAGATGGTCACGATATCGCCATCCTGCAGGTTGGTTGCCAAGCCGTCATGCAAGCGGATGTCGTTATCGTTGACATAGATATTGATGAAACGATACGCGCTGCCGTCGAAAATCAATTTCGCTCTGATACCCGGATACTGCTGCTCCATCCGCTCAATGACTTCGGAAACCTTAACGCCTTCGATCGCGATATGCTTTTGCTGATTCGTCAAGGGTCTTAATAGCGTTGGAATAATTACCGTGATTGGCATTTCTGCACCTGCTTGAATATTTTCAGCGATAGGAAAACGCGTATTACGTTGTCAGGATCGATCCGCACTTAAGCAACCATTTGTAATTCGAGCTCGGGTTGATATTGCCGCACGATCCGCACCCTTTCCTCAATCACCATTTGATCGGCAATGCGAAAACTGCGGATCTCCTCTTGATAGAGATGCTGGGTAGGAATGATGACGTAATGCGCCTGCGGCTCGGTAGCCAACTCGACGTCGCTGCGTCTCGGATAAGCTGGGCTGCTGGTGTGGGAGTGGTAAATAACGACCGGTTCCTCGCAACGCGCGCTCATTTCTTTCCAGACTTGCAATTGCTGTTGCGGGTCAAACATAAAGAAATTGTCCGATTGCGCGGCATTACGCATAGGAATCAGACGCAGCGGCCAATTGGATCCCACAGGACCGGCGATGATGCCACAGGTTTCCACCGGATGATCATTCAGTGCTTGAGTAATCATGGCTTCAACCAATTTAGCGTGTATCGTCAACATAATTCCTTGTCTCCTTTAGTTATTATGATTTCATGGCCGGTTGATGGCGTCTTTTGGCAAGCAGGTAGCGACTGATCGGCTTCAATGCAATCGATCGCCGGACTGGGTAGTTCTTCTGGTCAGTCAAACTAGATTGGCAGTGCTTTGCGCGCGCATGTCCTTTCATACCCTTCGTAGCAATTAATTCTGGCGGAATTTAAATTAAACAAACGGTGTTGGGAATGTGACAAATTGCCGCGCGGCAATTTGTCACAGCGTTGATTCATCTATTCCTCGGAGTGCTTATTAATGAGCAAAAACAAAATTTCTTAAGGGGAAATAGACATTAAACAATTCGATTCAAGCAAATGCGATTGATGTGCAAACAGAAATTGAAGATGGCGAGGAATCCGGCACGATGGATGTTTTCTTTCGTTCCGGGAAAGTGCCGCAAAAAATGCGGCGGTAAAGAAATTCAGTTCAATGATCTCCGGCCTTATTGGAAATCATTGAACTGTCATAACAGCACGCTATTTCAAAATGAAATCCCGTACGATTTTTATCTGATGGTCATCCATTAGCATCGGCGCATGGCCGATGCCGGGTAACTCGACGATTTGGGCTTTTGCGCCGCGCAACTGCATTTGCGCCGCCGTTTCAGCCGATAAAATGTCCGATTCAACGCCGCGCAGCACCAACGTTGGCACCGCCAACTGATCCCATTGCGCCCACAAATCGATATCGGTGATTTTATGTTCTTTGAAACTGACGGCAATCCTCGGGTCATAGCGAAAGCCGTAAGTACCGTCCGGATACTCGCGGACACTATGAATCGCCATATGCTTCCACTGCTCTTCGGTCAGAGGTCCAAACGACGCTGAGATCACTTGCACGTACTGCTTGAATTCTTCAAAACTATTGAAACGCGGATCTTTACCGACATAATCGGCAATCCTTTTCAACGCAACGGCAGGAATCAACGGACCGATATCGCTCAAGATCAATTTATGAATCGTAACCGGCTGGTTCGGTTGTATCGCCAGAATCATGCCGATCAGCCCGCCCATGGAAATACCGACCCAATCCAAGGTGATTTTCTCTTGATACTGCGATTGGATATGCGCTATCAGCGTCATCGCATCGGATAGATATAACGGGTAATAATCGTAATCATGCGCATGCTCAAGCCAATCACTTTGGCCACGTCCCACCACATCGACGCTGATCACCCGGCAATCCGCTTGCAGTGCCTGCGCAAGATAATCGAAATCACGACAGTTACGCGACAAGCCGTGCACACAAACGACCACATGCGGATTGCGCGGATCCCCCCAATCGGTGTACGCAATGTGATGCGGCTTTTTAGATTGGCCATCTCCCGACAGTGTGGGAACAAGCAGCCGTTTTACCGATATATTCATGGTTCTTTTGCTCTTGTAAATTAAGTGTCAGACACGCATGGATTACATTATTGCTGCGCAAACCGAAACAAAAAATGAAATTTATGATGACGAATATTCACACAATTCTTAGAGGCTGGATATAGGTCAGGTAAAAATTTTTATCCGCCCAATCGCATGATGGATAACGATTGGAATCGCATGTACTATGCTTACCGTAATTCATACCTCACCGGAATGCAAAATATGAAATTATCGGCGCTGTATTGGCATCGCGTCACCCCGTTACACTTTGTTTTGTGGCCCTTGAGTGTTCTGTACCGTTTTTTCCTGGCCGGGAAAAAATTATGCTACTGGTTGGATATTTTTCCATCGGTCAAACTGCCGGTTCCCGTGATCATTGTCGACAGCATCAGTATTGACGATGGCGGAAAAACACCGCTGCTGCTTTGGCTCGTCGATTTATTACTGGCGCATGGCTTTCACCCTGGAATCGTCACACAAGGTAACTCGGATAATGCCGGGCCGCCGGCAGCAGTCACAACCGCCAATAGCCCGCAGCATAGCGGAGGAAAAGCATTTTTATTAGCGCAGTTACATGGAAAATCTTGCCCGGTCTGGATGGGCAACGATCGGATTGCCGCCGCACAAGCGCTGCTCACCGCGCATCCCGAATGCAACGTCATCATCAGTAATGATGGCTTGCAATATCATCGCCTGGAACGCGATATTGAAGTCATTGCCGTTGATTTTAACGAGCAGAGCTTCGGCAACGGGATGTTGCTGCCTGCCGGCCCTTTACGCAGTGTCCTGAAAGATCTGGGAAAATCCAGCATTCTTGTAGCCAATAACTTGCAGAATCATTATGTTGATCCGAATCAGCAGAATAAAATCTACAATATGAAGCTAGTAAACGAAACCGCTTATCTTGTGCTCGATCCGCAACAGCGCAAAACCATTACCGATTTCGGAAATGCATCAATCCGGATTGTTACCGACGCCGACAATGTCCACTGGCTTTATGAGCTTATGCAAAAAACAGGTATCAACGCCGAATTGCATTCGCATCCAGAAAATCATCACTTTAAAACGGAAGACATTCATTTCGCGGATGCTGATATTGTCCTCATGCCGGAAGAAAATGCGCTGCAATGTAAGGACTTCGCGCACGGCAAACTCTGGGCAATACCTCAAAAAGTTTGGGTGAACAGCGAACTGCAAGCCGTTCTATTAAGAAAACTGCGCGGTAACTCTGCTTTATAAGACGGTAACGATGCTTACGGAACGCAGGTCAGTCTTGACAAATTACCGTTTTCATTTAAAATCCCGGCCACTGAGTAAGACTGCATTGATTCATCATTTCAGTATTCTCAAAGCTATTGAAATGGGTTCTCCTTCGCAATCCAGCAAACAAACCCAGATCATAGTTAAGTATTTCAGTTACTTCATTTATATCCTTCCAGAGTAGCATCCCGCAAGAAATATTCTGGAAGGGTTATCCAACAGTAGATCAATCTTGAATAAACCTGAAGTACAAATAAATACTCATTGCTGCACGCATCCGCACGGCAGGATGGAAAAACAATCCGCTGCCTTTTTTAAAAGCAGCGCAATCTGGTTTTCTAGCAGTGAAATGTGTAGAATTACGCGGTTTTCCAATTCTGAAATTTAGCGGATTATTAATTCGTGGCTTTTTACGTACAAAAATATGGCGGTACCTCAGTCGGTAGTACCGAGCGAATAAAGAACGTTGCGCGCCGGGTCGCGAAATTTCACTCGCAAGGACACCAAATTGTCGTTGTCGTTTCGGCCATGAGCGGCGAAACCAACCGGCTGATTGCGTTAGCCCATGAAGTACAGGAAAACCCCAGTCCTCGTGAATTGGACGTTATGATTTCTACCGGTGAACAGGTTTCGATCGCCCTATTGGCGATGGCATTGATGGAACTTAACGTTAAGGCAAAAAGCTATACCGGGCCGCAAGTTAAGATTCTGACCGATAGTACGCACACCAAAGCCCGTATCTTGAGTATCGACGAAGCAAAAATCCGCGCCGATCTGGATGCCGGGTATGTCGTCGTGGTAGCCGGATTTCAGGGCGCGGACGAAAAAGGAAGCATCACCACGCTGGGCCGCGGTGGATCGGACACCACCGGAGTTGCATTAGCAGCTGCCTTGAAAGCCGACGAATGCCAAATCTACACGGATGTGGACGGAATTTATACGACGGATCCTCGCGTCGTTGCGGAAGCCAGAAGACTGAACACGATCACCTTTGAAGAAATGCTGGAAATGGCAAGTCTTGGCTCAAAGGTACTGCAATTAAGATCGGTTGAATTTGCAGGAAAATATAAAGTTAAGCTGAGAGTATTATCCAGCTTTGAGGAAGAAGGCCAAGGCACGCTGATTACTTTTGAGGAAGATGAGAATATGGAACAAGCTGTCATTTCAGGTATCGCATTCAATCGAGATGAAGCGAAAATTACCGTATTGGGCGTTCCCGATCATCCCGGCATCGCTTATCAGATTCTCGGACCCGTGGCCGACGCCAATATCGATGTCGATATGATTATTCAAAACGTCGGTCATGACGGTTTGACGGACTTTTCATTTACAGTTCACCGTAATGAATTTAAAAACACCATGAACATCCTGCGAGAAAAAATCCAACCGCATATTGGTGCGCGTGATGTGCTCGGAGGTGATAGAATCGCAAAAGTATCGGTGGTCGGTGTTGGCATGCGTTCACACGCAGGTATCGCCAGCAAGATGTTCCGGGTTTTGGCGGAAGAAGGTATTAACATACAGATGATCGCCACTTCCGAAATCAAAGTATCCGTGGTTGTCGATGAAAAGTATATGGAACTGGCTGTCAGGGTTCTACATAAAGCATTCGATCTTGAACAAGCGCTTTAAGCAATCGATAATGCTGATTTTCGGGAAAATCATCATAGTGTAGTCATTAACGGAGAGATGGCCGAGTGGTCGAAGGCGCTCCCCTGCTAAGGGAGTAT
>FSSH01005123.1_pt1 | contig 16249 bp, 18 predicted proteins | sample 1166101 | NCBI WGS metagenome assembly FSSH01 (sample SAMEA32972668, study PRJEB13176) | freshwater metagenome | biome: Drinking water system; feature: Biomass in drinking water that filtered by 0.45 um membrane; material: drinking water | place: USA | collected 2012-12-20 | depth 0 m | reverse complement strand
CCTCGGCACAGGCAGGAAAATCAAGCGCCGGACTGAACAGACCACACAAGGCAACCACAGCAAGGACCAGCGCAAGTGACGTCAGCTTCTCGTTTGAACGGATGATATTCATCTTACGCTTTCGATCCCGGAGCCGGAGCAGAAGGTGCCATCGACGCGCCCATCGTTGCCGACTTTCCAAGAATGCCCATGACAAACGGACAACGCAGCAGCGCCGGACTCAGGCTCCGCCCTTGTTGCTCTTCCACATTTCGGCGATACCCCAAATAATAGCCGTAGAGCGCCATCAATCCGGTGACAAGCGCGCCGCCGATCGCCGCAACGACCATCGGGAACTCCGGCTGTTTCATCACAAATACGGCAACGCCGACCGCAACCAGATAGTACGTAGCCGCAAAGGCCAATCCCGGCCACCACCAATACTTCAGCAACTCGGCAGTCTTAGTCTCGGCCAATCCCGCCATCCATGACGCCTGAGGTTTCAACCCGCCGAAGTAAGCGCAGAGCGTGATCGCACCGCCCAGGATCGTCACAGCGGACAATTGGACAAATGCCGCTTGTTGTCCTCCCACGGCCTGCCCGAACGAAGCCGCCGCTGCACCGATCGCCAATCCGGCGACAACCCAAGGAGCAACTTGTGCGGCATGGCTTCCCAACATCTGACGCAAGCCGGCGCCGTCCGGAAACGTCGGCATCGGCTTTCCCATCAACGCAATCTTTCGCACATGACCGATCTCAAACGCATCGCGCGCCACCGATGTACAGGAAATGATGATCGCCATCATAGCCGGACCGTCGGGGTGCTGGAGATAGCTGTAACCCGCCATCCACAAAATCGCCAAGACCAATAGTGACAGCTGGATACCATAGACTGCGCCGATCCATCCGGCCACCCAGCCAAGCAGCCGACTCCCATCCTCGCGCACCATCGCCGTCCACGAAACCGCTCGTCCGACACGATAGGCAAGCAACGCCGTCACCACCGCCACCAGACTGCTCACCAAGAGCAGCACAAACGCGTCATCGAGCGGCAGGACATGCTTGGCCAACCGATAGATGCCGAACGCGACGAACCCGGGCACGAACATCACGATCCGCTTCTGCTTGCGGACAGAGTCCTCCGTCACCACCAGGCTCAAACTCGGCAATACTCGTAGCGCCATCCGATGCAGCATCTCTCTACTTCCACTTCCCTTGAGCGGGTGGCGTCGACCAGAGCGCTTGCGCGCCCGCAGCGGGGTCCCCACACCGGGCGGGGTGCGAGGACGCGCGAGCTGGTCGACGACAGGACCCGCTCATCCCTTCGCCCCCATTCCGAAATACTTGGCTTTGATTTCTTCCATCAGCGCCACGGTGATGCGGAACGTTCCGCGATCCGCCGCCGTACGCTCCAATTCGACCCGCGCCATGGCGCGGACCGGAGCCGGCACGTTCTCCAACCGCCGTTCCGCTTCAGGCTCCCATTCGATCCGTTCCCCGGTAGACGGCCGCAACAATGTCTCATACGTGATCACCCGTTCGCCACGGACACGAGCCACGCTTTCCACATCCGCACGATAGAGAGGAGCCAGATAGGGCGGCATCCGCTCCAGGCGGTGCAGGGCCTCGTCCGTCCACATGAGCCGGTCGACCAATCCATGCATCTGCCCCGCCGGGACATCGATCCCCACGTGTAATCCGCACCCGCGACATTCGGATCGGATGAACCATTGCAACGCCCCGTCGTCATAGGCCCGCTCTTCGATCCCCGCCGTATGCATCCAGCGCCCACAGCCGCAGGTCAACATGCTGGAACACCGTGAAACGTGAGGCGTGAGGCGTGAGGCGTTTCTGAACGAATGCGCATCGTCCTAACCGATCTTGCCCGGGTACAGGATATACAACATCGTATAGGTGAAGCTGCCGGTGACGAACAGCACACAGTAGATGACCATGGTAAAACGGCCGAGCGCGCGATGGCGTTGCCCGCCGTTCGGCCAAATCCGCTGGATCACCATTTCGATCCCAAAGACAAAGGCCACAATGAGCAGAAAGATCAGGTAGACCTCAAACTTCCGCATGGAAAATCCGGCGGTGACGACACGCGACCCAAACAAGCCGAGCACCACGACCGTGATCCCGCCCAAGATCAACCCCACCTTCCTCCATGTCGTCTGCAACAGCGACTCTCGAAGTGATCGTATGCCGTCCACGAACTGTTGGGAGCGAAAACCCAGCACGATCATGTACACGGCCATGACCAATCCGATCATGACCAGAATAATATGGAGCGTCAGCACAGGGATGAACACATAGTCGTACAGCGTCTGTGATCCGCCGAACCCTTCCTTGCCCTCGAACGCCAGCACACCGAGTTGCCGGAACAGGTAATAGGCGATGAAAAAACTGAGCATCGAGATCATGCCGCCCAACATCAACCAATGGTGGGCATCGGCACGGCGCTTCCGGGCCTGAAACCATCCCAGGACAAATAGGGCGGTAAAGAGTGTCGCCATAAACTGGCTCAGGTCAGCCCCCACCGTGGCATGCGTCCCGAAAAATCCAGGTTCCCGTAACCAATCCATCATTCTTCCGACTCCCGCCCGCTCACGCCTTCCCCCTCACCCCTTACTGTTTCATACCCTGCACCACGGCTGTTTTCTCCAGTTCCGTGACGGAGGTAAACCCGCCCTTGGTCAACCAACTCATCGCATCGCCGGTTCGGTAACAGCCTCCCTGCTGCGTATTGACCAGGATATGGATGGCAAAAGCAGTCGTCCAAGCCGGGCCTGTACCCGCCTCGTCCAAAAAACGATCCTTGATGACCAGCCGGCCACCCGGCGCCAGATGAGTGAATACCTTTCCAACCAAGGCGGCATTCGATTCGAAGGTTTGATAATGCAGGATGTCGGACATGAGCGCCACATCATAGGGACCACCCAGGGCATCCCGGTTGAAATCGCCGGGGCGCAACGCAATCCGCGATTCCAGCCCTGCCTCTTTGACAGTTTTCTCCGTCAACCGGAGCGTCGCGGGAAGATCGAATACCGTGGCAGTCAATTCGGGATAGACCTGGCAGAATGCGATCGCATTTGTTCCTGCGCCACCGCCCAAATCCAGCAGACGTTCACGCCCGGACAGCTTCAGCCGCTTGGCCAAATCGGGGCCGCTTTGCTGACCGATGCGATGCAACACCGCCAACACGTTGCTTCCCAATTCAGGATCGGTTTCAAAGACATGCCGGTCGACCGGCCGGTGCCCGGTTCTGATCGTCTCCTCCAACTTCCCCCAGTTGTTCCATTCCGCATCGTGCAGCACGAGTAAGTGCCCGATGTACTGAGAGGACTGGCGGACGAGGTGCTTCTCCGCCGCCGGGGAATTCCCATACGAATCCCCTTCTTTCGTCAGCAACCTTAACGCCACAAGCGCGTTCAATAAAAGGGTAAGGGTCGGCTCATGGGCCCCGATGCGCCCCGCGACCTCCTTCGCCGTTTTCGGCTTGCCATCCAGCGCGGAAAACAGGTCCAGTTTGACCGCCGTCAAGAGGATCTTGGTTTCCCAGTAGTACCCCAACTGGAAGATCTCTGCGAGCGAGAATTCTCGTGACACACCGATCCCTTTCGGCCCCTCAGGCTCATCGTTTTGAAAGCACGGATCTTACCTAGATCGGAAACGTAAAGGCAAGGCAGGGAAAGCCAACAGGGAAATGGAGCCACGCTGCATTTTCCCCATCGCTTGCGTCCACCCATGCAGGATCAATTGGCGAGGCATCGCACAAACACAAAGGGCCCAGCGGGTTTCCCCGCTGAGCCCTTCGTACAGCTTGCGCTGCTCAAGCAAAATGCTTGTTTACTTGATCTCGGCCTTCAGGTTGGCGGTTCCGCCGTCCGTCACATCGACGTCGAACTCGACCTTCTTGCCCTTGGCGGCAAACGGATGCCAGGCCACCACTTTGTGCTTGCCGGCCGGCACGTCCTTGATCTCGAACGAACCATCATCCTTCACCACGGCGAAGTGCGGATTCGACACCGGGAGGAAGAAGGACTGCATGAACTCATGCTGGTCGCACTGTAAGCGGTAATGGCCATCCTTCTCTGCGCCGCCACGGAATACCACCGGCTTGTCGAGCTTATCGCCCTTCTTGGCGAGACCGATGTTGAAACCGGTCGCTGAGCTGGTGCCCTTAACGACAAAGCTATGCGGATTATGCAGCACGCCCTGAACCGACTTGGGGTCGTCCGGATCAGCGTCGGTATTTTCAACCTTGAAGGACTTGTTGTTCACGACCACGCCGGCAAACGGCAGGAATTCGCAGAACGCCGCAGTCACTTCGGTGCCCTGATAGCCGCCCATGAACGCCTGGTCTTCGATATCCACAACCGCAACAACCGCATTCTTCAACCCGCCATCCTTACCGACTTCGATGGTCTTCAAGAACCGCTTGTCCCCGTCGGCCAAGCTCTTGTTCGGATTCTGAGGGCAAAACTTGGGGTTGGGGAACTTCGAGAAGAGAAACTCCTTCTGCTCTGATTTCCCCGCAAAGGTGACCTTGCCGGAAATCGTTCCGCCTGCGAACGAAGTGAGAGGCGCCGCGACGACCGCGACGGCTGCCACGCCCAACACGATGGACAATGCACTCTTCATTGGACTGCCTCCTTGTGATTAATCTACCGCCCTGTAAAAGCTAACCCGCGTATCCCTGTATTCGTTCACCGGCCCATGAGAGAATAATATGGGAACGGCAACTGCTGTCGCATACATGACCGACGACGTGCCGGCGAGGCTGGCTTTCGACCAAGTATGTATATGAAATCTTACCGTCCTCTGTCAACCTATACAAGTCCCCTCCCCGCTTTATTCCTATTAGTTCTAGTTCATCACGACATCTCTTGAATGAGCGTGCGCCCTGAGGACAAGAACTGATCGCTGATGGCCGATAGCATCCGGACGTGAGGGAAGTCGTGATGAGCCGTGCGTGACGAGCGGCTAAGAGCCGGCAACTCAGCACTCATTACTGCTCCCGTCTCAGTACCGCACCAGACATCTGCTCTGAAAATGAATGGCTAATTGCGTCTCAACCTGTTAGAGTACATACTGTCGGCACGCACCGGCCTTCCTGAAGAACCAGAACATAAAGAGCATCGTCGTCCGCATGATCCACCCATCCGAGGATTCCCCTGCATCCGATACCCTCTTGCCGCTGAGTGAACCGGCCGTCCCCATTACAGGGCTCAGGCGCACCTATCCCAGATATGTGACCATGCTGCTCTTCGGTCTGGTCACCTGCAGCGCCATGATCGGAGTGCCGCTCTTCGGATTCTTCTACGGCTACACCTGGCTGGACTGGACCATGTTCGGCCTGTTGTATGTCGTGACCGGGTTGGGGATTACCGTCGGGTACCACCGATTGATTTCACACCGGAGCTTCACCTGTCCGGATTGGGTCAAGGTCTGTTTTCTCATCGCCGGCGGCTGGGCGCTTCAGAACTCCGCCCTCAAATGGGGGGCTGACCACATCCGCCACCATGCTGCCTGCGACCAGGATGCCGACCCGTACAATGCCAAACTGGGATTTTGGCATAGCCACTGCGGATGGCTGTGGTCGGACCAAAGCCATGCCGACCCCAAATACGCGGCACGCCTTCGGCAAGATCCGATCGTGATGTGGCAGCACCAGTACTACGTGCCGATCGTCCTCTCCGGCCTCGCGTTTCCATTCGTCGCCGGATGGCTGTATGGAGGATGGATGGCCGGGGTGAGTTGTTTTATGCTCGCGGGAGTCGGTCGGATGTTCGCCGTCCTCAACTCGACTTTTTGCATCAACTCGATTTGCCACTTATGGGGACGCCAGCCGCACAGCCAGGCGGACTCAAGCCGGGACAGCTGGCTGGTCTCGCTCGTGACATTCGGCGAGGGGTACCACAATTACCACCACACGCACCAAACCGATTACCGGAACGGTCCACGCTGGTATAATTTCGATCCGTCGAAATGGCTGATCTACACCCTCTGGCTGCTTGGCCTGGCTTCCTCGCTCCGCACCGCCTCCGGTGGGGAACGAGGGTAAGTGCTAATGGCAGATAGCCGGTAGCATCCGGGCGTGAGGGGTGAGGCGTCAGGGGTGGCGGACAATGGTGCGGTGCAGCTGATACCTCACAACTAAAAACTCAACACTTACAACTTCTGCATAAGCCATACGCCATCGGCTCTTTCGATCCAACCCCGTCAGTACTTCCTCCATGCCACCGGCGGCAGGTTCCAGAGCTCTGCGCGGACGGCAGCCTACCGAAATCTCCAGAAAATAGCCTTCCCTCTCCTCCGGCCTTCTCAAAAACCTCACTTGGAAGCTTCTGAATCCCCCATCGATTTATCAGGAATTTTGGCCTATCCTACGGGAGGTTCAAAAACAAATGAATTAGAAACCGTTTGCGGTGGGATGTCTTGATTGTTGCAGATACGCGGGAACTGGAGGTTGTGCGGATGCATCCGGCGCGAACGTTCGAAGCTGCGAATCGTGAACCCTCCAGATTTCAATATCATCTTCTGGTAGGATTAATTGTCTCATACGCATTCATTCTGACAGTGACTGTAGGTTGTGCTACTTCGACTGCCCCGACCTTAAATCAGAAAACAAAGATCTTGATTGATCAGTCCACACCCAAAGACGCCCTTCCTGCATGGTTGATATATGCCGGTGAACGTTCGCTTTGGATGAAGACGAAGTTTTACCAAGAGCATCCCTCCGCATCTTCGTATAGGTACACCTTTCGCGAGGAACTTGACGCGCGGAATTATTGCGCAAGGATTTGGATCGAATTGAAGGAAAAGAACGGCCTGCAAAATCGTTACCTTGACGATCTCATTCTGGTCCAGAAATCAGGTTTTTTACCCGAGTATGTATGGAGTTATTTTCGGAGCGATGACTGGGTGAAGCCTGAAGGTCTTCTTCTTGATGATTTTGATAAATGGCGATCCGTGCATCTCACAGAGCATATTCCAGAAACCAGAGCGAATGTACTATTCACGGGCAATTGATTTGCGAAGTTGTATATCGAGTTCCCTGGTTTCGCTAGTTCAGCGTATGGCCAGAAGCAGTTATTTGTGAATCTCCTGTAGAGCTGACTAGCTGCGCGTATTTTCCGTGGCTTATATACCAGACTGATCGAATCTTTATGGTACGGCTTCAGATCACGTTCTTATTCTCTCTCCTAATGAGCCAGGAGTGCCTTTTTGCGGAAGAGCTGCCACTTTCCGCCCGAGCACTGCTACAGGAGGCTAGCAACATAACGCTCACAATGCAGGAACCCAAATCCGATGTTCTTTCGTCCATTGCCATTGCACAATTGCAAGCAGGTGATGTGGAGGGTGCACTCAAGAACGCTTTGGCCATGACCAACAATCGGCCCAATACGCTGGCTTCAGTAGTTGCTGCCCAAGCCAAGATGGGTGATATCGAAGGAGCAACCCGCACTTTGTCTCTCATTGATGACGACATCGCAAGAGCGAATGCGCTAAGGCCCATTGCAGTGGCCTATGCCAAAGCTGCCGATATCCAGAAGGCAATGGAACTAGTTGCTCAACTGCCGGTCAACCATGCTGCACATGTGGTTGCACTCGTTGACATCGCAGTCATACAAGCGTCAGGAGGTGACACAGAGGGCGCATTAAAGACTTTGGCGAGGGAATGGGGGGCCAGCCCCTATGGTATTTGGCAAATCCTAGAGCCAACACTCGCGGCAGGCGATATAGATGCGGCGCTGCAGATTGCGCAGTCGATCCAGGATCAAGATTTTCAGAGTTACATGCTGTGGGGTGTTACAACCCGCGTCAAGGATTTGAACCGTAAATTAGAGATTGCGGCGACCATTCCCAACGGACATGCCAGAGCTGATGCCCTCACCTGGATTGCGGCGGAGCAATCGACGGTCGGAAACCTCCAAGATGCTCGTCACACTCTGCTCCGCGCCATAGAAGCCATTCCGTCGATTCAAAACATTTGGGCCAAAGCTGATGTCCAGTGGCGAATCGCCAAAACAATGGCCGAGGCTAACGATGTCCCAGGAGCCAGGAAGATAGCAAGAGCTATCGACCCAAAGGGCCACCGAGAAATGGCGCTAAAAGACATTATAACGGTTCAAGCCAAAGCCAAGGATTATTCAGGCGCGCTCGAAACCGCCGCACTTGAGGATGGCGATACGAGTCTCACTGATTTTGCACTACTCTCCATCGCACGCACGCAAGTCACATCTGATGGCTTCTCTCGAGCGCTAGAGACTCTCAAAAAGATCCATAATGAGGAAGATCAAGGGAATGCCTTGGCCTTCATTGCGGTTGATGCCGTTGAAGCTGGGAACATCGCTGATGCACTCTGGCTATCAGGACTATTAAGACAGCGAATCGAGAACGCTCCGGAGACCATGTTGTCTTCGAGGAGCGACAATATTTTTATGGCGATTGCCAAGTCGCGCGCGAAAAGCGGGATGATACAAGAAGCCCTCGGCTTTACTACGTTTATCGGTGTTCCCTTCTATCGACACGAAACAATAGAGGCCGTCGCTCGCACTCAAGTAATGGCGGGCGACGGGAAGGCTGCGCTTGAGTGGATTGCCTTAAATCAGGCACCCGCTGAGAGAGCAATCGCACTAGTTGGTGCAGCATATGGCTTGATGCAACAGGCAACAGACTAGCCCTGGCGAGCCATGTGCTCATTTTGTGTTCAAGCCCACCTCATTCCACCCCACTCAGGCCTACTCCAGCCAAAGATATGATTTCTCCCAAAGCCTTGGATGGGATTGGTTTGAGTGAGCCTGAGTGAGCTGGAATGGGATAGCCAAAAAGCTTTCCTAAACCGCGGGTCGGAGAGGCAAGTCTGTCGCCCAACTATCTGATTACAGGGTGCGAGCACAAAGGACTTCGTCTCGGCGGAGGGCTTCAAGGGCAGAGGCAGGAACACTGGTGACTGCTATCGTATCGCCCAGGGCATTGAAGACTTCGATGGAATAGCCCTCAGTTCCGTCAAGAGCCACATGATGCTCGACCAATTTGACGATGTCGCCACGGCGGAGACGATGCTCTGGCACATCACACTTCAGTGCCACATCCGTGTAGAGATCAAACTTCATCTGGTCCTCCGCACCCTTTACCCTCGCACGGCTAACATGGTCCGCTGTTTAGATAACAGGTTATAGGCACGCCGTTCTTATCCTTCAAGACCGGCGGCGCAGCTGGCTCTTTGGACCCGCCCCGTTAGTATTTGCGCCATGCCACCGGCGGCAGATTCCAGAGCTCTGTGCGGACGGCAGCCCACAAGACATCCAGTGCTCCGGTGAGATCCGGCGCAGTCCTGGCCAGAAGTTTGACCGCGACTCCCGGCGCAGCCGGCTGAGACACTCCCCCCAATAGAGACCCGGCTCGCTCGTCCAACAGCAGGCCGATTCGCGCTTCCAAACGACTCCACACCTCAGGCGTGACTGTATCGTTGATGACATAGAGCGATGCGACATAGTCCCATTCGGCCGCAATCCCGACCGATCCCAAGTCCGTCGCCGGATCGAGGGCATACCGCTCCACCAGCAATTGCCCTGCTGCCGTCCTAATGCATATCTCATTCTCCAAACTTGCAAAGGCCCATCGCTCGTTTCTGGCAATTCGACCTGACGCGACGGCATCCCATAAAAGAATAGTTGCGCCCGGTTCTAAAGTCGCATGAATCGTTTGGCGGAATCGCGAACCGGCAAAGGGGATCGTATGTTCAGGCAACCACTCCAAAACCGCACCAGCGCCGAGAGTGATCTTGATATCCTGAATCGACACCTCGCCCTGCGAGCGATAGACGCGGTTCGCTGAAGGTGCGGAGATGAGGACATGGGCCTCCCCGCCCAGCCTCATGTCAATGGACAGCCGATCGCCACCGACCAGGCCGCCTGAAGGATTCACCAGCAATGTATAGGCCGCACCCGTATCATCGAGATAGATCGGCGGAAGCAGATGCCAGGGAGTCGTGCAGTGGGAGCGCGCGATGATCGTCCGCCCGTTGCGCCGGGCATACTCCAGTCGCAACTCTCCGACGCGGCCGACAGACTCGGTCAGAATATCCGGTGAGTTTTTTATTTTTGGTGACACGGGCACCGGTGAGACAATCACACGCGCGGGACCCGCCGTGGAATGCGTTGCTCGACCCAGGCCGAGAGGGTATCGAGTCCGTCCCCGGACAAGAGGTTGGTAAAGACGAACGGCAACTCGCCCCGCATGCGGAGGGTGTCCCGCTCCATCACGGCCAAGTCGGCGCGAACATAGGGAGCCAGATCCATCTTATTGATGACCAGCAGGTCGGATCGCGTGATCCCCGGTCCGCCTTTGCGTGGGATCTTATCTCCACCGGCCACATCGATTACGTAAATCACGTAGTCCACTAATTCGGGACTGAAGGTCGCGGCCAAGTTGTCGCCACCGCTTTCCAGGAAAATCAACTCGATGTCCGGATGCCGCTTGAGCAGATCGTCGATCGCCTCCTGATTATGCGACGCGTCCTCCCGGATCGCCGTATGGGGACAGCCGCCGGTCTCCACTCCCACGATCCGGTCGATCGGCAAGGCGGCGCGTTTCGTCAGAATCTCCGCGTCGATTTTGGTGAAAATATCGTTCGTCACGGCCGCCAAGCTGTAGCGGTCACGCAAGGTCCGGCACAGGGCTTCGACCAGCGCGGTTTTGCCGGACCCCACCGGTCCGCCAACGCCAATGATGGGAATACCCTTCGTTCTGGCTTGCGTCGGATGCATGTCGCCGTGACGGTGCTGATTGCTGTGGTCGTGCATGGAATTACCAAGAGCCTATCGCTTATAGCACCTAGCTTATGGCTAAGAGCTGAAAGCCAATCACCGCTCTCCTTCCCCTTCTTGCCACTTGCTACTCACCACTTACTACTTACTACTTGCTACTCGCCACCTGCCATACGCTCTTAGCTTCTGAAAAGCCGCCACTCCAGCCGGCCGTGGCGCATGGCGTAAATGTCCTGAATGGGGGACCATGAACTCATGGGTGTCTCGGTCCCGACTTCGCGGCTGATACGATCAATCAACGGGAGCCACTCTCCCAGCACACGCTGCCCTTCACGCTGGCCGAGGGGAGTGAGCCGCATCGCGGCCGAGACGAATCCCACCGCCGTCTGGTACAGAAACGCCGCGGCTGTTTCTTCGCCGTTCCATCCACAGGCTCCCAGCGTCAGCCCGAAACTGACGGCTAAGTGGCCGGGGGCCTTACCCGCTTCCACCGCATCGCGATACTCCGTCAGCACCGTCTTGCCCCGGAGTTGATCCGCAGCGACTTTCATCACCTGCCGTCCCATCTGTCGGCTGGCCAGGCGCGAATCACGGCCGAGCTTCGTCGAATCCAATTCCCGATCGACATCGATCGCCGGATCGAGTGTTCCTGCTGCTCCGGCCCGGTTCGCCAATTTGACGGCAATTGCCTCCCGCCGGCTTATTCCTCCGCGCAGCAGATCTTCGACATAGCGAGCCAGCTGATCCGAGTCCTTCACGGCGCCGCCCTGCACGGCCGCTTCCAGACCTGATGAAAAGGCGTACCCGCCCGACGGGAAAAAAGTATCAGTAAACCGCAAGCCCTCAAGCAACCCGCGCGTCTTCATGAATCCTGGCTGACAGGCCTCAGGTCGATACGCTGACAGGAGGGGACGAAGGCCCCGCCCGGGCTTCTCAGCCAGCAACTTGTCAGCGATTCCTTTCCTCAGAATAGGAAATACCGCTGCGCCATCGGCAACACAATGGCCGGTTCACACGTGAGCCGCTCGCCGTCCGCCGTTACGACGTACGTTTCCGGATCGACTTCGATCTTGGGCAGATAATCGTTCAACTTCAGATCGCGCTTCTTCACGGTGCGGCAGTTTCTCACCGCGGCCACGCGCTTCTGCAAACCGAGCTTCTTCGGGATCTCCCGATCCAGCGCCGCCTGAGATAAGAAGGTGAAACTGGTGCTGTGGATCGCCCGTCCGAACGAGCCGAACATCGGCCGGCTGATAATCGGTTCAGGCGTCGGGATGGACGCGTTGGGGTCTCCCATCTGCGCTTGCGCGATGAATCCGCTCTTCAGAACCATCTCCGGCTTCACGCCGAAGAACGCCGGCTTCCAGATGACGAGATCGGCGATTTTCCCCACTTCCACCGAGCCGACTTCATGAGCAATCCCATGCGCAAGCGCCGGATTGATCGTGTACTTGGCCACATAGCGCTTCGCCCGGAAGTTGTCGTGTTGCGCCGAATCCTTCCCGCTCTTCGGCGACAGATGGCCCCGCTGCACTTTCATCTTATGCGCCGTCTGCCAGGTGCGGATAATCACTTCTCCGATCCGCCCCATAGCCTGGGAATCGGACGACATGATGCTGATCGCCCCCAAATCGTGCAAAATATCCTCTGCCGCAATCGTCTCCCGCCTGATACGAGACTCGGCAAAGGCGACATCCTCCGGCACGCGTTTATTCAGGTGATGGCAGACAATGAGCATGTCCAAATGCTCATCCATGGTATTCACGGTAAACGGCATCGTCGGATTGGTCGAGGACGGCAGCACGTTCGGTTCGCCGCAGACCTTGATGATATCCGGCGCATGCCCGCCGCCGGCGCCTTCCGTATGGAACGAGTGGATCGTCCGCCCTTTGAAGGCCTTGATCGTGTCCTCGACGAACCCTGCTTCATTCAACGTATCGGTGTGAATGGCGACCTGCACATCATAACGTTCGGCGACACTCAAACAGGTGTCGATCGCGGCCGGCGTGGTCCCCCAATCCTCATGGAGCTTTAACCCGATGGCACCGGCCTCGATCTGTTCGTCCAATCCTTGCGGCTGGGATGCATTGCCCTTCCCCAGGAAACCGAGATTGATCGGAATGCCATCGGAGGCTTCCAGCATCCGATGAATGTTCCATGGTCCCGGTGTGCAGGTCGTGGCGTTGGTGCCGGTGGCAGGCCCGGTTCCGCCGCCGATCATAGTCGTCAGGCCGGCGGAGAGCGCCTCCCAATACTGTTGGGGACAGATATAATGGATGTGTGTTTCGACGCCTCCCGCCGTCACAATGCAGCCTTCTCCGGATATCGCCTCTGTCCCGGGCCCCACTTCCATTCCTTTGGTGACATTCGGCATGAGGTCGGAATTCCCGGCCTTACCGATGCCGGCGATACGGCCGTTCTTAATTCCGATATCCGCCTTGACGACACCCCAGTAGTCGAGAATCACCGCGTTGGTAATCACCGTATCAAGCGCGCCGCTGGCGCTGGTGGCGCTTGGAGACTGACCCATTCCATCCCGTATCACCTTGCCGCCGCCGAAGACGGCTTCGTCTCCGTACGAAGTGAAGTCTTTTTCGATTTCGACGAATAGCTCGGTATCGGCAAGCCGGATTCGATCACCCACCGTGGGGCCGAAGAGATCCGCGTATTGTTTGCGTGGAATTTTCACCGTCCCCCTCCTTTGCCGGAGAATTTCAGCTCCGCGGCCTTCGCCAGCGCCTTCGTTTTGACTTGTGGATCATCCAGTGAACCGTTGGTCAGGGCATTAATGCCATGGGCCATCCGCCGGCCCGCGAGCGCCACAAGCGTCACCTTCTTCTCTTCGCCCGGCTCGAACCGCACCGCCGTACCGGCTGGAATGTCGAGCCGAAACCCGAACGCCTGTTCGCGATCGAATGTCAGCGCGCGGTTGGCTTCGAAAAAATGACAATGCGAGCCGACTTGAATCGGCCGGTCGCCGGTGTTGGCGATTTTCAATTCCTTCTTCGGACGGCCCGCATTGAGCTCGATGTCGCCGGAAGCAAACTGGAGTTGGCCCGGAATGATCGGTCGGGACAGCTCGGCCCTGATCGCGGCGGCCAGAGAGCCCCCTTTCTTCTGAGGAGCTTTGTGAGCCCTCGCCGGAGCTCGTTTGCTCTTCTTCGGCATATGTCCCCTCCTCCAACAAAGAATATGAAATGGTCGATTGGACCCGGGAGCCTATCGGATAGGATCATGCACGGTCACCAGTTTCGTGCCGTCCGGGAAGGTCCCTTCGACCTGAAACTCGTGAATCATTTCCGGCACACCGGGCATGACGTCGCTACGCGAGAGCAGGGTGGCCCCATAGGTCATGAGATCGGCAACGGACTTGCCGTCGCGGATGCCTTCGAGAATAGCCGCAGTCAGGTACGCAACGGATTCGGGGTGATTAAGTTTGAGCCCGCGCTTCTTGCGGTCCGCCGCGAGCTGCCCTGCGGTATAGATCAACAGTTTTTCCTGTTCCCTTGGAGTGAGATGCATACGTCCTCCTCTCTTCTCTGAACGATCGTTCTTCGTGAAGCGTATCTCGTGAAGCGTGAAGCGCAGGACGGAAAGAACATTTCTGTCTCGGAGCTCTTCGTTTGCGAGATACGAAATACGCTTCACGAGAAACGATCGTGTAGGCCATTTCTCGACGAACCGTCAGATCTCCCGCGCCGCTAGACCGTCAAATGCTGGCGGACCATATCGGCGTTGAGTTGATCGCTTTTGCCGGCGGCCATGACGGCGCCTTTGGCCATGACCACATATTTCTCCGCCAGGCGGGCGGCGAAATGCAGCCCCTGCTCGACCAGGAGAATCGCAAACCGCCGCGACTGCTTAAAGCCGATGATGACGTCCTCGATCTGATCCACAATCGAGGGCTGAATGCCTTCCGTGGGCTCATCCAACAACAACAGCGTGGGGCGCGACAAGATCGCGCGGCCGATCGCGAGCTGCTGCTGCTCGCCGCCGCTTAAGACCCCGCCGGGCCGATTCAAGATCTGCGTGAGCTTGGGGAACAAGTGATAGACCTCGTCGAAGGCCTCCTGTTCGGTGACATCGCCGCTGACCACGGGGCGATTCCAATAGCCCAGGAGCAGATTGTCCCGCACCGTCAGGTGCGGAATGATCTCGCGCCCCTGCGGCACATAGGCGAGCCCGCTCTTGGCCCGGCGATCCGTCTTCTCGTGCGTAATGTCCCGGCCGTTAAAGGTGATGGTCCCGGAGCGCACGGGCAAGAGGCCCGTGAGGGTCTTGAGCGTGGTGGTCTTGCCCACGCCGTTGCGCCCCATAAGGCAGACCACTTCGCCCGGCTCGACGGTAAAGGAGACGTTCCGGAGAATGTGGCTTTCGCCGTAGTACGCGTTGACGTTGGTCAGTTCCAGGGTGAGGGCCATGGTCGTGGTCAGACTCCGTTCGCCGGGCGGGCGCTCAATGCGCCACCTTGGCCCGGCCCAGATAGATTTCCCGCACATGATTGTCGGCCTGCACCTGCTCGACCGTGCCTTCGCAAATCACGGTGCCTTCGGCCAACACGGTCACGATCCGCGCGATCTGCCGGACAAAGTCCATATCGTGCTCAATGACGACGATCGCATGTTTCTCGGCCAGCGATTGGAGCAAGCGCCCGGTCTGCTCGGTTTCTTTATCGCTCATGCCGGCCACCGGCTCATCCACCAGCAGCAGCGACGGATCCTGGAGGATCACCATGCCGATTTCCAGCCACTGTTTCTGGCCATGCGAGAGCGAGCCAGCCCGCGTATGCACGTCGGCGGACAAGCCGATGGTCTCCAACGTCTCTCCGATCCGTTCGCGCTCGGCCGGGGTGGACCGGCCCATCAGCGTGGGGAACACGCCTTTGCTCGCCCGCTTCAACGACAGATCCAGGTTCTGCCAGACGGAGAGGTTCCCGTAGACCGAGGGGGCCTGGAACTTCCGCCCGACGCCCAGCTTGGTGATATCCTCGGCGTTCTTGCCGACCAGGTTGGTGTTCTTCCCAAACCGAATCGTGCCGGAGGTCGGACGGGTTTTGCCGCAGATGACATCGAGCAAGGTCGTTTTGCCGGCGCCGTTCGGCCCGATCACGACGCGCAGCTCGTTGTACTGCACGCTGAAGTTACAGTTGTTGAGCGCCTTGAAGCCGTCGTAGTCCATGACGACGTTCTCGCACTTCAAAATCAGGTTGTCGGCGGTCATGTGACGGCCCCTCCGGGCCGCGGCGCGGTCGGACTCGGGGCCGCCGGCCCGGTTTCCGTCGGCCCTGGCGCAGGGGCCTCGTCCTTGCGGGCACACAGCTTCCGCAGAATCCCGACCAGCCCGTCGGGAAAGAGCGTGACGACGACGACGAAGAGCCCGCCCAGGATGAACGGCCAGGCCTCGGGAAAATAGTTGGTCAACACGCTCCGGCCATAGTTGACGGCCACGGCGCCCAGGACCGCGCCGATCAAGGTGCCGCGGCCGCCCACCGC